>Ga0172375_10000046_pt1 | contig 169068 bp, 161 predicted proteins | sample LakKiv1m_FD_114537 | JGI IMG/M metagenome (GOLD analysis project Ga0172375, IMG submission 114537) | Freshwater microbial communities from Kabuno Bay, South-Kivu, Congo - kab_092012_11.1m | ecosystem: Environmental > Aquatic > Freshwater > Lake | place: Democratic Republic of the Congo... | reverse complement strand
CTTCTGATGGGTATCAGCGGGATTCTAACCGATGGAACCCTTCTTCAACTAGCTTGCCGAGATCATGCTTTTGCTACCCCGGCTGCCACTACGTCAATCAGTCACACAATGACTTCGCCCTGCTTCACCGTTGACGGATGTCGAAAACGACGTTAGAATGCTGCTCAATAGAGGTGTGATGTGATCTCCTATGATGTAGATGTATCGGCGCCTGCGAGGTGCCCGACACGTGAGAGCGATGATGGGTCCTGGGAGGATGAATCATGTTGACGCAGACCGTTGATGTGCACGAAGCTCAAAAACGCTTGTTGGAGTTGCTTGGCGCTGTCACAGGGGGAAGCGAGGTCATGCTGACGATTGGCGACAAGCCGATTGCGCGCTTAGTGCCCATCACGCCTGCCCCCAGGCTACGCGTGGTCGGGCTGCACGCAGGCGCGATTTGGACCAGCGAGGATTTCGACGAACCACTGCCGGATGCCCTTTGGTTGGGGGATGCATGAAGTTGTTGCTCGACACGCATACCTTCATCTGGTGGGACAGTGAACCAGCTAAACTCTCCGAGCAGGCTCTGGCGCTGTGCCAAGATCCGTCGAACACGCTCCTGTTTAGTGTTGCGAGTGCCTGGGAAATGCAGATCAAGCTCCAATTGGGCAAACTGGCGCTCAAGCTGCCCTTGGCGACCGTAATCGAGGGGCAACGACAGACGAATCAGATCGAGATACTGCCCATCACGTTGCCCCATGTTCTGGCTTTGCAGGACCTACCCGCACCCCACAAGGACCCCTTTGATCGGCTGTTGGTCGCTCAGGCAAATGTCGAAGGAGCATCTCTTATCAGCGGTGATCCAATCTTCGCAGACTACCCTGTTAGCGTGATCTGGTAGACCGAGCGCCTGGAACCTTCAAGAGATCCCAGGCGCTTTGTCATTACCGTGTCTCTTCATCCACATCTCTGCAAAGCCGATTTGCCCTCCTCCACATTTGCCACGATCGTGTCCAAGTGGATGGCACTCTTCCTTTAGCATCGCCAGAGGATCTTGCACGTGTTGCTGGATGGCCCGCTTGAGCGACCGCGCGCCGTACGTCGGGTTAAAAGCCCACGTCATCCAGGGAAACCCGCGCCAGCCCGGTCAGGGTCAGCCCTCGCCCGCCCAGTTTTCCACGCGTAATTTCGGCACGCGGCTGAATTCTCCCACGTTGTTCGTGACCAGGGTCGCATCCAGGCTTGCTGCGTGCGCCGCAATGAGGGTATCAAGGGGACCAATCGGTGTTCCGTTGACCTCCAGGTGCGCGCGTATGCGACCGTACGACTCGGCGGCTCTGTAATCGAAGTCGGCGACAACCAGCGGCAACAGGAACATCGCCAAAGCCTCGGCATTCTGCTCCGATCGGCTGCTCTTCTGGACGCCGTATTGCAGCTCCGCGACGGTGATAGAGGAGATGCCGACGTCGCCAACGGGCAGGGCCGTGAGCTTTCGCAGCAGTTGCTCCGGCTTGTGGCGGATCAGGTAAATGCAGATGTCCGTGTCGAGCAGGTATTTCATTCGAATGGCCTCTCCCGTTCCTCGGCGACCCCTTGTGTCCGGGCTTGCATGAAGTCTTCCGAGAAGAGGTTAAGACCATTGAGCAACGCGCCCCACGGATCGCCATAGGGCAACAGAACGACCGCGTTCCCCAGGCGTTTGATGTACACCCGATCCTCGCTGAACCGGTACTCTTTGGGCAGTCGAACCGCTTGGCTGTTGCCGCTGTAGAAGAGTCTGGTGGTTTCCATCGCACGCTCCTGAATCGTATATACTGTAGCGTATATATTACAGGCTTGCCCCTGGCTTGTCAACTCGCATGAAGGGTTTGTGGTCTGCGAAGTGCCTGGCACGTTCAATGTGCCAGGCACTTTTCATCCTTACACCACCTCCGCCACCACCTCTTTCGCAAACATGATCTTTCCGCCTTCCACATCCGCCACCACCATGTCCCCGCGCTGGAACTTGCCTTCCAGCAACGCCAGCGCCAGAGGATCCTGCACGTGCTGCTGGATGGCCCGCTTGAGCGGCCGCGCGCCGTAGGTTGGGTCGTAGCCTGCCTCGGCCACGAAGTCGCGCGCCCGGTCGGTCAGCCGCAGTGTCAGGCCGCGCTCGGCCAGCATCTTGCTCAGCCGCCGCAACTGGATCTCGACGATCTTGCCCAGGTCAGCCCGGCTCAGGCTGTGGAAGACGACAATTTCATCGATGCGGTTCAGGAACTCGGGCGGGAACGTGGAGCGGAGAGCGTGGAGCGTGAAGCGACGGAGCTCCTCATCGCTCTTCGCTCCACCCTCCACGCTCCACGCGCTACTCCCCACATTCGACGTCATGATCACCACGGTATTCTTGAAGTCCACCGTGCGGCCGTGACCGTCGGTCAGCCGGCCGTCGTCCAGCAGTTGCAACAGCGTGTTGAACACCTCGCGGTGCGACTTCTCGATCTCGTCGAACAGCACCACGCTGTACGGCTTGCGGCGGACGGCCTCGGTGAGCTGGCCGCCCTCGTCGTAGCCTACATAACCGGGCGGCGCGCCGATCAACCGGCTGACGGTATGGCGCTCCTGATACTCGCTCATGTCGATGCGGATCATCGCGCTCTCATCATCGAACAGAAACTCCGCCAGCGCGCGGGCCAGCTCGGTCTTGCCGACGCCGGTTGGGCCCAGAAAGATGAAGCTGCCGATGGGCCGGTTCGGGTCTTGCAAGCCCGCACGTGATCGTCGCACCGCGCTTGCTACTGCCCGCACCGCCTCATCCTGGCCGACCACCCGCTCGTGCAGACGATCCTCCATCTGCAGCAGCTTTTGGATCTCGCCTTCCAGCAGCTTGCTGACAGGGATGTGGGTCCAGCTCGACACCACCTCGGCGATCTCCTCAGCTCCGACTTCCTCCTTCAGGAGCATGCCGCGGTGCTGCATCTCGCTCAGCTCGGCCTCGGCGTCCTTCAGCGACCGCTCCAGGCCGGCCAGCTTGCCATACTGGAGCTCCGAGGCGCGGGCGTAGTCGGCGCGGCGTTGCGCCTGTTCGACCTCGTTCCGGGTCGCGTCGATCTCCTGCTTGATGTTCGCCACCCGCTCGATGACCTCGCGCTCGCGGCCCAGGCGCGCGTCGAGGCTGCGGCGCTCCTCCTGCAAGTCGGCCAGTTCGCGTTCGAGGGTCGCCAGGCGTGCCTTGCTCGCCTCATCGTTCTCCTTCTTCAGCGCCTCCCGCTCGATTTCGAGCTGCATGATGCGCCGCTTGATCTCATCCAACTCGGCCGGGTCGGAGGTGATCTCCATGCGGAGCCGGCTCGCGGCCTCGTCGATCAGGTCGATGGCCTTGTCGGGCAGGAAGCGGTCGGAGATGTAGCGGTGCGACAGCGTGGCCGCGGCGATAACGGCCGCGTCGGTGATGCGCACGTTGTGGTGTACCTCGTAGCGCTCCTTCAGCCCACGCAAGATCGAGATGGTGTCCTCCACCGACGGCTCGTCCACCAGAACCGGCTGGAAGCGCCGCTCCAGCGCTGGGTCCTTCTCGATGTATTTGCGATACTCGTCCAGCGTGGTCGCGCCAATGGCGTGCAGCTCGCCGCGGGCCAGCATCGGCTTGAGCATGTTGCTGGCGTCCATCGCACCCTCGGCCGCACCCGCGCCGACGACGGTGTGCAGCTCGTCGATGAACAGGATGATCTGCCCGGCCGCGTCGGTGATCTCCTTGAGCACGGCCTTGAGCCGCTCCTCGAACTCGCCGCGGTACTTGGCGCCCGCCACCAGCGCGCCCATGTCGAGCGCGATGACGCGCTTGTCTTTCAGGCCCTCGGGCACATCCCCGCGGACGATGCGGCCGGCCAGCCCCTCGACGATGGCGGTCTTGCCCACGCCCGGCTCGCCGATAAGCACGGGGTTGTTCTTGGTGCGCCGGCTGAGGATCTGGATGGTACGCCGGATTTCCTCGTCGCGGCCGATTACGGGGTCGAGCTTGCCCTGCCGCGCCGCCTGCGTCAGATCGCGGCCGTATTTCTCCAGCGCCTTGTAGGTCGCCTCCGGGTTCTGGCTGGTGACGCGCTGGCTGCCACGGATGGCCGTCAGCGCGGCCAGGATACGGTCACGCGTGACGCCGAGCCTGGCGAGCAGCCTGGTCGCGTCGCCACCGTTGCTGCCCGCCAGCGCCATCAAGAGATGCTCGGTGCTGACATAATCGTCGCGCATGGCCGCGGCCTCTTTCTGCGCATCCGCGAAGACACGGCTCAACGCTCCGCTCAGTCCCGGTTGATCGGTGCCGCCGTAGACTTTCGGCCGCCGCGCCAGCTCCGCCTCGAGCTGACCCTGCACAGCCTCCGGATTCGCGCCGATCCCCTGGATGATCTCCGGCACGACTCCTTCCGGTTGCTGGAGCAATGCCAGCAGCAGGTGCTCCGGCTCGATCTGGCTGTGGTTATAGGTTTGCGCGAGTTCCTGGGAAGCCATGATGGCCTCCTGGGCACGCTGGGTGAATTTGTCTAGGCGCATGTTGTTCCTCCGAAACACGAAGCTGGAAGCTAGAAGCTGGAACATGATGCGGCCAGCTTCCAGTTTCCAGCATCCAGTATCCAGCTTCCGTGTTAGCGGAGCGTTGGCGGGGTGTTAGCGAAGTGTGAGAGACGTTTGCGAAAGGCTCGCGTCTGAAGTATGATGTGTCAAGAGAAGCGACTGGTTGTCGGTCAGGAGGACGATATGACTGTTCAGATGGTAATCGAGGTTCAGGACCGCCAGGGAGCGCAGACAATCTTGCAAGCGCTCGACGGTTACAAGGTCCGCTTGCGCTCCGGCATTGAGCGCACAAAGCGTCGTCTAGCGATCTTCGAAGCACGTTATGGTGTGGATACCGCACATTTTCTGCGAGAGATGACGGCTGAGGATCTGGCGGAGGGCGACATGGAGTATGTGGAATGGGCAGGTGAGGCCAAACTGCTGGAGGGCCTAATTGCCGAGTTGGGGGAACTGGAGCATGCCCGCTATCGGCTTTCTTGAGTACGCCCGGACTGTCCGCAATGCCATCGACGGACTCGTCGACAGCGGAGATGCTGTGCTGGTCGGCTTTCAACTTGACCAGCGTTCATCTGCTCAAGGTGCCAGGCACTTCGCAAGTGCCTGGCACCTGAGATCGAAATCATCCCAGCTCCTTCACGTACTGCTGCAACTGCCGCTGGTTGATCTTGACATACTGGTCGGAAAGAATCTCCGCCATTTCCTCATCGCTCAGGCGGATGCGCAGGATCTCCAGCGCGTCCTCGGGCGACTGGCCGTAGGCGAGCTTGCGTTTTCCGTTTTTCATGGCGAACAGGTACATGTGGTGGGGGTTGCTGAAGCTGCTCATAAGTTAGGGATTAGGAATTAGGGATTAGGAATTAGGAGATGCCGAGCAAGGGTGGCAACTTTAACCGCCCGATCTCCTAATCGCCTAGTCCCTAGTTTCTTGATTCCCTTCCTCCATATTTCCTTGTCTACCCAATTCATGCCTTAACCAGCGCTCCGGCATAGAGTCCCTGATACCCGCGGCGTTGCTCCTCCGGCGAGAGGCCCTGGTTGACCTCGTCGTCGTACTTGCCGGCCAGCAGGTCACGGTAGAACTTGTAGTCCACGCCCTTCACCTTCTCGTCGTCGGGGAAGCGGTGGTAGTTCTCCTTCGACATCAGGCTCTTACCCTCGGCGATGAGCTGGAAGCCCAGGGCCGAGCCGGGATAAGGCGCGTAATAGGAGATCGACGGAAATAAACGCTTCATCCGCTTGATCATCCGCATCGTCTTGAACGCGTCCTCGTGCGTCTCACCGGGGATGCCGAGCATGATGTTCGACCAGAAGCGCGGCGCCGGCTTGCCCTCGCGTTCCATCTCGTCGCCGATGCGGTTCACCAGGTCGATGGTGAAGGCATTGTCCTCTTCGGTGCACTCTTTGTTGAGCAGGCGCAGGATGCGGTCGCTGCCCGACTCAAAGCCGATGGAGATCAGGTTCCAGTTGGTCTCGCGCAGCAGCGCCTCGAACAGGTCGGGCCACTGGCGCACGGTATCGGCGCGGCCCGCGGCCCAGTACGGCCAGAGTTTGTTGGCCTTGCGCGGGTATTTTTCGATCCATTCCTTGAGCCAGCTCGGGTTCTGGAAGAACATCGAGTCGTGGATCACCACCGAGCCGACGCCGTAGGTGCGATCAAGATAGTTCAGCTCGTCGATGACTGCGTCCACAGGCTTGCGGCCCATGTTGGGGATGTAGGAGTTTTCGTTGCAGAAGACGCACTGCCACGGGCAAACCCGGCTGGTGATGATCGTCGCCACCGGCCCCGGCCCCCAGCCGCACTCCGGTTCCATGGGCCAGTGCCACTTGAACCGGCGCACGGCCTGCCGGCTCGCCGGCCTGGGCCACAGCGTCCGGTCGATCATCGGCCATTCGGCCATCGACGCCGCACCCACACCCTGGAAGAGCCGGGGGAAAGCCGCGTGATCGCGCACCAGATCGACGATCACCTTCTCGCCCGGCCCCTGGCAAATATGGTCGAACTCGGCGATTTCCAGCATCTCGTCGGGCGCGACGGTGGCGTGCATCCCGCCGGCCATGACGACACCGTTCGGGTTGACCTCCTTGAACAGCCGGGCGGCCTTGCTTCCCGCCGGAAAGGTGTAGCTGCGCACGTTCATCAGCGCCATCTCGTAGCCGGCGAGCTGCCTGCGAAGCTGATCCCAGGAGGTGACCGCGCGGGTGGAGACGATGTCGGTCTGGATGCCGTTCTGATGGAGGATGGTGCGCAGAAGGCCGAGCCCGTGATCCTGCCACTGCTCGTGCGGGCCGTCCGGGTGCACCAGGTCGCCCAGGTCGCCCAGGTCAATCCAGACGATCTTCGATTTCTGTTGTTTTGTCCACGGCCAAACGATACCCATCTGTACATCACCTGTATGGCAATCTGTTATTCTTTCCGGGAAACGACGATAGACGGCTGACCATAGACGATGGCAGTCGCCTTCCCATGCGTCGTAACACCACCCATGACGTGAGCGATTTCCCTGGCGGATGCGCCGGCATGGTCGTCCACAACCCCAGAGCGCATTTTATACGATGACCTGCGGATAGGCCAATCGTCGTCGTTGGGCTTGGGATGCGGTTCAAGGTTTTGCGCTGAAGGTGTTTAGACCACGAAGACGCGAAACGGCACGAAGTGCATGACGGGAAACTGCACCGCATGTGAGCGCGAAGCCCACGAAGGTCGCCGCCCGCGTGCCAACCAGCCTGGCGTGACCACCCTGACCGTGACGGCCGTCCCACACCGGGAGTGGCACACGCTACGGGCGCTTCGTGCTCACTTGCCCTGCGGGTCGCGTTCTTCGCTGCCTTCGCGACTTCGTGGTCCAAATCCCCCGGGCCGATGCAAAACTCTGTACCGCACCCTTCGGCTTGCGAAACCCTATCCCCTGCGGTATCATGTCCGACATGGGTCGCGGCACCTACGAACACAACTACACCCAGCTCAATCTCCCTGAGCTGACCGCCGACGCAGTCGATGCTGCGCCGCTCGCCGTGGTGTTACCCCCCGAACTGACGGGCCCCGGCCCAGCGACGGCCGATCTCTACTGCGCCGAGAACCTGGCGCTCTGCGAGGCGTTCGCCGGGCAGTGGACCGGCAAATTCCAGTTGATCTACCTCGATCCACCGTTCAGCAGCGGTAAGGTCTACGCCGCACGGGTGAACGGCGGCCGCGACCGGCAGTCGCAGGCGGTGGATGCGTATCGCGACGATCTCGATTTCGACGATTACCTGGCCTGGCTGGAGCGTCGCCTGGCATTCTGTCGCGAGCTGTTGACAGAGAGCGGCACGCTTTACGTCCACCTGGACTGGCATGCGGTGCACTACGTCAAGGTCGCGCTGGATCGGCTTTTCGGCCGCGAACGGTTCCTGAACGAGATCGTCTGGTGCTACCACGGGCCATCGCCCATCCGCAGCGCGTTCAAGCGCAAGCACGATACCATCCTGGTTTACACCCGCTCGTCCGGCTACTTCTTCGACGCCGACGCGGTGCGCGTCCCGTACGACGAATCCACGGTGAAAACCTTTGCCAGCAGCCCCAAGGCCGGTTTCGGCAAGGTGCCCGACCTGGCGCGCGGCAAGGTGCCCGAGGACTGGTGGTATTTCCCGGTGGTGGCACGGCTCCACTCGGAGCGGACCGGCTACGAGACGCAGAAACCCGAGGCGCTGTTGGAGCGCATCGTCAAGGCGTCCAGCCGACCGGGCGATCGGGTGGGTGATTTCTTTGCCGGGTCCGGCACGACGGGCGTGGTCGCCGCGCGGCTGGGACGCCATGCCGTGCTGGCTGACCGGAATCCGGTCGCGGCGGAAAAGAGCTTGCTGCGCCTGGCCCGGCTGGATCCCCGACCGCAGGTGCGATTGTGGCGATACTTCACCAGCGGTATCTATTCAGCCTGTGACCCAAAGTTAGCATCCTGAGCGGAGCCCCGCAGCTCCCTGAACGAAGTGCAGCAGCGTCGCAGGACCGCGGGGCGTAGTCGAAGGATGCGGCCCTGGCTAGAAGACCGCTCCGCACCCTTCGACTACGGTCGGCGCACCTATGCCGACCTCCGCTCAGGGCGCTCCGCTACGGCCGAATAGATACCACCGGCGAAGATGGAGGATGCTCGCCGCTTGCCCACTTGCTTACTTGCCCGCTCGCTTGCCCTCATACACCCCGCGCCACCCGTTGATCCGGATCCGCAGCACGTCACGCACCATGCGGATCGTATCGCGCACCGGGTCTACGCGGCTATCGGCGTCGAAATACCAGTCGATGGGCACGTCAATGACCTTATATCCCCGGCGAAGCGCGATGAAAAGCGCCTCCACGTCGAAAGCCCAACCGGGCATGGTCTGCTCGGCAAAGACTTCCCGGCCGACCTCCCGGCGGAAGCTCTTGAAGCCGCATTGGGTATCCTGGAAGCCCGGAATCGCCAGCACCCGCACGATCAAATTGAACACGCGCCCCATCAGGTGACGGTAGCCCGGCTCGCCGTAGCGATGCGCGCCCGGCCCCTCGCGCGAGCCGATCGCCACATCATAATTGCCGCGAACTGGCGGCAGAAACTTGCGCACCTCAGCGATGGGCATCGACAGATCGGAGTCGCAGATGAACAGGTAGCGCCCCTGCCCGGCCATCATGCCGGCCTTCACCGCAGCGCCCTTGCCCTTTTCGCTGTGGAGCACGCGGATGAAGGGATGCTTCGCCGCATATCCTTCCGCGATCTCCGTTGTGCGGTCACGGCTGCCGTTCTCCACCACCAGCACTTCCATCAGCTCCGGCTGGGCCCGGATGAAGGCGACGATCTGCTCCAGCGAGCGCGGCAATCGTCGCTCCTCGTTGTAGGCGGGAATGATGATGGTGAGAAGGGGTTCAGGTTGGTCGGACATGGTTTCTCTGCGGCTCTCAGAACAAAATCGCTCCTAACAACGCGGCCACCAGCGCGCCGGCCACTGATGCCAGGAAGTTAACTCCGTCGTTATCCAGCCAGCGCCAACCGCGGATCAGGCGGGTGGGCCGGCCACAGCGATGGACGGTGCGCTCGGTCTCAACGCCGCACGGGTCACAGACGTAGATGGCCTGGAGGGTGGCGCCTAACAGGCTGTCAAACAGTGACCCCACCAGCCCCGCGACGGCAGCAATAAGGATCACGATCCAGTCGCTGAGAAGCCAGGTCCCGAATCTCAGCCAGGCCGCGATCTGGATCAAGACAAAGCCACTCGCGCCGATGAAAGTGGCGCCTGCCAGAGCGGCCGCAGTTCCTTCAGGCGTCACGCCGCCGGACGTACCGGCCGGGACGACAACGCCTGTTGTGATCAAGAATGGCTTTCGCCGCGCCAACACGCCCAGCTCCGTGGCCCACGTGTCGGCATTCACCGCCGCGAGCGCGCCGTAGAAAGCCATTGCCAGCACCGGGTAGACCGGCGTGGCGTTGCCGGTCAGGCCGATGACGAGGGCGAGCGCGGCCGCCAATCCGCCGTTCGCCAGCGCCTGCCCCAGGTCACGCCGATTGCCCTTGGCAAATTTCTCGGCCAGACCAGCTTTGCGGCGATTTCTGTAATGCGATAGCAGGCTGGAGCTGACAAAAAACGCGATCAATACCAACCCTCGCACCCAGCCGCCAAAACCGAAGATGATTGTACCGATCAGTACCGCGCCAAGCACACCGCTGGATGACAACGAACGACGCCAGTATGCCAACCCACCGATCGCAAAGCTGAGGATGAAGCCGAGCAAAAGCTGCGATGCGATGCTGTCCGTGAAGAACCTCCTGCACAAGACGGAACGAGTAACGGACTCCCACCTACGTCGCACACCATCGCTGGCGCCGTTTGGCTCGCTGCATGGCGCCGCCCTGCGCGACCGGTCGCCCGCCGGGGGTTGAAACCCGCCGGCTAAGGCAGGTGGAAACCGGCTGAAGCCGGTTGAGTTGGCCCGTCCAGTCGGTCTCGACCGACTTGCATCTGCTTGAGCCGGGTGTTTTCGCGCAGCATCCTGCGGACAACACCCGGCGGCGCGGCTGGACGGCACCAGTGTCTTGAGCTAGGTACATATTTGGAATTACTGTTCACCACCGCATCAGATTGACCAGCGCCAGCCCTGCGATCGTCTGCACGGCCAACGCGCCGCCCCACAGCAGATAGGCCGCCCCGCGTTGAACGCGCCGGTAGAGCCAGACTCCCATCGCCGTGTTGAAGACCCAGGTCACCAGGCCGATCATGGGGAGGCCGAACAGATCGACTTTCGGAGCGATGCGATCCGGCAGGCCAGTTACGTCGAAATGCAGGGGCAAATCCGACGAGAGTTGAGGGAAACGGAAGCAGAGCAGGCCGAACATCACCACCACGCCCAACAGCCCGGCGATCATCAGAAACATGGCTGCACGGTCGCGCCACAGCGGCCATGTCCATAACGGAGGACGCTGTAACTCGACCGGCACCAGGCGGGCCGCTCCAAGAGCATACCGCTCCTGGAACGCCTTCAGGAACCGGTCAGGATCCGATGGTGACAGGCTGAAGCTTTCCCCGTCGGTTACCAGGATCACCTGTTCGCTCAAAGGCCGGGTGGCATATGCGTTCACGATCCCAAGCCCATCCGCAAAGTAGCGGCGGCGCTCAGGACACGGCCAGTGCCACGGCATCGACAGTCGAGGAGGCACCGCGTTACCGCCTACCTGCACGCGCTGGATGCGCGGGAGAGGCACCACCTGCCGCGTCAGTCCCCACACCAGGGTGACCGCGTCGCGGTCGATCCAGTATTCCATCGTCCACGCGCCGAGAGTGCGAAAGCCGATGTAACCGATCGCCACCAGGCTGCCCAGCGTGATCAGTACGAGCAGATAGCTCACACCATCCACAGGACGGCCGATTAGCTCCGCCGCCAGGAAAACATCCAGGATGACCAGGGTGGCGATCAGCCCGATGCCCTGCCAACGTCCGTTATCGGGAAAAGGTTTGAAGTACACGTTATTTCTCGTATACCGATGTGCACCAATGCCGATACTTCTCGATGCTCCCGCGCACCGCACGGAAATACAGGTCGCGCAGCCGTTCGGTCACTGGGCCGAGTTTCCCACTGCCCACCGGCCGGTGATCCACGGAAGCGATCGATGCGATCTGGCAGCCGGTGCCGCAGAGGAAAGCCTCGTCGGCCAGATACACCTCTGAACGGTCGATCTCGCGCTCGACGGTCTCGATCGCCAGCTCATCCCGCGCCAGATCGATGACGATCTGCCGCGTAATCCCTTCCAGGATGTTGGCTGTGACGGGCGGCGTGATCAGCCTGCCGTGCCTCAGCATGAAGAAGTTCTCCGCGCTGCCTTCGGCGATGTGGCCGTCCTGGTTCAGCACGATTGCCTCATCAAAGCCGTTAAGCTGGGCCTCCGACTTGATGAACGCGGAGTTTACATAGGCGCCGGTCACCTTGCTGCGCGGCGGGATGGCGTTGTCGTCGTTGCGCCTCCAGGATGAAACGCAGACCTTGCTTCCCTCTTCCGACTCGATGTAGCGGCCCAGGGGCAGCGCAAAAACCGTGAAATCGTCGCGCAGGTTGTGCAGCCGCACGCCGACCATTTCATCCGATTTGTAGCACAACGGCCGGATGTAGACATCCTCACGGTAGCCTTCGCGACGCAGCAGCTCCACCGTCAGCGCGCTCATGCGATCGGCGTCGATCTCCGGGGCCATGAGCAGGACCCTGGCGGACTGCAGCAGTCGAACGTAGTGGTCGCGCAGCCGCAGGACGTAGAGTTGCTCGTGCTCGGCGTTCCAGTAAGCCCGAATGCCTTCAAAGACTGCGGTGCCATAGTTGAAGGCATGGGTCATGACGCTGATCCTGGCCTGGTCGAACGGTACAAACTGCCCCTGAAAATAGGCTTGCGTTGGCATAGAGACCCCCCTGCTATTGCAGCCCCCAAGTGGCTAACTCGGCCAACTGCGCCCGGTCCGTCATGTCGAGGTTAAGCGGCGTGATGGAGACGTAGCCCTCGGCCAGCGCGCCGATGTCGGTGCCCGCCAGTGGCTCCCCCTCCGGCGGATCGCCGCCGATCCAGTAGTAAGGCTGCCCTTGCGGATCGAATCGCTTGATCAGCACGTCCCGATAGACGCGCCGTCCCAACTGCGTCAACTGGATACCGCGCACCTGGTCGGGCGGCAGGCCGGGGAAATTAACGTTCAAGAAAACGTTCGGCGGCAGGCCGCGCCGCAACACCTGCCCCGCCAGCCTTGCAACCGTCCTGGCAGCAAAGTCGAGATCACCTTCGCATGTCTCGCAGACTTCTTGCGAGGCGGCGATGGCCGGCAGGCCAAACACCGTGGCTTCCATCGCGGCCGCGACCGTCCCCGAGTATGTGACATCATGGCCCAGGTTGGCGCCACGATTGATGCCCGAAATCACCAGGTCCAGGGGCTCAGGGACGATACCGAGCAACGCTAATCCTACGCAATCCGACGGGGTGCCGGTCGTCACGAGGATCGGCGTGCCATCGGACAGCGCGCTCGGGTTGACCCGCAGCGGCTTGTGCATCGTCTTCGTGTGCCCTGCAGCCGACCAGTTGTGATCCGGCGCAAAGACCGTCACGTGGCCCAGCGCCGACAGCGCGCCAACCAACGCCTGGAGCGCAGGCGCCTGGTAGCCGTCGTCATTGGTGATAAGGATGTGCGGCATGGCAAATGGCTGATAGCAGATGGCATTCAACAGTCGCTGTGGCTGCTAACCGCTGGCGGATGAACGGCCAGGCGTTCGGACGACTCCCTGGCTCCCGACCCCTGGTCCCTGATCCCCGACCGGGACCCGGATCTCCCGTCGCTCATCAACAAACGCGACCGCCGGGCTCGGAGGCCACAACGCGCTCGTCTTGTTCTTGTCCTCTTTGGGCTTATGCATCACCAGGATGCGCACCTTCTCGCTCTCCGCCTCATTGCCGGCTCTATCGAAGGCCTTCACGTAGATGGTGTGCGTTTCGGTGAGCACTTTTGATTCGTAGATGGCGCCGCGGCCGGAATCGGAGGTCATGACGATGCGCTGGCCCTTGCTGCCATCCGGCCGGGTGTACTCTTCCAGCTTGGTCTCTTGCTGGACATATTCCTCCAGCCCGATCGAGCCGTCCGGGTTGGTGACGACCCGCGTCGCCGTGATCGGCTCGCTGACCACCGGAACGGTGTCGGACATCTTGATGGTCCAACGCACGCTGTAGGGAGACACCGTGGCCTCACCCAGCTTCTGGTTATCCAGGTAAAACTCGACCCGATCCATCTCCCAGTTATCCTGTGCGTCCGCAGTGATGCTGACCAGCTCGTCGGTCTCCATGATGTAAAGCTCATCCGGGCCGGGATGCAAGATCTGCACCTGGGGCGGCGTGTTGTCCACGACGATGGGCATCTCGTAGGTCTGGGCATTTCCGCTGTTTTCCATCACCACCAGGCGCAAGGTGTACAGGCCATCGAAACCACTGGTGTCCCAGAACTCCAGCATGCCGTTGGACACCTGGTTACCGTGCTCCGGGCCGATCTGCTGCCACTGGTCCGGCGTCTGCTCCGCCGCGACCTCCAGCTTGTAGGCCCGGAAATCGGACGAACGGGCATTGCCAGTGATCTGCACGCCGCCCTTCACCCGTGCGCCGATAATCGGGCTGCCGATCACCACATCGCCCGCCAGCTCACCGCCGCCACACGGGCCATCCACCTCCACTGGCGGCTGGGGGATGCCGTTCTCGCGCACCCAGTCGGCGGCGTTGGCCGGATAGACCTGGTAGACCACACGCTTGATCTGATCCGGTGGGGTACAGGCCGAGGCGCGCTTGCCGTTGGAAGCATTGATCTCGAACGCCTGGTAGATGCTGTCCTGTTGCGTCGGTTCGTGGCCCTCCAGGAAGATGTCGGTCGCCGTCTGCGGACAGTCCGGCGTAGGCAACAGGCCGGATGGCACGCACACCCTGACCTTCTTGATGCCAGGCGGCATGTCCCAACCTTGCACCGGCAACCCCTCCATGCCCTTGGCCAACACCTTATTGAAGATCGGCGCAGCCGTGATCGAACCGTCGGCCAATTTCATCGGCTTGTTGTCGCTGTTGCCGGTCCATATGCCTACGGCCAGTTGCGGCGTGAAGCCCATCGTCCAGGCGTCTTTCCACTCATTGGTGGTGCCGGTCTTGGCGGCGACCGGCCGGTCGGGCAGAACCAGGTACTTGGCGTAGGAACCGAAGGCGACCGGCCGCGGCGATGGGTCGCTGAGGACGTTATTGAGCATGTAGTTGGCGGCCGGCTGGACGACCCGCTCCGCGCTCGGCACCTTGTACTCATCCAGTAGCTTGCCGTCTTTGTCTTCGACTTTGAGGATCACAACCGGATCTAACTTGCGGTAGCCAGGGCGCTGAAGGTCCGGCGGGATGGGCTGTCCGGCCATCACGCCACCGTTCGCAAACACACTGAATGCATAGGTGTGGTCCAGCAGCGAAACCTGGCCGCCCCCCAGGGTCAAGCTCAGGCCATAGGTATTCAGCTCACGATTGAGACTACTAACGCCCACGCGACGAGCAGTCTTGATCACATTGGCGATTCCCACCTGGTCCATCAGCCAGACCGCCGGGATGTTGTACGAGCGTTGCAGCGCCTGGCGGAGGGTTTGCGGGCCGTGATACTTGCGGTCGTAATCCTCCGGCACGTAAGGCGGGTTGCCGGGATCGGGGAAAACCGTGCGCACATCCATCACCAGGTTGGCCGGCGCGAAAGCGCCGCTCTCGAAGGCAGTCAGGTAAGTGTACGGCTTGAACGACGAGCCGGGCTGCCGCGGCGACGTGGCCATGTTGACCTGTCCGTCGATGCTCTCGTCGAAGTAGTCCAGGCTGCCGACCATGGTCAACACCTCGCCGGTATTGGGCCGGATCGCGACAATCGCCGCGTTGGTAACCTCGTGGTCGAACTGCTGGGCTTTGGCCTCGGCGACGGGGGGAAACGTCGCCAGGTCATTCTGGCAAGGCTTAGGAGTCTGCAAACGCAACGAGGCGATGTGACTGCGTGCCACGCACTCGGCGTAGACTTGCAGGTCCCAGTCGAGCGTGGTGTAGACTCGCAGGCCGTTCTGCCAGATGAAGTACGGGTTTTCGGGCGTGTTGTACTTTTCCTGAAGTTGCTGCAACACGTAGAGAGCAAAATGCGGCGCATCCGGCGGTATCTGGAAGCGCTCCTGCACCGATTCGCGTGTGTACTGCCACAACGGGCCGGGCAGCTTCTTGGCAGCGTCAGCCTCTTCCTGGTCGAGCACATCATCCTTGACCAATGCATTGAGCGCGCGAGCCGTCGCGCCCTTGTCACCCGTCGCCACCAGCGGCAAATCGCTCTGAGCCAGCAGCCCCTTCTGTGCCAGATCGTTGAGCAGCGGCGTGTTGAAGTAGCGCTTGGCCGCGTCCACCTGCTCCTGCGTCAGGTAGCCTGCGTCCTGCATGGCGACCAACACCTTGCGCTGGCGGCGGTAGGCATCGGCGGGCGCCTGGAACGGGTTGAGGCCGGGGTACTGCGGGACGGCGGCCAACACGGCTATCTCGTCCAGGGTCAGGTCCTTCGCCGATTTGTTGTAGTAGACCTGGGCCGCGGCTTCCACCCCGTACGCGGCATTGCCGTAGAAGTTGTAGTTGAGATACCACTCCAGGATCTGGTCCTTGCCCTGGCGTCCGGGGTACTTGCGCGTGATCTCGATCGCCATGATGGCTTCTTTGATCTTGCGCGCGTAGGAGACCTGGTAGCGTTCCTCGGGGTCTATCAGCACGTTCTTGACCAACTGCTGCGTGATCGAGCTGGCGCCTTGCACGCTCTGTCCGCGCAGGTTGGAAATCAGTGCGCGTCCAATGCCCTCCAGGTTGACGCCGATATTGGTGTAGAAAGTGCGATCTTCCAGCGCGATGGTGGCGTCGCGCATCATTTCGGGGATTTCGTTGATCTTCAGATACGTGCGGTCGCCGCGGAAAGGTCGTGGATCGATGGATTCATACAGCAGGTGGTTGCCGGTGCGATCGTAGATCTTGACCGTTTCGTAGGTGGCCTGCTCGGTCTGGATGGCACTGGGATCGGGCAAGCCCTGGGCGAAGTATGTGTAGAGCCCGGCGGCGGAGGCAGCGCCCCCGAATACCACCACAAGGACGGCAATCACGTTGACAAGCAGGAACCCGGCCCCAATGATGAGGATCCACCGTCCGATGTGGAGGCCGCCGGTGCTGCGACGATAGCGCCGCCAGTGTTGAATCTGTTGTGTGCGGTTCATGAGGGTATTGTTGGTCTCCGTAGCGCAGGGATGAAGCGATCAGGTATTGGATATCAGGTATTAGACTGATTGAACCTGCGCCTGGTTCCAAAGGTAGTTGCTCGTGGATTGCGCCGGTCACACAGCAAACAGCGGGGGCATTTTAGTGACCCCCGCGATACGAAGGCATTGTAGCGGAAAAGGAGGGCTTTGGCAAAACACGGATCGTGAGCGAGACCGCGGGTGCATTCAGATCCTCTCCAGCACCAGAAAATGGCTCAGCCCGAACACCTGCAGCGGCGTGTGCTCCAGCGTGTATAGCATACGGCGCAGGATGTTACCGAGGCCCGGCCGGCGCACAGCCACGTTGTCGAAGCCGGGATAGATTACGCTATGATGGATGATCCGCACCGGCTGATCCCGGAACAGGCCTCGCAGGCCGGCACCGGTATAAGCGCGCACGTGCGGCGCCAGCCCATCTCGCAGCGGGTTTGGCAGCCAGTTGATCAGCGGCGTGTTGCCGAAGTGATACCGCCCGCGCCAGTAATAGCCGTGGGTCTCGAACGGGTACAGCCGGTTGGGGCAGAAGAGCACGACGCGACCGCTCCGCGCCAGCACACGGACCATCTCGGCCACGGCCGCCCGGTCGTCGGTCACGTGCTCGATCACCTCATGGGAGAAGACCACATCGAAGCTGGCATCGGCAAAAGGCAGCGCTTCGGCGGGAGTCAGTACGATGCCGGGAATCCGGGCGCACGCCTGGGCTGCGACGGCCGGATCCACCTCGACGCCGGTTACGTGCGAGCTGAAGCGGCGGAACTGTTCGGTGTACATCCCGACACCACAGCCCGCGTCCAGGATGCGCGCGCCGTCGAGGCACGCCCACCGGCGCACCAGCGCCAGTCGCCGCGCCTGTCCCGCGCGCCACACGTAGGACGGATGGCCGAGACGAGCGGCCTCATCGGCGGTGCGGCGGAAATCCCCGGCATTGTCCTGTGTCACGAGAAATGCTCCTCTGCGAATACCAACCAGGTTTCATAACCTTTGACCGCTACTATGATCAGGAAGTATAATTGAGTTATGTACGTCGCTGATATCATCTGGCTGCCAGACATCGTGGATAAGCTCGATTGGAAGCACCATGTGCTGCCTTCCGAGGTCGAGGATGTTCTCTTTGGGCAACCGACCTATCGCAAGGTACAAGCCGGACACGTTCCTGGTGAAGATGTATATGCTGCGTTCGGCCAGACTGCTGCCGGTCGTTACTTGGTGATCTTCTTCGTATACAAACGTTCACGAGAAGCGCTGATTATCAGCGGACGAGATATGGATGAGCAAGAGAGACGGTTGTATGAGCGCAGATAAAGTCATTCCCCCGATCAACAGCCTGGAAGGTATCGCCGAGTTCTGGGACACCCATAGTTTGGCCGACTATTGGGATCAAACCCAACCGGCCGATTTTGAGTTTGATCCCAAAGCCCGCCGCCACTACCTGGTTGCTGTTGATCCAGACTTGATGGATCGAATCCGTACTGTAGCGCAACGTCGCGGGCTGCACACCGAAAGCCTGATCAATCTCTGGCTGGAGCAGCGTGTCCAGGAAGCGGCCGCCTGATTGAGACCTCCGCCGTTTATCAAACGCCGGAGGCGATTTCGCGCATCACTCCACCCAGCCGCCGCGCGCCCTCGATCAATTCCGCCTCCGGCAGCAGGCTGAACGCCAGCCGCAGGAACCGTTCGCCGCCCTCGCCGGTGCAAAAACGCGGTCCGGGCACGAACGACACGCCCATTTTCTCCGCTTCGGGCAGCAACGTTGTGCTGTCGAACCCTTCCGGCAGCCGCAGCCAGACGAAAAAGCCGCCACCGGGCACCTTCCAGGAGCAGCCGTCCGGCATGAAACGCGCCAGTGCGTCCGCCAGCGCATCGCGGCGCGCGCGATACGTCGCCCGCAAGACCTCGATGTGACCGTCCAGAAACCCCAGGCCGAGATAGGCCGCCACAACATGAGCGGAGAAATGGCTCACGCCACCGCCGCTGTCCAGCAGGCCGCTGCCGGCGCAACGCTGCACCATCTCCGGCGCTGCGATCAACCAGCCCAGGCGCAAGCCCGGCGCAAGCAGCTTGCTGAACGATCCGAGCCGCACGACTGCTCCCGGCCCGGCCAGGCTTTGCAGCGAGCGCGGCGAAGGGACCTCATACCACAGTTCCCGGTAGGTATCGTCCTCCAGGATCAACAAGCCGTGCTCGCGAGCCAGGGCCACTAACACCACCCGTCGCTCGTCCGCCAGGTTGATGCCGGTGGGGTTACCGAAGGTGGGCACCAGGTAAAGGAAGCGCGGCCGGCGTCCCTGTCTTGCGAGATCATCGAGTGTCGCGGCTAACCTGTCAGTGCGCAGCCCGTTGTCATCGCCCGGCGCCGGCACCAGCTCCAGGCCGTGATCCCGGAAGATCCGCAGCGCCAGGTGGTAGGTCGGCGAATCCACGAGGATCACGTCACCCGGCCGCGTCAGCAGCGTGCAAAGCAGATCGAGACCCTGCGATACACCGCCGGTGACGAACAATTGCTCGGGGGGAACGAACGTGCCTTGCCGCCGGCTCAACCAGGCCGCCAGAGGCTCGATCAATCGGCCGGGCCCTTGCTCCGCGCCGTAAGTCAGCGCGGCCGGCCCATCCTGGCGCAATGCCAGCTCGGCCGCGCGGCCGAGCTCGTCCACGGGCAGCAATACCGGGTCGGGATTGCCCCAGTTCATCTCGATGATGCCGGGACGGAGGGAAAGCTGGATATCAGGCAGCGCGCTCATGCAAAACGAGTTCTTCTTGGTGCCCGAACTGCACGGTGTTGTCGATCAGCCGGAACCAGCCCGGACGTAGCACCCAAAACCGGGCACGGGCCAGCGGTCCTGCCAGGACGCCCGGCCCCTCGGCGCCAGCCAACAGCGCCGCGACGAACGCGTACTTCCGCCCGTAGACCGCCGCGGCGTGCGCCAGTTCCCCGGTCGGCACGATCACCGCCTCCCCGCGCACCTGTACGCCCCGGATGCTCCGCCAATCCTGGCCATCCGCCTGGATCGTGCCGGCAACGCGACTGCCGGCCAGCAGATTCCGGCCGTGTTGTGTACGCTCTTCCGAGAGAAAATACAGGTTCAGGTCGGTGTCGTGCGCGTAAAAGACCGCGGCCGCGGCCGGCACACCATCCGACCCGGCCGTCGCCAGGGTCAACGTCGAGTGCTCGGCCAAGAACGCGGCGATCCGATTGCGCAGCGGGGCCATCGGTGGGTTTGCCGGTTGACTGGCTGTCATCGGTGACCTGTCCCGTGCATACATCTGTTCGAGTATCGTCTACTTTGCGATCTGATCACTGCTGCCCCGACGCAGACACAGCGCGATGCCCGTCAACAGCAGCACGCCGCCGAACACCTGGCGGATTGCCAGCGGCTCACCCAGCAACGGGATCGAGAGCAGCCCGGTCAGCACAGGTTGGGCCAACAGCACGACAACCGCGCTCGATGCCGGCAGGTGACCCAGGGCATAGTTGATCACCAGCCAGCCGCCGGATTGGGAAATGACCCCCATCGCGATCAACGACAGATAGGTGCGCGAGCTGTAGCCGAGGATGGGCAGGTGCCGGACCAGGCTGAACGCCAGCAAAGCGATCGACGCCGTCGCGGCCACCAGCCACAGGTAAGCCAGGGAGCTCAGCTCTTGCCGGGCGTGCTGCGTGTTCAGGAGATAGCCGGCGTAGAACGTGGCGCCAACGAAGGCCAGCACATCCCCCGCGTTCAAGCTCAAGCCGGCGGCCATGCGAACCCCCGAGACCACGGCCGCGCCGACCAGCGCCAGCACCAGGCCCGTCCAGTAGCGTTTCCCCAGCTTTTCCCGAAAAATGACCAATGCGCCCAGGCCCACCCAGATCGGCGCGGTGTTGTCCATGAGGGTCGCGTTCGCGGCCGAAGTCATCAGCAGCGCGGTGCTGAGCATGCCCAGGTTGATGGCAAACCACAGGCCCCCCATCACCCCCCAGGGCACGGCTGCGCGCGGCAATCCCGTGCGGCGAATGTGCAAGACGAACGGGATCATCAGCACGACCGTTGCCACCGACATGCGCAGCGTCGACGCGACCGGACCCGGCACGCCGGCCCACTTGGTGAAAATGGCCGTAAAGCTGATGCACAGCACGCCGGCGCCCAACGCCAGGTACGCCATCGCCGGCCGCGCCGCGAGGCGAGTGCGCGCCGGCACGGGGGTAAGGACTTCGCTCGTTGCCAAGAATGTTGACTCCAGAAAGAGGGGCAGGCGCGGGCCCGCCCCGGCTCCAGGGCATTCTAACCGCGAGGAAAGAGACAGGCAAACTAGCGGATTACGGCCTGGGGCATGCCGCTGACCGATGAATGAGCGCGCCAGCGGCGACGATAAGCCCATGCGGTGGGGCGGGTCACCGGCATCGCCTCGACGCGCCTGGCCCACTCGACCTGGGCGGCCCGGGCCTGTTGCAGGCAGTGGGCGGAGAATGAGGCGGAGGACGCTGAAGGATCACCGCCACGGCCTGCCTCTGTGGCCAGGAAAGACGCTTCCAACGCGTCGCGTTCCCGGATGAAAGCCGCCGAGCGAGCGGGATAATCGGCCAGGACGGCGCGGTGCAGCCGCTCACCCTCCCACCAGAGCACAGCCGGGTCATAGCGGGCGCCCGGCTCGGGGCCCAGTCCTGCGGCGACCTCCGGCCAGGAATCAACGGTGCTGCCATCCAGGCAAAACGGCTTGAACAACCCCAGGCACGGTGCACTGGTGCCGGTCAACCAGTAGACCGCAGTCCTGTCCGGCCGCAAATGGGCCACCAGCGACCCCGTGGTCTGGCTGCCGCGGATCAGATCGTTGCCGTAGTGCATGCAGATGTCACCGTTCGATCCGGCCGCGGGCGTGTAGGGACGGTCCGCCGCGGTGGACCCTGTCGAAGCATGGCTGCGTAACAGCGCCATCATGTCGGCCACGGTAACCCTGCCGGCGTGCGCGCGTAACCCTGCCTCCGTGTGCGGCTGGCGGGCGCGACACTGGCTGAAGCGGGTGTACAGGAAATCGGAATAGCAGCGAGCGAAGTCGAAGTCGTCGCGGCCCTGGCACCAGCCGCGCTTTACAGCGTAAGAGACCAGATCGGGCGAGGCCAGATCGAACGCATTCCTGATGGTGAGACCGTTGGAAATGCTGGCGACGCCCGTCACGCGGCGGGCCGCCCAGTGACGATCGACCGTCTCCAGCACCCAGGCGGAAGTTCGATCGGCAATGAGGAAGCTGTTGTGATAGAAGAACGCGTGCCGGTAGCCGCCCGAGCCGCCCTGACCATGCGTTTCCAGCAGCGAAGTGATGACATCGAGTGCGGCGTCGGCTGTGCTGGCCCGCTCCAGCCCCAGTCGCAACAGATCCATGCCGGTCAGCCCGGTCTTTGGCACCCTGACCTTGGCGAAGACTGCCTCGTTGCCGATCACCACGCCGTGTTCGTTAGCCCCCATTTCCGCGCCCCGCATCCAAAATGGGCGGGAAAGCAGCACCGCGCAGGTCTCGCGCACCTGCGGAATGGCGAAGTAGGTGCACTGCACCGTCGCGCCGGACGGGTGTTGTTGGCGGGGATAGAAACAGATGGCCTGAGCCTCGTTCGGCTCGCGGTCGCTGTTCTTGGCGAAGAGCGTTGAGCCATCAGAGGTAGCGGAGGGCAAGGCGACGAGAGTGTCGCACATGGATGACTCCATTCATGACGGGGACAGAGGGACACGGAGACACGGGGACGAGGAGATGGGGGGACACGGAGACGGGGAGATGGGGAGACTGGGAGACATGTCGCCCTTTCACCTTGTCACCCCTTCCCCGTGTCGCCCCGTCGCTATGTCTCCGTGTCGCCTCTCACCGCGTCAGCCTCGCGCCGCGTTACTTGCCCAGCTTTTTCTTCTCTTCCTCGACCAGCACGCGACGCAGGAATTTTCCTACCATCGTCTTCGGCAGCTCGGAGCGGAATTCGACCTGCTTGGGCACCTTGTAGCGGGCCAGGTTGCCTGCGCAGAACTCGATGATCTCCTCCGGCGTGGCGGTCTCGCCGGGCTTGAGCACGATGTAGGCCTTGACGGTCTCGCCGCGATAGGCATCGGGCACGCCGGCGACCACGGCCTCCTGCACCTTGGGATGCAGGAAGAGCACTTCCTCCACCTCGCGCGGCACGATGTTGAAGCCGGAGGCGATGATGATGTCCTTCAGGCGATCCACGATATAGAAGTAGCCGTCCTGATCCATGCGGGCAATATCACCGGTGCGCAGCCAGCCGTCCGCGGTGACTGTCTTGGCGGTCTCATCGGGCTGGCCCCAATAGCCCTTCATCACCTGCGGGCCGCGCAACCAGAGCTCGCCGTCCTGACCCAGCGGCTTCTCCTCGAACTTTTCATAGTCCATGATCTTGGCTTCGACGTCCGGGAACGGCACGCCGATGGAGCCGGCCTTGCGTTGGCCGTAGATGGGGTTACAGTGAGTCACGGGCGCGGCTTCGGTGAGCCCATAGCCTTCGACCAGCCGTCCGCCGGTGATCTCACCGAACTTGACCTGCACATCCATCGGCAATGGCGCGGCCCCACTGATGCAGGCCTTCACCGATTTCAGATCGTATTTGCCCACGTCGGGATGGTTGATGATGCCGATGTACATGGTGGGCACGCCCGGGAAAACAGTGCAGCGCTCCTTCTGGATCGCGGTCATCACATTGTCGATCGGCCGCGGGTTGGGTAACATGATCAACTCGGAACCGAGGTACATGGCCAGGCTCATCGCCACGGTCATGCCGTAGACATGGAAGAAGGGGATGGCGCCCATCATCCTTTCCTTGCCTTCCTCCAGGGTGACCATCCAACGGCGCACCTGTATGGTGTTGCAGACCAGATTGTAATGCGTCAGCATGGCGGCCTTGGGCACGCCGGTCGTGCCGCCCGTATACTGGAAGAGTGCCGTGTCGCCCGAGGCCACGGGCACCTTCGGTGGGGCTTCGGGGTGAGCGTCGAGCAGCTTACGGAAGTGATAGACGCCATCCCCATCCTGCACATCTACCATCAGACCGCCCTTATGTAGCGTGCGCTTCACCAGCGCGTTGAACGGTGCGGGCACATAATCCGGCACATCCGCGACGATGATGCGCTTGATGGACGTGTGCGCCTGCACCTCCCTGAGCTTGTTGAGGAATGGGCTGAGCAGGACAACGGTCTCTGCCCCCGCGTCGCTGAACTGGTGCTCGACCTCGCGGGCGGTGTAGGTGGGGTTGGTGTTAACGACCACGGCGCCCAACTTCAGTGCGCCGTAGAAGCCGATGACGAACTGTGGCAGGTTAGGCAGCATCAAAGCCACACGGTCGCCTTGTTTGACGCCGAGCGAAGCCAACGCGGCCGCGAAATGGTTGACCTGTTCGATCAACTGCTGGTAGGTCATCGTGGCGCCCAACCTGATCGGGCCGAGATAGCGGAGGATGAGCTTGATGGCAGGGCGGTCAGGATACTTGCGAGCGCTATCTTCTAAGGTCTGGTGCAGCGGGATTTCGGGGTAGTCAAGGGTATGCGGAACTTCCTTCTCGTAATGGGCCAGCCAGGGTTTCTCCATGAAACGTCCTCCTCTCAAGGCAGTGAGCGACTGACAACAGTGTCAACGACCGACGACAACGTCAGCGAACAAGAGGCGCTTGGATTGAGGTATCCGGTATTATGAGAATGGCGCAGCAATGACAAAATTATACGGTCTCCCGGAAGCTATGTCAAGCGTTTTGAGACTAAAGCAGCGATGGCAAATATGACTTGGGCACTGATCCGAAGCTCACCCGGCGTTGTCCGCAGGATGTTGCGCGAAAACGCCGGGCTGAAGCAGGTGAAAACCCGCTGAAGCGGGTTGCGCGGGTGGCTGGTGCGGCGAGCCGGTTTCAACCGGCTTTCACCTATCTGAGCCGTTGGTTTCAACCAACGGCGATCGCGGCGAGGGATGCCCGTTTGGCGGCGATGTGGCGACTGCCCGCCCCGGCTTCGCCGTATCAGCCAATAGGATTTCAACCCTTGGCGTTGCCGCGGCGAGGCCACCGGGTTACCCAATCCATTTGTAAACCTGCATCAACGCTCGGCGGCGCGGCTGGATGGCGCCAGCGTCCTGAGTCGGATCCGATTCGGAATTGCTGGGACGCAAAGGTACACCACGCCGAACGGGCCTTCATCTCACCTCAATAACCGGCACAGTTGGAGTCTCGGCCGGACGACCGCGATAGAAGCGGGTGGGCTGCGGGCTATCGTCGGCCTGCGGCGCGCGGCCCGTCTCCGATTCGACCCACTTCGCCAGCGTTGCCTGGTACGTGCGCATCAGATCGGCATCCTTGACCATTTGCGCTTCGCCCGTGAGGCCCGCCACGTGACGCAAATCCTGCTCCAACGCATGGGCCAGGCTCCAGGCTTCCTGGTAACGCCGCTCCGCGTAGAGCTGGCTGATCTCCTTCAATCCTTCGGCAGTGCGCTGGATGGTGACATTGCGGAGGACTTCGACGTCCCACAGCGGATCGTAGCCGGTCATGTCGGAGGCATCGGCGTAGGCCGCCAGGGCGATCGTCCCCGATCGCTGGGCCGCGATGTCGGTGTAACGCAGCTCGACCGTCGCCAGGCGGCGCGACCAGGTTGCGCCTGGCGCAAGGACCAACTGGGCCAGCAATACCTGGCTATCGCCGGTGCCCATGTCGCGCAGCTTGATCTCAACAGGCCCCGTCGGCGGCTGACCCTCGTAGCCGGTCAGCCGGACGACCGTCACGCCGGGTTCGGGACGGAGGAGGAGCGATATGTCACCGGCGGCTTTCTCCACCAGGCCCAAGGCGTCCTTGCGGAAGACCTTGTCTATCTCCGCCGCCGAGTCGATGAAGTGATAGGCGCCGTGCCCCTGGATCGCCAGCCTCGAAAGAAGCGCATCGTTGAAGTCCTTCCCCAGGCCGATGGTCGAGAGATAGATGCCGCGCTCGTTGTAAGCCCTGGCATCCGCCGCGATCCGGTCCGGGTCGGTCTCGCCCTGGTTGGCTATGCCATCGGTCAGCAGGATCACGCGGTTGTTGCGCCGGACGTCGAAGTGGCGATCCACCTCGCGGAATCCCAGCATCAGCCCGTCGTGCAGGTTCGTGCTGTCCCTCGGCTGGATGCGAGCGATGGCGTCCTCGATCCAGCGACCGTCACCCACCTCGCGCGCCGGCTCGATGACCTCCGCCGTGGTGTCATAAGCGACGATGGACACGACGTCGTTGGCCGCCAGGCTTCCCAGGAAGACCCGCAGCGCCTGCTTGACGTAGGGCATCTTCTCCGGCACGTTCATCGAGCCGCTGCGGTCGATCACCAGCGCCAGGTTCAGCGGCGCGATGTCTTCGGGTTTGGCCGAGCGGGTCTGGAGGCTAAGCTGAAGCCAGACTTCACCGCCCTCCAGGGGAATTTGCGGGTTGCCCAGGCGCAAGTCGAGGCCCAGGGCCTTCTCCGTCGGTTCCGGGAAATGCTGTTCGTAGTAGTTGAGGTACTCGGCAACGCGCAGCTCCTCCGCGGGCACGATGCCGCCGCTCTCGATGACGCTGCGGCTGCGGGCCTTGGACGCATCCATCGGCGCGCAGCCCGCCACGACCAGCAGCAGGCCGCCAAGCAATACGATCCACAGAAGCGATTTTCGAGTGAACATGATAGCCCTCCTGGCATTGAGATGGTGATGGGCTCGGCCCGACCGGCCTCGCCCGTCGTATCTGCGACCAGGATAGGGCGTACGGCGGACATTTCAAGGGTCAGAAGTGCACCATTGCGTGCAACAGGGGGTGTGAGAAGGCTGCGACCGTCCGTCAGCTCGGCTCCTTCGCCGGGGAAACGTGCATGGTGGGGTGCGACGGAGGAAGAAGCCGGGCCTGGGTGAGGTCCTATCTGTGGAGAGGCACACCCCCCTCCACAGATTTTTCGCGGCGACCGCCCTACGGGCGGATTAGCATTAGCTCACACCGACTAACCCACAGGTTTCCAAGGGGCCAGAGTCCAGAGCATCAAGGGACGGGAGACGCAACTACCCGAAAACCGAAGCGCCAGTCACGAGAGTACGGATGGTCCCTGTCCCGGATGGCGCAGCGCACATCCCTCGCATTATCGACGTAGGCGCCCCCACGCAACACACGCGGTTCGGGACCTTCGAGATCGTCAGCTTCTGTTTTTTGTAGTCGTCTCGCCACTTTGTCCGGCACCATTCCCAGACGTTCCCGCTCATGTCCAGCGCGCCGTAGGGGCTGGCGCCCTTCGGGAAGATGCCGACTGCGCTGGTCGCGCCGATGTTCGCTTCAGAGTAGTTCGCACGGTCCGGCGTGATCTCCTGTCCCCAGGGATAGACTCGACCATCTGTCCCGCGCGCCGCCTTCTCCCATTGCGCTTCGCTCGGCAATGATACCTGCATCCCCAGTTTTTCACCCAGCCAGGCGCAGAATGCCAGGGCTTCGTACCAACTCACGTCCACTATCGGATGGTTCGATAAGGTGTAGGGGGAGCCTGAATCGCCAGAGGAATCGAGCCCCCTTCCTCGTAGCTGCGCTGCCCTGACCGCCACTGGTAGACCCTGACCTTTCCGTCGCGCCAGCAGCCGGCAGCCTCAGCCTGCCGCCAGTAACGCGCTATTTTGTAGCCACCGTCGTGCAGAAATGCCGAGAATTGGGCCACTGTCACCGGGTACTTGCTGATCCGGTAGTCATCCAGCTTGAGCCGGTGCTGCGGCGTTTCCTTGCCTCCATACGTGACCAGTTTGTCATCTTCGCTGCCCATGATGAACTCGCCCGCCGGCACCTCGCACCAGGCGATATCCGGCAAGCCATCGGGGCGTAACCTCACGCCGGAACGGTCATCGCCCATAATTGCCAGCGCATCCCCGGCCGCAGCTCGGTCCACCGGCGCGAGCGCGCCCTGCTCCGCAATGGCCCGCAGCCAGCCGCGGATGCACTCCGCCTTCGGCCGGTTGCGCTCGCTCACCTGGGCCAGGGCGCCGTTCTCGATCAGGGTTTGCGCTGCCAGCAGAGCCGCCAGGTAGCGCGCCGGGGTCGCCCTCGGGGCCACCGGGTGGCAGCACAGAGCCTCGGCCAGATTCCAGGCCGCCGCGGTCGCACCGCGCGCGGCTTTGGCGCCCGCCAGTAATGCCACTTCGCGCCAGCGTTCCCCATCCGCCAGGACCAACGCGGCCAATTCATCCGGGTAGTCAGGCCCGGTGAGGTAGCAGGCCGCCAGGTACTCCTGGAAGGTGCGATGTGGGAAGGCGTAGACGCCCACGCCACGTGCCGCCAGCAGCCCGGCCCGGTCGCGCACGTACTCGATCACGCGCGCCGGCTTGACGTCGGGGTTGTTCGCCAACGTCACCAGGCCGTTCACCAGGCGCTCCTGGGCGATGTCGGCGGTGCCGACCAGGTCGGGTTGGTCGCGATGTGCTTCGAACGCCAGGCGATCCAGCAGCTTGCGGACCGCGACGCGGTCGACGCGCAGCCACTCAGCCAGGTTCGGCTCCGGCAGCAGCGGCTTGCCGTCTGGCCCGCGCACCACCTTGGGGCTTTCCCACTGGTCGAGCAGCAGGTCGACCGTGTCGGCGTACAGCTCTTCGCGTTTCTCCGGCAGGTTGCCCCCGCGCCAGGCGTGCAGGCTCGCCATCAAGGTCAACAGCAGCGGCCGCTCGGCCAGTTCACGCAGGCGCGCGCTGCGTTGGATGGCGGCCTTGAGCAACGCGGCCCGGCCCTGGGCGTCCTCCCGGTTCTGGTTGCGCACGACGGCCAGGTGCGCATACCAGTTGTCCACGAAGGCTGCGATCTGGCCCCAACCGAACGGCGCCAGCACTACCTCGGCGAAGCCGGGCAGCTTCCAGTCTTGCTTCTGGTAGGCGTAGGTACGGCTGGTGACGACGAAGCGGCAGCGCGGGAAGTCGGCGGTGAAGCCCTGCACCGCCTGTTTCACCTGGACGCGGCGCGCGTCGGCTTCCGGCACCTCGTCCAGGCCGTCGAGCAGGATCAGGCCGCCCTTTTCCTGCAGCTCCTTCTTCAGATGCGGCGCATACTCGGCCAGCGTCTCGCCCAGCTCGGCGATGATGAAGTTCCAGAGATGATCGCCATTGGCGCGCTGACCCACCGGTGGCAGGCCACGCGCCGCCAGGTCGCGCAACACCACACGCACCGGCAGCATAGCCGCGTGGCGCCAGGGCTGCGGCCCAGGCTCTTGTTCTCTCGGCCCGCCTGCTCCTCCTGGGGCAGCGGGGTGGTCATAAGCGCCAGGTTGGCGTCCCTGTTATCCAGCCCCTCGCCGGCCAGGCACAGCGCCACAAAGTTGACGAAGGTGGACTTGCCGCTGCCCGGATGCCCAGCAGCGCCAGCTTCGGCTCGCGGTCGAGCACGGCCACGGCCGAGAGGCGCCGGGCTTCGCGATCGGGCACGGACATGCGGCCCCGCTCCTCCTGCTCGGTTTGCTGCGTCATCAGCGCGGTGTAGACCGCGGCCAGCGCCAGGCCGGTGCTGGCTGTCTGATCGCGGGCGGTCTTGGGATCGACACCGGAGAGTTGCAGCGTCTGGGTCTGCTCCAGGACGCGGTGGAGGTATGCCCGGCGCAGGGCCGCGGCGTCGGCTTGGGGTCCGACAGGGGTTTCGTACAGGTCGCCGTGGACGACCTTGACGTCACCCCGGACGTCTTTGATGATCATGGTGTCGTCCCCGACCGAGGCAATCCCGTCGTGATCGGCCAGCGCGCTGCCGCGCGTGGCGACCGGTCCGCCGGCCTCGATCCGATCGCCACCGACGATGTTCGAGCGGACGGAGCGATCCTCCACCCGAACCACATTCCACCAGGGTTGGCGTGGCGCGCCCGGTTCGCGTGGCCGGCCCAGCAGCGTGTGGCCGTCGGCCACAGCCGAGATGAACGCACCCCATGCCGCCGGCCCCGCAGCGAGGTAGAGGATCCAGCCGAGCGCGGTGTCGGGCGCAGATGCCAGTGGGCTGAGGATGATGAGCGCGCCGAAGGCCCACGGCGGGCCACACAGCAACAGGAGCAGGCGCAGCGCCTCGCCGAGGGTGAGATTGGTGCCCAGCAGATGCCTGGCTGGACGAGGATCGGATTGATCGCTCATGCACACCTCCTCAGCTCACTCTGGTCAGAGCGCGGCATCGCTCTGGACAACGGGGGTAGCCCACCAACGGCTCACATTCGCCTCCGATGTCCCCACCACACGGGCCAGCCAGCCCGCAGAGCGATCGAGAGCCGTCGGTCGCTCGTTGATCAGTTGTGCGAAACGCGTTTTGTCAGCCATGTGCAAGACTCCCGCACGTGATTGCAACGGTTGCAAGGCTACCGCTGTAAGTCATTCCGCCGTACCCTATAGGCAGCTTAAGCACACGATTCCGAAGGATGACGCCGGCGTCATCGCCACCTCAGTCAAGGAGCGATGACATGAACGAGAATCTGAACTGGGCCTGGCTGGCCGCCGGGCTCGTACCGTACCACATCGAGAAGAGGCTGCCGTCCCGCCGCGAGCGGGTCGTGACGATCCGGGCGCTGTTCTGGACGCTGGAGGTGCACACCCGGCGTATTGGCTGCACGCGGCGCACCGACTGGGCCCTGCGCATCCCGTTGATCGAGCGGGTGCGGGATGCGGTCTGGGCCGCGGTAATGCGGCTCAAGGGCAATGAGCCGCAGAGGCCACAGTCCTGACGAAGGCTCCCGTGAGTGGTCGCGGAAAGGAGCACGGCCACTCACAGTCCTTGTTCGACGTTTAGTTACTCGCTCCCCTCCGCCAACTTCCCTAAACACCCTCTCCGCCTCTTCCCGCGTGATCGCCGACGGCGTCCGCTCCATGAATGCCTTGAGCATCACGATCACCGTCCCTCCACTCATCCTGTGTGACGAAAGCGCGTCCAGCCAGTGGATGCGTGTCTACAACCGTCTTCATGGGTCGTGCAGCCCTCGTTAGCGCTGTATGGCGGGTGCTATACGTTCAATACGAGAGAGTACCCGCGACGTCCGGTACAAGAGCGCGTAGCATTGCTTGCTAGAGATTGATTTCAGGTTGTGGGCGTAGTCGTTGCAGACGAACTTGAAAAGGGTTCGTAGTTCCTGTCTCAGTGCGGGATGAAAGTCCTTTTCTCTTGTCAGCATTTCCCAATAAACATCAACCAGGCGTTGCCCAAAGTCGTGAGTCCCAGTGATCTGTTTCAGCCGAGCCTCCAGTATCAGAGTTGCCTCTCGCACGACTGTGTCGAAATATCGGTTATCTGGATCGGTGGAAATGGCAATCAGAGGCTCAACTCGTTGAACGATCACTGGATGCAGCCCGAACAGGTTCTCAGGAGCAAACTCGAGCAGGGCTCGGTACCCGGCTTCTGTGACTCTGAGCCCGGCTTCATCAATAGAGGCGAAAGATCGATACCAGCCGTCGTTTTCATAGTCTTCCGGGTTTGGCCGCTTCTCGGATGCCTTCTGAAATGTACCATCTGGCAGCTTGTAGTAGCAGTCTTTAAATCGCTCGTGTGTCTGGAGGTCCCACTCGTATTCGGTCATTGGGGTTACGCCGGATATCAGTTCACGGTCGTGCAGTTCCACAAGATCCTCGTGCCAGACTGCGACATGGAAATTTAGCTCGTCAAAAGGGTCCTTTCCAGCCCTGACTCCTCCAACATTTAGAAGCTTACAACTGTCCAAGTCGTCAATCTCGAAGAACTCGGTCGTTTCTGGGAAGCTGCCCAGCGTCTCCAAAGCCAGTCTCCAACCATGCCCTAATGGATACATGGGCCATACTGCGTGGATCCACTCGTCTCCCAGTGCAAAGCCTTCGCGCCCTTCCTTGATGGACATCACCTCACCTCCACGCGATCCAATGGAGAGACTGCGTTGCCGCCTGATCATTGTGCAATGGTCAACTGCGGATGAGCCAGCTCGAACATGGCGCACACGCTGCGCGACCCTAAGTCATTTACTCGGCCGGCCGACAGTCCCTCGGTGCGGGCTATCGCCGCTAGGTTATTTTGCAATCAGCTCCGGGAATGCCAGCCATTGTCGCAACGAGCGTGCGAAGCCGTCCAGTCCCGGAAACAGGGTTGCCCTGCTGATATTCATGCGCAGAAGATGACGCAAGATATCGCGTCGCACGGCGGGGTCATCAGTGATCTGGTATCGAATCACCAACGGGTGCGGCTGTGGGTCACAACTGTCGACAACGGCCTTCAGGTTCTCCATGAAGGGGGTCCCGACATCGCCCGGACAGAGAAACACGCCTTGCTGAACCACCAGTCGCTCATTGAGCTTGAAGGGGTTGACGGAACCGACCAGCTTCAGTGGTGGCTTGGCCATGAAGAGACTGGTGAAAGTCCGCTTGTCGCACAATCCTATGTCGCGGCTATACTGCCACCACTGGGCGGAGCCCGAGTCCTGCCGAATAACCTTTTCGAAGCCGGAGCGCATGGCCCCGTCGTTCATGGCCCAAACCGCAGTCGAGCCGTTGCTCGCCTCGGCGGCTTCCTCAATGGCGAAGAAGACCGCGACAAACATGGAATAGGTGCAATCAAGCAGTCGCGTAGTCGCGTAGGGGCGCCGTAATGTTGCATCCAAGCGAACCATTCAAGATAGTCATCGTCGGCTGGGGTGCTGGTGAGTTCAAACCGGTGACACTCCCGCTGAAACTTTCGCAAGAGGAACGTCTCTACATCAACCGTCTTGGGCACGGTTATGGCTGAGGAGAAGGTGCACTCCTCTGGTGTTGAGGCGCGGTCACGCATACACAACCGACCCTGCTCTTCGGACGCGCGCTCAAGGGATGTTTTGAGAGTCCACTCTGCACAGCGTTGGCCACGGAAGATCCACCGTGAGGGCTTGCCATTGGCATCGTCGGGAGAGGAAGCATGCCAGTGATAATGGTCGAGAGGTCCGACCCAACTGCGAATATCGATAGTGCAGAAGAAGTCATACGCCATTTCGCACCCCCCTCCAGTTTGCCTAATAGCCTGACAGCTTCCTCCCGCGCGACCGCCGACGGCACTTGGTCTCGGAACGCCTTGCCCAGCACCGACGGCAGCAGCGCGACACCACAGCAGCCCGACACGGATGCACGGACGTCGCCGCAGCACTCCGTGTATCCGTGCGCGCAGCGTCCGTGTCGGGCTCATTCAACTGCCAGGACGTCCCGACGACCGCCTCGGGTCGGTAGGCACCGCGAGGCGTCTCTGTGATGCGCGGAGTCATTTCCGGCAGTGAGTATAGCACACCACATGTGCAGTCGCAAGAGTATTTCGCCGTGGTCAACAGGTTTGGCAGGCGCCGGCCGCTCCGATGTCATAGACACCAGCAATTCCAAATATGGATCTGACTCAGGATGCCGGCGCCGTCCAGCCGTGGCCGCCGAGCGTTGTCCGCAGGATGCTGCGCGAAAACGCCCGGCTCAAGCAGATGCAAGTCGGTCGAGACCGACTGGTTGCCCGGCCCAACCGGCTTCAGCCGGTTTCCACCTGCCTTAGCCGGCGGGTTTCAACCCCCGGCGGGCGGCCGGTCGCGCAGGTTGGCGCCATGCGGCGGGCCAAACGGCGCCAGCGACGGTTTGCGACGCACTTCGGCTAAGCGCCCAGGTCAAATTTGGAATTGCTGCATGGACACACACCATCTTGACTCTGGTTGTCGCCGCTGCTATACTCGATTTGACCGTGAGTTACAATAGAGAGGTCATCAATATGACGACGATAATCGCCACTCAAGTCACGCCGCAGGGTCTCCTGATCCCGCGTGCCGCGCTACAAGACTGGAATATCAACGATCTAGAGGTGGTGCGCAGGAAGCAAACCATCTTGGTGCGACCTAAGCGCGAAGCAACCGATCCACGGGCCAGGGTTCGCCAGGCCTTGCGCGCCGCAGGCCTGTTGTATGAACCGAGTTGGAAAACGCCTCCCGATGTGTCAGCGGAAGAACGGGCGCACCTGGCAGGAAAACTGGCCCAGGGTCAACCGCTGTCCGAGATCATCATCGCCGAGCGAGAAGATCGCGCGTGACCACCTATTACCTGGACACGAGTGCCCTGGTCAAGCGTTACGTTGATGAAACGGGCAGTCCCTGGCTGCGAGCGCTTCTCGATGCATCGCCTCGCACATCCGTTATCCTTGTGCACCTGGTCGTCGTTGAGATGACCAGCGCTTTGATGCGGCGCGTGCGCGAGGGCGTTGTGTCCGCTCCCGAATACGCCCAGGCGCAGAACGTCTTTCAGTCCGACTGCCTGGACCAGTACGAGCTTGTAACAGCGGTGGACGACATCATAGATCAGGCCAATCGGCTGCTTGAAAGGCACCCGTTGCGGGCGTATGATGCGATCCATCTGGCAGCGGCGGTGGTTTCGAATCAGGCGTTATTGGCTGATAATCTGCCGCCCCTGGTCTTCCTCTCCGCTGACGATCGGTTGAATCGAGCCGCGTCCGCTGAGGGCCTGGCAGTTGATAACCCAAACAGCCATCCTTGACTCTGGGTGACTGGCACACAGGCCTCTGCTCGCTTGCCTTCACGGCGCCTCCACCTCCGGCTTCCCCCCAATCTCCAACCGGCGATTTTCGCCTTGCGTCGCTGCGCCCAGGATTGGGTATAGCACACCACATGTGCAGTCGCAAGAGCATTTCGTCGTGGTCAACAGGTTTGGCAGGCGCCGGCCGCTCCGATGTGATAGACTTGTCGCGTCCCACAACTTGCGCTAGACTTACGTTGCTGTTGCATTACGAGAGCGCAACCCATAGAACCGACCATGCGCACGTTTGCCGAACTGCTGACCGAATACACTGCACGCACCGGCGTCAGCGATGCGGAGCTGGCCCGCGCGGTCGGCGTGCAGCGGCAGACCATCTTCCGCTGGAAGGAGGGGCTGGTCACCCGGCCTCGCTCGGCAGAGGATGTGCTGCATCTCGCCAGCAAGCTGCGCCTGACGCCCGCCGAGCGGGATGAGCTGCTCATGGCGGCCAGCTTCCCGCCAATGAATCCACCGGCGGGCCCGAGCCATGAGATCGGCGTGACCGTCCCCGCCGCGGCGCTGATATCGCCAGCAAACAAGAGCGCCGGGCCGTCCGGCCAGAGCGCGCAGCCAGGTGTGATTACCCTGCCGCGTCGGCGCCGCATCCTGCATCCCAGGATGTGGGCCGCCATGGCCGGGGGCATCCTCCTGGCGCTCGTCATCGTCGCGGCTGCCCTCCGCTGGACGCCGCACACGGACCGGCCTCAAGCCCAGGCGGGCGAGACGTTGGTCGTCATCGGGCAGTTCGCCAATTACACGGGCGGCGCGCAGGGCTATAACATCGCCGGGCGGGTGCAAGAAGCGCTGGAACGTGAGCTGAGGGCCGACCGGCTGTCGGACGCGCGCGCGGCGGTCTGGCTGGACGTGATCCCGGATGCGCTCACGGCAGAGGCCACGGCAAAGCGTTCCGGCGCGCTGCTGGTGATCTGGGGCGAGTACGACAGCGGCCGCGTGCTGGCGCACTTCACCGCGCCGGGCGCCGGTCATGACATCGGCGACAAACAGGTGGAGAAGCTCGTCGCATCGCCGGCCGATCTTGCGACCACCATCAACAGCGCGCTGCCGGAGGAGATTCGCTACCTGGCGCTGCTCACGGTGGGACAGGTGTACGTGGATCGGGGGGACCTGAACCGGGCGCGCGGCATCCTGGAACAGGCCGCGGCCCGGCCGCCCACGGAGCCGTCGGCCCTCGCCAGCCTCTACTTCCTGCTCGGCTACACCCACCAGCTCGGCCAGCCGGCAGACCTCGACCGCGCCATCGAATCTTACAGCCGGGCGCTCGCGCTGAGCCCCGGCGACCTTTCGGCGCATACCAACCGTGGCCTGGCGTACTTGCGCCGCGGGAAGACCGGCGACGCCGCGGCCGCCGTGGCCGACCTGACCGCCGTGCTCGCGGCTCAGCCGGACGATGCCATCACCTGCAATAACCGCGGCGCCGCCTATCTCCAGCTTGGCGGGATGGAGAACGCCGCGCTGGCCGCTGCCGACTTCGACCGTGCTGTCGCGCTGGCGCCGGACCTGGTGCAGGCGTACCTCAACCGCGGGCTGGCGAACGTCCGGCTGGCGAAACGCGACGCCTGGCAAGTCGATTTCGCCCGCGTGCGCGTGCTGGCCCCCGATCAGCCGGGGCTGGAAGAAGCGCTGTGCTGGGCCTATACGCTCGACGAGGTGCCCGAAGAAGCGTTACCACACTGCGACAAGGCGATCTCGCTGGCGCCCACCGGCTCTGGTCGGGACAATCGTGGCATCGTCTACGCCCGGTCGGGCCGCTACACCGAAGCTATCAATGATCTCGAAGCCTACCTGGACGGGTTGCGCGAGCGGGACAACGAACGCTACCGGCTGGAATCAGCCCGCTCTCAGCCCTGGCTGGACGCCCTGCGCGCCGGGCGCAATCCCTTCGACGCGGCGGCCCTGGAACAACTGCGCGTCGAGCCTTGACGTTCACCATCGAGAGATGATGGCGCGTTCAGTGAGTGGATTCTTCCGTATGCCCGATGAAAACGACCTCAAACAGCGGCTCAACCGCCTGGAGCGCCTGCGCAAGCTGGGGCTTCGTCGCGGCGCCCGTGATCTGCCGCAACCGGCAGCGCCGGCGCCGCGCGTTAGCCCAAACGTTGACGCTGCTCCAACCTTCAACCTCCAACCCACCCTGCCCGGCGAGGCGGTCGAAACCCCCTTCGGCCCCGCGTGGGTACGCACGATGCGCTATCCGCTGGCCGAGCGACCCGATCTCGCCGAGTGGCTGACCGTCCAGCCGGCGGCGGTGGCAGCGCTGGATCGGAATGATGGTCTGCTGGCGCTGGAGTCGGCTAAGGTCGCTTTCATCGACACGGAGACTACCGGCCTCTCCCTGGGCACCGGCACCTACACGTTCCTGATCGGCATAGGGACGTACGAGGACATCGCCCCAGGCCCGGAGACGGCTGACTTCCCCCAGAATTGGGGGGCCGGGGGGGCGTTTGTCGTGCGCCAGTTCTTCATGCGCAGTCCGGCCGAGGAACGCGCCCAGCTTCACCTGGTGGAAGCGGCGCTGGCCGACTGCACGGGCATCGTGAGTTTTAACGGCCGCGGCTTTGACATGCCGCTGATCTACAACCGGTTCGTGCTGGCGGCCATGCCGCTGCCGCTCACCGCCGCGCCGCACCTCGACCTGCTGCCGCCGGCCCGCCGTCTCTGGAAAGCGCGCTGGGGATCGTGCAGCCTGGGCAACCTAGAGCGGAACGTGCTCGGATTCCAGCGCACAGCCGAGGATGTGCCGGGCTACCTCATCCCCGACATCTACCGGCAGTACTATCTCACGGGCACTGTCACCGAGATGCTGGTGCGCGTCTTTTACCATAACCTGGAGGATATCGCCTCCATGCCGCTGCTGGGCGCGCGCATGGCTCGTTTCTTCAAGCCGGAGGGCCTGGCGGAGTACCTGCTGGAGCTGCATCCCCTGGAATGTTGGAGCCTGGGGCGCTGTTACGGTGCCCTGCAATGGGAGGAGGCGGGCATCCTGGCCTATCGAACCGCCCTGGAAGGCTCGCCCGATGGGCCGGAGTCGGTGCAGATCTTGCGGGAGCTCGGTTACCTGTACAAGCGGCTGGAACGCCGCGACGAAGCGGTCGAGCTGTGGGAAGCCTGGATCGGCACGGTCTCCGGCGACGACCTGACCCCCTACATTGAGCTGGCGAAGCACCACGAATGGCACACGCTCGATCTGGTCGCCGCGCGCGGTTGGGCTGCCTGGGCCTTGCGCATCGCCGAAGGGTGGCCGCCCGGCTTCGCGCGCGACGAGGCGATGACGGAGCTGCGCCACCGCCTGGCCCGGCTGGAACGCAAGCTGGCGGGCGGCAGCGTGGCCGAGCATCCCGAAGAGTAAGGGGGGTCATGCTGAACGGGTCTTCGGCTCAAGGTTCGTTACGGCGAGTCGCCAGTGAAGCATCCGTCGTGTGCCAACGGCGGAGAACGGATGCTTCACTGGCGCCACCCATTCGTTTATTCGTGTGGTGATTCGTGGATGGCACGCTCTGCCCGCACAATTCCTGCCGCCGATCACGGAATCGCCTGCAACATGACTTCGCCCTGCTCCCTGCCCCCAAATGGATTGACAGTGTACGCCGGGCACTGTTAGAATGACGGACGCAAATTCCATTCAAGGATTCCACGATTCATGCAGATCGAGCACACTTCCCTTCCCGGCGTGTTGATCATCACGCCCCGCGTCTTCAAGGATCCGCGCGGCTTCATCTTCGAGAGCTACAACCAGGAGACGTTTCGGGCGCATGGCATCGAGACGGTGTTCGTCCAGGACAACCACTCCAAATCGGCGCGCGGCACGTTGCGCGGCCTGCATTTCCAACTAGCGCCGATGGCCCAGGACAAACTCGTGCGGTGCGTGCGAGGGATGATCTGGGATGTGGCGGCAGACATCAGGATCGGCTCACCTACGTTTGGCCGATGGGTGGGTGTCGAGCTGAGCGCCGACAACTTCCGCCAGTTCTTTGTTCCGGCCGGCTTCGCCCACGGTTTTTGCGTGCTGAGCGAGGAAGCCGAGGTGCTTTACAAAACCAGCGCCGTGTACAGCCAGGCGCACGAACGCGGCATCGCCTGGGATGACGCGGAGTTAGCCATCACCTGGCCGGTGACGGAGCCTCTGCTCTCGGATCGCGACCGCGCTGCGCCATCTCTGGCCGACTACCTGGCGGGGACGCCCTTTGTGTACGAAGGGGCGTAAGAGCGCTGATACGCTGGAGCCTGTAAACGTTCAGCGTGCGAACGTGCCAACGCTGAGTAAGAGGGTAGGAAGCATGAGTACATCGAGCGATACCTTCGATTACGTCGTCATCGGGTCCGGCTTCGGCGGCAGCGTGTCGGCCATGCGCCTGACCGAGAAGGGGTATCGCGTCCTGGTGCTGGAGCGCGGGAAGCGGTTCCGCGACCAGGATTTTGCGACCATCAACTGGAAGGTGTGGAAATACCTCTGGTTGCCTCCCCTGCGCTGCTTCGGTATCCTCCAGATCACAGCTTTTCGCAACGTGCTCGTGCTCCACGGCTGCGGGGTGGGTGGCGGCAGCCTGGGGTACGCCAACGTCCTCATGGAGCCGGACGACAAGCTGTTCGACGCGCCGGCCTGGCGGGATCTGGCCGACTGGAAGGCGATCTTGCGCCCGCATTACGAGACGGCCAGGCGTATGCTGGGCGTGGCTCCCAATCCGAAGTTTTGGCCCGCCGATCACGTCTTGCATGGCATCGCGGGCGAGCTGAACCGAGGCGACACATTCCGGCCCACCGAAGTGGGCGTGTTTTTCGGCCCGGAAGGGGAGGAGGTGGCCGATCCCTACTTCGGCGGCGACGGGCCGGCGCGCAGCGGCTGCAAGCATTGCGGCGGCTGCATGGTGGGCTGCCGTTACAACGCCAAGAACACGCTGGTCAAGAACTATCTCTACTTTGCCGAGAAGTGGGGCGCCCAGGTATGGGCCGAGTGCGAGGTGACGGACATCCGTCCGTTGCCACCGGACCAACCGGACGGCGCCCGCTATGAGGTGGCATACCGTCATCCTACCGCCCTTCACCGCAGGACGCGACAGGTGCGCACGCGGAACGTCCAGATCTCGGCCGGGGCGATCGGCACGCTGAAGCTGCTGTTGCGCTGTCGCGACGTCACGCGTTCGCTGCCGCATCTCTCGCAGCGGCTGGGCGATCGGATGCGCACCAACAACGAGTCGCTGCTGGGCGCCGTCGGTCGGGGCAGGCAGATCGACTACTCCAAGGGCATCGCGATCACGTCCATCTTCCAGGCCGATGATGTAACAAAGGTCGAGCCTGTGCGCTACTCGGCCGGCTCCTCGCTGATGCGTTTCCTGGCCGCGCCGCTGATCGAGGCAGGGCCAAGCAGGCTGGAACGCTTCGGCAAGCTGATCGCCGGGGCGTTCCGCCATCCGCTGGACAGCTTGAAGATGATGATCCTGCCCGGCTGGGCCAGCCGCACGACCATCCTGCTGGTGATGCAGACCGAGGACAGCCACATGCGGGTGAGACTGGGCCGCCACCTGACGACCCTGTTCCGGCGTGGGCTGGTTTCTCACCAAGATCCGGGGCAGGCCGTGCCGGCGCATATCAAGATCGCGCACGACATCCTCTATTCTTTTGCCGATAGAGTCAATGCCGCGCCGGCCGGCTCGTCAGCCGAGTCGCTGCTGAACATGCCGGTCACGGCCCACATCATGGGTGGGGTCCCATTTGGCCGCAACGTTGAGGAAGGGGTCATCGACCTCGATTGCCAGGTATTCAACTATCCTGGATTGTTCGTGGCCGACAACTCCATCATCCCCGCCAACCCTGGCGTGAATCCGAGCCTGACCTGCACGGCCCTGGCCGAATACGCCATGAGCCGCGTGCCCCCGAAATCGGGCCAGGTATTAGGGATTGGGGATTAGGTTTGCGTCCTGCCAGACTACGGTTTCAACCGTAGGCGTCGGCCGGCGGTCGGTGGCATCTGCGGATGTCTGACGGCTCTCCGACCCGCCCCTGCGACTGGAGACCACTCGCCGCGCGGGTTGACCTGGGACCCGCTTGGGTACTGGAGCTGATCCTGTGAGGTTCACCGCCTATGACGCGAAACTATGAGTCGCGCCCCAAACGGCAGGTCATTTGACAAAGCCCTGGTGGTCAATTATGCTTGCTCGCAACTGATCCCGGATGGAGTGATACATGGCGAATCCATTCATCGAACTCGACCCCGTAACGAATATCACCGCGGGCGCGCTCGGGGAGCCGGGCCATCGCACGTTCTTCCTGCAAGCCGAGCGCGGTCTCGACCGCATCACCTTGCTGTGTGAGAAAGAGCAGGTGCAGGCTCTGACCGATGCGATCGACGAAATGGTGCAGAACCTCGAAAAGGAATTCGGCCTATCCCGGCACACGGATCTGCAGGTAGATGAGGCCGTGATGAGCCTCAAGGAGCCGGTGGATCCGCTGTTTCGAGTGGGCGCGATGGGGTTGGGATACGATGCCAATCGGGACCGCATCCTGCTGGTGGCCCAGGAGGCACTGGCCGAGGGAGAGGAGCGCGATCCTCGGGAGGCGCGTTTCTTCGCAACCCGGGCGCAGATGGAAGTGCTGAGCCAGTACGCGCGCGATGTCATCGGCCGGGGCCGTTCGCCCGAGCAGGTTGCGCTGCAAGCCGAGGTGCACATCCGTCGCAACGGGCACGGCGAGTGAGCCAGCTTCGGAAATCGCGTCTTGATTTTTGACAGCTCTGCGAATTTGCAGGGCTGTTCTGCTATTATGGGATGGTTGCCTGGCTCAGTATTTTGGGGTATAGTGGCATGGAATGCTGAGACGGGGTGAAGAAAAAGTGCAACTCGATCTTTTCGCCACCGATAACTTGACGGTGCAAGCTTCCGACGACCTGACGACCGGGTCTTTCTCACATGGTAACGTGTGTACGGAGCAGGAGCGATTGGCTCTGGAAACGCGCTATGCGTGTTTGCTGGAAGAAACGGACGAGTTTAGTCGCAAACTGGTGAGCTATCAAGGCAATAAGGGCGAGTTGGTTCATGGATGGATCAGATACAAAGAAGGGTTTTCAGCCCAACTGGTAGCGACCTTGATTCAGAAATTCGGCATCGCACCGGGTAATTCGCTCCTGGATCCGTTTGCAGGCTCAGCTACCACCCTTTTGGTAGCCAAGTCCCTAGGCATTGACGCTGTCGGCATCGAGCTTCTCCCGGTTTGTCATCTGGCATGGGAAGCTAAATCGCTTGTCTTCGACTATGACCTGTCCGAACTCAGGGAGTCACAATCCCTGCTCATCGAGACTGAAGCGGAGAGGGCAACTCGTCAGTTTCCGCATATCCCAATTACCGAAGGAGCGTTCCCTCCCGATACCGAAAGCGATCTGATGTTCTACTCTGATTGGTGCGAGACTCTGGCAGTCAGTACCTCGACGAAGACTCTCTGTAAACTGTTGCTTTCCAGTATCCTGGAGGAGATCAGCTATACGCGGAAAGATGGGCAATACTTGCGGTGGGATCACCGGTCCCCCAAAGTCCAAAGACGCAACCAGATCAGACTTGCGGAAGGCAAAAAGCCAATCAAGGAAGTGGACAAGGGACCACTGCCCACCGTAAAGGAGGCTCTGATTGAAGCCCTGGATGTCGTCATTGCCGACGTTGCGAAGTTGCAGAGACTAACCTTCCGAGAAAGTCACCAGGAGCTGATCAAAGGTAACACCCTGTTCATTCTGCCTGCACTTGCGCCCGAGCAGTTTGCTGGCGTAATCACCTCTCCGCCCTACTGTAACCGGTACGATTATACTCGAACATACGCCCTGGAGATCGCTTATCTTGGAGGGGGGGCGGGTATCTCAGATTTGCGCCAAGGTCTGCTCTCGTGCACCGTCGAAAGCCGTCCAAAGCTGGATTTGTTAGCGCAACACTATCGATCACTTGGTCAACAAGATCGCTACGCTCAAATTCTGAGCGTCGTCCAGAATAATCCTGCGTTCATCGAGATCAATCGAGCCCTGCAAACCCGCTGGGATCGACAAGAGATCAATAACAGGGGTGTGATGGGCATGGTGCGGCAATACTTCACTGAGCTCACCTTCGTATTTGCAGAGCTCTTGCGTACTTGTCGGCACGGCGCTCATGTTGCTTTTGTCAACGATAATGTGCGTTATGGTGGCGAGGTTATCCCCGTGGATCTGCTTACCACGAATCTGGCCGAGGAAGTGGGATTTGAGCCAGTTAAGGTTTACGTGCTGCCCCAACGCAAGGGCAACAGCAGCCAACAGATGGAGAGATTCGGCCGCGAGGCACTGCGCAAAAGTGTTACGGTGTGGAAAAAGCCCTGAACGTCCATGTTTTCCAGAAGGAGACCAAGGTGGTCGAGCAGTCGGCATTCTTTGGAGACACAGATTCCAGCCTGCCATCGTTTGCCAGCGCCGCGGAAGAAATCAAACGTGCAGTTGAACGAAACGCCGTCCAGCGCGGCATCTTGCTCGTCAAGGTGCTGGTCTCGCTGAACATGGATGAGGCGATTGCTACGGTCGAGAGTATCGCAACAGAGTACGATAAGGAAGAAATCCATGAGGCCTCCGGGTCTTTGGGCATTGACGCTGCCGCATCAGACTCTACTCGACCAAGCCAATCCGCCGATTCCGTATCCCTACTATTTCTGCACTCCTCACTACCTGATGGAACATCCTCGGCTTGTAATGTACTATCGCAATGTCGCGATGCTCTCACGTAAAGTGATGAATGGTGTTGGGTTGGGTACGGAAGGGTACGAACTAGATCTGGCAGCGCCTTCTGCCAGCATCGCCGCCGAACTTGCCCACTACTTCAACTCCATTATCAGCGAACTGATTAAGATCGGCGGCGTAACACCGCAACGCCATATCGAGATGGCGTTTGCCAATCTGGGGGATAGTCTGGGTGGCGTATCTCGCAATGAGATCGGCCGATTGGCCTTGGCTCAGGTCATCAGGTTGTTGGCGCTTCACCTGCACCGCAAATGGCGCCTGGCAAGCATTACCTACAGATTGAAAGGCCGCGTTGTGCCTGACGATGAAGGGAATCAGGATCAAGCTGATTCGGGTGTCGATCAAGTGTTGATCGTCTCCTCGGAAATGGATTTAGAAGATATCTTGGATCGGCTGGAAAGCCAGCGCGTCAAGTATCGCGAACTTGTGCTGCGCAACGGCAATCGGCTGTTGGTCGATCGTCAACTTGAATGGCAAGGGCCAGAAGGGAAGGCTTTCCGAATCGGCCCTGATTTGCACACACAAAGCCCCCTCGTAGACATGCTGTGGGCCGGTGAAATCAAAGGCGGTGCGGATCCTTCTGGCTCTGATGAGCACTGGAAAACGGCAACGCAAGCATTGAGCCGCATCCTTGAAGCGTGTGAGAAAACAGGGCGCCCAAAACCTGATTTGTCGTTTCTGGCTACCATCATTGTCGAGCGCGTCGCTCGCGAAGCCCAGACGTGGATCGACCAGGGCAAGCTCACCTCAGTCTATAACCTGACCAGGATTGCCGAGGACCCCGCTGAACGGCAAATCTTCCTTGATGAGATGACGACGTTCTTGGGGGCCGACTGAACCCTGACGTCCAGGTAAGAACCCTCCTCCGATCGGTCTTGGCTTATCTGCATCCATCCCTACGTTTCCTCGCGCCTGCCTGTGATACACTCATCCACGCAACACGCATCACGTAACACGCATCACGGAGCTGTCTATGACCTCAACCGCTCGTCCCAATCATCTCATCCACGAAACCAGCCCTTACCTCCAGCAACACGCCTACAATCCGGTGGACTGGTATCCGTGGGGCCCTGAGGCGCTGGCACGCGCGGCCGCGGACGATAAACCGATCCTGCTCAGCGTGGGCTATTCGGCGTGTCACTGGTGCCATGTGATGGCGCACGAGTCGTTCGAGGACCCGGAGACCGCCGCGCTGATGAACGAGCTGTTCGTGAACATCAAAGTGGATCGCGAGGAGCGGCCCGATGTCGACGCGATCTACATGGAAGCCGTCCAGGCAATGACCGGGCATGGCGGCTGGCCCATGACCGTCTTTCTGACGCCCGACGGCCGGCCGTTCTTCGGCGGCACCTACTACCCGCCCGTGCCGCGCCAGGGCATGCCAGGTTTTCGCCAACTGCTGCGGGCCATCTCGGAAGCCTGGCAGGAACGCCGTCGTGAGCTGGAATTGGCCGGTGATCGGTTGACGGACGTGCTCAACCGCAGCCAGGCGCTGGTTCCGGCGGAAGCAAGCCTGACAACAGCACTGCTGGACCAGGCCGCCCGCGGGTATATGCGCAGCCTTGACCCATACGAAGGCGGATTTGGCGACGCGCCCAAGTTTCCTCAGCCGATGAACCTGGATTTCCTGTTGCAAAGCTGGCGACGGACGGCGGACGAAAGACAGCTCAAAGCCGTCGCCTACACCCTGACCAAGATGGCGCGGGGCGGCATCTATGATCAGCTCGGCGGTGGGTTTCACCGCTACAGCACCGACGCGCATTGGCTGGTGCCGCACTTCGAGAAGATGCTCTACGACAACGCGCAATTGGCCCGCACCTATCTGCACGCCTGGCAAATCACCGGCGAAGCGGTATTTCGGCGCATCGTCGCGGAGACGCTGGACTACGTGCTCCGGGAGATGATTTCGCCTGAAGGCGGCTTCTACAGCACCCAGGACGCGGACAGCGAGGGAATTGAGGGGAAGTTCTTCCTTTGGGCGCCGGACGAGATCATCGCGTTGTTGGGAGCCGACGATGGCTCCATCATCAACGCCTGTTTCGACGTGACTTCGCGCGGCAACTTCCACGAAGGCGGCCGGGGAGCCAACATCCTGCATGCGGAGAAAGACCTGGAAGATGCCGCCGAGGCGCTGAACATCCCACAGGAACGGCTCGCCGAGATCATCGCGCGCGGCCGCAAGATCCTGTTCGAGGCCCGCGAGCGCCGCGTCCATCCCGGCCGCGACGAGAAGATCCTGGCCGAATGGAATGGCCTGATGCTCCATGCCTTTGCCGAGGCAGGCGCGCTCCTCGACCGCCCCGACTACATCGCCGCGGCGGAAAAGGCTGCGAATTTCCTCCTTGACCAGATGACCGCGCCGCGCGATTCTAATACCGAGAGCGCAACACGCAACACGCAACACGCAACGCGTCTTTACCGCACCTACAAGGACGGCCGTGCTCACCTCGACGCCTACCTGGAGGATTACGCGGCCGTGGCCCTGGGTCTGATCGGGCTGTACGAAACGACGTTCGATCTGCGTTGGCTCCGCGCCGCAGCGGCCCTCGCGGAGGTTATCGTGGAGAAGTTCCGCGATCCGGCAAACGGCAGCTTCTTCCAGGTGAGCGCGGATCATGAGCGGCTGGTGGCGCGGCGAAAGGACTTCGTCGATAGCGCGGTCCCGTCCGGCAATTCGCTGGCCGCTGAGCTGTTCCTGCGGCTGGCGATGCTGCTCGGCCGCGATGATTACCGCGGCCACGCGGAAGGCATCTTCCGCCTGATGGCCGATGGCATGGCGGAACAGCCGTTGGCGTTCGGCCGGCTGCTCTGCGCGCTGGATCTGTACCTCAATCCCGGCCAGGAGATCGCGCTCGTGGGCGATCCGGCGGCCGATGACACGCAGGCGATGCTCGCTGAGGTACGGCGCCGCTACTTGCCGAACAGCGTCTTGGCCCTGTGGAATCCCGGCGATGGGTTCTCACCTGACTTCCTGCCCCTCCTCGCTGGCCGCGTTCAACTCGAAGGCCGCACGACAGCCTATGTCTGCCGACACTTCGTCTGCAACCTCCCGGTGACAACACCCGACGCGCTCGCCGGGCAGATCGAAGGCTAGGCACCGGTGGTGAGCCATTTTCACCATTTCCGCCAAAACGTGATCTAGGTCATATTCGTTCTCGCGACGGTGGCCTATAATAGCGCCCGTGCGCCTTTACTCAGAAATGCATAGAAACGGTGAGAGATAATGACAACCTCCCAGCAACTGAATCCTGATTCCTGGCTAGATCTGAGCGAAGCCGCCGACGTGCTGGGTGTTCACTTCACCACGTTGCGCCGTTGGGTGGATGCCGGGAAGGTGCCGTGCATCCGCACGCCGGGCGGACGCCGCCGGTTTCGCCGGGCTGAGCTGATCGAATTCCTCGCCAGTCTGCACGAGGGGCAGACGACCGCGCTGGCGCCGATAGCGGGCCTTCGGCACCCCGACGAGGTCCCGATCAGGGTCAGCCATCTGGGTGTCAGTGACGAGCCGTGGTATCGCAAAATCGATGTGGAAGAGCGAGCGGCGATGCGACGAGGCGGCCAGCAACTGATGGCGATCCTGATGCAATACACCACCCGCACCAACGGCGGCGAGGCGTTCTTGGCCCAGGGCCGTCAATTGGCGGCTTATTACGGCACAGCCTGCCGCAGGTCGGGGCTGTCGCTGGTGGAAACGATGCAGGCATTTTTACGGGTCCGCAATTCGATTTTTGATTCCGTGTACGAGGCCGGTACCCTCGCCGGTATGGCCGATGCGGACACCTGGCGGCTCTACGATCGCATGAACAAATTCCTGGACAGCATGCTTCTGGCGACGGTGGAGGCTTTCACCGCTGTCGAGCAAGCATTGCCATCCCCTTCCGGAGAATAACCCTGGTGAACCCGTCACCCTTTCCTCCGCCGCGGTTGGTCTTTTGGGAATCCACCGCCGGCTGTAACCTGGCGTGTATCCACTGCCGCCGCATCACCGTCGCCGACCGACTTTTGCCGCAAGACCTGACTATCGCCGAGGCCTTCGGCCTGATCGACCAGATCGCAGCCTTCGCCCGGCCGATCTTCGTGCTGTCGGGCGGGGAGCCGCTCTTCCGGCCTGACATCTTCTACATCGCCCGTCACGCCTCGGACGCGGGGCTGATCGTGGCGTTGGCGACGAACGGAACCTTGATCGACGCCGGCGTTGCGCGGCGCATCAAGGAGAGCGGCGTGCGGCGCGTCAGCATCAGCTTCGACGGCGCGGACGCGGCCACGCACGATATCTTCCGCGGGCCGGGCGCCTTCGACAAGGCCCTGGCCGGCATGGAACATCTTCGGGTGGCCGGTGTGCCCTACCAGATCAACACAACCGTCGCGAAGCACAACATCGGCCAGATGCCCGAAACCTTACGCATGGCGAAGGATCTCGACGCCCAGGCGTTGCACCTCTTCCTGCTGGTGCCGGTCGGCTGTGGCGTCGAGATCGCGGAGGATCAGCAGATCAGCCCCGCCGAATACGAAAACGTGCTGAACTGGATGTACGACGCGGAGATGCAAGGCGGCATTGAGCTGAAAGCGACCTGCGCGCCGCACTATTTCCGCATCGTGCGCCAACGCCAGGCCGAGGAGCGCAGGTCGGGGATCGTCCGCTCGCTGCCCGAGAGCCATCATCGCCAGGAGAACGCCGGAAATGGGCACGGGCAGGGGGCCGGCGCCAGCAGTCATCCCGGAAATGGCCGCCATGCCATGAACGCGATGACCAAAGGTTGCCTGGCCGGCACCGGCGTTTGTTTCATCAGCCATCGAGGTGAGGTTTTCCCGTGCGGCTATTTGCCGATGGAGGCCGGCAACATCCGCCGCCAGCCGTTCCAGGAGATCTGGGAAGGCTCGCCGCTCTTCGCCGAGCTGCGCGATCCCGACCTGCTCGGTGGGAAATGCGGCCTGTGCGAGTTCAAGAAGCTATGTGGCGGCTGCCGGGCGCGCGCCTACGGCATGACCCAGGAGTACCTGGGTGAAGAACCGTTCTGCACCTACGAGCCGCTGCCGCTGCGCCAGGGAGGACGCCAGCTATGAACCCCGAAGCGCCGGATGGCCTGGATATTCGCGAGCGCAGCCGGACACCGGACGGCCGCACGTTGGCGCTGGATCGGCGGCTGTTCATGCAGCTTTTCGCCTTCGGCGGCAGCGACGATTCGGCGCCCCTGGCGCAAGCGCTGGCCAAGGCTGACTGGCCCGGCGTCCTTTACGAGGACATCAACGATCCGGCCGGGGTCGCGCTGCTGACGCTGAGCGAGGATCCCGGCTTCTTCATCTCCGACCTGCGCCGTTTCCTGCGCCGGCCGCCGTTCGCCGGCCTGGTTCCCAAGCCGGAATACACAATGCTTGGCCGCACATACGCGCAGGGCTACGAGCCGGACCTGAAGCGGGCATTGATCACCCGGCCGCGGCAAAAGGTGTGCGATCCAGCCATGCCCTGGGCGATCTGGTATCCGCTGCGCCGCTCAGGCGCGTTCGAGCAGCTTTCTGCCCAGGAGCAGCAGATCATCCTGGCGGAACATGGCGGCGTCGGCCACGCGTATGGCCAGGCAGGCCACGGCGTCGACATCCGGCTGGCATGTCACGGCCTGGATAAAAACGACAACGACTTCGTGATCGGGTTGCTCGGCCCCGAGCTCTACCCGCTCTCTTCCCTGGTGCAGCGGATGCGCAAGACAAAGCAAACCTCGCAATACCTGGAGCGACTGGGGCCGTTCTTTGTCGGCAAGGCGGTCTGGCAGCACGCCGAGGTGGCGCCATGAACGATGCAGTGCTGCTCCTGGCATATGGCAGCCCCGATTCCCTGGACGACATCCCGGCCTACCTGCTTGACATCCGCAGCGGGCGGGAGACGCCCCAACGCCTGATCGATGATATCACCGACCGCTACCGGCAGATTGGCGGGCGCTCGCCGCTGCTGGAGATCACCCGCAGCGTGGCGGCGAAGCTGGGCGCTGCGCTTGGCCTGCCGGTCTACGTGGGGATGCGCCACTGGCGTCCCTACATCCGCGAGACAATGGCGCGGATGACGGCCGACGGCATCCGCCATTGCGTCGTCATCTGCATGGCGCCGCACTACAGTGCCGTGAGCATCGGCGCCTACCTCGGCCGGCTGAATGAAGCGCTGGCCTCCGTCGGTGACGGGATGACGGTAGATTTCGTCGGGAGCTGGCACACCGAGCCGCATTATCTCGACGGCATCGTCACCAACGTCAGGGAGACACTACGCCGCTTCCCCCTGGAGGATCAGGGCAGGGTGAAGGTGGTTTTCACCGCCCACAGCCTGCCGGCTTCCCTCCTTGAATCGGACGACCCCTACCCTGCGCAGCTTCGGGAGACCGCCGGGCTGGTAGCCGAACGGCTGGGCCTGGCGACCGACCGGTGGACTTTCAGCTACCAGAGCGCCGCACGGACCGGCACGCCGTGGCTTGGCCCGCAGATCGAGGCGCTGGTGCCAGAGTTGGCACAATCAGGCGAGCGTAACGTGCTCATCGCACCGGTAGGGTTCATCGCCGACCATGTGGAAGTGTTGTACGACCTGGACATCGGCGTACAGAGGATCGCCCGCAACGCCGGCCTCCGCGTGGAGCGCACGCCCATGCTGAACGACAGCCCGGCGCTGGTGAACGCCCTGGCCAGCGTCATCAAGTCACAGGGATGAGGGAGAATCCAGCGTGTCGATCATTCTCGTCGGTCTCAACCATCAAACGGCGCCCGTGGCATTGCGCGAGCAGCTATCGCTGTCCGGCTGCGCGCTGGATATGGCGCTTAACGATCTGAATGCGCAGAAAGCCATCCTGTCGCTGCCTGGTGGTGATCGCCGGCCCGGCGGCATCCACGAGAGCGTGATCCTCTCCACCTGCAACCGCCTGGAGATCTACGCCGTGACGGCCGATACCGGAGAGGGGTTAGCAGCCATCGAGGATTACCTGTGCGGACTTCAGGGGCTGGCCAGCGGAGATCTGCACCCGCACCTCTATCTCCGGGAAGATCAGGCTGCGGTCGAACACCTGATGCGGGTGGCTGCCGGGTTGGACTCGATGATCCTCGGCGAGCCGCAGATCCTCGGACAGGTATCGGCTGCGTTCGCCCGGGCGCAGGGGGCAGGCGCCGCGGGGCTGGTACTTTCGCAATTGTTCGCCAGGGCCGTTCACGCCGGCAAGCGCGCTCGCAGCGAGACCGCTATCAGCCGCCACACCACGTCGGTGAGCCATGCCGCGGCCCGGCTCGCCAAAGACACGTTCGGTGATCTCGGCCAGGCACGCGTGCTGATCGTGGGCGCCGGCGAGATGGCCGAGCTGGCCGCATCGGCACTGTACGATGAAGGCGCACGACGCATCACCTGCATCAATCGAACCTATGCCCGCGCCGAACGGCTGGCGCGGCGGTTTGACGGACGTGCGTTGAGTTGGGGTTCCCTGGCCGACGCGTTGGCCGGCGCGGATGTGATCGTCACCGCCACGGGCGCGCCGCATACGGTGATCTATCGCGACGACGTGGCGCAAGCCCTGCCGCGGCGTGACGGCAAGCCGCTGGTGATCGTGGACGTGGCCGTGCCTCGCGATGTGGAAGTCGAGGTTGGCGAGCTGCCGGGAGTCCGCCGTTACGATGTGGATCATTTGCAGGACGCGGTGGACAGCAATCTGGCTCAGCGCGAAGCTGCAGTTCCACAGGTGGAAGCCATCGTCCAGGAAGAGACCGAAGGTTTCCTGAGCTGGCTGCGCAGCCGGCAGGTTGTGCCGGTGATCGTCGAATTACGCCAAAGAGCGGAGGTTGTGGCAAAATCAGAAGTCGATCGCATGCTACGCCGCCTCGCCTGCCCCGACCCCCGCACCGAGCAGATGATGGGGTTGCTGGCGCACCGGATCATCGGCAAGCTGCTTCACGCGCCGACCGTGCGGCTCAAGCTGGAGGCCGCAAACGGTAACGGCGTCGTGTATGCCGATGCCCTGCGCGAGCTCTTTGCGCTGGATGCGACAGATCAATTCCCCTGCGCGACGCCGGATGGAGACGTGTACGATGGATGAGGCGCGCGGGTCATTACGCCTGGGCACCCGCGGCTCGGCCCTGGCCCGCTGGCAGACGGACTATGTCGCCGGGCTGCTGGTTGCGGCCTGGCCGGAGCTGACGTGCGAGGTGATCGTATTCCGCACGCAAGGGGATCGCGTGCTGGACACGCCGCTGCCTTTGATCGGCGGTAAGGGGCTCTTCACCGCGGAGCTGGAGGCTGCTCTGCGCTCCGGTGACATCGACCTGGCTGTCCACAGCCTGAAGGATCTGCCCACCGAACTGCCGCCGGGGTTGGTGCTCGGCGCGGTGCCACAGCGAGCTGAGGCAACGGATGTGCTGGTCAGTCGATCCGGTCATACGCTGGATACATTGCCACTCAATTCCGTGATTGGCACCAGTAGCAGACGCAGAGCCGCACAGTTGTTGCATCTCCGCCCGGATCTGCGCATCCTTGACGTGCGCGGCAACGTCGAAACCCGCGTCCGCAAGGTATTGGCTGCGGACGGGCCATACGATGCCTTGTTGCTGGCCCACGCCGGCCTGGCGCGGCTGGGTCATGCGGACGTGATCAGCCAGGCGCTCCCGGCCGAGATCATGCTTCCCGCACCGGGGCAGGGCGCATTGGGCGTTCAGTGTCGCGACGAGCCGGGGATCCTCGACTTGCTTGCCCCGCTGAACCATGCGCCCACCCGTCGGGTCGTGGAAGCCGAACGCGCCTTCCTGGCGGGCCTGGGCGGCGGCTGCGCGGTGCCCATCGCGGCTTACGCCACCGCGGAAGGCGAGCAACTGCGCCTGCGTGGCCGCGTCACCGCGCCGGACGGCAGCCGGCAGATCGACGTGAGCATCGACGGGCCGGCCGCCGACGCAGCGCAGCTCGGCGCCCGCCTGGCGGAGACGGCGCTTGCCGAAGGCGCGGGGGAAATCCTGAGGAGCGTGGCAGCATGAACGCGGCGCATCCGGGAAGCCGGTCGGCCCTGGCCGGCAAACGCGTCGTCGTCACCCGGGCGGCGGACCAGGCGGATGAGCTGGATGACCTGCTGCGGAGCCGGGGCGCGGAACCGTTGCCCTACCCGTGCATCGCCATCGCCCCGCCGGCAGACACCGGCCCGCTGGACGCAGCGTTGCGCGGCCTGGCCGCCGGAGAATTCGACTGGCTGGCACTGACTAGCCGGAACACCGTCACGGTGTTGGCAGGGCGGCTGGATGCGCTGGGACTGAGCGTCGCGCCATCCGGAACCCGTCCGGCTCCCGATCATGCCGACGGCCCGCAGTCAGGCGGCGGCAGCCCGCTCGCGCAGCCGCGATTCTCTCTCGCCGCGGTCGGCGCAGCGACGGCCGAGGCCGCCGAACAGGTGCTCGGCTTGCGCGCTGATCTTATCCCCGGCGAGTTCGTCGCCGAGGCGCTGGCCAAGGCGCTGGCCGAGCGGATCAAGCCGGGCCGTCGCGTCCTGCTGGCCCAGGCCGACATTGCTCGCCCGGTGCTGGCCGCTGCCTTGCGCGCCGCGGGCATCGACGTGACGTCGGTGACGGCCTATCGCACGGTGATCGGCAGCGGAGGCGTCGATCTGCCGGCGCTGCTGGCCGCCGGGCAGGTGGACGCGATCACGCTCACCAGCTCGTCAACGGCGCGTAACCTGGTGCAGCGGCTGCAGGCCGAGGGTGATCCATACAGCGATCTCGCCGGTGTGTGCATCGCCTGCCTGGGGCCGATCACCGCCCGCACGGCCCAGGAGCTCGGCCTGGCCGTCCATGTGCTGCCTGCCGAGCACACGATTCCGGCGCTGGTGGACGCGCTGGAAGCTTATTTCGTAAAGGTAAATCGATGACCCCCACAACTCCTTTGCCCATTATCCGGCCGCGGCGCCTGCGGTTGACCGCGGGCATCCGGCACATGATCCGGGAAACGACCTTGAGCCCGGCCGATTTCGTCTATCCATTATTCATCCGGCACGGCCGCGACCAGCGCGTGCCGGTCAAATCAATGCCGGGTGTCTCGCAAATCACGGTGGACAGGCTCGCTGCCGAGGTGCGCGAGATCGCCGGCCTGGGCATCCCGGCCGTGATCCTCTTCGGCATCCCCGCGGCAAAAGACGCGACAGGCAGCGACAACACCAGCCCGGATGGCATCGTGCCGCAGGCGATCCGGGCGATCAAGGACGCGGCGCCCGATCTGCTCGTGATCTCCGACATGTGCTTCTGCGAGTATACTGACCACGGTCATTGTGGGATCATCAATACGCCGGGCCAGGCCTACTACACGCCCACGCTGCCCCGGGGCTACCTGCTCAATGACCCGACGCTGGAGATCCTGGGGCGGGCGTCGGTTGTGCACGCGCAGGCGGGCGCTGACATCATCGCGCCGTCGGGCATGGTGGACGGCATGGTGGCCGCGATCCGCAGTGCGCTGGACGCGGCGAGCTACCAGCACGTGGCGGTGATGAGCTACGCGGTGAAGTACGCCAGCGGGTTCTACGGCCCGTTCCGTGACGCGGCCGAGAGCCCGCCGCAATTTGGTGACCGCAGTCAATATCAGATGGATCCGGCAAACCGTCGGGAGGCGCTCAAGGAGGCCGGTCTCGACGTGGCCGAAGGCGCCGACATCTTGATGGTCAAGCCGGCGCTGCCCTACCTGGACATCCTCAGCGCCGTGCGGGAGGCGTTCAACCTGCCCACCGCGGCCTACCAGGTGAGCGGCGAGTACGCGATGCTCCACGCGGCAGCGGCGAACGGTTGGCTCGATCTGCGCCGGTGCGCCCTGGAAAGCCTGGTTGCCATCAAGCGGGCCGGCGCCGACATGATCCTCACCTACTTCGCCAGGGATGCCGCGCGCTGGCTCGGGGAAGGGCGTTAGCTCATGGCAGCACAGCAAGCGCCTGACACCTCAAACAGCCGGTTCCTGCGCGCCTGCCGGCGGGAGCCGGTCGACGCCACACCCATCTGGCTGATGCGGCAGGCAGGCCGCTACATGGCCGAGTACCGCGCGCTGCGTCAGCGCCACACCATCCTGGAGATGATCAAGACGCCGGAGCTGGCCTGCGAGGTCACGCTCCAGCCGATCCGTGCCTTTGACCTGGACGCGGCCATCATCTTCGCTGACATCCTCCCCCCGCTGGAAGGGATGGGGCTGCCGCTGGAGTTCGTCAAGGGGGAAGGGCCAGTGATCGCCGCGCCGGTACGGACGGCCGCGGACATCGCCGCGCTGCGCGTGCATCCGCCGGAAGAAACGCTGGGCTTCACCCTGGAGGCCATCAAGCTCGCCCGTCGCGAGCTGGACAGTCGCGGCCTCCCGCTGATCGGCTTCAGCGGCGCGCCCTTCACGCTGGCGTCGTACGCCATCGAAGGCGGCAGCAGCCGTAACTACGTGCTCACCAAAAGCCTCATGATGGGAGAGCCTGCGCTGTGGTCACAGTTGATGCAGAAGCTCAGTGAAGTGGTAGGGCAATACTTGTTGGCACAGGCCGCCCACGGTGCGCAGGTTTTGCAACTCTTCGATAGCTGGGTCGGCCAGCTCAGCCCCGAGGACTACCGCAGGTCGGTGCTGCCCTACAGCCGCCGCGCCATCGAGATCGCCCGCCGGGCCGGCGTGCCGATCATCCACTTCGGCACCAACACCGGCGGTATGCTCGACCTGATCCGCGACGCGGGCAGCCCTTCATCAGGTTCAGGGCAGGAGGATGCTCCCCTTCCTTCGCAGGGAGGGGGTCGGGGGGTAGGTGAGCGATTTCCAGGGCAGCTCGTGATCGGCGTGGACTGGCGGATTCCGCTGGATGTCGCGTGGCGACAGCTCGGTGACGGGGTCGCCGTCCAGGGGAACCTCGACCCGGTCGCCTTGTTCGCGGCCTGGCCGCAGTTGCGGGAGCGAGCGCAGCGCGTCCTGGACGCGGCGCGCTCGGTCGGGCGGCCCGGCCACATCTTCAACCTGGGCCACGGCATCCTGCCCGATACGCCGGTGGACAACGTCCGGCGTCTGGTCGATTTTGTGCACGAGTATTCGTCGGGAGGAATGCATTGAACACTACTCAATCTGAAACCCTTTTTGCCGCCAGCCAGCGGGTGATCCCCGGCGGCGTGGATAGCCCGGTGCGAGCCTTCCGCAGCGTCGGCGGCACGCCGCGCTTTATCGACCGCGGGGAGGGCGCCCACGTCTGGGACGCGGACGGCAACCGCTACATTGATTATGTCCTCTCGTGGGGGCCGCTGATCCTGGGGCACGCACATCCAGCCGTCGTCGCCGCGGTGCAGGAAGCCGCAGGCCGCGGTACCAGCTACGGCGCGCCCACTGCGCTCGAGGTCGAGCTGGCGCAGGCGGTGATCGACCTGGTGCCGTCGGTCGAGATGATCCGCTTCGTCAACAGCGGCACCGAGGCCACCATGAGCGCGCTGCGCCTGGCGCGGGCCTACACCGGCCGCGACAAGATCATCAAGTTCAGCGGCTGCTACCACGGCCACGCCGACATGCTGTTAGTGCAGGCCGGCAGCGGCGTCGCAACCCTGGGGCTGCCCGATTCGCCCGGCGTGCCGGCCGCGACCGTCGCCGACACCCTGACCGCGCCCTACAACGACCTGGACGCGGTGCGTTCGCTGTTCGCGGCCAATCCCGGCGGGATCGCCGCGGTGATCGTCGAGCCGGTCGCCGCGAACATGGGGTTCGTGCTGCCCGCGCCTGGCTTCCTGGCCGGTTTGCAGGCGTTGTGCCGCGAGGCTGGCGCCCTCTTCATCATGGATGAGGTGATGACCGGCTTCCGGGCTGCGCTCGGTGGCAGCCAGGCGCTCTGGGAGCTCGATCCCGACCTCACCTGCCTGGGCAAGGTGATCGGCGGCGGGCTGCCGGTCGGCGCCTACGCGGGCAAGCGCGCCATCATGGGGAAGGTGGCGCCGGCCGGGCCGATGTACCAGGCGGGCACCCTCTCGGGCAATCCGCTGGCGATGACCGCGGGGCTGGCTACGCTGCGCATCCTGAGCGGTGTCGAAGGGCAGCCGGGCGTTTTCGACCGGATCGCGCAGGCGACTGCGACGCTGGTGGACGGGATCGAGGCGGCCGCGGCCGCGGCAGGCGTGCCGATCCAGGCCAGCCGCGTCGGTACGATGTTCGGCTTCTACTTCCTGAAGGCGCCTGGCGCTGTCATCCGGGATTACGCCAGCGCCAGGGCCAACGCCGACACCGTCCGCTATGGCCGCTTCTTCCACGCCATGCTGGAGCGCGGCGTCTACTTTGCGCCCAGCCAGTTCGAGGCCGCGTTCCTCAGCAGCGCGCACACCGAGGCTGACATCCAGGCCACGTTGACAGCCGTTCGGGATGTCTTCAGGATCCTTGCTCGATCATGAATCAACCGTCACCTCTTCCTTTCACCGTGGCGATCGTCGGCGGGGGCATCGCCGGCCTGAGCGCCGCGTGGTATTTGCAGCGCGAGGCGCAGGCCGCCGGGCTGGATCTGCGGTACACCCTGTTGGAGGAATCGGGCCGTTGGGGCGGGCACATCCTCACCGAGCGGGTGGAAACGCCCGCCGGCCACTTCATCGTCGAGGCCGGACCCGACTCGTTCATCACCCAGAAGCCGTGGGGCGTCCAGCTCGCGCGCGAGCTCGGGCTGGAGGATCGGCTGTTGGGCACCAACGACGGGATGCGCAAGGTCTACGTGCTCAACAAAGGCATGCCAACCCCGATGCCCGACGGCGTGCTGCTCATCGTGCCGACCCGCTTCATGCCGTTCGTCCTGTCACCGCTGATCTCGCCGCTGGGCAAGCTGCGCATGGGACTCGACCTGATCATCCCCGCGCGGCGCGACGCCGCGGACGAGACGCTGGCCGATTTCGTGCGCCGCCGGCTGGGTAGCGAGGCGCTGGACAAAATCGCCGAGCCGCTGCTCTCCGGCATTTACAACTCGGAAGCGGAGAAGCAAAGCCTGCTCGCGACCTTCCCGCGCTTTCGCGACCTGGAAGCCAGGTACGGCAGCCTGACCCGCGGGATGCTGGCCTCGCGACGGAACGGCCACGCCGCGAAACCCGGGGCAGAGACGTCCGACGGCAACGGCCACAAGCCGATGTCGGTGTTCATGTCGCTGCGCGGCGGGACCGCAGAGCTGACGGATGCGCTGGCCGCGGCCTTGACCGGCGACCTGCGGCTCAGCACCCGCGTCGAGCGCCTGGAGCGCCGGTCAGAAGGCGGCTACGTTCTGCGATCAGCGGCCGGCGAGGCGATCCGCGCCGACGCCGTCATCCTGGCGACGCCGGCCTTTGTCGCCGAAAAGCTGGCGCGGGATTTGGCCCCCGAAGTGGCGCACGAGCTGGCAGGCATCCGCTACGTCAGCACCGGCACCATCTCTCTGGCTTTCCGCATGGCCGACATCCGGCGGCCGCTGGCGGGGTTCGGCCTGGTGGTGCCTTCCAGCGAGCGGCGGCCGATCAACGCGGTCACCTGGAGCTCGCTCAAGTTCGACAACCGTGCGCCGGAGAGTTACGCCCTGCTGCGGGTCTTCTTCGGCGGCTCGCGCAGCCCGCAGTCGATGGATCTGGACGATGGCGCGCTGCTGTCAACCGTGCGGGGTCAGCTCCGCGAGCTGATGGGGATCGAGGCCGCGCCGCTGTTCCACCGCATCTATCGCTGGCGCCTCTCCAACGCCCAGTACGACGTCGGCCACCTGGATCGGGTCGCGAGGATAGAAGCCGCGCTCCCGCCCGGCCTCTATCTGACCGGCAGCCCCTACCGCGGCGTCGGCCTGCCCGATTGCATCAAGCAGGGGCAAGATGTGGCGGGGAAGATCATCAGAACTCATGCAGTAACCCTAATGGAGTCTCACAATGGTTGAAGAAAGCGTAACCGGTAGCTGGACGGTCAAGGTAGGGCTTGCACAGATGTTGAAGGGCGGGGTGATTATGGACGTCACCACCGCCGACCAGGCCAGGATCGCTGAGGACGCGGGCGCCTGCGCGGTGATGGCGCTCGAACGGGTGCCTGCCGACATCCGCAAGCAGGGCGGCGTAGCGCGCATGTCCGATCCGGAGAAGATTGTGGAGATCATGGCGGCGGTCTCGATCCCGGTGATGGCTAAATGCCGCATCGGCCACTTTGTCGAGGCGCAAGTGCTGGAGGCGTTGGGCGTAGACTATATCGACGAGTCCGAAGTGCTGACCCCGGCCGACGAAGAGCATCACGTCGATAAGCACGGCTTCAAAGTCCCGTTCGTCTGTGGCTGCCGAAACCTGGGTGAGGCGTTGCGACGCATCGGTGAGGGCGCGGCGATGATCCGCACGAAGGGGGAAGCCGGCACGGGCGATGTGGTGGAGGCCGTCCGTCACGCGCGCACGGTGTTGGGCGAAATCCGGCACCTCCACAGCCTGCGGCCCGAGGAACTCATGCATGCCGCCAAGGAAATGGGCGCGCCGTACGATCTGGTGCGTAGCGTGGCGGAAAACGGTTGTCTGCCCGTCGTGAACTTCGCCGCCGGCGGCATCGCGACCCCCGCCGATGCTGCGCTGATGATGCAGTTAGGCGTGGATGGCATTTTCGTCGGCAGCGGCATTTTCAAGTCGGCCGATCCGGCGAAACGTGCCCGCGCCATCGTTATGGCAACCACGCACTACAACGAACCAGGAATCATCGCGGAAGTATCCAAGGGGCTGGGTGAGCCGATGTTGGGCATCGCCGCGCGTTCCATTGCCGAGGCCGAGCAGCTTGCCGTGCGTGGATGGTGAAGGCGAATGGCGATCGGTGTATTGGCCTTACAGGGCGATTTCCGCGAGCATTGCGTGATGTTACGCGGCCTGGGGGCGGAGGCTCGCGAAGTGCGCCTGCCCGATCAACTGGACGGCCTGGACGGATTGATTATCCCTGGCGGCGAGAGCACGACCATGGGGAAGATCGCGCGAGCTTACGGCTTGATCGAGCCGATTGGGGTGCTGGCGCAGGCCGGTAAACCCATCTGGGGCACCTGCGCCGGCATGATCCTGCTGGCGCAGGACATCGGCAGTGAGCCACCCCACCTCGGTCTGATGCCGATCACGGTGAAACGCAATGCCTTTGGCCGACAGATCGCCAGTTTCGAGGCCGACCTGGACGTACCGGCGTTGGCGCAGCTTAATGGCTCTGCCGGTCATCCCTATCACGCGGTCTTCATTCGCGCGCCGCTTATTACTGCGGTAGGCGCAGGTGTCGAGACGCTGGCCCGTTTATCCGATGGCACGATTGTGGCAGCGCGTGCGGGGAACCTGTTGGCGACTAGCTTCCATCCCGAGCTGACGCAGGATACGCGCTTTCACGCCTATTTTCTTCGCTGTCTGCGCTGATCGAGCAGGAGACCGCTCCGCACCCTTCGACGGCTCGAGGGCTCGACCGAGCTCGCCGAAGTCTACGGTCGGCGTCCTTCGACTACGCCCGGCAGGAGTGATTGCCGGGCTCCGCTCAGGATGATGCCGACCTCCACTCAGGTGCTCCGCTACGGCTGGACAGTTACGCAGGAGAAAGGGCCGCGCGCGGCAGGCGGCAGCAGCGCGGCGATGGCCGACATGACCTCGGTCTTGATGCGCTCGTCCTCGGCGCGCTTGTCTTCGCCGGGACATGCAACCAGCCGATAAGGCTTCCCGAAGCGTGCCACCAGCGCGCCGCCCTGTTCGGAAATACCTGCCGGCAGCACCGGCACGCCGGCCGCCAGCCGCAAGAGAAAACGCCCGTTGCCGCGCGGCGGCTCGATCAGCACGTCTTCGCCCCGGCCTTCCGGCGCGATCCCCAGCACGCCGCCCCGTGCGAAAAGTGTGGCCGCAACGCCCAACGTTCGGCGCACCGCGGCCGCGCGCCGCGCGAGCTGCCGCTCGTCCGGTGGCATGGGCATGAACCCCCAGGCGCGCGCCGCCCTCCCGAAAGCCCAATGGGTCAGCGGGGTCATGGTGAGGCTGCGCAGGCGGTCGAGATAATACCATTCGCTGGTGACCATCCAGGCGGGATCCGCGCCGCGCCAGCCGGCGAGCGTGGTGACGACCAGCGAGGTCCCCCACCACGGCCCCAGGCCCTTTCGGCAGTAGTGATTCTGGGTAACAAGCAACGGGCCGGTGAGCGGGATATGCTCGACGCCCTCGGCGCGTGGAGGCACGGGCGCGGCCGCCAGGATGCGGGCCATGTCCGCCGAGACGGACGCCGGACGCCCGCTCAGGACGCGGCGCGCCCCAAGCAGCCGTACGGACCAGGGGATGACGTAGTTCGGCGGAGCCAAGGGGATCAGCTCCGAATCAAGGCGCTAAGCGTTTTCAGATTCTCCACGTCCTCGTGCATGTCCTCGCTCTTGGGGGTTTCCAGGATCATCGGTGTCCCGGCGAAGCGTGGGTCGTTCAGGATGAAGCCGAACGGCGCAAGCCCCAACGCGCCGGTCCCGATAGCATCGTGGCGATCCACCCGCGATCCCAGCCCTTTCTTGCTGTCGTTGAAGTGGAAGCACTTGAGCCGCTCCAGGCCCGCCAGCCGGTCGAACTCGGCCATGGTGGCCGCGTAGCTCTCCGGCGTGGTGAGGTCGTAGCCGGCGGCGAAGACGTGGCACGTGTCGAAGCAGAACCCGATGCGCTCCGGCTCCTTGACGCCGTCCAGCATGGCTTGCAACTGCTCGAACCGGTAGCCCAGCGCGGTGCCTTGCCCGGCGGTCGTCTCGATCAGCGTGAGCGTCCTGTAGCCCGGCGTCGCGGCATGGCCGCGATCCAGCCCGGCAATGATGCGCGCGATGCCGGCTGCCTCGCCCGAGTTCATGTGCGCGCCGGGGTGCAACACCACGCCCAGGATGCCCAGTTGTTCGGCGCGGGTCAGCTCATCGATCAAGGCTTTGACCGACTTCTCCCAGAGCGCGTCATCGGGCGTGCCAAGGTTGAGCAAATAGGCCGCGTGGGATACCACCGGGCGCACGCCGGTCGCCTCCTGCGCCTTGAACCAGCGCTCGATCTCCTCCGGCGAGGTGGGCTTCTGCTCCCAGCGGTTCTGGTTTTTGGTGAAGACCTGCATGGTGTTGATGCCGATGGACTGCGCCCGCTCGAACGCGGTGCTCAGCCCGCCGGAAGTGGACATGTGCGCGCCGAGTAGCATGAGGAACTCTCCATTTGGGTGATTGTCTGGCTTGCTGTCATGCGTGTTGCGTGGTGCGTATTCCGTAGCGCGCGACGCAGATACTGCCGATAAAGGCAAGTCAGGGACTACGGACTACGAAATACGGAATACGTCCTACTCTGCGGCTAAAGTGTAGCGATCCGCCCCTTCCGCCCGATCCTCCACACGCCCCATCACGAACAGCAGCGACGAAAGACGGTTGAGGTATTTGAGCGGGGTGTCTTCTCGCAGCTCGCCCTCGTGGTACAGCCGGGCCACCACCCGTTCGGCGCGGCGCACCACGGTGCGCGCGATCTCCAGCGCGGCGCCGCCGGTGCTATCGCCAGGAACAATAAACGCCTTGGGCATCTCGACCTCGGCGCCCAGCGCGTCGATCCGTTCCTCCAACCAGGACAGGCGGGTGGCAGAAAGCCACGGCGGTCGCGTGGCCGCCTCCGGCACGGTGGCAAGGTCGGCCATCATGTTGTACAGGTCGCGCTGGATGATCAGGATGAGCTGGCGTATCCGCTCGTCCTGCGCCTGGGCGCGCGCCAGGCCCAAGAATGCGGATACCTCATCGACGGTGCCGTAGGCCTCGGGCCGCACAGCATGCTTGGGCACCCGCTCGCGGCCCAGCACGCCTGTGTAGCCGTCATCACCGACGCCGGTGTACCACTTGATGCCCATATCGCTACTTCACTCCCACCCCGAACTGATAGACCAGTTTGCCGCCCAGCCAGCCTTCCAGGAAGACCAGGCCGACGATGATTACCAGCAAAGCCAGGAAGCCCCAGCGCGCATTGCCTTCGTAGAACAGCCGCTTATTGCGCAGCGGCCAGTAGAGCGCCAGCCCCACGGAAATCAACAAGGTGATGCCCACCGTGATGTGCTGGTTAATGACCGCGGCGACCGCATCGCTTTTAGGCGCGCGGGATTGATCGATCAGGCCGGTGATAATCGCGGCCATCACCCCAAACCACCCGAGCAAGAGGCTGAGCTGCCCGTAATCGATCCATTGCTTCCGTCGTCGAAACAGGCCCAGCGCCACGAAAAACGCGCCGACCAGGGACAAGGCAATGGGGAAATGCACCAGGCGCGGATGAAAAGGCGTCAAGGCGGTCAGCATATCGTTACCCACCAGTGTATTCACTCAGGTGTGTTCAAGCTTAGTTGGGCGAGGTCTCCGACCGAGGCCCAACCGGCTGCGGTCAGGAGACCTTGCCGAACGAAACGCGGTGCCTCTCACTCACTTTGAATACACCCTATTCACTCGGCCGCGACAAGGCCAGCCGGGCCGTAACTGGCGCTCATCAGGCGCTCGGCAAAATGCTTGCCGCGCGGCATGCCGCAAGAACGCATCTGGTGGGTCACTACCGGCACGGGATAGGGCACCCGATGGTGTTCCACCTGCCAGCTCGCGCCATCCCACGACAGAATAGCGTAAGCAGCGCGGCGATCGCCGTCCATCGGCAGGCCCACGCTCGCCACATTCACCAGCAGCCGATCGCGCCACTGACGCACGAAGGGGATATGAATGTGCCCGAACGCCAGCACAGCCCAGTCGCCCGTACCGCCCAGCATGGTATCCAGATCCGCCTCGCCGAGGCGAGGCGTGATGGGACGTTCCAGGTCGATCGGGTTGGCATGAACGACCAGCAGCGTCTGGCTGGTCGCGCCGTTCCGTGCCGGCGAAGGAACGATACGGTGCGCAAACGGCAGGCCGGCGAGGTAGGCGGTCCGCTCGGGGCCAAGTCGCGCCTGCATCCATTCCAACTGGGCGGCGAATCGTTCTTCATGTTTGCCCGGGGGCGCATCAGCGGGCAGACGACCAAAGAAAGCGTCCGTGTTCCCCTGGATGACCGTGGCGTGCAGGCCGCGCACCCGGTCAACTACTTCCGCCGGCCATGGCCCCGCCCACACAAGATCGCCGGCGACCACCACTTCGTCAAAAAAGCCCTGGCGCGCGATATCAGCCAACACTGCGTCCAGGGCCACCAGGTTACCATGAATGTCCGATAGTAAGGCGACGCGCATGACCTTCCCTGTACTATGAACGGATGAGCGCAGCCCCAACGGCTTTGGGCCCGGCGTGCGCTGCAAACGCCGGGCCCGCCTCAACGATCATGACGTCGCTCTCCCGCAGGTTGAGCATCGACGCCATGCGACAGGCCAGTTCCGAAGCAACTTCGCAGCCGCGCGTATAGGCCGCGGCCACAGCCTCGATCGGCAGACGGGCGCGGAGCTCCTCTTCCAAACGCTGTAAAGCGCTGCGCGTGGAGCGAGTCACCCCGACCAGGTGGAATTCGCCGTTGGACATCTCCAACACGGGCTTGACGTGCAGCGTGCGCGCCACGCGGTCGATCATCGGGATGATGCGATCCAGACGTCCGCCGCGGCGCACCCACTCCAGCGTATCCAGGACAAAGACGATGGAAGTACGTGCGCGAAGGCTCTCAGCAGCATGCTGAACGAATTCCGCGCTGTGGCCGGCCAACGCCTCCCTGGCGGCTGCCAGCACTTGCAGGCCCATGCCCACCGAGAACGAGCCGGTATCCACCACGCGCACCCTGTCGCCGAACTCCTCGGCGGCCAGCCAGGCTGCGTTGAACGTGCCGCTGTGCTTGCCAGGCAGCGTCAGGCACACGACATCGTGCCCGGCATCCACTAACTTCTGAAAGACCCGATGAAATGTCCCCGGTGCAGGTGATGACGTGCCGGGGGCTTCAGCAGCGACCTTCGCGCGCTGCCAGAACTCGTCGTTTGTCAGATCATCGCTGGAAATCATCTCCTCACCGAAACGCACGAAGACCGGCACGATCGTGATCTGGTATTGCGCTGCCAGCGCAGGTGAAAGGTCACATCCGCTATCCGCGACGATGCGCACACTGTTCATGGAGCCTCCTTGCACGCGGTGATCAGGAAGTAGATGAGAACGATGAAGGCGGCTATCTCCACGAGACAGCACGGAAGACGCTGTCCGGACCAGTGCAACCATCGCCGTGACCTCACCTCAGTTTGCTTCATTATATCACGCCGGGCAGTAAGCGCAATCCCCAAGCGGGTCACCGACTACCGCGGCAACCAACTCTGGGGTATAATCTCGCCTATGCCTGACTCCCAATTGCCTGCCCACCCCCTGCTGCGCCGGCTTGATGCGTTATTGCTCGCCGTGCTGGTGATCGCCCGCCTGCGCATCGACACGCTGGCCGATGCATCCGTGTTGCCCTTGCGTCAAAACGATGTGGCGCGCCAGCCCTGGCTGGGGCATTTGCTGACGCCCGATGCCATGCAACTGTTGGCGCAGCAGCAGCTCGTGGATCCCGTGGGCTTACTGCTGATCGTCGCCGCGATCGGGAGCCTGCTCATCTACCTGCTGATAGACGAGCTGGTGCGGGCCGAGCAGACACGCTATCGAATCAAACTCATCCTGATCTGGATCGTCGTGATCCTGACCGTCTTTGCCCCCAGCCTTAAGCTGATCCTTCTGCGCCAGGGCAGCGGTCCGGCCAGTTACAGCCATGACGGCGGCGTAATCCAGACCGAGGCGGCCATCGACTTCCTCTTGCAGGGCCGCAATCCTTACATCGAAGACTACACCGGCACCCCGATGGCCGAGTGGGGCATCAACGAGTTCCGCACCGCGCTTTACCATTACCCGTATTTGCCGTGGACGTTCCTGTTCTCGGCACCGTTCAAGGTGCTTGCCAGCGCGACCATTGGCTGGTACGACCAGCGCTTCGTCTACCTGCTGCTTTTCGCCATGACGCTGCTGCTCCTGCCCGCGCTTGGCCGCGGCCGCATGAACAGGTTGTTGCTGGTGATGCTGATCGGCCTCAATCCGATCATGGGATCGGATCTGATCTACGGGCAGAATGACAGCTTCGTTTTAGCCTGGGTCGTGCTCAGCTTATGGCTGCTGGCGCAGCGAGCACAGACGGAGGCGGGCAAAGGCCGGACGTGGGCCTCAGCCGCTGCGTTCGGGCTGGCGTGCGCCAGCAAACCGACGGCCTGGTTCCTGGCGCCGTTCTATCTGTTTCTCGTCGCAGGCGGCGATCCGACAGACCTCTGGCGCAAACCGCGTGCCTGGCTGAGCCGAGCCTGGCGTGCGACCTGGCCGGCCCTGGCCGTTGCGATACTTATCATTGGACCTTATGTCATCTGGAATCCGGCCGCGCTGTACGACGACGTCTGGCGTTGGTCCAGCGGGACATCCGCGACCGCCTACCAGATTTGGGGATGGGGCGCGTCGAATCTCGTCCTGGCGTTCGGCTGGGTAAAGAGCCGGTTCGACTACTGGCCCTTCTGGATGCCGGAGCTGGCAGTGGGCCTGCCACTCCTGTTGGCCTTGCTGTGGCGGCAGGTGCGAGAGAACACAACAGCCCGCGCCCTGTGGGGCTACGGGCTGTTCCTGTTAGCGTTCTTCTTTGTCTCACGCTTTCTGAATGAAAACTACCTCGGCTACATCCTCGCCTGTCTCGTCCTCGGTGCGCTGGCAGAGACAAGGGCCCTCGCGCATCCTCAGCCCGAGCAGGCAGGCTCTGCATAAGGCATGGTCACCGGTAGAGGATGAGTCGGGCCGCGCATGAACGGGCGACAGGCCCAGGCTCTTGTCCGTCAGCGCGGCCTGGTTCCAGGGACCCTCACTCACGTACCGCTGCACTCGTGTTGCAGCGTCTCAGCGTATGCTTTGATGAAATGATCGGGGGGAATCGGCCACTCGGCGACCGGTTCGCCCAGTTCGATGGTGACGGCCTGGGCCAGAGCATGTAGCATCCCGGCGACAGCCGTCCACGAAGGCCCGCTGCCGATTGATCGCACCGGGACCAGCAAAACCACCGCCGCGATCGCGGTGATCGGGTGCATCACGGACCCTGCAATGGCTACGGTCTTGATACCAGCATCGCGCGCGACTTTCATGATCACCGAGACGCCGGGAGTCTCAGAGGTCATGCCGATTCCTACAATCAGATCGTCCGTTCGGAGATGCGCGGTGATAGCTGCCTGGCCGGCCAGTTCGCATGAGATCGGATGCGCAGGAAGTCCCTGCACCACCAGCCACCTCACAAACGCTTCGGCCAGGAATTGCGCACTGCCTTCACCGGCTACAAGAATCCTGTGCGCCTTTTTCAGGAGGTCGATAGCCTGGAGGAGCGCTTCCACATCGAGATGCAAGATCACGGAGTTAAGATCGTTGCGATCCTGCATCAAATTGCGGCGGAACACTTGCGCTGGCGAATTGTCACCTTCCGGCGGCTCATAGACGGCACGCAGATCGAGCTTGACATCCTTTTGAACGTCGTCGATCAGTTCGGGGTAACCCGGATAACCCAGGCGTTGAGCAAATCGAACTACCAGCGCGGTGTCCACCTGGGCTGCCCTGCCCACCTCTGCTGCGGTCATGAAGGCGACATCCTGGTAGCGATCGATCATCAGGTCCGCGATGCGGCGATATCCGGGCGACAATTGCTCGTAAATGACGCGTATTTTCTTCTTGTACACGTGGCACTCCGAAAACAACATGGGCTTTAGCAAAGATCGCGCGCGATCTTGCTAAAGCCCATGGCGCGCTGTACTTGCCTTGGGTCAGTTTGGAATCGCAGTGCAGAAGATGGCCACGGTTCGATCCGGATTCAGGCGATCTCTTCGAGCGCCTGGGCTATGGCCACCGACCGCTTGTTTGCGGCCTCAGGTTGCAACGTCCCCAGCGCCTGAGCGATCGCCGTGAGGATCGCGTACAGCCCGGTCAGGCTGGGCAACGTACCTTCGGTCTCCCCCGGCGCGTACAACAGGTGCTCGGCCGCACGCGCAGCCTGGCTGCTCAGGCTAGGTGTACATGCCAGGGTGAGCGCGCCCTCTTGGCGGGCAAACCGCAGGATTTTGGCCACGCCGGATGCCCCCTCGACCGGGGTCATCCCGATGATCACTTCCTTGCGAACCACGTGAGCTAACGCTGCCGCACGTTCGTAAACATCGCCGCTCGCAAAAACCACTGGCAGACCGGCATCCCGTATCATGCCCGCAAAGGACTCAGCCAACGGAGCCGCGTACGACTCACCGGTAACCACGATGCGCGGGGCCGCCCGCAGCATGTCCAGTATATTCTCAAGGGTTTCCAGGGTATTGTGTGCCAGTGCTTTTTCCAGGTTGGCGCGATCCTTCGCTACCAACGATTGAACCTTGGCATGCAACCCTTCTTCTTCAGGGGGAGTCGCATAGGTTTGGCTCAACTCCAACTTGACTTGCTCCTGGATATCTTCAATTAGCTCCGGGAAGCCGGGATAACCCAAACGCTGGGCGAACCGCACGACCGTCGTCGTGTCCACGTCTACGGCATTCGCCAACGCAGCCGCCGTCATGAACGCGGCCGTTCGATAGTCACTGAGGATGAAATCAGCGACTCGGCGGTAACTGCGTGACAAGTGGTCGTAGTGCTTACGAATTTGCTCCCTGAACATATTCTCACCTCGCAGAAGGTTGTGGCGTCAGACGACAAGTCTGACTCGGCATTGTGCCACGCTCCGCTCAGCGCGGCCACTGCTCTAGAAGACAGATGAGGACGCGCATAAATGTTTCGCGCTGCCACCCACCTCCATGAACATACTACTATACCTTGACAATTCTGTCAACCCTAGTTTTTTGGCAGGATAGCAGGCCCTCCCCACGCGCATGGCGCAGTGCAAATTCAATCACGGCTTCTCTCTATTATTGTTGTTTACCGGGCCTGAACCGCAGCCCACCCCCTTTGACAGAAGGCCGACTCTCGGCTATGCTCTCTCGGTCGGTCATGGGAATGCCTAAGGATAACGGGAACTGGATGATCATCGGAAAACCGCATGGTTCGACGACAGTCAGGTGGATATTTGGCTGTCTGCTCATTGTAATCCTGGGCGGCGCTTGCGCCCGGCCCATTCCTTGGAACTCATCTGGCCTGACCGCGAATGTGACGGCCTTACCAGTGTCTGGCCTGCCGATGTCTCAGCCTGCACCAGCGCCCGGCACCCCGTCATCCTTGCTGACGCCAACCGTTGCGTTGACAGCGACACCTACCGCGACCATCACGCCATCGGCTACGGCCAGCGCGACACCTTCTCCGTCGGCGACAGCATCACCCACTCGTACGCCCACGGCTCAACCTACGGAGACCGCGACCGCCACCCCGACCCTCGGACCGACGCCGGATGGCATAGGCCGTACCCAACACGTCTCAATTTTAATGTACCATTACATATCGGTGCCGCCGGCCGATGCAGACGTCTACCGTCGAGACCTCTCCGTGACCCCGGAGCGGTTCGAAAGTCAGCTCAAGTACCTGGCCGACACCGGGTATCACACGGTCACGTTGGACGACCTGCTGTACGCCTTGACGCAGGGCCGCCCCTTGCCGCCCAGGCCGATCATCCTCACCTTCGATGATGGCTACGAAGACAACTACACCAACGCCTTCCCATTGCTGCGCAAGTATGGGATGGTCGGGGAATTCTTCATCATCACCGATTTCGTCAACCAGAAGCGAGAAGGCTACATGACCTGGCCCCAGATCGAAGAAATGAGTGCGGCAGGCCAGCGTTTCGGCTCACACAGCCGCGATCATCCGAGTCTGGCCGGGAAATCGGTGGATTACCTGGTGTGGCAGGCGCTGGGGGGAAAAGAGGCAATTGAGGAACACCTCGGCTACCATCCGCGTTGGATCAGCTATCCCTCGGGAAGCTACGATCAGCAGACCATCGCCGTGTACAAGTCCGCAGGCTATTGGGGAGGGCTGACTACCGAACAGGGTGCCACGCACACGCTCGATGGGATCTTCCAGCTTAAGCGCGTGCGCGTCCGCGGCGCCTACACGGTCGAGGATTTAGCGAGGCTGTTGGCGTTGCAGTGGTGAGTGTGTGGTCCGTCACCTTGATGTTTCGCGCATTACGCGGCTGTTTTCTCCGCGATGGCGATGATCGATGACCCAAACGGCAAGCTGACCCGCCTCAATAGAGCTGCCTCTATCTTCCCGATGCCCGTCAGGATCGAGTTCAGCAGCGGAGGGGCAGGCTCCATCTCCACCTGGTACACGTCTTCATCGAAATGGGGTGACGCCAACTCGGGTTCAGCGCGGCCGCGACGCAGCAGGATGATGCCGGCCGCCAGGGGGAAAACAAAGAAGTTGTTGTAGGAGATCCGCAGAACCTTGAACCCGTGCCGAGCTAACTTCGCAGCTAACTCCGGCGCGGTGTAACGGCGCTGATGCATATTGAGCACGTCGTTGCGGCTCCACAGGAACATGAAGGCCGGCGCCGTCACCAGCAATTTGCCGCCACCTGTGCCGCGCGTTGCGTCCGGGCTTCGCAACACCCGTCGGCATTCCTCAAACGCTTGATCCTCGCCAGGCACGTGCTCCACCGTATCCAGCATCGCCACCAGGTCGAACTCGCCGTCGCCGAAGGGCAGATTATCCGCGGTGCCCTGGTAAGCCTCCAGGCCACGCTCTCGGGCCACCTCTAATGGCTTGGGGTTGTTATCTACGCCGACCACCTGGCCGTAGTGTCGCAAATGGTGCGTCATGTTAGCCGCACCGCAGCCTACATCCAGCACCCGCAAATCGCGGCCCGGCCCCATGTAGCGATCCAAATACGCCAGAATGGCGCGAGTTCGGCTGGCGAACCACCAATGCCGATCTTCATCAAGCACGGTGAGCATCGGAGTAGAGGTCATAATCGGAGCTCCCTTGAACAAAATCAACCAACCAACTAACCACATCAACCAATCAAAGAACACGCAGCACGCAGCACGTCGTCCGGCGGGATCGCCGCCATGCACGCATGGTGTGGCCACACGTCCGCAGGCCAGTCAAGGCGATCGCAGGGGGCGCAGGCCCAGCTTGTGCTCAGGACAATGTGCCGGGCAGGATCACCCCACGGGCCAAACTTGGCCGCCGGCACCGGGCCATACAAATGCACCGTCGGCGCATCCACCGCCACCGCGAGGTGCAATGGGCCGCTGTCCGAGCCCAGGACCAACGCGCAGCGCTCGTACAGGGCTGCCAGTTGGCCCAGCGTCGTGGCGCCGGCCGCATCGGATACCGGGAGCTTCGCTGCGGCAGCGATAGCGCGGGTGAGCTCCCGCTCACCGGCGCCGCCGGTCAGGATGATCCAAATGTTGGGGCGCCCGGCCAGACGAGCGGCAACCTCGGCCCAGGCCGCAACCGGCCACTGCTTGACCGCCGCGCCCGCGCCGGGGTGTATGGCGACCAGGCGTCGTTCGGGGCCGATGCCATGTGTCTCCAGCCAGCTTGCCGTCCATGCCCGGTCATCGGCGGTGACAGAATAGTGCATCCGGCCCGGTGCGGCGTCGATGCCCGGCGCCAGTGTGGCCAACAGGATCGCGTTCTGCTCCACCTCATGTCGGCCGCCGCGATAAGGCACGACCCAGGTGAGGAACGGTCGCGTCTCGGGCAGATCATAGCCGATCCGACGGGGGATGCCGGCCGCCGCTGCCAACCAGGCGCCCCACCAGTGATCGAAGCGCAACACAACCGCCGTATCGTATTTGCCGTCCCGCAACCGCCTTGACGTCTCCGCAAGCAGGTGATACGGCGCGAGCAGGCTCTTTTTAGGCCGCCGCTCGAAGCCGGGAAACACGCAGCTCTCCACCGCATCCAGGTCCGGGCTGTGCCGAACCACCTCCGCGCCCCATGGACCCGTCAGCAATGTAATCCGCGCCGAAGGCAAAGCCGACCGCAGCGCATGGAGCGCCGGCGTCAGGAACAGCATGTCACCGAGGTGATCAGGCCGGATGAGCAGGATCGACCGCGGGACGGCGGGCCCGGTGTGCATTTTGGGGTACAGGCGTCCGATCAGCCGCAGGCCGACGGACCGGACACGGAGACGCGGCAACAGGGTGACGCGGCGACGCGGTGACAGGGTGACAGGGTGACACGGCGACACGGCGTTTCTCCTTGTCTCCTTGTCCCCGTGTCCCCGTGTCCCCGTGTCCCCGCCTCCCATCACGCGTACAACTCCTCAAGCCGCGGCACGATGGCATCCCAGCCGAAGTGAGCCTCAACATAGCCACGGGCTGCCTGACCCAGGGCTATGGCCCGGCCGCGATCCCGTAGCAACGCCACCACAGCGTCAGCGAACGCGGCCGGCTCGTCGGCGAAGCGAACCTCGCGGCCATCCTCGAACGCGAACCCGTCGCAGCCCAGCCGGGTGGAAACCATGGCCTTGCCCATTGCCATCGCCTCCAGCACCTTCAGCCGCGTCCCGCCCCCGATGCGTAACGGCACCACATAGACGCCCGCGCCCGCGATGTAAGGGCGCACATCGGGCACGCGGCCGGTGACGGTGATGACAGGACGGCCGGCCAGGGCCTGCACGCGGGCATGTGGCTGCTGACCCACGATGTAGAAACGCGCATCCGGCACCTGTGCCGTGATCAACGGCAGCACAGCATCGGCAAACCAGATCACGGCATCCACGTTCGGCCGGTAGTCCATCTTGCCGGTGAAGACCAGCGCATGAGGTGTCATGCCGTCGGCCGGAGCCACGCTGCCTGGCCGGTTGAAGCTCAGGTCCACACCGTTCGGTACGACGGTTACGAACAACCCCGGCATCAGCCGCAACAAAGCCTCCCGATCGGCCTCCGAGACGGCGACCACCCGGTCAGCGGCTCCGCAGACGCGACGTTCGTAGCCTGCCAGCTTGCGCCACTGCACCAACGAGTAAGCAGCGGCGACCCAGCGCCGCGGTCTCCGTGCATCGGTCAGGAACGCACGCTGCTGGAGCACGTATTCGGCGTTGTGGTCGTCGAAGACGAGGCGCGGCCAGGGAACTCCGTCGGAGGCCGGTCTCGGACGGACGGCGGCATCCAGCAGGTAAGGCGCCATCTCAATGCCCTCGGCCTGGACGACATCGTATCGGTGCTCGCGGAGAAGCTGGGCCAGGTGATCGTGCATCAAACGGCTTTCCAGGCGCAGGGCCATGTCGGGCAACCGGCTCAGCACAGTGTCGCGTGCCCGCAGCGCCAGCGTACGCGCCGGCGTGGGCTCACTGACGATGGTTTGACATGGAAGCATCGCGCGGAGTTCTTCTACGCCGGGCGCTCCCGAATCCGCAAACGTCAACAGATCGATATCCTGGTGCTTGGCCAGGCCGGCGATCAGATTGAAATTCCGGATGGTGGTGCCTTGCGACAGCCCGGTGAGCGCCTGGGGTGGAATGGGTAACTGGGGGGTCAGGATCAGAATGCGCGCCATTGAGTGCTCATGGTCGGTTGATTGAAGATGGCGATCACAGGCCCGCGGCCTGCCGATAAACGGTCATCGTCTGCTCAGCAGCGCGTTTCCATGAGAAAGCGGCGGCACGCTGCAACCCCTTGGCCCGGAGCGTCTCGCGCAAGGTTGAATCGGTCAGCACTCGCCACAGCGCCACGGTGATCTCCTCGTCATGCTGGGGATCTACCAACAGCGCCGCATCTCCCACGACTTCCGGCAGGCTCGACACTTTGGACACAACGACCGGCGTGCCGCAGGCCATCGCCTCCAACGGGGTCAGGCCGAATCCTTCGTAGAAGGCCGGATGTACCAGGCACCGGGCAGCATTGTAAAGGTAGTGCAGGTCATGCGAGGCCACCCTGCCGAGAAAATAGCAGTGCGGCTTGAGATTGAGCTTGTCCACCAGGGCGTAGACATCTTCGCTGAGCCAGCCCGGCGCCCCTGCCAGCACCAGCGCCGGAGCGAGCTTGTAGTCGTCGCGCAATCGCCGGTAGGCCTGAAGCAGACCGCCGATGTTCTTGCGCGGCTCAATCGTGCTCACGAACAGGATGAATTCCTCCGGCAGATCGTACAGCGCGTGCACACGTTGCCAGGCCGTGGCAGCATCCATCGGCCGGAAAAGTGGGTCGGCCGCCTCATAGATCACCGAAATCTTGTCCTCCGGTGTGCCCAGCATCCGAACCAGGTCGTTCTTCGTGCTCTGTGAAACGGCGATGATGTGAGCGGCGCGTCGTACGGCGCGATCAATCTGTCCGTAATACTGGGCGCTCTCTTTCGTCAGGAAATGCGGATAGATCAAAAAGGCCAGGTCGTGGATAGTGATGACCAGGCGGCCGCGGGCGCGCAAAGGCGGGATGAAATCCGGGCTGTGGAAGATGTCCGTCTTGAGGCCATCGACCACCCACGGCAGGAGGTATTGTTCGAGCCGGTGATGGCTGGGAACACGCGTCCGCAAGATGGACACGTTATCGGCGCACACCAGTGACTGGGTGCTGCGGAAGTCTTGCAGCAAAGTGAAGCGATCCCGAGGGTAGGCTGCGGCAAGAGATTGGGTCAAACGCAGCGTATATTCGCCGATACCGGCACGCGTATAATAAACCAATCGTGCATCAATACCGACATGCATGTGGATCGCTGACCTCCGAGCGGGGATATAAAAATACGCCCTCCTCACAAGCGGAAGACCGCCAGGGGAGGGCTCCGGTGACCCAGTGCTGAATGCCAACATCATAGCACGGAGAAGGCAGGGCGTCAAATGATAGCGCCAAAGCGCGAAAAGGTCTGTGGCGTCTCGTAAAGTCGTACCTTGCAACGTCTCTACGGCAACATCGCGCTGGCGGCCAGCACCGCCAGGTTCTCGTCCGCGATGGTCCCGCGCGAGCCGCGACGGATCGCCTCCTCGCACGCCTCCATCGGAAACAAGTTCAGCTTCCGCAGCGCCGCGCTGACCATGAGCAGCCCCAGGTTCTTCTTGCTTCCCTTGATACCCGCCGCTTCGAGGTCAAAAACAACCTTGCGCGCGGGCGTCTCCAGCCCGGCGAGCTCCGGCGTGATGAACAGCGAGCTCTCCGCTGTCAATGTACGCAAGTAACGCCCGGCCATTCGGCACCCATCTTCGCTCACCAGCACCAGCGCATCGGGCCGGGTGACGCCGGTGAAAAGGATCTCGCGAGGGCTCAGGATCACTTCGCTGATACTGTGCCCGGTCTGCACGGTGACGGGATAATCGTCTTGCTGCGCCGCCCATAATCCCGACAAGATGCCCGCCTCGCCCACTATCCGGGCGGTCGAGCGCACCTTGCCGCCCGCCGAGCCAGCGATCACCAGCCGGAATTCGCGATCCAGCGTCGACGTGAATTGCGCTGGCAACGGACGGGGTTGCAGGGGCTTCTCTCTCGCGCCACTGCTCGCCCGCGCCCCCGCGTCTCGCAACGCCCTGGCATATTCGGGCCGCTCCTCGCGATGCAGCACACCGGCCTGCATACCCAGCGCTTCGCGCGTGGTTTCCAGCGATCTGCGTGAGAACTCGTTGTTCGGCACGTAGTAGGCGGTGCACAGCTCCCAGATGTCCAGCAGGGCGAAACCGTCGCTGCGCACGGCCCGGACGATCACCTCAGGCAGGTCTTTATCGAACGCAGTGCCGCGCCAGGCCAGGCTCGCTCCGTTGACCGAGACCGTGGCGCAGAGATCCAGCGGCCGCTCCAGGTTCCCGCCGCGCGTCGTCGCGGTGATGCCACCGGGCGGAGTGGTAACGCTGTGCTCGCCGCCTGTCATGCCGAAGTTGAAGTTGTCGAACACTAACACCGTCAGCCCGATGTTGCGCCGCGCCGCATTGAGCAAATGCGCGCCGCCGATCCCCGTGCCGCCATCCCCGATCAGTACGATCACCTTGAGATCGGGATCGGCCAGCTTGATCCCGGTGGCATAGGCGATACTGCGGCCGTGCAAGCCGTGGAAGGCATTGGTGGTGAAATATTGGTCGCCCAATCCCTGGCAGCCGATATCGGTCACGATCACCACGCGCTTCGGATCAAGGTCGAGCTTTCCCAGCGCAGCGTCCAGGTGATTCAGGATCAGCCCGTGCCCACAGCCCGGACAGAAGGGGTAGCTACGCTCGTTGCGATAAGTATGTAACATGCTGGCCTTACTCCTACGCACCACGCATCACGTACCACGTACCACATGTCAGTCAGCATGAAGACCCCAGATTGCGTGATGCATGGTCCGTTCCGGGCTACACCATTTGCTCAAGAAACTGCACCGGCGTAATCAACTCACCGTCCACCCGGTTGATGCCGACGATTTGCGGGGGGGTGCGGTACGCATGAGCCGCCCAGTCGTAGATGACGCGCTCGGCCTCGCGGCGAAAATCGCCCAGGTTCAACTCCGCCACGACCACGCGCCTGATGATGGTATGGCAACTGGGGCCGCAGAGTGCGTTGATGATGGCATCCTCCGGCACCGGCCACAAGCTCTGCACGGTCAAGGCTGATACGGCGTGACCGGCATCGCGAGCTGTTTTTGCGGCTTCGGCCATGGCTCGCGACGTGATGCCGTAAGAGACGAACAATGTGTGCGCGCCCTCCTGCAAATCAAATGTGGCGGCCTCGATCTCATCCCGGTGATCTTCGATTTTGCACCGCAGGTGCTCGTTGAGGCGGCCCACTTTGACCGGATCTTTGGTCAACATGCCGTGTTCGTCGTGGCTGGAGCCGGTGAAGCGCATGATATGCTCACCGCCATAGGGACTGAAGGCTGGCGGCGCATCGAGCGGGTCAAAACGGTAAGGGAGGAACGATTCCTCGGCGCGCAGCCCCGGCGTGTCAGAAGGCAATGCCTGCGCCAGGCCGCGGGGACGGACCTCTACTTGTTCGTAGCTTGCCAGGTCTACCGTGGACATCGACAGGAACATCTCCTTGTCGGTGAGCAGGAAAACGGGGACGCGGAAGCGCTCGGCCAGATCGAAGGCACGGCGGGTCAGGCTATAACACTCCGCGACGTTGCCGGGGGCCAGGGCGATGATCGGATAGCCGCCCGAAGTGCCCCAGCGGACGAACTGCACGTCACCCTGGCCCGGCGTGGTCGCACCGCCGGTCGCCGGGCCCATCCGTTGCGCATCCACGATCACCAGTGGCACCTCGCCCATAATCGCCAGCCCGATGTTTTCGCTGTACAGACTGATGCCCGGTCCCGAGGTGGCCGTCAGGGCTCGTGCGCCCGTCATGGCCGCGCCGATGCACATGCTGATGGACGCGATCTCGTCTTCGGCCTGGATCGCGACGCCACCACACTTGGGCAGCTCCCGGATCATATGCAACAGCAGAGGGGTGGCCGGAGAGATAGGATAACCGGCGAAAAAGGTGCAGCCGGCGTCTAGAGCGCCACGGGCAATGGCTGTAGCACCGTCGATGAATTCGCGCATGAAAATCGCTCCGCAACGAGTGAATCGGAAGGGCAACAAAGCGCCTGAGCTCTGCCGCTGAGTATAGCCGTAGCGGCCGGAACCTGACCATGACGGCTGTCACCTTTCGGCCAGGTAGCCGAAGGCAATTGAGGGATGAGCGTGGCTACCGGTTCCTCGCAATAACAGGGCCGATTTAAGATTGTCGGAGTAATTGCCGGGAACAAAAAAGCGCTGGTTACACCAGCGCTCTCGCATAAGCTTACATGGACGGCCCGTGACCGGACCGCCCATGCGGACAAATCGATTCAGTTATTGACCCAGCGCGCCAAGCGGCTCAAGTATGAGCGCTTCTGCTCGGCTTCGCTGTCGGCGTCGGCATAACGATCCAGTTGAGGCAACAGGGTCCACGCCAACAAGGCCACGATCGCGATGAGCAGTGGAAGATCCATGGGTTAGCTCCTGTCTTTTTTGATCTGACGAACATCCAAAAGACGCCGATGCGCTGGTAATGGTTCCCGCCTCGAACAACATTCTCGTTGGAACTCTTCGCTCACCATAACGCATTGATGACCGAATTGTCGCGCCGGCCGATGAACGATGCATGAAAGATAGCAGCCAGCCATGTGACAATTCTGTCAGCATTACGCAAAAACACGCTTGCAGGTTGCGGTTGCAACGAGAGAATAAGACGAGGACTTTCAAGAAGTGTAATAGGTCCATAACGGATTTGAAAAACATTCAGGAGCAATCGAACCTTGTGCCATCAGCGAAGCCTCACTCGTTCCGCCCGGCGGATGGCGCCCACGAAGGCCAGCATCGCGGTCAGCGGAAGTAAGGTCGCGGCGATGCTGCCGCCGATCCCGATACTCGGAATCAGCGCACCTGCGGTCCACGGGAGGACCATCGCCCCCACCGAGCCGGACGCGACGACGATGCTGCCCACAGCGCCGGCGCGACCAGGCGTCAATTCGCTGCTGAGCGCCAGCGTTGTCGGGAAGACAGGCCCGAAGCCGAAGCCTACTGTTGCCACGCCTGCCCACAGAAGCACCGGTAAGTTTCGGCTCAGCAAGATCACCCCGACGCCGGCTGCTCCCACCAGCACGCACATCCGCAGCAGTCCGGCGTTGCTCATTCGGCCCAGCAGGCGCACAGCAGCCAGGCGCCCCAGCAGGATCGCCAACCAGAACAACGACGCGATCAGGCTGGCAGTTGCCGCGGCCATCGCCGTGGCGTCGCGAGCGTATGTGAACAGCCATCCGCCGAGCACTTGTTCCGTCCCTGTGTAGAGCATCGCCAGGCCAAAAAGCAGCGCCAGGGGCAGCATGAAGCGATCCAGCAAGGGCGTTTGATGGGTCTCGCCACGCTCCGGTCGCGGCGGCCGGCCGACCAGCCACAGCAGGCAAACCGATAGCATCACCGCCGCGGCCAGCCGATACGCCAGCCGGTAGTCACTTCCCATGCGGATGGCCGCAGCGACCACCAGCGGCCCGACAAATGCGCCGACGCCGGCGATCACGTGCAGGGCGTTCAATGCCTGCCCGGCACGCCCGCGATAGAGGTCCGCCATGATCGCGTTCGGCGCCGTGCCTACGGTGCTCATCGCCAGGCCGGAGAGGGTCACCCCCACGGCAGCCTGCGCGAAGGAATCACTGCCCGCGATCAGCCAGAATGCCAGCCCCATCGCAAGGACGCCGCCGATCACAAGGAGGTGGCGTTCCGGGCGGTCGTTGAACCGCGCGACGAAGAAAGTCGCCAACACCGAGCCTGCCGAGAACAGGGTGAAGAAAACACCTGCTTGCGACAGCGCGATCCCAGTCCGTTCGGCCAGCGCGGGAAGGCTGGGGCCAAGCAGCGAAATGGCGACGCCGAGCATGAACATGTTAGCGAAACAGGCGCCCACCGCCAGCTTCTGACGGACACCTGGTGTGGGTGTTTCGCGGGATATCATCATTGCCGCAGTATACCATAGCCGGATGTGATATACTGCCAGGTATAGAAGGAGGGATCACAAGGGTAGGAGGGTATGATGTTCGCGAAGATCAACGGCGTCCGGCTGGCGTACAGCGACCGTGGGAGGGATCATACAACGACCCTGCTCCTGGTGCACGGCTTCCCGCTGGATCAACGCCTGTGGAGTGCCCAACTGCGCAGCTTTTCATCGATCATACGCGTCGTCGCACCCGATCTGCGAGGTCACGGCAAATCCCAGGTTTCCGGTCCGTACAGCATGGAGCAGCACGCCGACGACCTGGTCGCGCTGCTGGATCACTTGAAGATCGAGCGCGCCGTTGTTACGGGGCTGAGCATGGGCGGCTACATCGCCTTTGCGTTCTGGCGGCGCCATCCCGCGCGCGTCCGAGCATTGATCCTGACCGACACGCGTGCCGAGCCGGATAGCGTCGTCGCCCGCGCCAACCGGGATGCCGCGATCGTTAAGGTGCAGCAGGCCGGCGTGGCCGCTTATGCGGAGGAGATGCTGCCGCGGTTGCTGGCGCCGGTCAGCCTGGTGGATATCAAGATCGTAGGGGCCGCCCACGCGATGATGGCGTCACAACCGGTCGCGGGCATCATCGGCGACCTGGAAAGCCTGCGCGACCGTCCCGACAGCCGCTCCACGCTGCCCACGATCTCGGTCCCGACGTTGGTAGTAGCGGGCGACCAGGATGTCCTTACGCCACCGGCCGATGCCCGGGCAATGGCGGGCGCCATCGCCGGCGCGACCCTGGCGGTCATTCCCGCCGCGGGACACCTCAGCCCGCTGGAAAACCCGCGCGCGTTCAACGCGGCGGTACGGGCATTTCTGCGAAGTCTTTGAGGTCGGCCTTTATACAGAGAGGGCGCGTTCCAAATCGGGAAAGGCCCTGTCAACTCTGCCCGGCAAACCGGATCATCAGCCGGTCATGGTCATCGTACGAGTACGCGGCAAAAAGTGGCGGATCTGCCGGGGCCATGCTCAGCACCTTTGGCAACAGCACCGGCAGGTCTTCCGCCATGTGCTCGACGGGCAGCGCGTTGACCGGCACCCAATGCAGCGTGCCTTCGTCGGATGGCCGCACATCCTCACTCTCAGCGGTCGCGGTAAAGACGAAGAACAGAATGCCGACGGCCGGATCACCTGCATCGGCATGTACCACGCAGCGCAGTCGCACGTCACGCACGTCCAGCCCGGCTTCCTCCCTTACTTCCCGGAGCGCGGACGAGTAGATATCCTCGCCCGGCTCCACGTGCCCGCCCAAGCCATTGTAGCGCCCCGCCCACAGCCGCTTTTGCGGTCCGCCCAGGAGCAGCAGTACCTTGCCGCCGTGGGTGACGAAACATAACGTGCGCGGGATCACTTGGTAGCGTTGCCGGCTTACGTTGACGCCCTGATCCTCTCGACCCATGATTGCCTCCGTAATGCGTGGAGCGTGGTGCGGGAAACTTTAGGCGGAAAACGTGTTTTGTTGTACTGGTGCGAGACGTGGTAGACAGACTGAATGGCTCACGCCAAGACGCAAAGAACGCCAAGACACCCTCTGTATGGATTCTTTGCGCCCTTTGCGCCTTTGCGTGATGCTCTTCCAAGTCCACCAGGTCATTGACCATTACAGAAAACGTGTTTTGTAGTGCATGCCTTATGAGCTGCCCGGATTAGCAAAAACGCAATACGCACTACGCAACACGCACCCCGCTCTACGCTCCACTATGTTATAATCACCGCCATGACTGCGACTGCTACTCACGCCTCGTCCGCTCGCCAGATCGCCCGCGCTGCTACTCTGGTCATCGCGCTTTTCTTCCTCAGTCGCGTCGCCGGGTTGGCGCGGGAGATGATCATCGGCGCTCGCTTCGGCACCGGCGCCGAACTGGACGCGTACCTGGCGGCGTTCCGCGTGCCCGACCTGCTGTTCCAATTGGTGGCCGGTGGTGCGCTGGGTTCGGCGTTCATTCCAGTGTTTACCGGCCTTCTCACCCGGCGCGACCTCAAGGGCGCATGGCGGCTGTTCAGCGCGGTAACTAATCTGGTGCTGCTGTTGATGACCGCATTGGCTGGCATCGCCGCGCTGGTGGCGCCCTGGCTGGTGCGCACGATCCTGGCGCCCGGTTTCACCCCCGCGCAGCAAGCGCTGACCGCAGAACTGATGCGTTGGATGCTGATCAGCACGGTGATCTTCGGCGTCAGCGGGATCGTTATGGGCGTGCTGAACAGTTTCCAGCACTTCCTGCTGCCTGCGCTGGCGCCGCTGCTCTACAACCTGAGCATCATCGCCGGCGCGTGGTTCCTGGCCCCCACGCTAGGGGTTTATGGCCTGGTGGTGGGCGTCATCGTTGGCGCCGCGCTGCACCTGGACCTTCAGTTGTTTGGCCTGTGGCACCACAATGCGCGCTACTATGAGACGCTCGGCCTGGATAGTCCCCGCGTCCGGGAGGTCGGTCGCCTGATGGCGCCGCGCGTGCTCGGCCTGGCGGTGGTGCAGATCAACTTCTGGGTGAATACCCTGCTGGCTTCATCGCTGCCCGCCGGGAGCCTTTCGGCGCTGAATTATGCCTGGCTGCTGATGCTGCTTCCCCAGGGCATCGTGGCGCAGGGCGTGGCGACCGCGGCCTTCCCCACGTTCGCGGCGCTGGAAGCCCGCGGCCAGCATGACGAGCTGCGCCGGGTTTTCAGCACGACGCTGCGCGGCATCCTGTTCCTGGCCATCCCGGCCGCGGCGGGCTTGTACGCATGGCGCGTGCCGCTGATTCGTATGCTGCTCGAACGTGGCGAGTTCACGGCCCGTTCGACGGAGCTGACAGCCGCGGCGTTGGCATTCTATGCGTTCGGACTGATCGGCCACTCCGCCATCGAGATCTTCGCTCGCGCCTTCTACTCTTTGCATGACACGCGGACGCCGGTGGCCATCGGAGTGATCGCGATGGGCCTCAACGTGGTGCTGAGCCTGTGGCTGCGAGTACCGTTGGCCCATGCTGGCCTGGCCCTGGCAAATACGCTGGCGACGACGCTCGAAATGCTCCTGCTTGCCTGGCTGCTTTCCCGGCGGTTGGGCGGCCTGGAGTGGACGCAGCTCTCGGCCACGGTCAGCAAAGCCGGCACGGCGGCCGTGCTCATGGCCCTGCCGCTGGCCTGGGCGGCGGGTCGCTGGAGCAACGGCCACGCCTGGTTGGTCGGTTCCAGCGGGCTGATCATCGGCGGACTGATTTTCCTCGGCGCCGCATCGCTGTTGCGCATGCCTGAGCTGCAGACAGTGCGGCGGTTTCTGCCCATCCACCGGTAGGGCTGCGAGTGTTGTCTACCACAAGACACGAAGGCTCGAAGCACACGAAGGAGGACCGTACTCGGGTGTTCTTTGGAGCCCCGGGTCTTGGTGGTGAAATGGCCGCCTTCCGTCTCTACTCGTGGCGCCACACGAACCGCCAGAGACGCGCCCGCGTCTCGGCGTCTCCGCGCACGCCGACGCGCGGGGTGACCGCGACCTCGCGGTCGTCCACCTCTTCTTCGGCTTCAATGAACAACTCCGGGTTTGCGGTCAAATCCGTCCCGTTCAGCGCGGCGGTGATGCCCAGTGCCTGGCATAGCTTGCCGGGGCCGTCGGCCAGACGGCGATCCGCGACGCCACGACGCATCCGCATGACATCCAGCCCTTCCTCAGGCATGACGGCGCGGATCAGCACGGCGCCCGCTTCGCCGGCCGGCCCGGTGACCGCGTTCAGGCAGTAGTGCATACCGTAGACGAAATAGACGTAAGCGAACCCCGCCGGCCCGTACATGATCTCACTGCGCGGGGTCCGGCGGTAAGCGTGCGAAGCCTGGTCGCTCGGTCCTGTGTACGCCTCCGTCTCGCAGATGATTCCGCTGAGGCGTTGGCCGTCCAGCACATGCACCAGCCGTTGTCCCAGCAGGGCGCGGGCGACCGTTATGGCGTGGCGCTCGTAGAAAGCGTACGGAAGACGATTTTCGGAGGAAGGCGTTGTCATGATCGGGCGGGACATCCAATGCGAAAAAAGTGCGAAAAAAGTGCCGGGCACTTCAAAGTGCCCGGCACTTGAACCAGCGGATCGGGCTTTACCCAAGCTGTCGTACCACTGCAACGATCTTACCCTGGATCTCCAATTGGTCGGCCGGGACGTAGATCGGCTGGTAAGCGGGGTTGGCCGGTTGAAGCCGAACCTGGGCGCCCTCGGGATGGTAGTATTTCAGCGTAGTTTCCTCACGGTCTTTGATCCAGGCAACGACCATGTCCCCGCGCACGGCAGTGTTCTGGTATTTGACGATGACCCAATCGCCGTCGTAAACCAGGGCATCGATCATCGAATCGCCCTTCACCTGGAGCGCGTAGATGTCGGCGGAATCCGGCACCAGGTCACGAGTCAGGGCCAGGGTCTCCCCCGCGAACGGATCTTCCTGCTGACCGGCTGCCGCGATGGGCGTGCCGGCGGAGATCAGGCCCATTTTCGGGATGTGCAGGATGTCTCCGGGCAGGGTACGAGCCGGGGGCACCAACCTCGGACCGTTCGTCAGGCGCAGGCCGCGAGATACTTCCTCACTGCGCTCGATATGGCCCTTTTCTTGAAGTCGCTCCAGGTTATACTTGACCACGGAAGTCGACGGAATGCCTACGGCCTTACCGATTTCGCGGATGGTAGGCGGGTAGTTGTGTTCCTCGAGATATTCCCGGATGAATTCGAGGATGCGCACCTGGCGATCTGAAAGGGTCATTTCTGTCCTCCCGGCTGATCGGTCCCTGCTGGATCGAATTTTTGTTCTGGTGACTGCATTATAACGAACACATGTTCGTTTGTCAAGAGGTATATCGCAGATTTCCCAAAACTCATCACACGATATCGATCAGCGATCCTCGATCTGGCTCTCAGCCGGTAGCTGGGTGGATTGGTCGGTCTGCTCTGTCTCCGGCTCAAGCGTTGCCTTCCCTTCACCGGTCAGCTCGGTGTCAACCTCTGCCGCAAGCTTCTCGAACACTTCGTCCGAGATTACGCCATCGCGTTGCAACCCTCGCAACGTGCTTCGCTGAGCGCGCAATAGCTCGCGGCGAGCCCGGTCCAGTTCCTCTTCGGCCAGTTCAGGATGGGCGCGCTGGAGCGCGCGTACGTCTAAGGCCATCCGTTCGATGCGCTCCAGAAGCTCGGGTCTCAGCACTTCCCAGGTGTGCTGGGTGAGAAATCCATCGCGCTGCATCTTGTCGAGATGCATCGCGGCCGAGCGGAATGCCATCATACGCGCGTGGCGTGTTTCGTATTCGATCTGGATGGGGTCGCGCGTGATAATGCCTAACTTGCGGAGGAGCGGCTTCATGGTGATGGTCTGGGCAAGCAGTGTGAAGAGCACGACGCCAAAAGTCATCACCTGGACCAGGTCGCGCTCCGACCCCAGTGTCACCGGCAGGCTGAGTGCGAGCGCCAGGGCGATAGCGCCGCGCAGGCCGCCCCAGTTCACCACGTGCAGCCAGCGCCACGGGATCGGCTCCGTCAACCGGTTGCTGATCCACCCCAAGCCATAGGTAACGGCCGAGCGGGCCACGAGTACGGCTGCGATGGCCAACAGCATCAGTTTCCAGTTCGCCAGCAGCACCGGAACGTTCACCTGAAGACCGATGAGCAAGAAGACGAGCGAGTTTGCCAGGAACGCGACGTACTCCCAGAAGTTGAACAGGACGATACGGGTGGTGGGGCTCATCCCCTGGGGTCCGATATTGCCGTTGACCAACCCCGCCGCAACCACCGCCAGCACGCCGCTGAAATGCAGACGTTCGGCGAGCAGATAGGAGCCGAACGCCAGAACGGTGGTCAGCGTGGTCTCGATCAGGTAATCGTCGACGCGGGCGATGATGCGAGCGATCAACCAACCGGACGCCAAACCCACGACCAGGCCTCCAGCAGCCACCCGCAAAAAGTCAGCGATGCCCGCACCGATGTGGAACGCACCGGTCAGGGCGGCAGCCAGCACCAGGTTGAACACCACGATAGCCGTGCCGTCGTTGAAGAGGCTTTCGCCTTCTACAAGGAGCGCCAGGCGTTTCGGTGCGCCCAGCGCGCGAAAGAGTGCTACCACAGCGACCGGATCAGTAGCCGAGATCAGCGCGCCGAACACCATCGCGAGGGGTAGGGCCAGCGGCGTCAAAAGACTCACCAGCCCTCCGACGATCAGGGTCGTGATGATCACGCCGGGCACTGCAAGCAACAGGATGCCGGGCAAGTTGTGCTGGAGATCGCGGAGGTTGATGTGGAAGGCCGCCTCAAAAACTAGCGGTGGCACGAGCAACGCCAGGATCAAATCCGGTGCAAGGCTCAACTCTTGCGGCTGTTGGGTGGTGAGAATCAGCCCCACGAGTACTAACGCCACGGTGTAGGGAACGCGCAGACGATTGACAGCTATAGCCACCAGTGAGACGATCAGCAATAGCCCAATGACCAGTGTCTCGGTTGCGATAATGTGTTCCACGTGTTCTTCCCTCCGTCTTTGATCGGCCTGCTGAATCGCCCAGAAGAATTCTCGATTTCCCCGCGCGCAAAAAACCGCCTGGTTCGCTTGACATGATTCGGCGTTAAAGGTAGAGTAGCAGAGGTGTTCCGGTTGGTCAATTCGGGTCAAAGGAGGTGCGCGTGCAGCTTGTGTGTGCCATTGTCCAGGACGAAGATGCTGACCTGCTATGTAAGCGGCTCAACGTGGCGGGCATGGAGTTGACGCGGCTCAACACCGTGGGGGGGTTTCTGGCGCACGGCAATGTGACCATCCTGGCCGGGGTGGAAGACGCGCAGGTAGATGCGCTGCTGGATATCATTCACAAAACCTGTCGCACCCGCACACGCTATATTAACCCGATGCCTGCCGGCGCGGAGCCAGCGCACCTTTCGATGGCAGCCCCGGCTTACCCGCTGGAAGTCCAGGTTGGCGGTGCAACGGCATTCTGTTTTCCGGTCAAACGCTTTGTGCGCGTGCAGGGCACGCTCGGAAAAGCGCCCCCAACGGATTCTCAGCCAGGCGCTCAGGCTGACAGAGGAGCGACCGCCATGAATCTGGTTTTGTCAATCGTCCAAAACGAAGACGCCGATGGGGCCACCCGCGCCTTGCTCTCGGCCGGCTATCGGGTAACCCGCATGAACACCGCCGGAGGCTTCCTGCGACGCGGCAATGTCACCCTGCTGGTAGGCGTTGAAGAAACCCAGGTAGATGATGTCTTGCAGATTATCGAGGCAAATTGCCGGGCGCGCGCTGACGGCGGCTCAGTAGGATCGACCGGCTATGCTGCGACCGTCTTCGTCCTGGAGGCCGCGCGCTTCGCGCACCTGTAGATGTGGATAAGGATTTCCAGAATTCACTATACAATGGGCACCATTCCGGTAGAGGAGGATATTCAGAGGCATGCCCAAGATCGCGATCACCGGCAAAGGCGGCGTCGGCAAGACGACGCTGACCGCCTTACTCTCATACGTTTACGTTCAAAGGAACCAGGACGTTATCGCCATCGACGCCGACCCGGCCGGCAATTTGGGCCTGGCGTTCGGACTCACGGCCGCGCTGGACGCCGAACTAAAACCCATTGCCGAGATGGAAGCGCTGATTTACGAGCGCACCGGCGCACAGCCGGGCACCGTCGGCGGCTGGTTCAAGCTTAACCCCAAGGTGGACGACATCCCCGAGAACTTCAGCATCACCCATCGCGGGGTGCGACTGCTGCGCCTGGGCACCGTGCGCGGGGGAGGCACGGGCTGCCTGTGCCCCGAGAACGCGCTGCTCAAGGCCCTGGTGACGCACCTGCTGCTGCGCAAGAATCAAACGCTGATCCTGGATATGGAGGCTGGCGTGGAGCACCTGGGTCGCGGTACCGCGGGCTCAGTGGATGCGTTTGTGATCGTGGTGGAGCCGGGGCTGCGCAGCCTGGGTACTGCCGAGCAGATTCGGTACCTGGCTTCGGAGATCGGCATCAAACAGATCTACATCGTGGCGAACAAGGTGCGCGGGCCGCAGGACGAGGAGTTCGTGCGAAGCCATGCGGGCAATTTGCCGGTGTTGGGCAGCCTGCCTTTTACACCCGCGGCCGTGGCTGCCGACCAGGGAGGGCTGGCCATTTTTGACCAGGCGCCGGAATTGCTGGCCGCTGCCGGGCGCATCGCCGACGCGCTGCCGGGGTGATCTGACAGACCGTATGTGGCTTGCACCGTTCATCTCCGATCCCTGGCTGAGCGATCTGATCGCGATGCTGATCAGCTTCGTCGTCGCGCTGGCCTTTCTGAAGCTGAACGACCTCATCGCCCACCGCGGTTGGTTGCCGGAATACGTCACCCGCAAGCTGGTGCACATCGGCACTGGGCCGCTTTTCCTGCTGTGCTGGCCGTTGTACAGCGAAACGTGGCACGGGCGCTGGTTCGCGGCGTTTGTGCCGGCCAGCCTGACGGCGCTGTTTGCGCTGATCGGGGTGGGGATCGTCAAAAAGGACGACTTCGTGGCAGCCATGTCCCGCACCGGAGACCCGCGCGAGCTGCTACGTGGGCCGCTGATCTACGGGATCGTGTTCGTGCTCGTCACGCTCGTCTTCTGGACCACTTCGCCTGTGAGCGTCATCCTGCTGATGTTGTTGTGCGGCGGTGATGGGCTGGCCGACGTGGTGGGCCGGCGGCTGGGTCGAGCCAAGCTGCCGGGTCAGGCGACTAAAAGCTGGGCAGGGAGCATTGGTTTTTTTCTGGGAGGCCTTGTGCTGACCCTGGCCTTGCTCACCTACTTCGGCGCCGTAGGCTTCTTCTTGCGCCTCGATCTTCGTAGCGCGTTGGCGCCGATCGCGGTCACGACGGCGTTGGCGACCATTGTAGAGGCTTATACGCCGGCTGATTTTGACAACCTGACCGTGCCGTCGGCTGCTTTGGCCGCGTTGTGGCTGATTATCCCGGCCTCCGGTTGGTGGCAGGTACCTTTTGGGGTCTGACAAGGACGAGCGATGAGCGATGAGCCCCGGCTAAGCGGTCACGATGATCGCCCGGTTTACACCATCAAGACCGTGGTGCAGGAGACGAACATTGCACCGGCGACCTTACGGGCGTGGGAGCGTCGCTACGGTGTGCTATCTCCCGGACGCAGTGAAGGCGGCTATCGGCTCTACTCGGCGCGCGACATAGCGGTTCTGCAGTGGTTGAAATATCATGTGGATGCCGGTGTGCCCATCAGCCGCGCCGTGGCCTTGCTGGAGATGCGCCGGCAGATGGGCGAGAAACCGATTCCGCAGCGCTTCCAACCTGCGAATGGCGAATTGCCAATGCAGGAGGCGCGCGATCCGTCCGTCATCAGCGCCGAGCTGTTGGAGGCGCTGATGACATTTGAGGAGATACAGGCCGACGCGATTCTGAGCGAGGCTTTCGTGTTGTATTCTGTCGACAAAGTTGTCGAGGAAATCATCACACCGACCCTGGTCGAGGTCGGTGAGCGGTGGTATCGCAACGAGGCCGATGTCGTCCAGGAACACTTCGCGACGGCCATCGTGCGCCGACGGCTCACCGCCATGTTTCACGCTTACAATCAGTCCCGAATTGGACCGTTGGCGATCACGGGAACTGCGCCGTTGGAGTGGCACGATGTGGGGATCTTGTCGGTCTCCCTGGCTTTGCGGCGCCACGGATGGCGGGTGGTTTATTTGGGCCAGAACGTTCCAGCCAAGGAACTCGTTCAAGAAATCGACCATCTCCATCCTGACCTGGTCTGCCTGTCAGCTTCGACGGTGGAAGCCGCGAACGAGCTGGCCTATGTTTACCGGGCCGTTCAACCACTATCGTCACAGCACGTTCGCCTGGTTTTCGGCGGCCGTGCGTTCAACCTCAACCCGGAGCTGCGCGCCGAGTTTCCCGGCACCTATGGCGGGGCCAGCGCACGGGATTTCATCGCGCAACTCACAAAGGGCTGAAAGCCAACCCCCGGCGTCTTTTGCCCTGTTTTTGCCACAAAGGCCAAAGACTCGCAGGTGTATAAAGCCAAACGAAACGACGCATGAGCCAGCCATTGAACGCGCTATACGCCGATTTGCCCGAGCCAAAGCATACCTGGGTGACCAGCCGGCAGGATATCTCTCCCGGCAACCCCATCACGCCTGATGGCGCATGGGACGCGTTCGTCGCCGGGCACGCGAACGGCCATCTGCTGCAAACCGCGGGTTGGGCCGAGCTGAAAACCGCGTTCGGCTGGACGGCCCAGCGCGCGGTGTTGCGTGCCATCCCCAGCCCCGACGCAGCCATCCTGGGGGGAGCCAGCATCCTTTTCCGCCGGCTGCCGTGGGGGCAGACGCTGGCGTACGTGCCCAAAGGCCCCGTGGTGGATTGGAACGACCCCGCCCAGACCCGCGCCGTGCTGACCATGGCGCGGGAGTTTGCTCGCAAGCAGCACGCTGCCCTGCTCAAGATCGAGCCGGAGCTGCCCGATTCGTCGGAGCTGGCCACCATCCTGACCGGGTATGGGTTCCGACCCAGTTCGCAGCGCATCCAGCCGCTCAGCACCATCCACATCGACCTGGCAGCCGACGCGGAGACCATTCTATCACGGATGAAGCCCAAGTGGCGCTACAACGTCCGCCTGGCCGAGCGCAAAGGCGTGACCGTCCGCCCCGGTTCCACCGCCGATCTGCCGGCCATCCAGAAGCTGATGGAAGTGACCGGCGAGCGGGATGCCTTCGGCGTGCACAGCGCCGCGTACTATGCGCGAGCGACCGAAATCTTCGGATCGCAAGGCTTGATGACCTGGCTGAACGCGGAGGCTGAAGGCGAGATGCTGGCGGCCATCGCGGTCTTCACCCTGGGCCGGCGAGCCTGGTATATGTGGGGCGCATCAGGTGACAGCGGGCGTAACCTCATGCCTAACCACGCCCTCCAGTGGGCCGCGATGCGCTGGGCGAAGGCGCGCGGCTGTACAATCTATGATCTGTGGGGCATCCCCGACGAGGTGGGTAGCCACCCGGACGCCTACGCCGAGCCGGAAAGCTGGGGTGAGGGCGGCCTGTGGGGTGTCTACCGGTTCAAGCAGGGCTTCGGGGGGCAGATCGTGCGGTATACGGGCGCGTGGGATTTGCCGTTATCAGGTATTGGGTATTCGTTGTACCGCCTGGCCCTGCGCGTCCGGCAGTCACGGGGTCCAGCGCTTGGATAGCTGGTTGGCACCGAACATGCTCACAATCACCGAAATCACGGTCCAACCCGATTGGGATAACGCGCTGCTGAGGTTATCGGCGCCGCACGTCTTGCAGAGCCGGGCGTGGGGCGAGACCAAGGCGCAGACGGGATGGCGCGCGCGACGATTGCTATGGACGCAGGAGGGATGCCCGGTCGCCGCGGCCGCACTCCTCGTCCGCCGGTTGATCCCGCGTCTGCCCATCGCCGTCGGCTATGTCTCTAAAGGCCCGCTGCTGGATTGGTCGGACGCGTCGCTGGTCGAGGCGGTGCTGGGGCGGCTGGAGGCTGAGGCTCGCCGGGCGAACGCGATTTTCGTCAAGATCGATCCCGACGTCCGCGCTGACACTCCTGTGGGTGAGGCGGTGACCGCGGCGCTCACCCGATGCGGCTGGCGTCTTTCCGGCGAGCAGATCCAATACCGCAATACCGTGATCTCGGACCTGACGCCATCCGAGGACGCATTGTTGGCGGCCATGAAGCCCAAGTGGCGCTACAACATCCGCCTGGCCGAGCGCAAGGGGGTGGTCGTGCGAGGCGGCACCGCGGCCGACCTGCCCGCATTCTACGCGATGTACGCCGAAACGGGCTGCCGCGATGGCTTCCTGGTGCGACCGTTCGGCTACTACCGGGCGATCTGGGAACGGTTCCTGGCGGATGGGCTTGGACACGTGCTGCTCGCCGAGGTAGAGAGAGCGCCGGTGGCCGGCCTGTTTTTGTTCCGGTTCGGGCCGACCGCGTGGTATTTCTACGGCGCGTCCACCAGCCAGGGCCGCGATCTGATGCCGAACCACGCGTTGCAATGGGCCGCGCTGCGCTGGGCGAAGGCGGCCGGTTGCACGCGCTACGACTGGTGGGGCGCGCCAGATGCGCTGGACGAGAGCGATCCGATGTGGGGTGTCTACCGGTTCAAGCAAGGGTTCGGCGGCGAGTTCACGCCCTGGATCGGCGCGTGGGATTTCCCAACGAACCGGGCTACGTATTGGGCCTACACCGTCGCCATGCCGGCGGTGCTGGACGCGATGCGCCGCCGGCACCGTGGGCACGCGGCCGCCAGCCCAGCGATAATTTGACAGAGCAAGGGTATCACAGTATCATCTAGACAGTCCAGCCAGGAGGTGCCGTGACGATGCACATGTGGCAATTGCAGGAAGCGAAGAACCGCCTGAGCGAAGTTGTAGACGAAGCAATGCAGAGCGGGCCGCAAATCATCACGCGGCGCGGCACCGAGGCTGTCGTTGTGATTTCGTTTGCGGACTATCGCAAGATGGTGGCGAAGCAGCAGAAGCTCACTGACTTTTTCCGGGCGTCCCCCTTCGCGGGCCTCGAGATCGACCTGAGTCGCGATAAGGGCAGATCGCGCCCGGACATCGCCTTATGAAATTCCTGCTGGATACCTGCGTCATTTCTGAGCTGATAGCGAAGCGGCCGAGTCAGGCAGTGATCCAGTGGATCGAGAGCGTAGACGAAGATCGCCTCTACCTCAGTGTGATCACGATCGGCGAGATTCGTAAGGGCATCGCAAAGCTGGCAGATTCAAGCCGAAAACTGGAGTTGCAAGCATGGCTCAGCGATGATCTGCTGAGCCGCTTCGACGACCGCATCGTCGCGATTACTACCGATGTAATGTTGGGCTGGGGACAGCTTGTGGGCGACCTCGAACGCCTTGGAAAACCGATGACGCTGATGGATTCACTCATCGCCGCGATTGTCCTGCACGAAGGTTTTATCCTGGTCACGCGCAACGAAGCCGATTTTGAGTGTGCAGGCGTTAGAATACTGAATCCGTTCAAGTAACCGGGTGCTTGTCGGCATTCCCCTCGGCCGCAATGCGCGCCTCTTGCGCCAGCAGTCGCTCCTTCCGCTCCAGTCCCCAGCGATACCCACCCGGCCCGCCGTCCTCCCGGATCACGCGATGGCAGGGGATCACCAATGCGACGGGATTGGTCGCGCAGGCGCGTGCTACGGCTCGCGCCGCGGCCGGCCGGCCGATGGCTGCGGCGACTTCGCCGTACGAGCGCGTGCTGCCGGGCGGGATCGCCTGCAACGCGCGCCAGACTTGCTGTTGAAAGGCGGTCGCTCGGACGTCCAACGGCAGGTCGAGGTGCGGCTGAGCGCCGGCCAGGTAGCCCATCAACGCAGCCACCGGCTCACCCAACCCTGCATCGTCTCGTACCAGTGCGGCGGCGGGAAACTCGCCGGCAAGCTCCGCCTCCAACGCCGCGGGCGAGTCGCCGAGCCGAACTGCACACAGTCCCCTGGCCGTCCCCGCCACCAGCAGCCAGCCCAAGGGCGATTCGGTTACCGCATAGGTGATCCCTGTCGCGCCGCCGTTCCGATAGGTCGCCGGGGTCATACCGAACTGCCGGGATGCCTGGGTGTAAGCGCTGCTGTTTGATGCGTAGCCGGCTTCGTAGAGCGCGTCCGTCACGGATTCGCCTTGCTTCAGGCCCGCCTTGAACCGCTCCAGGCGCCGGGCCTCCGCGTACTGCCGCGGCGTCACCCCCACCACGCGTTTGAAGGTGCGCTGGAGGTGGTACGGGCTCAGGTTGAACTCCCGCGCCAATTCCTCCAGGCTCGGGATCTGTTCGTGCGGCTCGGCCAGGTAGCGGCACATGTGTTGGACCAGCGGCAGGTTCGGGTCGTCGGGTGTGGCCTTGTCCGGCTGACAACGCCGGCAGGCCCGGTAGCCCGCCTGCTCGGCCCGCATGGGGGACTCAAAGAAGCGCACGTTCTCGCGCCGGGGCCGCCGCGAGGGGCAGGATGGCCGGCAATAGATTCCCGTCGAGCTAACGGCAAAGACAAACACCCCGTCGAATTTCTCGTCGCGGTCGCGAACCGCTTCCCAGTACTTTGTCTCTTCCATCGAATTCGCTCCTGAATTAGCTTTCGGGAGCGAGTATAGCACGCGCTCGACGGACACGCTATCGGATTCTTGCGCTTCAAAGTGGGTTTAACCGGGTGGGAAGTGTGGGTCTATGGCTGCGCGCAGCCGCGGCGTTGATCCACGGAGATCCGCAGGATGTCTGCGTGGAGTGGGAAGTGATCGCCACTACAACGACCTGGGGTTCACCTGCACCAGCGAGCTTCCCGCGGCCCACAGCACGACCGGCACAGCCGGCAGGTGGAAGCGAGGGTTTAGGCACTGCCCCTGACTGCTCACTGCCCGCGACCGGCAGCCTTGTGACGGTGGACCATGGCCCGCGCTTCTTAATGTGTTTCCTGACAGGCAGTTACCCCTCAGTAAACTCGACCTTGTGCTTTCTCATGAAGTCCTTGAGAACTTCCACATGGATGCAGTGACCGACGTGGAGTACTGCACTGTCCCTTATCCGTCTTGTGGTGCCAGCGCGGGTAACCTCCATATCTACATCGAAATCAAGGTCGAGATGGATGGTGCGCGACTGCATTCCCCATACGCGACCCTCGGAGTCGAAGGCCGGGCCGCCACTTTGGCCCCGGAGTCCAGGCGTCGACATTTCAAAACCGATGACGGAGCCTTCAGGGCCAAGGAGATGGCGCGTAACCATGCCCTCAATGGGAAATCGTGGTGTATCTTCTCGACCCTCGTGATTCCAGTTGATCGTGTCAGTCGGCGGGTCGTATGCGAAGTTACGGAACTCAGGAAAGGGGAACCCGAGCCTGCACAGAAACTTGCCCTGCCTGATGTCTTCACCGTTTGCCGCGAACACCGGAAACGTAGTGCATCGAAGAGCCGAGAAGTCAGAGAACTTGATGAGGGCTACGTCCAAGGAAGGATGCAGTTGCAGCCCGAGGTTCAGAGGCCCGTCTACGCAGTTCATAAATAGATTCTTGACCTCGACTACCGTTTCCTTGCCGAACCCATGCTTTCGCTCAAGTTCCCTCTCTAGCTGGCGTTTGTTCTTCGCTGGGAGGCTGGCGCGTTCCACCTTGAAAGCCTGATAGCGTCGCTGTAGTTGCTCCGCCCCGATGATCTGCTCCGCCACGTGACGGCAGGTAAGGGCCCAACCATCAGCGTTGACGAAGAAGAGAGTCGCAGCCCCCGGGTGCACTTGCGTGGAGTCGAAGTAACGAACGATGGTATGAATAGGCCGAGTGAACTCGACTACTTTCTCTATGGCCTGTACAAACATCCTCTCTCACCCCTCCATCTTGACCCGCACAACGCCACGGGGTTCACCTGCGGCTGCGCCAGCGAGCTTTCCGCGACTTACAGCGCGACCGGCGCAGCCGTCAGATGACAGTCAATGTTAGGCACCGCCCTGACAGCCCACCACCCGCGACCGGTGACCATGCGATGGCGAACCGTGGCCCGCGCCGTCAAACTACCTCGGTAAGTAACGGCCGTTCCCTCTCCACCGCCATTGAGGTCAGTCTAGGCAGTCTGCTGCCCTTGCCATATCTTGCCAATAAGAGTCCGGCACCATTTGATAATGCGATATACGGGCTTGCGCCTATCACTCACGTCCTTCAGCAATTCAGCGCGCACCCGCTCATCGTTGGGTTTTGCCAATTCGTCCCGTATTCCTTGCAGCTCCTTCCGTATAGCCTCGAGCTGTTCAGCAAGATCATCAGGTTGCACTAATCTGTATCTGGAAAACCAGCCATGCTCCAACTGCTGGAGATCAATCTCATGGGTGACGTGGCGTTTGCACCCGAACACATTAGACCATTCGAGGCGGATGATCAATTTCTGATATCGAGCCGCGACCTGCTGGAATGAGGGCACCTGGTCAGTCCATTTGTCAGGAATCAAGAAATCCTGGAAGGCACCTGAGATCAACGCTGGTTGCTGCCAGATGGCGGCTTCTCCTGATTCGGGCTGCAATTGGATTTGGGCTGCGATTTGCAGCGCCGGTCCGAGCCCTACGTTCTGTATTCGGAGTTTGACTCTCATCGCACCTAATGGCACCAGCGTGCTTATCAGTTGTGGTTCAGACTCACTTTCTCTGGCGCGACGCATTTCCGTGACCATGCGCCATGTGAGGATGACATAGGCGATGGTCACAGCCCCGAGAATTAGATTGGAGTATTGGTTAAGATGACAGAGAAAATCCGACGCGGCACACTGCATACTGAACGTATTCCTTCGATACGGTCGTGGTGGTTAGCAAGTCCTACATAGCCACGCCTCATTCGACCTCGCGTTCATCTTGACGGCGGCTTAGCCGTTGCTCTTCCGATCAGTCCCGGTCGGCACATGACCGAGCCCAACTACGTTTTCGCCCGCATGTGGTCTAACATTGTTGAAGCTCGCTTGACGATCGCCTTGGGTCAGGACGAGCGCATCACGTCTGTTGAGTGGAACAAGGGCGGCGGCCGCCACATGATCTCAAGTTGAACCGGTCGGAGAGAAGAAACGCGTCGTCTGTATGGCGATTCAAACGGTTTCTGCCGTGGGGGCCGGGCGCTCGCAACGGGTGTGGTAGGACGATTATCGCGCTGTGGTGTGGGCGCGTCAAGAGGAAACAGCAACTGAGATGATAAGGGTTACGTCAACTCGATTCTCAGTTGCCTGCCCACAGCGCTAGCCAGGCGCTCCAGGGACTCCAGGGTGACAGCGGTATTGTCTGGATCAAGCAGGCGGTCGATCTGTGAACGGCTTGTCTGCAGTTTCTCGGCGAGCTGCACTTTGCTGATCTTGGACGCCTCCATCACCTCGTTCAGTTGCAACGCGAGCAGCCGCTTATGCGCCCTGGCCGTTACTTCCTCCAAGACGCCCTCTTCTCTCAGGAAGTCATCGAAATCGCTACCAGTGTACTTACTCATAGGATCCCCCACTCAGCCAGAGGTTCTTTCTATAGCGAGCCAATTCAAGGTCTTGCAGTGGCGTCTTCTGGGCCTTTTTGATAAAACCATGGAGCAGCACCATCTCACCTGATCGGACCGTGAAGCAAACCCGCGCAATTCGCCTTGCAGCCAGGTGGCTGCGTACTTCCCAAAGATCAGCTTCCAGCTTTCTGACCAATGGCATGCCAAGCGGCCAGCGAAACTGTACCAGCTTGACATCTTCGCCAATCATCTTCCGATCTTCTTTTTCCAGCTCCAACAACCACTCTCGAACTGGCTCTTGACCAGATTCGGTACGGAAGAAGACAACTCGCAGAACGGGTTCGCTGGTCATACGAAAAAGTGTACCACATAAGGTGCATGCGGACAAAAAGCGTAGCCAAGAGTCGCGGTTAACGTCCACGCCGTCGCCTGCGCCCCGTTAATTCGAGATGAGGTGGTTAATCGCGCTCGGCTGAGGGCGTCAGATGGATGACACGGTTATGCTCGCGGCACCGAACCCTGACCAGCCCTCCCCCAGCTAAAGGTTCATTCCGGTTCACTTACGACAGCGGTCCCGGAGGCGCAGACAATGAGCATGGACTCCCTTATCGTCTCGTAATCGATGTCCACTCCGACTACCGCGTTCCCGCCGCGGTCCCTGGCTTCCTGGGCCATTTCGTTCAGCGCAATCATCCGCGCCGTCCTGAGCTTGCTTTCGTATGTTCCGGATCGTCCGCCCATGATATCGGTGAGGCCGGCAATCATGTCACTGACGACGTTTGCCCCAATGATCGCCTCACCGCAGACCACGCCGAGAGACTTCACAAGGCGCGCCCCTGGCAATGTCGGCGTGGTGGCCAACGCTACTCCGACAACAACGCGAATGTCAGCCTCATCACTGGGGACGATCTCAACGCCGTTGTTGGCACACTTCCAGCAGGAATCAAACTGGTCGTCGATCTGCTCCCCGCACTTATCGCATTGCCACATTGTCTTTCCTCCCTTGCGCCAGGTAGCAGGAGCCTACGCGTGCCTCAACGGGTGACGTGCCAGAGAGATGGCATCGAGCGGGGCGTAGCCGGCTCGGCGGGATCCAACAGCGACAACAGTCCTAACGTGCCCATGTCGCAGTAAAGCAGAGGCGCCAGGAACGGTGCACCGCGCAGAAAACGCTCGACCACGATTGTGCCTTGCGCAACCAGGTTGAAGCCCACATGCAAGCCAAAACCCACGAGGCCGACCAGCAACATGAGGAGCATGGCCGCGGCATAAGTCACCAGGTCGCTGCGTGTGGGCCGTTGGATGGCGCCGAGGGCACAGGCGACCACGGTTGCGAAAACGCCGATGGCCGTGGGCAGCCATAGCCACGGATTGCTGAAGCCAGTGCGGGCATGGTCGAGCACGCTCGAGATCACCGTGGCCAGACAGCCGAGACCGATCAGGAAGAAGTAGGCCTGCGTCTTGGAGTATGGCAGGCGCAAGTGGCTTTGGCCGAACAGCCGCAGCACGCCGCTGTCCGGCGGTTCCTCGATCCAGGCCGCGCTGATGCCGAGCAAGCCCACGAGGCAGAAGGTCAGCGGCGCGAGCAATGGAGGGGCCCACACCAGCAGATTGACCGATATGCGCTGACCGGGCAAGGCGTTGGGTAACACGGTCCGCTGCAAGTGGAAGAAGTCGCCCAGCAGGCCCACCATGATGCTGGCGGCCAGGGTCAATGTGCCCAGTACCGTGGCCAGCGGACGGCGGCGCAAGGCAATCAGGCCGGCCAGTAATAACACCAGGCCGGCAACCGGCCCAAAGACGATGGGGATCCACTCACCGGGCCGGATTGTGCCGCTGATGCGATGGGCAGTAAAGGTGTCAATGCCGAGGAAAATCTCGTTAACTGCCATCATCAGCAGCATAAGCTGATCGCGGGAGAGCGGCAGCCGGCCCAGGCGACGCAGGGGTGGGTAGATGGTGGCGAGGTGATACATAAGCTACTGTCCCGACGCGGCCTGGAGCTTCCTGGCCTCGTCCTGCAACTCCGTGGCCGCATGCAGAAGCTCGTACGCGCCATGCCACTGTGTGTAATCCGGCCCCTGCATCCAGACACCGAACTTGGTTGTGCGCCCCCAATGGTGCCACAGCTCGAACGCGGTGAAGTCGATCGGTTCATCGAATGGCTTGTTGTTCACCAGTCCCTTGGCCTGCAGGTCTGTCATCAGCGCATTGGCGGCCTGCACCTGTGCGTTGACCGCGGCTACCGCTTTATCGGCCCCGGTATAGAAGTCGTCGATGAACTGCTGGTTATGGCATTCCCGGCATACGGTCTGCATACGCACACGATTGGTCTGCCAATCGGGCCGCTGCTGGCTGACCTGAGCGAAACTGAACCAGGACAGCCGGTCGCCCACGTCGTGGGTGGTGCCCTGGCCGCCGAAGCCGCTGATGTGGCACGTGGCGCAGGTCGGCGCGGGGAAGTCGTTAACGGTCAGCGTGCCGGCCGCGGCTGTCCAGTTCCAGGTGCTGCCGCTGGTCGCGTATTTGATGCCATGCGGCGACTCCTGATAGATCTCCCATTGCGGATGATCGGGGCCGATGTGGCAGTTGTTGCAGGTTTCCGGCTTACGCGCCTGCTCCAGGCTGAATTCGTGGCGCAGATGGCATTTGGTGCAATCACCGATCGATCCATCGAGCCGCGGCGCACCGATGTTGTGGCAGGTCTCGCAGGCGAACGGGGTGATATCGGGACCTTCGAGGGTATACAGGGCATTGCGAACATCCGGTGGACCGCTGGCAGCCTCAGGAATGGCGTTGTACTGGGTCAACTGCTCAGAGGTCAGCCCCTCCCTGCCCACCATGGCCACATAGGCGGGCAGGCTGTGGCGGCTCTGGTCAAACTGTGCCACCTCGGTGCCATGACAGCGTTGGCAGCGCGCGGGCGTAGGGGCATTAAGCACGTAGGTACCCTCATGCGCCACAGCCCCGGCGTAATCGGCTGGCACTTCATGGCAATCACGGCAGGAGACGTTCGCGGCCGACATGGTGCTGCGACCGAACTGCTCCACGATACCGGGGGACGTGCGGCGATGACAGGTAACGCAACTGTCCGAGCTTGTCGCAAGCGCGTCCACAACCCCACGAGTTGAAACGGTATTGGGCCCGCCGATAGCCCGCACCAACAGCGCCAAACCGACGACAATGACTACTGCAACGATTCCGAGGATCAGGACCCGACCTGAGCGGAAAAGATCTCCCAGCCGATTGTGCGTCATTGTATCCTCCTTTCCTGGCATTCTCGAAAACATGCCGCGATCTGCTCTCGCGACGCGGTCCCTGTCGTGCCGATCTGTTGGATGGTGACCGCGGCGGCCAGGCAGCCGATCTGCGCGGCTTCGGGGATGGTCGCGCCCGCGCAAAGCGCCGCAGTGATGCCGGCCAGGGTCGCATCCCCCGCGCCTACGATATCGATCGGGCCGCTGACCGCGACCGCAGGGATGCGGGTCGGGCCATCGGCGTGGAAGGCCAGGATGCCATCAGCGCCCAATGTCAGGAACACGGGCTGCCCCGCGCGGTCGTACAACTGCCCGGCACAAGCCTCCGCCAGGGCGCGTTCTGCCTCGGGCGGATAATCGCCCCGGACGGCCCGGATCGCCTCACGTGCGTTCGGCTTCAGCATGACATCCTCGAACAGGCCGATGCGCTCCCGGGAATCAACCGTGAAGGCCACCGTCGGATATGCCCGCGCCAGCGCGCAGAGCTCGTCCCGCACCCGCTCAGTGATGGCGCCGCAATCCGGCTCCTGCACCTGGTCCGCCACAATGACGCCGTGAATGCGTGGGAGCAGCCCGCGCAGGCGAACGATCAGCTCATCTTCGGCATCGGCGGGCAAAGGCGTCCGGTTCTTGATGTCCAGCCGGTTCAGCTCGTGCGTTGTTCCGTCCTGCTCACGCTGCATCGGCTTGGTGTAGGCCGGCGTGAAACGATCGGACCGCACGACCAGCGAGTCCACGTCCACACCGGCTTTCCACAGGGCACGGATCAACTCAAACCCTTCGCCGTCGTCCCCGACCACGCCCAGCGCGATGACGTTGACATCCATCGCACGCAAGTTGTTCGTGACAGTCCCCGCCGCGCCGGGTTGGGGGCGCACCGCAACGACCTGATGCGCTTCCAATCCGGTCTCCAGCGATATCTCGGCCAGCGCGTGCTCGATGATCAGGTACTTGTCCAGGAAGAAGTCGCCGACGACCAGGACGGTCAGATCGGGGAATCGGGAGAGGAGGGCATTCAGGCGGTCCGTGTTCATAATCCCTCGCGGCGCGCATTGCAGTGTGTTTTCATACGTCGCATTCCAGGTGGATGTCCTCGGGCTCCAGCGCGAACAGCTCCGGGTCCGGCTCGGCGGTCACAGTGCACCCCCGGCGCAGGTAGAAGTGGATCGTGTGCTCGGAAGGCGTGGCGGAAACATACATCCGCCTGGCTCCTCGCTCGCGCGCCGTGATCTTCGCCAACTCGAAAAGGCGTTTGCCTAATCCCTTGCCTCGATAGTCGCGGCTCACGTGCAGAAACTTGAGCTGTAGCTTGTCCCGGTTTCGGCCGATGCGCTGGCTTTCCAGAACCGCGAGGCCGATGAGTCGACTGTCGTCAAAGAGGCCGTGGAACCACCCGCCCCGGTCGAAGCAGTCAACCAGAAGCGGGGTGAAGCCCTCCGCTTCGCCCGGCGGCCAGCCCTGCATGTCGTAATGCTCCGGCTTGAGCACCAAGGCACCGTCCTCAAGGTAGTAGACATGATCGATCACCTCGCGGCGGTCGATGGTCCAGATCAGCTCGATCTCTGCCTTGCTCAGGTTCTTTTCGACGATCACTGTGCGGCTCCGATCAACCGGTGCAGTGTCGTCAGCGTCGCGCGATGATCTCCGCGGACGTAAAAGCTCTCCCCGCCGTCCTGGACGGTGCGCACCAGGATGGTCTTGAAGGGACGATAGTAGTAGCGTGCGTCCGACTTGGGGGCCTCGTGGCCGAGATCGCCTCCCAGGTCGACCAGGTCGAAGACCGCGGTGGTGAACCGATTGATGCGCCGGCCTTCCTGGTGCGCGACGTTGCGGGCCATCGAGAGCGCCTTCAGGTACACCTCCGGCCCCATCACCGCGGTGCCGAAGTTCAGCAGCACGCCGCCCTGGAGCTGGGTGATCGCCTGGGTGAAGATGAGGAAATCCCGGTAGGATGCCTCACCCAGCGCCGCGCCGTCGCAGTTGGGATGCTCGTGGATGATATCGTGTCCCAAGCCAATGTGCACTGTGACCGGGACGCGCAGCCGGTAGCCGGCCGCGAGGATGCTCACGTCGGCGTGGGGAAACCCGGTATTGGGTATTAGGGATTGGGGATCAGGAATTAGGGGTTGGACGATCGCTCGCCCTAGCGCCTCGCCGTAGCCCAGGCCGTCGCGGACGCCCGCGGCCACGATATCGTTGATCCGGCCGGTCTCCTCCCAGAGGCCGAACTGGCCCTCCTGGATGTAGCGCGCCACGCTTTCGGTCGTCGCGCCGATCAGCGCCAGCTCGTAGTCGTGGATCGGCCCCGCGCCGTTCATCCCGACGTGCGTGACGATGCCGCGCTCCATCAAGTCGATGACGAACCGCGAAAGCCCGACCTTGATCACGTGCGCGCCCATCATCAGGATCACCGGCGCGCCGAGTGACCGCGCGCGGACGATCCGTTCGGCGATCTGCGGTAAGGCGGGATCATGGCATGGCTGAGCGGGCGCGTCGAGCGGCAACACCTCGGCCAGCCGCATGTCGTGGGTGCGCTCGGCCAGGGGCCTGAGGTGAAGGCGGGAACGGTCGAACATGGGATAGGACATGGTTTCTCCGTGTTGCGTGTTACGTGTTGCGTGTTACGTGTTGCGTGTTACGTGTTACGTGTTGCGTGTTACGTGTTGCGCGTTACGTCTTAGCGATGGATGCGACTTCACCCAATAACGGACTACGCACCACGCACTACGCAGTACGCACCACGCAATACGCCCTACGTCTCAAACAGGTATGCGATCAGCGCCGCGTGCTCCCGGAAGTCCGGCACGATCACATCCGCGCCAGCACGGATCAGGCGGGCCCGCTTCCAGGTGTCGATGCCTGTGCGCTCCGCCTCGTTCGACGCCACACCGACCGCGATGCCGCCGACCTGTTTGGCGTCCTCGATTTCCACGAAGCCGTCGCCGAACGCGATGAACTCCGGCCCGGATAGCGCGTACTCAGCGATAATGCGGTCGATCAGGAGCTTCTTCGAAAAGCGCCGGTAATCGTCTTGTGCGCCGTAAATGCCGGCAAAGTAGGGCATCATCCCGAGCGCGGCGGCCTCGTCCCGCACGTACGGCTCGTCGGTGCCCGATGCCAGATAGCAGCTTACACCGCGGTCCCGCAGCGCTTCCAGCATCGCCCGGCTGCCCGGCACCATCAGGTCATCGGGATCAATTTGTCCCGCTTTCAATCCCATCACTCGATCCTGGATGCGCTCCATCAATCGCGCCAGGTAAGCACGCTTGTAGACCAGCGGATCTTCGGGCTGTCCGCCTCGCCTGGCGATCTCTTCGGTCAACCGGATCATCTGGTAAATGGTCTGCCTGCCGGTAAGCTGTGTGACATAATCCGTGACGATCGCGTGCAACTCTGCCTCGCTCTCGTGTTCGGGCGTTTCGAGGAGCCATTCGATCATCTGTTGGACCATGACTGCCTGCCAGCCCTCGCGGATCAATGAGAGCGTGCCGTCGAAGTCGAACAGCGCGTGCCGGATACGGCCGCGAACGATGTGGTTGTGGATGATCTCGATCACTTCAGCCTGCCAGCAGGCTCTCGGCCAACGCGGCCGCGCCCCACAGTGGCGCATCATCGCCCAACGCTGCGGGCACGATGTCGACACGCGCCTGCGGCAGGACGTGATAGCGCGCGGCCCCGCGCACGCCGCGCCACCAGCGTTCCCCGGATTTGATAACGCCGCCGCCCAGCACGACGCGCTCTGGGTTCATGAGGCCGACCGCGCTTCCGAGGCCAGCTCCCAGCATCGCCGCGGCAGCGTCAAGCACGGCTTGCGCAAGCGCATCGCCGGCGTCCGCGGCGCGCGCCACGAGCTCCCCTGTAACCGCGCTGATCCGGTTGCCCGCCAACGAGCGCAGGACAGCGCCGGCCTCCGGTTCAGCGGCCAGCCGCTCCTGTGCGGTACGGGCGATGGCTACGCCGCACGCTTCGGCCTCCAGGCAGCCGCGCTTGCCGCACACGCACGCCGTGCCGCCCGGACGCACGACCATATGACCAATCTCGCCCGCCATGCCGTCGGCGCCGCCGTAAATGCGTCCGCCCAGCACCCACCCGCCGCCGATGCCCGTGCTGATGGTGACGTACAGCAGGCTGTCACAGCCCTGGCCGGCGCCCCATCGCCACTCGCCCAGTGCGGCGACGTTGGCGTCGTTGTCCACTGCGGCCGGCGCGCCGAGCTCAGCCCGGAGCTGGTCGGCCAGCGGCGTCTCCTCCCAACCGGGAACGTGATGCGACAGCCGCACCTGTCCGCGGCGGGCGTCCACCGGGCCGCCGAAGCTGACGCCGATCGCGGCGAGCCTTCCCGGCGTTTTCGCCAACAGCTCACGCGCCATGCGGAGCATCGTCGCCCGATCATACGCCGCATCATGGCCCGCCGGCGCGTAGACGCGCGCGTGCGCCTGCCAGGCAGGTTCGCCGGCTTTCAGGATGGCCGCGGAGTGTTTGGTGCCGCCATAGTCGAGAGCAAGGAGAAGGTCGTTCATTCGCACAATCCAAGATAAATCGCGTGCAGGATGACCAGGTGCGCGTCTTCGATGATCTGCATGGAGTCGGTGGGCACGATCACGGCCACATCGCACAGCGGTGCCAGCAAACCGCCATCCCGGCCGGTCAGCCCGATGCAAACGAGGCCCATCGCGCGCGCCACTTCCATCGCCCGCAGGACGTTGGGCGAGTTGCCGCTGCCGCTGAGAGCGAGCGCGACGTCCCCTGGCTCCGCCACCGCGGCCAGGGGATCAGCGAAGACGGCATCGTAGCTCAGATCGTTCGCCAAAGCGGTCAACAAGGGGGTGTTATCGTTCAAACAGAACACCCTCATGCGCGGCCGCCCGGGGACACGGACGTTTTTGACGAAGTCATTGACGAGATGTGAGGCGTTGGCTGAGCTACCGCCATTGGCGAACAGGAAAATCTGTCGGCGATGGGCCTGCGCATCCTTGAGGATGTCGATGATATGCTCGACCGGCCCGGCGGGAATACGGGGGAGCACGTCGGCGACGCGCTGGAAATAGTTGGGGACAATGGTAGACAACGGCATTCATCTCCTCGGGAAGGCTATTTTTATCTTACCAGACACCTCCCGGAGGCCCAAACGCGCGGTGTTCGATTGTATACCTGGCTACCACACTTTTTTCAGCCGGGCCAGCATGGCCTCTTTGGCAATCTGCCCGATCCACGCATCGCGGATATAGCCCTGACGGTCGATGATCATCGAGGTGGGGAGGGAGCGCACGGCGTAGAGCGAATCCGACACATGACCATCCTCATCCAGGAGTAAGGGGAAGCCGATCCGCTGGCGGCCGACGAAATCCCGCACATCGGTTCCGTTTTCCTCCACATCGACGCCCACCACGACAAAATCGTGCTCGGCGCCATAATCCCGGTAGAGAGCGTTCAAATCCGGCATCTCGGCCTTGCAGGGAGGGCACCAGGTCGCCCAGAAATTCAGCAATACCACTTTGCCGCGCAAATCGCTGAGGCGGATCTGGGCACCATCGGCGCTCGTCAACTGGAAATCGGTGGCACGTGCCTGCGTCGGCCCCGTGGCGGCGGGCTGTGATTCCGCGGCGATTTTCTGCCGTTGGACCACCAGGAGGTAAACGCCGGTGGCTATGGTCACAGCACTGAGGACGAGCAACGCCCAGAGGAAAGGCGATTGCTTGCGTCTCGGCGCGTCGGCGCCCTGTTGATTCACTGTCGGCTGCACGTGTGGCCCTACCGGGTAGCCGGCTCGACCCGATAGCTGCTGGTGAGCTTTGTCACGCCGCGCACGGTGGCCATCGCACCGCAATACTTCTCCTCTGAAAGCTGGATGGCGCGAGCCAGGGCGGCCGGGTCCACTGCGCCGTAGGCCACGTACTCCAGGTGGATCGCGGTGTAGGCTCGCGGATGCTCCGTGGCGCGCTCGCCGGTGGCGAAAATCTTGAAACCCTGCACGGGCTGGCGCTTCTTTTTCAGGATGCTGATAGCATCCATCGCAGTGCAACCCAATAACCCCATCAGCACCACTTCCATCGGGCTGGAAGCGGAGCCATAGCCGCCTCCCCCCTGTGACGCGTCCATCACGATGGCATGGTTATTATCGCCTCGCGCAACAAATTGCATATCATCCACCCAGGTGATCTGCGCGTTGGTCATAGTTTTCTCCTTCAACAGACATACAGAATGTCAGATGCGCTTATTGGCCGAAAGTTACGAACACACCGGCTGTCTCAGCAATTGCAAGGCGACATCCACGATCTGCGCCGAGGCGTTGGGATGGGCAATCGCGCGGGCCTGGGCGGACATCTTGCTCAAGGTGGGGTTACCCGGGCGAAGCCAATCAGCCACCAGGGCGACGATCTGGTCGGGACGCCGTTCGAATGCCCCGGCGCCGTGCTGTACGGTCCAGGTGACATTGCCCGTCTCCTGGCCTGGCACATAGTCGGTGATGAGCACCGGCACACCCAGACACGCCGCCTCGGCCAGGGTGCCGGGTCCGGCCTTGGTGAGCAGAACCTCCGATGCGGCGATCCACTCGGCCATGTTATCGACATAGCCTCGTATGGCGACCGGGATAGGCCACTTTTCGGCACGCAATTGGCGCAACAAGGCCCGGTTGTGCCCTGCGATGATTGCCAGTTGAGCCGGCGTGCTGTGCATCGCCAGCCGGCGCGCCAAAGCCTGGGCGATAGGCAACAGCCGGCCGATGCCCGCGCCGCCACCCGTCATCAGCACCAACGCCCGGTCCGGCGGAAGGCCAAGGCGGACACGCAGCTCCGGCTTGAATCCCTCGCGCATCTCCGTGAAGGCCCGACGGATGGGCAGCCCGATCACGCGTACCCGGTCGGCAGGTACGCCGCATTCCAACGCTACGGAGCGGGCCGGTTCGGTGGCCACGACACACAGGTCAACCTCCGGGCTGAACCAGGCCACCGGTGGCGTGACGGGGTCGGTGACCACGGTGACGAACGGCACCCGGCACCCGTTCTCGTTCATGATCCACAGCGGTATGTCGACATGCAGCGGATGCACGCTGATCCACAGATCGGGCCGTTCGGCAGATACCGCCGCGACCAGCCGTTGCCGGATCAACGGATAGACTGCGCGTTCCGCAAAGATCACGCGCTTACGCGAGGCGGCGAAATGGTAGACCCAGCGGTACAGGGTAGGTGTATAGGTTACCCACGGCCGATAGGTCGCCGAAAAGGTATTGATAGGAAAGGGCGAATGATCGTCCATCAAGCGAAGGAACGATACATGAGCCTTTCCCATCAATGCATCGGCCAGGCTGCACGCCGCGGTGAGGTGCCCGCCGCCCGCGTTGGCCGTGAGGATAGAAATCCGGGGCAAATCACTGACCACGGTGATTTGTTGTTACCTCATCCAGTAGGCTACGTTGTCATGATGCAGTATAGGCGGGATTTGCAATTTCGGCAACCTAAGCTATAATCGAGTTGTCAGACCTCTTACAACTCGTTCTCGACCTGGAGGACTCTTCCGAGTACCTTCGATGGTAAGGGAGATAGATCCCTTGGTTCCAGCTACTCATGCTCGTCTGCGGTCCGATCAGCGGCCGCTGTACGCCCAAGCCAGTGAAGCCCTCAAGAATCTGGTAGGGGGTGGTGACTACGCGCCCGGCGATCGACTGCCGTCCGAAATCGAGCTTTCGCAGCGTCTGGGTATTTCCCGTCCGACGTTACGTGAAGCGCTGCGTCAGCTTGAAGAAGACGGGGCGATCATCCGACGGCACGGTGTGGGCACTTTTGTCGCCACGCCACAGCCCGTTATCGAGGCCGGCTTGGAGGTCCTGGAAAGCATCGACCGGATCGCCGAACGACGAGGGTTGAGCACAGGCATGAGCGAAGCCCGAGTGGAAGAACGCCCCGCCAGTGACCAGGAGCTGGAGGGATTAGGGATCAAGGATTCGGTTCAGGTGACCGTGGTAACCCGAGTCATCATGGCTGACAGTGAACGGGTGGCTCATCTGACCGATGTGGTGCCGCAGAAGTGGCTGCGTCAACCGGACCTTGGCCCGGAGTTCCACGGTTCCGTGCTCGATCTCCTGCTGGCGCGTGGCTGGCCGGTGCTGTCTCATTCCCGCACTGAGCTGGCCGCGGAGGCCGCTGACGCTGATCTGGCCCGCGCTTTGCACATCACGCGCGGTGCGCCTCTCCTGAAGTTGGAGGCACAGTTGTATACCCAGGACGGCCAGGTCGTGGACTATTCGATCAGCCATTTCGTGCCGGGGCATTTCAGGTTTCATGTGGTGAGAAGAATCGGCTGATGCGTGTTCCGTGGTGCGTACTGCGTGGTGCGTATTGCGTGGTGCGTATTGCGCGGTGCGTATTGCGTGGTGCGTATTGCGTGGTGCGTATTGCGTGGCCCGTTATTACGATAAACTGCATCCGCCGCGGAAAAACGGAACACGCACCACGTACCACGTTCGCCATCTTACCCGCGTCTAATCTAGCGGAACAGATACTACTTCAAAGGAGAGTACACAATGCGTAGCTTCATGGGCCGTGACATCCTGTCGCTCAAAGACTTCGAACGGCAAGAGTTCTTCCGGGTGTTCGAGATCGCCGAACAGCTTGAACCGATCGCTCGCAATCGCCGCAATGTCGACATGCTGAAGGACAAGACGTTGGTGACCGCATTCTACCAGCCATCGACCCGCACCCGACTGGCGCACGAGGCTGCTATGCACCGCCTCGGCGGCCACGTCACCGGTTTTTCTGATGCCAAGATGACCCGGGCCGGCGACTGGTACCAGGAGTCCATCAAGGACACCGTGAAAATGCTGGAGTTCTACGGCGACGTAATCGTGATGCGCCACTACCAGAAGGGCGCGCCGCACGAGGCAGCGAAGTGGTCCTCCGTGCCGATCCTCAATGGCGGCGACGGTTGGGGCGAGCATCCCACACAGATTCTCACTGACCTCTACACTGTCATCCGCGAACGCGGCCGCATCGATGGCTTGCGGTGGCTTGCGATCGGCGATATGCGGATGCGAACGATGCACTCGTTGGGTTATGCGTTGACGCAGTTTGACTGCCCGATCACCTTTGTGGCGCCGCCCGCCGACGCACTCTTCCCCGGCTCGCCCGATATGCGCATGCCGGAGGAGTTCAAGGCGGATTTCCGCCAATACGCCCTCAACTTCGCGGAAGCCGAACACGTCGAGCAGGCCATTGCCGACGCGGACGTGATCCTGGTCGAGCCGGTGATCCAGCCCGATTATACCCAGGCACGCCAGGAAGCGAGCAAAGACCGGAGCCTGACTCCGGCTAACTACAAGATCACGCGTGAGCTACTGACGACCAAGGCTAAGTCGGACGCGATCCTGCTGCATTCGCTGCCTCGCATGGATGAAATTCCACTCGATGTGGACATTACCAAATGGTCGCGCTATTGGCAAGAGGCGTTCAACGGTGTCGTGATGCGGATGGCGTTGCTGACGCTGGTGTTGGGGGCGATGGAGTGAGTTGAATGCTATGATGACGATCAAGGAATGGGCCGCGGAGTACCGGTTGATCAACGAGGCCGAGTGGGAGGATCGCAGGCAACGGCTGCCACAAGAACCGGTAGGGCAGAGCGTGCGTACCTACTTCTATCTTGCGCGCCTGGCGCGGACCCTTTCCGGCTCGGCGGACGAGCCGGCTGAGCTTTGGCCGTCGCGCATGGCGCACTATCGCGAATTGATCGGACGATGGCAACTACTGGCCGAGAGGCAAGGACATGCTCGTCAACCCTGAAGCGCTGCGCGTCGTTGTAGATTTCTTGAATCAGCATCGGATTCCCTACATGGTCATCGGGGGATTAGCCAACGCCGTTTGGGGTGAGGTGCGGATGACCCGCGATGCTGACTTCAAAGTCAGCACCGATATGCTACCGTCTGACTTTCGCCATCTCGTTCTAAGCCACTTCGCTGAACGTCAAACCGGCTTACCGCAACACCTACGCAGTTCGTTCGTGATTCATATCTGGGCCATGCCCGACATAGCCGTAGACCTGCTGATGAGCGTCTTCGACTACGAGCGACAGGCTATTGCACGAGCGGTTGATGCCACGATCGAAGGTATCCCCGCTCGCGTCTGCACCGCCGAAGACTTAATCATCCACAAAGCCATTGCCAACCGGACGCAAGACTGGATGGACATCGAAGGCGTTCTGCTACGTCAAGGCAACAAGCTGGATTTAGTCTATCTTCGGGATTGGCTGACGCAGTTTGCCGAGGCGCTGGAGAGTCCGGAACTACTGACGCGCTTCAATGAGCTGTATGATCGAGTACGAGAGTAGACAAGTAGACAGAGCCCTGTTTCCTTGTCTACCCCACAACAGGAGATACCCATGCAAACCTATCTTCACGGCCGTGATCTGATCGGTGACCTGGATTTCAGCAAAGAGGAGGTCGAAACAGTTCTCGACGTGGCGTTCGATCTCAAGCGCAAGCGTGCGCTGAACGAACCCCACGCTTATCTGCGCGACAAGGTACTGGCGATGCTGTTTTTCTTCAGCAGCACGCGCACCCGTGGTTCGTTCGAGGCCGGCATGGCTCAGCTCGGCGGCCACGCGGCGTTCATCGAGTCCCGCACGACCCAGATCGCCCACGGCGACACGCCGAAGGAAATCGGCCAGATCTTCGGCCGTTACTTCGATGGCATCGCGATCCGTCATGTGGACTGGGGCGTGGGCAACGGCTACCTGAACGCAGTGGCCAGGGCCTCCCGCGTGCCGGTGTTGAACATGCAGTGCGACATCTACCATCCGTTCCAATGCCTGGCCGATCTGATGACCATCGTCGAGAAGAAGGGCCGGGATCTGCGCCGCAAAAAGATGGTCGTCTCCTGGGCCTATGCCGCCTCCTATCAGAAACCGATGTCGGTCCCACAGTCGCTTATCCTGCAAATGCCGCGTTTCGGTATGGACGTCGTGCTGGCGCATCCGCCGGAGTTCAGACTGATGCCCGAGATCATGGATCAAGCCCGCGAGCAAGCGCGCAAATTCGGCGTCGGCTTCGAGGTGGTGGATGACATGGATGCGGCGTTCAAGGACGCGGACATCATCTACGCCAAGTCCTGGGGCGCGATGGTTCACACACCCGACGCCAACGAAGGCGCGGCGATCATCAAGAAGTACGAGAGCTGGATCACCGACGAGCGGCGCATGGCGTTGGCCAGGCCCGACGCGATCTACATGCATCCGCTGCCTGCCGACCGCAACATCGAAGTCACCGACGGTGTGATGGATGGCCCGCAATCGGTGGTGTATGACGAGGCGGAGAACCGTCTGCATGCGCAGAAGGCGGTTATGGCGTTGACGATGTAGTGACCAGGGACTAGGAGGGGTGCAAGTGGAGGAAGGGCAGGGGGAGAAGGGGTTTGAAGGGCTGGCGTGTTATCAACATGGACTGCGCTTGTTCGAGGCTGTGTATCGTTTGGCCGCGCGATTGCCAGTCCATGAACGCTACAACCTGGTAGATCAGCTTCGGCGTGCGGCATTGAGCGTACTCCTGAACATCGCTGAAGGCTATGGCCGTTACCACTACCTGGATAAGCTGCGCTTCTTCTACATCGCGCGCGGATCACTGTGCGAGATCCTGAGCGGCTTCGTCGCGGCGCGCCAGGCAGGTCACATCGAAGATGAACAACTCATCTGGGCGCGCAACACCGAGGCCGAAGCGGAAAAATCGCTCAACGGTTACATCGGCTTCCTCCGCAAACAGCAACAGGGGAGCACTGAGTACGGGAACATGCTGCTCCACGAGGATGGCCTCGAGTACCACGTCTCAGTTTTCGTCGGCAGTGAACAGCCCGATCACGCGAACCCTGATTCCTAGTCCCTAATCCCTAGTCCCTAATCACTCGTTTTCCCAAGTGCAATTCCCAGGAGATAGATTATGAGCACCACATCCCCCCGTACCGCCGTCGTCGCCGTAGGCGGCAACGCGTTGATTCTGGACAAGCAGCACGAGGACGTCGCTTCGCAGGTGCGCGCGGTCGAGGAAACCTGCAAACACATTGCTGATATGATCGAGCGTGGCTGGAACGTGATCGTTACTCACGGCAACGGCCCGCAGGTAGGCTTCATCTTGCGCCGCAATGAGCTGGCTGCCGGTGAAGTGCATACCACGCCGCTGGATGTGATCGGCGCCGATACGCAAGGCTCCATCGGGTATATGATCTCCCGAGCGCTGGATAATGAGTTCACCAGGCGCAGCGTCAAGCGTTCGGTGGCTGCCGTGGTCACCCAGGTGCTCGTGGATCGAGATGACCCCGGCTTCAAGAATCCCACCAAGGGCATCGGCGGTTTCACCACCAAGGAAAACGCCGACAAGTTCACCCAGGAAGGTTGGATCGTCAAAGAAGATGCCGGCCGCGGCTGGCGCCGGATGATCGCCTCCCCGATCCCGCTCAAGATCGTCGAGCTGGACGCCATCAAGACGCTGATCGCGAACGGCTTCATCGTCGTGGGCGTGGGCGGCGGCGGCATCCCGGTGATCGAGGATGAACAGGGCCAGTTGAAAGGTGTGTTCGCGGTGATCGACAAAGACCGCGCGAGCGCGCTCATCGCAGCCGAGATGAAAGTGGATGTCTTCCTGATCTCCACGGCGGTCGAGAAGGTCGCCATCAACTTCAACAAGCCCAACCAGCGCTGGCTAGACAAGCTGACTTTGAACGAAGCCAAGGCATACTACAAGGAAGGCCACTTCCTCTCCGGCAGCATGGGGCCGAAGATCGAGGCCATGATCGCCTTCCTGGAAGCTAACCCGAACGGCAAAGGCCTGATCACCGACCCGCCGCACATCGTGGACGCGTTGGATGGGAAGACGGGGACGTGGTTGGTGCATGAATAGGTATTAGATATCAGGTATTGGCAGGCGGAAACGGCGATGATGTGCACGCCAGTATCTAATCCCTCCTATCTGGTATCTCTGGTATCCGCTACAGGAGGCGTTCCAATGAAATACGTCGTCTATCTCGAATGCGATGACGAGACCCTCAAAGAGGGCGGCTACCTGGCGCACATCCCGGCCATCCCCGGATGCGTCGGTCGCGGTCTGACCAAGAAAGAGGCTGTGGCGCGCTGCGAAGAGACGCTGCGCTCCTATCTGGCGCTGCTGATCCACGCGGGCGTCACCGGCGTGCCGCGTGAGACCGACAAGATCGAGCTGGAAGTGCACGACTCCAGCAGCCATACTTTCCAGAGCGACTACAACCCGTTGATGCCAAACGAGACTGAGCAGCTCGTCCAGTGGATGGGAATCAGCCGCGATGAGCTCTTGGAGATGGTCGCCAGGCTACCCACCGGCGCGTTGGACTGGAAACCTAATCCGAACATCTACTCGATTCGCGAGATCCTGAACCACATCGCCAACGCCGATTGGTGGTATGTTCAACGGCTCAGGTATTGGCCGACCGACGTCATCGAGCGCCTGAGCGCCACCCGCAAGCTGCTGATCGAAAGCCTTCGCAACCTGACCGACGCTAACCGTGGCCGCGTGACCGTGCACTACGGCGAGGATTGGACCCCGCGCAAGGTCGCGCGCCGCACCCTGGAGCACGAGCGGGAGCATCTGGCACAGATTCGGGAGATCGCGGAGCGGTATCGACGGGAAGAAGGCGACTAGGGACTAGCGCCTAGTACCTAGTCGCTTTGTTAAAGGGATTCACATGGATCACGTAACCTTCTTGAAATGCCTCATCTGCGGCGCGGAATACCGCCCGGATGAGATCGAGTATGTCTGCCCGAAACACGGCGACGAGGGCATCGTAGACGTCCGATACGACTATGATTTGATCGGTCGTCGCATCAGCCCGCAGTCGTTGGCCGAGGATCGCAACTACACCATCTGGCGCTACAAGCCACTGCTGCCGGTCGAACCCGACAGCCCGGTGCCCCCGTTGACCGTCGGCTGGACGCCGCTTTACCGGGCGGATCGCCTGGCTGCTGGCCTGGGCCTGAAGTATGTTTGGGTCAAGGACGAAGGTCGGGAACCGAGCGCATCGTTCAAGGACCGGGCCAGCGTGATCGCAGTGGTCAAGGCGCAAGAACGCGGCGCGAAGATCATCACCACCTCCAGCACGGGCAACGCAGGGGCAGCGCTGTCGGCGCTGTGCGCCAGCGTGGGCCAACCCAACGTGATCTTCGTGCCCGAGTCGGCGCCGCCGGCCAAGATCGCGCAATTGCTGGTTTACGGCAGCACGGTCATGTTGGTGCGCGGCACTTATGACGACGCGTTCGAGCTCTGTGCGCAGGCAGCCAGAGAATTCGGTTGGTACAACCGCAACACCGGCTTCAACCCATACATGACCGAGGGTAAAAAGACCGCCGCGTATGAGATCTGCGAACAATTGACCGTAGGGGCGGGTTTGGTCGGTAGTAAGGAGGTGGGGCGCGGTATGTCTCAAAACCCGCCCCACCATTGGGACGCGCCGGATCGCATCTTTGTCTCCGTGGGCGACGGCTGTGTCATCGGCGGCGTCCACAAGGGACTGAAGGATCTGCTGGCCCTGGGCTGGATCAAGAAAATGCCGAAGATCATGGGCGTGCAGGCTGCGGGCTCGGCTGCGCTGTACGAGGCGTGGCGCACGGGCATCGACGCGATGCAAATGACACCCATCGACGCGCATACCATCGCCGATAGCATCTCCGCGGGCCTGCCAGCCGACCGCATTAAAGGCCTGGCGGCCGTGCGCGAGACCGGCGGAGCTTACATCAAGGTCACCGATGACGAAATCCTGGCCGCCATCCCGGCGCTCGCGCGGGGCAGCGGTGTCTTCGCCGAGCCGGCAGGCGCGGCGGCCTACGCGGGCCTGGTCAAGGCCGTCGCGGACGGGCTGGTCGATCCCGAGGAATGCATCGTCGTTCTGTCAACCGGCAACGGCCTGAAAGACATCGCTGCAGCTCGGAAGTCAGTCAGCGAGCCACTGGTGGTAGACAAGAGCCTGCAAGATGTGAAGCGGGCGTTGAAGAAGTGACTAGGGAACAGGTGACTAGGGAACAGGGATTCGGAGCCTGGTTCCCAGTCCCTAATCCCTGGCCCCCAAATCCCACAAAGGAACAATAAGCCATGATCGACCTGACCATCCATCCCGACCGCCTCGCACGGGCGGTGGAGCGCGCGCGCGAGCGCAATATCATCATCCCGACCTTCAAGCAGATGCAGAACCCGGCCTTGATCCCTGCCAAAGTCAAGACGGCGTTGAAGGATGTCGGCCTGTGGGACGTGAACCCCCTCAACCTGTTCCGCATCACCTGGCACAACGAGCCGGTAGCCAAGGGCGGCGGTTTCGGTGGCGTTAACACCTTGGAGCTGCCCAAGGCGCTCACCGGCGTTGACGCGCGCATCATCGTCATGGTGGGCAAGTGGTTCCCCACCGGCGCGCACAAGGTCGGCGCGGCGTTCGGCTGCCTGGTGCCGCGGCTGGTCACCGGCCAGTTCGACCCCACCACGCAAAAGGCCGTCTGGCCGTCCACCGGCAATTACTGCCGCGGCGGCGCGTACGACTCGGCGCTGCTGGCGTGCCAGTCAATCGCCATCCTGCCCGAAGGGATGAGCAAGGAGCGCTTCCAGTGGCTGAGCAAGATCGCCGGTGAGGTCATCGCCACGCCCGGCACTGAGAGCAACGTCAAGGAAATCTTCGACAAGTGCTGGGAGCTGCGCCGCTCGGGCGAGGATCTGATGATCTTCAACCAGTTCGAGGAATTCGGCAACGTCCTCTGGCACTATGCCGTCACCGGCAATGCGTTCGCCGAGGTGCTGGAGAAGGAGCTGCGCCCCGGTGAGACCCTACGCGGCTCGGTCTTCACCACCGGCTCCGCGGGCACGATCAACGCTGGCGACCGGCTGAAGGAGCTATTCCCACAGAGTAAGCTGGCCGCGAGCGAGGCGCTGCAATGCCCCACGCTGCTGCTTAACGGCTTCGGAGCGCACCGCATCGAAGGCATCGGTGACAAGCACGTGCCCTGGATCCACAACGTCAAGAACACCGATATGGTCATGGCCATCGATGACGAGGCGCCGATCCAGATGATCCGGCTGTTCAATGAGCCGGAAGGCAAAAAATACCTGGCGCAGATGGGTGTCCCCGAGGCGTTGGTGGACGTGCTGCATCTGGTTGGCATTTCGGGCGCGGCCAACATCGCGTCGGCGATCAAAATGGCGAAGTGGTACGAGTGGGGCGAAGGCGATGTGGTTGTGACCCTGCTGACTGACTCGATGGAGTTGTACGGCTCCCGCCTGCGTGAGCTGACCGAGGAGCGCGGGGACTACACGGCTCGCGACGCGGCCGTCGGCTACCATCAATACCTGATGGGCCTCAGCACCGACTACATCGAAGAACTGACCTACCCGGCGCGCAAGCGCGTGCATAACCTGAAGTACTACACCTGGGTCGAGCAGCAGGGCAAGAGCTACGAGGAGATCCAGGCGCAGTGGTACCAGCCTGATTACTGGACGAAGGTGCACGGCCAGGTCGATGAGATCGACGCGCTGATCGAGGAGTTCAACGCGAAGGTCGGGCTGCTGTAACTGGAAACTGAAGGCTGGAAGTTGGAAACTGGAAGTTGGAAGCTGGAAGGCTGGGTTTTCAGCAACCAGCTTGTATAGTGAGTCAGGTGATCCTTTTTGGGGGAGCGGGGCACCCTGAGCGGAGCCGGGGGTAGGACCTCGCGGAGTCGAAGAGCTTGCCGAAGGGGTGCGGAGCGGTCTCTTGGCAAGGCCGCATCCTTGAACAAGGGTGGCACACAATGGCGTGTGCTGCCCTTTATGTTTTGTCATGCTGAACGGGTCTACGGCTCAAGGTGCGTTACGGCGAGTCGCCAGTGAAGCATCCGTCGTGTACCAACGGCGGAGAACGGATTCTTCGCTGCATACTCGCTGTCCCGGGAGATCTGTGGCATACCGGCTCACGCGAAGCGTGACAGGCGACGTGCCAGACACATGGCACGGTATGCGCATACTGATGCAAAACTTTGAACCACACCCTTCCCGCGTGGGTACGGTTCAGCGTTTTGCATCGGCTCGGGGAGTTTGGACCACGAAGTCGCGAAGGCAGCGAAGAACGCGACCCGCAGGGCAAGTGAGCACGAAGCGTGCGAATCGTGTGCCACTCCCGGTGGGGGCGGTCGTTTGCCACGGTCAGGGTGGTCACGATATGCTGGTTGGCACGCTGGCGGCGACCTTCGTGGGCTTCGCGCTCACATGCGGTGCAGTTTCCCGTCGTGATCTTCGCGCCGTTTCGCGCCTTCGTGGTCCAAACACCTTCAGCGCGAAACCTTGAACCACACCCTCCCGCGTCGCGCGATTCCCAAACGGCGCGGGGCGTGGTAGAATAACCGCACGCTATATCGCCAAGGAGATGTCCGATGCAGCACATCGAATTCACCCGGCAAACTTCTGACGGCGTCCAGCTCTATTTCCAGGGCTGGCAGCCCGATACTGCGCCCAAGGCCATCGTTTGCCTGGTGCACGGCCTGGGCGAACACAGCGGGCGTTATACCCACGTCGCCGCAGCGTTGAGTGACGTCGGGTACGCCCTGTTCGGTTTCGATCTGCGCGGGCACGGCAAATCGGGCGGGCCGCGCGGCCATACGCCTTCCTACGACGCGCTCATGGACGATATCGGCTGCCTGCTGGATGAGGCGGCGAAACGTTACCCCGGCCTGCTGCGCTTCCTGTACGGGCACAGCCTGGGCGGCGGCCTGGTGTTGAACTATGCCCTCCGCCGCAAACCACCTGTGGCGGGGGTCATTGCCACCAGTCCCTGGTTGCGCCTGGCGTTCGCCCCTTCGGGGATGATGGTAGCGCTTGCCAAGATCATGGACCGTCTATCACCGACCTTCGTCCAATCTAACGGCCTGAGTACCAGGGATCTCTCGCATGACCCGGAGGTTGTGCGGGCTTACGAAGCCGATCCGCTGGTGCATGATCGTATTTCGGCCCGGCTGGGGATGACCATGCTGACCGCCGGCGAGTGGGCCATCGCGCATGCCGCAGAATTTCCGTTGCCCCTGCTGCTCGTCCATGGCACAGCCGACCGCATCACATCGGCGCAGGGTAGCCAGGAGTTCGCCAACAAGGTCCCTGGCGATTGCACCTTGAAGCTGTGGGAAGGTCTCTACCATGAAACGCACAACGAGCCGGAGAAGGCAGGGGTGCTGGCGTTCATGGTAGACTGGCTAAAGAAACACACTCCGAAGTGAGCTTGGGTTGTGAGGAGATGAGCGATGAGACAGGTCATTATTTATCCCGGCGAAGATGGCTACTGGGTGGCGGAGTGTCCAAGCCTTCCTGGGTGTATCAGTCAGGGGAGGACCAGATCGGAGGCTATTACTCATATCAGGGAGGCCATCCAGGGTTATATTGCCGCCCTAGAGGAAGACCACCTGCCAGTTCCCGAGGAACGTTTTGAGGCATTGGAGGTGCAAGAATGTCTTTGCTGATCACCCACGGCCAGGTCTTCACGCTGGGTCGGGACAACGAGTTGATCCCCGACGGCGCGATCTACATCGAAGGTGATACCATCATGGAGGTCGGGCCGACTGCGACGCTGGCCGCGAAGTACCCCAATGCCGAAAGGCTAGACGCCGGGGGCAAGATCGTCCTGCCGGCCTCTCTGTGCGGGCACACGCATTTCTACGGCGCGTTCGCCCGCGGCATGGCGATCCCCGGTACGCCGGCTACGAACTTCGTCGAAATCCTGGAGAAGCTCTGGTGGAAGCTTGACCGGGCGCTGTTGTGGGACGACGTGCGCTACAGCGCGCTGGTGTGCCTGGTGGACGCCATCCGCCACGGCTGCACGACCCTCATCGACCACCATGCCAGCCCCAATGTCATCGACGGCAGCCTGGACATCATCGCCGATGCGGTGAAGGAGACGGGCTTGCGTGCGAGCCTGTGCTACGAGGTGACCGACCGCAACGGTTATGCGGGCGCCCAGGCAGGCATCGCTGAGAACGTCCGCTTTCTGAAGCGGTGCCGGAGAGAGCAGAACCCGCAACTGGCCGCGTCCTTCGGCCTGCACGCCGCCCTGACCCTGTCCGATGAGACGTTGGAAGCCAGCCGGGATGCCGCCGAGGGCCTCAACACCGGCTTCCACATCCACGTGGCTGAAGGGATTGCCGATCAGGAAGAGAGCCTGCGCAAATACAACCTGCGGGTGATCGAGCGGCTGCGCAAGTTCGGTATCCTGGGCCCGAAGACACTGGCCATCCATTGCGTGCACCTGGACGCCTACGAGAAGGACATGCTGCGGGAGACCCGTACCTGGGTCACGCATCAGCCCCGTTCGAACATGAACAACGCGGTGGGCCTGCCCGACGTGGCTGGCCTGCTCAAGCGCGGCATCCCCGTGGCGCTGGGCAATGACGGTTTTTCCAACAACATGTTCGACGAGATGAAGGCCGCTTATCTGGCCCACAAGCACAACAGCGGTAACCCCCAGGCCATGCCCGGCGACGTCGTCATGCAAATGGCTTACGGCAACAACGCGGCGCTCGCCAGGCAATTCTTCCCCAAGCCGGTGGGCGAACTCAGCGTCGGCGCGTTTGCCGATATCATCTTCCTGGACTATGCTCCTTTCACGCTGCTGACGCCAGGCAACCTGCCCTGGCATATCCTGTTCGGCGTGGACGGCGCTCACGTGACGCACACCATTGCCAGCGGGAAGGTGTTGATGAAAGACCGCAAGCTCACCACGCTGGACGAAGAAGCCATTGCAGCCAGGGCGCGGGAGCTGGCGGCGGGAGTGTGGAAGAGAGTGGGATGAGGTCCGTGTTGCGTAGTGCGTGGTCCGTTTTTCCTCCTGAAGTGCGTCGTACACGCACCACGCAATACGCACCACGCATCACGTAAGGAGGTCTTCGATGTCCGAGCTAACCTTTTCCTGGGTTCGTGCGTTGACAGAAGGCACCCTCACCGACATGCAAATGGAGACATTACAGGCAGTGATCGATAGCGGCGACGCCAGCTCACCTCTCGACGCCGCTCGCCTGCTGGACTACGAGGCAACACATAGTGTCGGCGAAGAGCCGGGGCCTCTGGCGTATTAGGGGTGGAAGGTTACAGGTTAGAAGGTTGAAAACTGCACGGAAGCGTCAACGCGGAACCTTCGACCTGTAACCTTCAACCTTTACCTGCCAACTCACTATCTCAACCGGAGTTCTTACATGTGGCATACCTACTACGCCCCCCGCGCCGTTGACGAGGCGCTGGATCTGCTCGCGCGGCATGGGGACGATTGCCGGATCATCGCCGGAGGCACCGACCTGATCCTGGAGCTGGAGCGCGGCGTTCGCAAGCAGCAGGTCATTGTGGATATCTCGCGAGTCACCGGGCTGGATGGTATCAAGTTGGCCGGCCCGGGAGGAGGGCGACTAGCGACCAGGAACCTAGGGCCTAGTCCCTATTCGCCCGTTTTTCTTCCTGAAGAACACAGCCAGCTTGTCCTCGGCGCCCTGGTCACACACAACCAGGTGGTGGCGTCCGCAGAGGCCGTTGCGCACGCGTTCCCCCTGGCGCGGGCCTGTTGGCTCGTCGGCGCGCCGCAAATCCGCAACCGTGGCACCATCGCCGGCAATCTCGCCACCGCGAGCCCGGCGAACGATACCATCACCCCCCTGTGGGCCATGGACGCGACCGTCATCCTTGCCAGCCGTGACCGCGGCGAGCGCACTCTCCCCTTCGACCGGTTCTTCCTGGGCGTCCGCCGCACCGCACTCCAGCCCGACGAGATGCTGCTGCGCATCAACGTCCCGGCGCTGAAGCCCACCGAGCGCGGCACCTTCCTGAAGCTGGGCTTGCGCCAGGCTCAGGCGATCAGCGTGGTGAATGTGGCGGTGGTATTAGATATTAGGGATTGGGTATTAGAGAACCCCTCAATACCTAATACCCAATACCCCGTTTCCCGTGCGCGAATTGCGCTGGGTTCCGTCGCCCCCACCATCGTGCGTGCGGCTGAGGCCGAAGCCTACCTGGCAGGCAAGCCGCTGACCGACGATGTCATCGCCGCCGCGGCCGAGCTGGCCGTAGCCGCCGCGCATCCCATTTCCGATGTGCGCGGCAGCGCCGATTATCGTTGCGATATGTTGCGTGTGCTGGTCGCGCGTGCCCTGCGCCAGTTACGGGACGGCGCCGAGCGGGCGGACTGGCCCGAACAGCCGGTGCTTCTGCAGGGCGATAGCGCGACACGGAGACACGGAGACACGGAGACACGGGGCGGCGAATGGTTGAACCCGCAGCCCACACACGATGCTCGCCAATATCCAATATCTAATACCCCGCATCCCATCACCCTGCTCTTGAACGGGAAACCGACTATCCTTCACAACGCGTGCGGAAAGACGCTGCTCCGCGCGTTGCGTGAAGACGCCGGCCTGACGGGCACCAAGGAAGGCTGCGCGGAGGGCGAGTGCGGCGCATGCACCGTCTGGCTGGATGGCATGGCGGTGATGAGCTGCCTGGTGCCCGCGGAGCGCGCGGATGGGTGCGAGGTGGTAACGGTGGAAGGGTTGGCGGACCTAACCCCCCCGGCCCCCCTTCCCTACGAAGGAAGGGGGGAGGTTGACTCCCCTCCCCTGGCAGGGGAGGGGTCAACGAAGTTACACCCCCTCCAGCAGGCCTTCATTGACGCCGGGGCCGTGCAATGCGGTTACTGTACCCCCGGCATCTTGATGTCCGCGGCGAACCTGCTGGAGGAATACCCGCAGCCGACCGTCGACCAGATCAAGCAGGCGCTCACGGGCAACCTGTGCCGGTGCACGGGGTATTACAAGATCATCGAAGCGATCACGGATGTGACCGGCACTTCCGAAGTGCCAGTCACGTAAGACGGTCACGTGAGTCACCAAAAGCGAGGCTGCGATGTCCCTACAGCCCGGTGATCTGCTCAAGGATCAGTACCGCATCGAGCGGCTGCTCGGTCGCGGGGGATTCGGATTCGTCTACCTGGCGCAGGACACGCTGCTGCGCGAAGATGTCGCGATCAAGGAGCTGATCCCCGCGCTGATCGGCGACGAGGCGCAACTTAAGCGCTTCCTGGCCGAGGCCAAGGCGACCATCCGGCTGACGCACGAGCGGATCGTGCGAACGCACGCGGTTTTCGCCGAGCGGGGCAACTACTACATCGTCATGGAGTACATGACCGGCGGCGCGCTGGAGGAGCGGCTCAAGGAACACACCGCGCTGCCGGTGGATGAGGCGATCCACGTCGCCGCGGACGTGGCCGAGGGACTGGCCTATGCGCACGAGCACGGCGTAGTGCACTGCGACCTGAAGCCGGCCAACGTGCTCTTCACCGCGGACGGCCACGCCAAGATCGCGGATTTTGGCATCGCACACGTGCCGCGGGAGATGTTCAGCCGGTCGTGGCTGACCCCCTCCGGCTTCGTGGCCGGCACGCTGCCCTACATATCGCCGGAGCAGGCCGACGGGGTGCGCGATGACCCGCGGGCCGACCTCTACGCGCTGGGCGCGGTGCTCTACCGGATGTTGACCGGCCGGACGTACCTGGACTTCGACGAGAGGGATACGCCAGGCGCACAGGCCCGGAACGTCGGGCGCATCCAGGCGGAGCTGCCGCAGCCGCTAGGCGTCCACAATCGCCGCGTGCCCGTGTGGCTGGACGCCGTGGTGCTCAAGGCGCTGGCTAAGCGGCCCGAAGACCGGTACGCCAGCGCGGCGCAGATGGGGGAAGCGTTGGCGCACAAGGGCGCTGCACCCGGCCCTGCCCCGGCTGAGGCGGAGACGGTGGTGGTTCCGCCTGCGCCCAAGCCGGCACCGATCGTAGGGGCGAATGGCCGTTCGCCCCTCCTGGTGGCGGTCGGGGTGACCGCGGTTTTCCTGGTGGCAGTCGTCGGTGTCCTGCTTGCGAATGTCATAGGCGGCGGAGGGAAGAAACCCACGCCGACTGTTACGCGGTCAGTCGTGGCCCAAGCGACCGTTGCAGCCAGGCTGCCAACTGTCACGTCCCGACCGACGGATACGGCTGCGCCCAAGCCCACTGCCACATCTGTGCCGCCCACCAGTACAATCGCGCCCACGGCTGTGCCGGCCCTGGGCATTGGTTCAACCATGATTTCCGAACAGCGCGATATGACCCTGCTCTACGTGTCGGCCGGCGAATTTCTGATGGGTTCAACTGATGCCGATCCGGACGCGTTTGGCGACGAGAAGCCGCAGCACAAGGTGACGCTGGACGCGTTCTGGATCGATCATACGGAAGTCACCAAGGATCAGTACCAGAAATGTGTGCAGGCTGGCAAGTGCGCCGCGCCATCGTGCAGCGGCACGGGAGTGAGGGATCACCCGGTGGTGTGCGTGAGTTGGCAGGATGCGGCGGATTACTGCGTCTGGGCGGGCCGGCGGTTGCCGACCGAGGCGGAATGGGAGAAGGCAGCGCGCGGGACGGACGGGCGTAAGTATCCGTGGGGGGACGAGGCGCCGGATTGCGGACGACTCAACTATTGGGGCAAGGACAACGGTTGCGTGGGTAATACGGCCGCGGTGGGGAGCTACCCGACGGGAGCCAGTCCCTACGGCGCGTTGGATATGGCGGGCAACGTGTGGGAGTGGGTGGCAGATTGGTACGACGCGACCTATTACGCCAGCTCGCCGGCGCAGAATCCGACAGGGCCGGATGCGGGGCAGTACCGCGTGTTGCGGGGCGGCTCGTGGTTCTTCAGTCAGTGGCTCGTCCGCGCCGCCCTCCGGGACAGGTACGCTCCTGTCGGCAGCAACGATCACATCGGTTTCCGTTGCGCCCGCTCCTTTTGATGCTGGATTGCTGGGGGGTAGGACCACGAAGGCGCGAAGGGTCGCGAAGGTCACGAAGCGCGAAGAACACGAAGATGCCGTCCTTGCGGGTGGCGCGCCGATAGATGGGAAGAGCCTCTTCGCGTCTTCGCGCTTCGCGGTCTTCGTGAGGCTTCGTGCCTTCGTGATCCAGATCTTCCGTGGTCCAAAACCCTGATGATCTGTGGACTTTCCCAAGGGGTCGCCGCGATGGGGCACGCATTTGAGCCGTTGTCGTATACAGTCTGGGGCGCATGCATCGAGGTGCAACGGCAGCTCGGTCCGCATTGCATGGAGGTGGACTACCAGCGCGCACTGGAATTGGCTCTGTCGAAACGCGGCCTGGAGTTCATCCGCGAGGCGGAAATCCCGATTGTTTTCGATGGCGTCGAGGTGACCAGGCGACGGGTGGACTTCGCGATCTGGGACGCTGAGGCGACGCTGATCCTTGAGGTCAAAGCGGCGAAGGCCGTCAAACCGGAAGATCACGAGCAGTGCCTGCTATACCTGCGCAACGGCAACTTTCGCGTCTGCCTCCTGGCGAATTTCGGTGAGGTGCCGCTCGGAAAATGGCGGAAAGTGTATTCGCCAACGGCGCAGGCGTTGTATGGACCGCACCCATGAGGATGGACCACGAAGGCGCGAAGCGACACGAAGCACGCTAAGCGCGAAAAGCGCGAAGCCACGAAGATCGCGACCGACGCTGGCGCCCGTTTAGAGCAGTGCGGTGGTCAGGAAACCGTTTCCACCACAGAGCGTGCGTAGATGGCCGCGGCATCGCGGAATCTTCGCGACCTTCGTGCTTCGTGATCTTCGCGGTTCTTCGCGGCTTCGTGTTCCAGCGGCTCCGCGGCGATTGGGAGAGCGTGAGGCCATGGATCACGAAGCGCGAAGAATAGAACCGCGAATTTCGGGATTGAGCGAGCAGATTCGGTTCATCTTCCGATTCGGCGTTATACTTCTGGAACAGGGGAAACCGCAATGATCTCGTCGAGCTTCTGCTGTAGCCAGAGGTTGATCAGCGTCTCGACGCTGACGCCGCGACGACGGGCCTGCTGTTCGACGGCAGACAGCAAATCCGGCTCCACCGGCACTGCGCAAGCGATCTCGAACTGGACATCTGGAGCGTCTGTGTCGTATTCGGTAAAGTCATGGGTATCCCAGAAAGCCCCCATGTCTTCAAGGCTGGCTGACTTAGAAATGCTGCTCAATCTATTTCCGTCCATATCGTTTTCTCTCTGCGGAGCTCATGTCCCGCGCACTAATGATAATCGCCGTACGGTTGCTCGGTTTGTAGACGAAGAACACTGCCAGATACCGTCCGGCGAACGTGCGCCCGAACGCTGCATAAACGTCTTCGCCCGGTGTGTAGCCGGCTTCGCCAAAGCGGATACGCGGTCGGTTCAGCAATACCTGGCGGGCTTCTGAAACCATGACCTTGTGCTTGGAAGCAAGCTTGTCACGGATCACATCCGGACAGACAACGAAGTCAATACGCACGAAACCGATTATATAGCGGCGAAGCTATGTCGTCAACCGCGCGATTTGCATGATTCCAGCCGATTTCAACCGGCCTGCACGATGATGTGATCGGCACACTGAAAGCGCCGATCATTCTGCTCCAGGGGTGAAAGAAAACGATGCAGCCACAAGACTACCATACCATCGGACACAGCCTTCCGCGCATCGACGCGCCGGCCAAAGTGACGGGGCAGGCGCTCTATCCCGGCGACATCGCCTACCCGGATATGCTGCACATGGCGACCCTCTTCGCCGGGCGACCCCACGCGCGTATCCTGAGCATCGACACCGCGGAGGCCGAAAAAGCGCCGGGCGTGGTGGCTGTGTTCACCGCCAAAGACGTGCCGGTGAACGAGTACGGCCTCCAGATCAAGGATCAGCCGGTGCTGTGCGGGCCCGGCTCCGTCAGGGAGGGTGCGGATATCGTGCGCTTCGTCGGCGACCAGGTTGCGATCGTCGTGGCCGAAACCGAGGCGCAGGCGCGCGCCGCGTGCAAGCTGATCCGCGTCGCGTGGGAAGATTTGCCGGCGCTGGTCGATCCCGAAGCGGCCGCGCCGTCGCTGGCGGGCGGCCTGGTCGATGTCGACCTGGCGCGGCCGGCCCCCTGCCAGCTCCACCCCCACAGCTCCGACAACGTCGCCTACAGCTACCGTATTCGCAAAGGGGATATCGAGGCGGGCTTCCGCGAGGCCGACGTCATCATCGAGGGCGTTTACCGTACGCCGGTCCAGGAGCACGCCTACCTCCAGCCCGAGGCCGGCGTGGCCTATCTGGACGAGGAAGGCCGGGTGACGGTCGAGGTAGCCGGCCAGTGGACGCACACCGACCAGAAGGAGATCGCGCACGCGCTCGGTATCCCCGCCGGGCAGGTGCGCGTGATCTACCCGGCCATCGGCGGCGCGTTCGGCGGCCGGGAGGACATCTCGGTGCAGATCACCCTGGCGCTGGCGGTCTGGCGGCTGGCCCAACTGGGCATCCGGCGGCCCGTCAAGACGATCTGGAGCCGCGAGGAGTCGATCATCGGCCACGGCAAGCGCCACGCGATGAAGCTCTGGGCCAGGTGGGGCGCGAAACGCGATGGCAGGCTGACCGCGGCGCAGGTCAAGGTGATCGCCGACGGCGGCGCGTACATGTACACCAGTAACAAGGTGTTGGGGAACACCACGCTCACCTGCACTGGCCCTTACGAGATCCCCCACGTGGCGGTAGACACGTACGCGGTCTACACCAACAACGTGCCGGGCGCGGCGTTCCGCGGCTTCGGCGGCCCACAGGGCCACTTCGCGGCCGAAAGCCAGATGGACAAGCTGGCCGAGGCGCTCGGCATCGACCCGGTGGAAATCCGGCTGAAAAACATCCTCACCGACGAAAGCCTGCTCACCGTCGGCACCCCCATCCCCGGCGGCGTCGGCCTGACCGAGACGATCATTGCCGCCGCCAAGGCGGCGGGCTGGACGCAGGACACCGCAGGGCATTGGCACAAGCCGGCGAGGGCAGGGATCGGGAGTCAGGGATCAGGGATCAGGAATCAATACCCAATACCCAATACCCGGTATTCCACCCACCACGGCATCGGCTTCGCCTGTGGCTTCAAAAACGTCGGCTTCTCCTTCGGCTACCAGGAGAACTCCTATGCCCGCGTCGAGCTGCGCGGCAGTGCGGAGATTCAGGAAGCGGTGGTCTATTTCGCCGGCGCGGACTGCGGGCAGGGCAACCACACCATCGTCGCCCAGGTTGCCGCCGAGGTGGCCGGAATCCCGTTCGGCCGGGTGCGGGTGATCGCGTCGGACACCGCGACCATGGGCGACGCCGGCAGCGCGTCGGCGTCGCGGCTCACCTACATGGCCGGCAACGCGGTGCGCGGCGCGACTGAGAAGGCGCTGGCCGCCTGGCAGAACGAGGACCGACCGGCCGTGGGTGAATACGTCTACCTGGCACCCAAGACCACGCCGCTGGATCACGAGACCGGCCAGGGATTGCCAAACTTCGCGTACGGTTACGTGGCGCAGGCCGCGGTCGTGGCTGTGGACACGGAGACCGGTCAGGTCAAGATCGAGCGGTTCATCAGCGCGGACGACGTGGGGCAAGCCATCAACCCCCAGCAGGTCACGGGCCAGATCGAGGGCGGCGCGGTGCAGGCGCTCGGTTATACGCTGCTGGAGGAATTCAAGACCGACCGGGGCCGCGTGCTGACCGACAAGCTGAGCACCTACCTGATACCCACCGTCCTTGACATCCCCGATCAGTTGGATGCGCTCATCGTGGAGGTGCCCGATCCCAACGGGCCCTTTGGCGCGCGCGGTATGGGCGAGATGCCCTATTTGCCCGCTGCGGCTGTGGTCGCGGCTGCCGTCTATGACGCGACAGGCGTGCGGTTCGACGAGTTCCCGTTGACACCGGAACGGGTGTGGTGGGGGATGAAAGAAAAGCGAGCTCACCCGGAAGTGTGAAGGAGCCTGCAGATTGAACCTTTATCTGTACGAATCTGGTCCTGCCATCGCGCCCACCATCGTCCTCCTCCACGGCGGTGGCGTGGGGGAATGGTCGTGGAAGCCGCAGATCGAGGCGCTGGCCGATTATCACCTGCTGGTCCCCGACCTGCCGGAGCAGGGCCGCAGCCTGGCCGAAAGGCCGTTCACCCTCCCGGACGCGGCTGCACGGGTGGCCGACCTGATCCGGGAGCGCGGGCACGGCGGGCGGGCGCACGTTGTCGGCCTGTCGCTGGGCGCGCAGACCATCGTCCAATTGCTGGCGACCGCGCCTGAGGTGGTGGATCATGCCATGCTCAGCGGCGCGCTGGTACGCGGGCTGCCGGGCGCGAGCCTGGTCCGGCCCACTATCGCCGCGTACATGCCGTTTCGCAACATCCCCGCGCTGGTCCGGGCGAACATGTGGAGCGCCGGCATTCCCCCGGCGTACTACGAGCAGGTGGCTGAGGAGACGCGCAGGCTGACGGTGGATTCGATGACGCACGTGCTGGTCGCCAACATGACGTTCCGCTTGCCGGCGGGGCTGGCGCGCGTGACTTCTCCCGTGCTGGTGACGGTGGGGGAGCGGGAATATGGCATGATGCGCCGCTCGGCGCGCGACATTGCCGCGGCGATCCCCGGCGCGCGGGCCTGCCTGGTAAAAGGCGCCATCCACAACTGGAGCCTGCAAAAGCCCGGTCTTTTCACCGCGACGATCCGTGCGTGGATCAACGATCAACCGCCGCCGGGTGAGCTCATCCCACTGGCGTAAAGAAACGAGGTGAGCATGTCGCACGCAGATTCGATCCAGGCACCGGCGATACCCCCCGACCGGGCGCTGCAAGAGCTGCTGATGGGCAACCGGCGGTATGTTTCCGGCGCCGGTCTCCACCCGCGGCAGTCACCCTACCACAGGAGCGAGGTCGCGTCCGCACAGCACCCGTTCGCCGTGGTCGTAGGCTGCTCGGACTCGCGCGTGCCGCCCGAGATCATCTTCGACTGCGGTGTGGGTGATGTGTTCGTCATTCGGACGGCAGGCCACGTCCTGGATGACGCGGGCCTGGCCAGCGTACAGTATGCGGCCGAACACCTGGGCGTTGAGCTGATTGTCGTCCTGGGACATAGCGGCTGCGGAGCAGTACACGCAACAGTTGACAACCTCAAGGCGCTGGGACCTCTTGGCAAGCTGCTCGAACGGATTCGCCCGGCCATCGATGCGGCCTCCGGCCGGCCCGGCGAACTGCTGAACAATGCGGTCGTTGCCAACATCCGCCTGACCGTCACCCGGATGAAGTCTGCGGGACCGATCCTGGCCGGCATGATCCCGGCGAGAAAGCTGACCGTGGTGGGGGCTCTCTACGACCTGGCGAGCGGACAGGTGACGCTGGTCGAATAGGGACAGCGCGTCCGTGCTCACCCAGGAGGAATGCATGGAAGAAAAAGGAGCCGGGGGATACGCGGAGTACGGCTTTACGGCCGAATTCTACGATCACGTCGTGCCCTATCGGGAGCGGCAGGATGTGGTCTTCTTTGTCGAGATGGCGCAGGCGTCCGGCGGCCCGGTGCTCGAGATTGGCTGTGGCACCGGGCGGGTGCTCATTCCCTGTGCCCGAGCTGGCGTCGAGATCGTGGGGCTGGATCTGTCACCGCACATGCTGGCGGTTTGCCGACAAAACCTGGCCCAGGAGCCGGCCGAGGTGCAGGCGCGCGTCCAACTTGTGGAAGGCGACATGCGAGCGTTCGACCTGGGACGTGCGTTCGCCCTGATCACCCTGCCGTTTCGGCCCTTCCAACACCTGACGACCGTTGAAGATCAGATGGCCTGCCTGCGCACCATCCGTCATCACCTGGCTCCGGGCGGCCGGCTCGTGCTGGATCTTTTCAACCCCTCCATCCTCGCTCTCGCGGCACCCGAGCGCCTGGAAGAATTCGGCGACGAGCCGGAGTTTACCATGCCCGACGGGCGACGCGTCCTGCGGCGCGCTCGCATTGTCCGGCGGGACTACTTCGACCAGGTGCAAGATACGGAGCTGATCTACTACGTGACGCATCCCGACGGACGGCAGGAGCGGCTGGTGCACGGCTTTCCCATGCGCTACCTGTTCCGCTTCGAGGCCGAGCACCTGCTCGCGCGCTGCGGGTTCGCGGTCGAGGCGTTGTACGCCGACTGCGACAAGTCGCCCTACGGTTCGAAGTATCCCGGTGAGTTGATCTTCGTGGCGCGCAAGGCTTGGCCGCGGGTAAAATCACGCAGTTAGTGTGATGGTCGATGATCTGTTGGACTTAGAAAAGTTTCACGCAAAGGCGCAAAGGGCGCAAAGAATCAGTATAGGATCTCTTAGCGTTCTTTGCGTCTTGGCGTGAGCCTTTCAGGCTGTCCATCACGTCTCTGACCAATACAAAATCACGCAGTTAGTTTCTTTGCACAGCGATCGGCAGGGGGTAGCGATTGTCCGCGCGCGGCGCGCCGTTGACGGTAAGCGGCAGCCGTTCGAGCGTTGGCAGCGTATACAGCCCCACGTAGATCCGGCACGACGCCAGGTCCGTGCTCGGAGGCAGTTGCAGCCGGACGCGTTGGCGCAGGAGGCTGCCCGCTGTCCAGGCGGATTCCGGCTCGTCAGGCCAGCGCCCCAGCGGACCGTCTCGTTGCGCCACCATATTCCCCTGGGCGTCGGTCACGTGGACGAAGTATTGCAGCGGTGGCGGCTTGGTGGCTGTCGTCACCCACGCCAGATCCACGAGCATGTCTCCTTCCCATTGTTCACCCGCAGCGCCGGCCAACCGGATCTGGCCGCCGAACCACGCCTGATCCGCGATCGGATGGATTGCGGTGGCGGCCAGTGGCGCCAGCGCGGCTGGGTCCGGCGGACCCTCGATGCGCACAGCGGTGGCCTGCTGATCGGGCGTGAGCTGTATCAGGTCGAAGGATGGCAGCTCGAACACGTGGAACAGATCGTTGGAAAGGACTTCCCGCGCGCGGGGGAACCTGGCGACGGCATCCTCATAGGTGTGTGGATCGGTCCACACGTAGCGCACGCCGAAATCCTCGACGACCTTGTCCAGCGCCTCTGGCGGCAGCTCGCGGCCGTAGACGAAAGGTTGGCGCTGCCAATAGACGGTTTCCATCCCACCGTCCAGGATGAAAGCATCGCTCAATACCACCCCGCGATCCAGTTTGTCCAACGCCTGTGCCAGCGGCAGCATCTTGACGTAACCAGCCGCCCAGTCGGCATCATCCTTGTAGTAACGCGTCGGTGGCTGGTCGCGGAAGCCGGCGATACCCCAGGCGATGGTGCCGACCAGGCAAATCCAGCCCAGGATTCGCCACGGGGGACGTCTATTCAGCAACCACATGAAGCCCATCGCGGCCACCAGGTAGCCAAGTGGGATAATCGGCACGACGAAACGGTCCCGGTCTGTGGCCCACAAGAAAACGGTCAGCGCGTAGAGCAGGAACGGCAGCAGCGAAGCCAGGGCGAGACGGCGACGATCCCGGAATAGTCCGATCCAGCCGGTGCACAGTAAGATCAGGCTGAACGGCCCAACCTCGGTGAGATAGCTTCGAGCGAAGCCAAGCCCAGTCACACCTACAGTCCGCAGGTAATTGAGGAGAAAGGGGCCATCAGGGAGGCGGACTACACGCGTCGTCACGGCGTTGCCGAATATGCCGGTTTGGGCCAGGCCAAACTGCTTGAGAAAGAAGTAGGTGGAATACGAGTAAAACGGCGTATGGAAGTAGTGATAATTCCACAGCATCCAGGGGATCAGCGTCAGTAGCCCGACAGCCGCGGCTATGGTGATCCCTTTCCAGGGAAACCGGCGTTCCTGGGTCAGCCAGAAGATGAGAAAGGCGACCGGTAGCAGGAGCATCACGCTGTGAACCTGCACCCCTATCCCGCAGCACAATCCCGCCAGTGCGTACTCTGCCGGGCGTCCCGCACGAAATCGTGCCATGAGCAGCGCCGCCAGGACCAGCAGTGTCGCGGACAGGATATAGGAGCTGCCGTTGGCGGAGTAGTCTACCAGGGCGGGTGAGAGTGCCAGGAACGCGACGGCAGCCAACGTTGCTGCCCACTGCCTCCGCCGCCAGCCGATGTACACCACCAGCACCAGCAGACCGATGCCTGTCACTTCGCCCAGGAGCTTGAGGAGTGGGAAGGTGTCTTCGGTGCGCAAGAGCTTGCCCAGGAGTCCGGCCGCGAAGGGCCACAGCAGTGGGTGTTGGCTGGCCGGTGAGGTCAGCGTCTTGTACGGCACATGATCGCTGAATTCCCACTTCAACGGGTAGTACAGGCGGTCGTGCTGCACATACTCGTGCGCGGTCAGGGCGAACAGGCTGACATCGCCTTGCAGCCGGGTGTTCCAGGCGAAGCTGGCTGCGCGCAGAGCCATCCCCGCGATGAGCAATATGCCCAGGATGATCATGTAGACGATGCGAGATCGGGGTTGTGGCACCGGCTTGTCGTTACAGCCCGGCTTTGTCAGCAGGGCCGACCTTTCTCGGCGTTATGCCGCACAGTTCGCTGTATCAGCGTGGTTAGCGGGATGCCGGATATGCTAGTCCCGGCCAGATGATCTGTCAAATCGCTCCGTTTTGGCGCGCTTTCCCTTCTGTGATAACATGCGGAGCCGGTCTTCGGGTGCCGGGAGGAGGTCCATGCGCAAGCCCCAACCCTATGTCATCGCTCTCGTGTGCCTGCTGGCGCTCCTGGTGGCCGGCGCGGCGGTCAATGTGCGCCTCTGGAACTCGGACACCAAGGGCGAGGATATCTATTATGCCTGGGTGGAAGGCGGGCGCATCTTGAACGGCGAGAGCCCCTACGCGCGGGTGCTGGCCGGCAACATGCGGGACAATGACAAGTACGCCACCTATTTCCCGGTCTTTTACGAGCTTTCCGCGCTGACGCAATGGGCCGGGCTGCGCGATTATGAACCCTGGATTGCCTTCTGGCGCACGATCTTCCTGGCTTTCAACCTTGCGATCGGCGCCGCGCTGTTTTTTCTGCTTTACCCGCGCGGGCAACTCCTGGCGGCCACCTTTGCCTCCGCTTTTTGGCTGTTCAACCGCTGGGTTTTGCACGTGACGCTGGTAGCGCACCTGGACGTCATCCCGATCTTCCTGGTGATTATTTCACTGGGGATCTTTCGGAAGCATCGCTGGTCATCGCTGTTCTTGTTCAGCCTCTCGTTGGGTGTGAAGCAGATCGGCATCTTCCTGGCGCCGCTCTACCTGATCTGGACCTGGCAGGCTGTGACCACAGGGCGCGATCGGCTCAGGCAAATCTTGCTGGCCGCGCTGGTCATCGCCAGCGTGCCGCTGGTCAGCTCCCTGCCGTTCCTGGCCTGGAACGCTGAAGGATTGGTGAAATCGGTTCTCTTCTCCGCCACCCGGAATCCTGGCGATCATTTCGGTGCGGCGTCGGCCGACGGGCTGATGGGATGGGTCGGCTTGCCCGCCAAGCTGCCGATGCTGGGGCTGCTCGCATTGGCCTACGGGCTGGCCTGGCGGCGCAAAATCGGAATGTACGTCGCTACGCTGCTCGTCGTCGCGAGCTTTCTGGACTTTAACTCGGTGCTGTTCCTGCAATACCTGGCCTGGCTTGTACCGTTGATCCCGTTGGCGATGTGCGACGTGTGGGATGCGGCAACGGTGAAGGTGGTGCGGCCATGAACGGCGAGCGGCCAACTGTCTCGCGGTCTGTTGACCCGCTGGCACGCTGCGCATCGTGGGGCCTGGCTGGCGTGTTGCTCGTCGCGCTGACGCTCAGGCTGTGGGGCATCACCTTCGGGCTGCCTTATGTGGAGCATCCCGACGAGCCGTTCTGGGTCTCCACCATCCTGAAGATGATCAAGAGCGGCGACCCGAACCCGCACGATTTCATCTACCCTTCGTTCTACTACTACCTCAACGCGTTCGCCTACCTCGCCTATTATGCGATCGGCCGATTGTTCGGCGTCTTTCACGGCCTGGCCGACCTGGTGGAACCGGTCTTGCTCATCGGCGGGTCAGGTAAGACGACCCTGCCCGCGCTGTTCCTGATCGGCCGGAGCATCTCTGTGGCGCTGGGCGCCGGCACGGCGGCGCTGACCTACGACGTGGGCCGGCGGTTCACAGGCTTCGTGCTGGGTGGAGTGCTGGCAGGTCTGCTGGCCGCCGTCTCGCCCGTGCTGGTGGCCAACAACCGGTATCTGATCCCGGACGGCGCCGTGGCCTTCTTCACGACGCTGGCGCTCTGGGCCGCGTGGGGTATTTTCGAGCGCGGCAGGACGAGGGACTATCTGCTGGCGGGCCTGGCTGTCGGCCTGGCTGTCGGGACAAAATACAACGCGGCGCCCTTCATCCTGGCGATCATCCTGGCGCACTTCCTGCGGGGCAGTCGGCGGGGGCTGCGGGACTGGCGTCTGTACGCGGCGCTGGCTCTCAGCGGAGCCGCCTTCCTGGTGACGACGCCGTACGCCCTCCTGGATTTCCGCACGTTCATGAACGGCGCGTTCATCGATGTCCGTCATTACACGGGTGGTCACGCGGGCAACACCGGCAACTCGTTGTTGTGGTATCTGGACTATTTCTGGCGCACCGAGGGCCCTGTGCTCGCCCTGGCTGCGGCCGGCATCCTCTGGGGCATCCATAAAGAATCTGGTCATCTCTTGAGATTCGGAGCGGAGCGTCCTGAGCGGAGTGGCGGTGTCGTTCCTGCCACGCAGTCGAACGCTTTGCGTGCGGAGCGGTCTCCTGGCGAGGTTGTGTCCTTCGACCGCACCCTCTCTGACTTACTATACCGTCGCGCCAGGGGAACGATCCTGCTCGCCGTCACGACGCTGGTCTACCTGCTTTTCATCGGCGTCTTCGCAGTGCACGCGATGCGAACCGCGCTGCCGCTCATCCCGCTCTTTGCCTTGTTGGCAGCATCGTGGACGTCCAGTTTCGCGCCCGCGGCCGGCGTCGAGCGGGCGCCCATCCACCTGGCCGCGGTCGCCACACTCGTCGCGATCACGCTGGCCTTTCCCCTGGCCGGGACCGTCCGCGACACGGTGCGGCTGACGACACCTGACAGCCTCGATACGGCCCGCGAATGGATCGAAGCCAACATCCCGGCGGGCGCGCACATCGGCGTCGAGTCGTATGCGCCGTGGATCGACCCGCAAAAGTACGTCATCCAGGGCTTCTACAAGCTCAATGACCACCCGCCGGAGTGGTACGTGAGCGAAGGTTATGATTACCTGGTGTTCAGCCAGGCCATGTTCCGGCGCTTCTATGCCGATCCGGCTGAATTTGCCGCCGAGATCGCGCATTACGAGGTGCTGTTCAGCGCGTTCGCGGAGACCAGGGTCTTCACAGATGGCGGCTACGAAGTGCGCGTGTACCGTGTGCCGCGACCATGAAGCAACGGTCATACCCTGGACTTTCACGTACCACGCATTACGCACCACGCATCACGCACCACGCAAAGGAATTCCCATGTCTGAAATGACTTTTTCATCCCGGCGCTCGCCGGTTTATGGCTGTCGCGGCATGGTGGCGGCCTCGCAGCCGCTCGCCGTTGCCGCGGGCCTGGAGATCCTGGCGGCCGGCGGGAACGCGGCCGACGCGGCAGTGGCGACCGCCGCCGCGCTGAATGTCACCGAGCCGACTTCTACCGGCATCGGCGGGGATTGCTTCGCGCTGTTCTACGACGCCGCTACCCGCCAGGTGACTGCGCTCAACGGTTCCGGCCGCGCGCCGGCCGCGCTGACGCTAGAGCGTTTGCAGCGCGAGGGGTTTGGATCGGCGTTGCCGCCTTACCACCCTTACACGATCACCGTTCCGGGCGCATGTGCTGGTTGGTGCGACATGGTCGAGCGTTTCGGACGCCTGGCGCTGTCCCGCGTCCTGGCGCCGGCCATCCGCCTGGCCGAGGAAGGCTTTCCGGTCGCGCCGGTCACTGCGCATTTCTGGGCACGGGGCGCGGAGCGGCAGTTGCGCCACGCGCCCGGCGGGCTGGAACTCACGATCGATGGCCGCGGCCCGCGGCCGGGCGAGATCTTTCGCAACCCTGGCCTGGCGCGTACCCTCCGCGTCGTGGCGGAGGGGGGCCAGCGGGCATTCTATCAGGGCGAGATCGCGGAAGCCATCGCGTCGGTGGTCCAGGCAGCGGGCGGTTGCCTGACCGCCGATGACCTGGCCGCGCACGTGAGCACCTGGCATCGGCCCATCAGCACGACCTATCGCGGTCTGCGCATCTGGGAATGCCCGCCGAACGGGCAGGGCCTGGCCGCGCTGCTGGCGCTGAACATCCTGGAGGGCTTCGATCTGGTCGGCCTTGATCCGCTCTCGCCCGAGCGCCTGCACCTGGAGATCGAAGCCATGCGCCTGGCCTTCGCCGACACCCGCTGGTACGTGGCCGACCCGGTCTTTAGTCCAGCGCCGCTGGATGGACTGCTCTCGAAGGGATATGCCGCCGAGCATCGCCGGCTGATTGACCCGCAACGCGCCACGCTCAACCCACGTCACGGAGCCCCGGTCGCCGGTTCGGATACGGTCTACTTCTGCGTTGTGGACGGGGAGGGGAACGCCTGCTCGTTCATCAACAGTAACTACATGGGCTTCGGCACCGGCATCGTACCCGCCGGGTTCGGCTTCAGCCTGCAAAACCGCGGCCACAACTTCAGCCTGGATCCGGCGCATCCCAACGCGCTCGCGCCGGGCAAGCGCCCCTACCACACGATCATCCCAGCCATGATCACCAGGGATGGAGCTGCGGAAGATGGCCGACCGGCAAATACCCAATACCCAATACCAATATCACACTCCCCTGAGTCAAAGACGCTCGCTTCCACCCAACTTATCGCCGCGTTCGGGGTGATGGGCGGTTTCATGCAGCCGCAGGGCCACATGCAGGTCGTCGTCGCGCTCACCGACGATGCGCTCGATCCCCAGGCCGCGCTCGACCGCCCGCGTTTTTGCATTGAGGCCGACACTGCCGGCGGACAGGTGGCGCTGGAAGAAGGGATCCCGACCGAGACGGCGGCCGCGCTGGCCGGTATGGGCCATCCGGTCGTCGCGGTGAGCGGCCATGAGCGTGCCATCTTCGGCCGCGGGCAGATCATCCGTCGTGACCCGGAGACGGGCGTGCTCTGTGGCGGCAGCGACCCGCGCGCGGACGGCTGCGCGATGGCGTTGTAGCGGATGGCTGATGGCAGATGGCCGATAGCGGATGGCTGATAGCGGATGGCTGACGGCTGATGGCAGAGAATTGATGGCACAGTCACGTACCACGCAACACGCAGTACACCACACACCACGCAGGCTGCCGGACATCCCCCGGCTCTTCCTGGCGCGCATGGAGAGCCTGCTCGGCGACGAATATGCCGCGTTCCTGGCGAGCTTCGAGGCGCCGCCCAGCGTCGGGATGCGTGTGAACACGCTGAAGATCGCGCCTGAGGCGTTCCGGCGGCTCGCGCCGTTCGACTTGACGCCGGTGCCGTGGTGCGCGGCCGGGTTCACCCTGGCGGGAGACTCCGAGCCGGGCAAGCACCCTTATCACGCGGCCGGCCTCTACTACATCCAGGACCCTTCGGCGATGGCTGTGGCGGAGTTGCTCGATCCCCGGCCGGGCGAACGGGTGCTCGACCTGGCCGCGGCGCCCGGTGGCAAAGCGACGCACATCGCCGCGTTGATGCGCGGCCAGGGGCTGCTGGTCGTGAACGAGATCCATCCGAAGCGCGCCTGGGAGCTGGCCGGCAACCTGGAGCGATGGGGTGCGACCAACGTCGTCATCACGAACGAGACGCCGGAGCAGTTGGCCGATCGTTGGGAGGGGTTCTTCGACCGGGTGCTCCTGGACGCGCCGTGTTCGGGCGAGGGCATGATGCGCAAGAGCGAAGCTGCGCGCGTCGAGTGGGCGCCCGAACTGGTGCACGGCTGCGCGCTTCGCCAGTCGGCCATCCTGGCGCACGCCGCGCGATTGGTGCGGCCGGGCGGCTGGTTGGCTTACTCAACGTGCACCTTCAACTCGGACGAAAACGAGGGCACGGTCGTGCGCTTTCTGGATGCCCATCCAGAGTTCGAGCTGGTCGAGCCGGTCCGCCGGCCCGGTTTTTCTCCCGGACGGCCGGATTGGGTTGGGCGTTGTAGAGACGTTGCATGCAACGCCTCTACGACCGTTCGCCTCTGGCCACACCTGGCGCCGGGCGAGGGGCATTTCGTCGCTCTCCTCCGCAAACAGGGCAAACACCCGGAAACCCCGGCGGCGGGATTGTGGCGGCCGACCAGATTGCGCCGGCCGATCGAGGCAGCCTATCACGACTTTTGCGCGGCGCACTTGACCCGCGCCCCCGCGGATGAACGGCTGGCGTTGATCGGCTCGTATCTGTATGCCCTGCCCCCTGATCTGCCGGATCTGACCAGCCTGCGCTTCCTCCACCCCGGCTGGTGGCTGGGGACGATCAAGGGAGAACGGTTCGAGCCGGGCCACGCGCTCGCGCTGGGCTTGCGTCCCGAAGATACCCGGCTGTCGGTCAGCCTGCCGCCGGACAGCAAGGATCTCGCCGCCTATCTGCGCGGCGAAACGTTTCGGGACACCGGCGAAGATGGTTGGGCGCTGATTTGTGTCGATGGCTTCCCGATCGGCTGGGGCAAACGCGTGGGCGGGATCGTGAAGAGCCATTATCCGCGCGGATTGCGGCGGATGTGAGCACGTATTGCGTGGTGCGTGGTGCGTGATCTTGTCAAGTGCATCTCACCGTTCTCACGCAACCCGTATTGTGCCACGTCGAACTCGCAGAACGGAGTTCCCCACAGGAATGCTTCGCGGTACGCAACACGCAATACGCAACACGCACCAGATCACTTCAACAAGGAACACCATGACACCTTTCTCGAACGTTCTTGTTCTAATCAAAGGCGCTGGCGATCTTGCCAGCGGTGTGGCGGCGCGGTTGTATCGATGTGGGTTCCCTGTGGTGATGACCGAGCTGCCCCGGCCGTTGATGGTGCGGCGTAAAGCCTGTTTTGGTGAGGCGATCTACGAGGGCGAGGTGAGGGTCGAAGGGATCATCGCCCGCCGTGTGCCCGATGTAACCGCCGCGCGGGCCGCGTTGGCCAAACGTGTCATCCCCGTGCTGGCTGATCCCGACGCGGCCTGCCGGGCGGAGCTGACGCCGGCGGTCCTGGTGGATGGAATCATGGCCAAGCGTAACACCGGGACGGCGGTGAGCGACGCGGCGCTGGTGATCGCCCTGGGGCCGGGCTTTGTCGCTGACGTCGATTGCCATGCGGTCATCGAGACGCAGCGCGGCCACTGGCTCGGCCGGGTCATCTGGAAAGGCGCCGCGCTCGCGGATAACGGCAGCCCCGGCGAGGTCGGTGGACAACGCTCGAAGCGCGTTCTGCGCGCGCCCGTCGATGGGGCATTCGAGGCGCTCGCGGAAATCGGCGACCACGTGGTGGTTGGGCAGGTAGTGGCGACGGTGGGCGAAGCCCCGGTCGTCGCCGGTTGCGACGGTATCGTGCGCGGCGTGATTCGCACGGGGCTGTTCGTCACTGCAGGCTTGAAGATCGGTGACGTGGACCCTCGCGGCAAGCCGGCTTACTGCTTCACCATCTCCGACAAGTCGGTGGCGGTCGGTGGCGGGGTCCTGGAGGCGATCCTGGCAAGTTGATTGATTGGCCGGTTGCCGGTACAATAACTCTATCCAGATGTGGCCGTTCGGCTTGAGCAGGAGAGATCATGAAAACCGCAGAACTGATCTATCAGAAAGTCAGGTCGCTCCCGGAAACGAGCCAGGGGGAAGTACTCGACTTCATCGAGTATCTGACCAGGAAACTTCGGCGCGAAGATACTGCATGGTCGGAAATGTCACTGGCCAACGCGCTTCGGGGTATGGAAGAGGACGTTTTCCCTGACTACGGCGAAAGTGATTTGAAGGAACGCTGGCGATGAAGCGCGCCGGCCAGGTCGCACTCCTACGTCTCCCCAACGCCGACCTGGCGCCCGGAAAGTTGCGTCCGGTTTTGCTGCTTGCGTCTGTGCCTGGCCCTTACGACGATTGGCTGGTTTGCATGTTCTCGACGCAACTGCACCAGGAGATCGTGGGGTTTGATGAGGTCATTGCCGAAAACGCGGATGACTTTGAAAGTGCCGGCATCCAGACACCGAGCGTAATTCGCATCGCTCGACTTGCCGTGGTCTCCTCGGACCTGCTCCCTGGGCCGATTGGCGAGATAGCGCCAGAACGACTTCAGAGAATCCGTGGGAAGCTCGTTCACTGGTTGCAGAGCTCGTAAGCGGCAGATATGCTCCTCTCTCACTCCTTCCGTGTGCTTTCCAAAGATGTCATCGTACTGACGGGCGGTGGCGGCAAGACGACACTGATGTTTCGGCTGGCCGACGAGTTGGTCGCGGCAGGCCGGCGTGTCGTCACTGCCATGACCACCCGCATCTTCGTCGGGCAGATGGCCCGTGCGCCCGCGCGCCTGGTGACGGAAGACGAGGAGGCGCTCCTGGCGCAATTGCCCGCCGCGCTGGCCACCTACCGCCACGTGATCGTCGCGGGAGGGATTATTGTCGAGCAGGATAAAGTGCAGGGGGTGTCTCCGGGGCTACTCGACCGGATCGCGGCTCAGCCGGCTGTGGATGCGGTGATCGTCGAGGCCGACGGCTCGCGACGGCTGCCGTTCAAAGCTCCCGCGCCTCACGAGCCGGTGATCCCCGCCAGCGCGACCATCGTGGTGCCGATCGTCGGGCTTGACGTGCTCGGGCAGCCGCTCGACGCTGAACACGTCCATCGCCCTCAACTCGTGGCCGAGCTGACCGGTGCGGCGCCCGGCGACCCCGTCACGCCGGCCATCATCGCGGCCGTGCTGGTGCATCCGCGCGGGGGCGCCAAGGAGGCGCCCCCGGCCGCCAGGCTTATCCCCTTCCTGAACAAGGTGGAGGACGAGGCAACCCTGGCCGCGGCGCGGGAGATCGCCCGCCTGCTCTTGAAAAGCCCGCGCGTCGACAGCGTGCTGATCGGTGCGACGCAAGCGGACGATCCCGTGCGAGAGGTTTGGAGCCGGGTGGGCGCAGTGGTGCTGGCCGCGGGTGAAGCGCGGCGCTTCGGGGTGTTGAAGCAAGTTCTGCCCTGGCGCGGCGTTCCGCTCGTCGTCCACGTCGCCGATCAGGCGCTGGGCTGCCCCGACGTGGATCGCGTGGCCGTGACCGTCGGCGCGGAAGCCGATCGGGTGCGGGCAGCGCTCGGCGACCGGAGCGTCCAAACTGTGCCGGTGCTCGATTGGGCTGAAGGGCAAAGCCGAAGCGTGCAAACTGGGCTGAAGGCGCTCACCTCTGCCCCTCTGCCCCCCGACCTTTCAGGGGTAGGTTTTTCTGGCGAGGCGGATAACCTCTCCCCCAGCCCCTCTCCTACGAGGCGAGGGGAGCGCGTTTCCCCCTTCCCTCGCAGGGAAGGGGGCCAGGGGGTTGGGTCAGAACTGCTCCCCGGCACCCCCGCTCCCTTGCAGGAAAGCAGCGACGAGCTCTCCGCCGCGCTCTTCCTCCTGGCCGACCAGCCGGGCGTGTCCCCGGACTTGCTCTCCGCGCTCATCCAGCGCCACCGAGAGACGCTTGCGCCGGTTGTCGCACCGCGTCATGCCGGCCGGCGGGGCAACCCCGTCCTGTTCGACCGGGTGGCCTTCCCTGAATTTGCCGCTTTGCGAGGCGACGTCGGCGCCCGCCCCATCCTCCAGGCGCATTGGGACGAGATCGCGTGGGTGGATTGGCCGTCGCCGGAGATCCTGCAGGACATCGACACTGCCGCTGACTACCATCCGTCCGATCCCGCGTGAAGCGGACCGTCAGACCGTTCTCGTTCCGTTGAGCCGCCGCAGTCCCCACAACGCGATCAGCGCCGCGGCGAGCCCGAGCACTTGAGCCAGTCGCAGCCCGCCCAGGATCGTCGCGCTTTCGGCCCGGAACGGCTCCAACAGCCAGCGGCTCAGCCCGTAGCCGCACAGCGCGACCAGGGCGGCCGCGGCCGGCCGGCTGCCCCGTGCGATCATCCACAGGGTCAACCCGGCCACGGCCAGCGCGGTCAGCGCCTCATACGCCTGGCTCGGATGGCGCAAGACGCCCCACAAGTTCACCGCCCACGGCAGATCCGCTGGCGCGCCCGGATTCAGCCCGGCCAGCAACGCGCCCACCTGGGCGATGGCGATGCCGACCAGGACGCCCGGCGCAAACGCATCCAGCATTTTCGCCAATGACAGCCGGTGCCGGTAGATGTACCACCCCGCGACCGCCAGCGCGGCGACCATGCCCGGCCCGAGCAGGAACGCTCGCGTGTTGAAGCCGAAGATCTCCAGCAACTGCCTCCGGTAGGCGTCCCAATAGGCGATCACGTGTCCCAGCCGCGCCGCGACCAATCCGGCCACCAGCCCATACAGTCCGGCGTTGTACACATGATCTCCGTCGATCCCTATCCGCTGCGCCGCCCACGCGCCGATCGCCAGCGCAGCCCAGACCGCCAGCACCAGGGCGAGCGGATAAGTCGGGATCGCGAGAGGGCCAAGTTGTAGGATGGGAAGCATTAGAGTACCTCACGTATTGCGTATTCCGTATTCCGTTCTCTCGCATCGAAAGGATCGGTACCGATGCACGCACCACGTCCTACGCACTACGCAACACGCATCACGTCGCCTACGGATAGATCGTCTTCAATAACTGCATCAACGTCGCCTCGGTCAGCGACCCGATCTGAATCTGCCGGATGATGCCCGAACGATCGATGAAAAAGGTGGTGGGCAAGCTGCGCACGGCATACAGCCGGCTGGCGTCGGCGTTGGTGTCCAGCGGAATGGGATAGGTGACGTCAAGCCCTGCCGCGAACGAGCGCACATCCGCCGGTGATTCCGCCTGGTCGATGCCGATGATCGCGACCTGGCCCTCGAGGCGTTGGCTGGCGGCCTGCAAATCAGGCAGCTCCGCCCGGCAGGGCGGGCACCAGGTCGCCCAGAAGTTCAGCACTACCGGCTTCCCGCGCAAATCCGATAGCTTGAGGGTTTGGCCCGTGACGGTTGTCAACGTGAAGTCCGGCGCGGGATGGCCCACCGCGGGCGCGGCCGGCAACGCAGCCGCGGTCGCCGCGCCTCCGCTCGGCACGCGGCTGACCCAGATCCAGACCACGCCGACGACTGCGATCGCGCCGATCAGAATGTTCCAACGAGACCGTGTCATCCCGAAAGCCTATCGAATTTGAATCCCCCCATCTGAAAACATTCCCCCCTGCAACCTGTAACTTGCAACCTGCCAACCTGTACCCCTTGACTGCCGAAGCCGTCACAGCAAATCCACCGGGTCGATATCCACCCGCCAGCCCAGCGGCACCGCGATCTGCCGAAGTACTTCCGCCGGATCGGGGCCGCGCACGACCACCTGCCAGCGATATTCCCCGCGCTGCTGGCTGAAAAAGCACGGCGCGGGGCCGATCAGGTCGGTGTCGGCCAGCCCCAGGCGGGCAATCTCGCCGCGTACCTGTTCCGCCATGCGATCCGCCTCAGCCTGGGCCCTGGCGCGTTGGCCGGTGTAGTAAACCAACCGGGCCAGGCGCCGCACGGGCGGATACCCTTGTTGCCGGCGGAACGCCATCTCCTGCCGGTAAAAGCCTTCGTAGTCGTGATTGCTCGCGGCGATAATGGCGTAATGGTCGGGATGATAGGTCTGCACGATGACCTCGCCGCCCAACGTGCTCCGGCCAGCACGGCCCGATACCTGGGTCAGCAGTTGAAAGGTGCGCTCGGCCGCCCGAAAATCGGGCAAAAACAGGCCCGTGTCCGCCGCCATCACGCCCACCAGCGTGACCAGCGGCAGATCGAGCCCTTTGGCGATCATCTGCGTGCCGATCAGCACGTCCGCCTCGTGCGCGATGAACTTCGACAGGATCGCGTCGTGCGAGCCCTTGGTCCCGGTCACGTCCCGGTCCCAGCGCAGGGTGCGGGCGTCCGGGAATTCCAGCCTGACCGCCTCATCCAACCGCTCGGTGCCGGCGCCGAAGAAACGGATGCGCCGGCTGCCGCAGTCGGGGCAGGTCGCGGGCGCCGGATAGCGCCGGTTGCAGTGGTGACAGACCAGCGTTTCGCCCTCACCGTGAAGCGTCAACGGCACGGCGCAGCGCGGGCATGCCTCGACGTGGCCGCAGTCCCGGCACATGACGAAGGTGGCAGTCCCGCGGCGGTTCAGGTAAAGGATCGCCTGCTGCCCGGCGTTCAGCACGTGTCGCAGCCCCGACGACAACGCCCGGCTGAACATGCTGCGGTTGCCTGCCCGCAGCTCTTGTCGCATGTCTACGATGCGGACGGGGGGGAGTTCGGTTACAGCATTGGCGAGCGGAAATGTCGGCGCGCCGGAAAGCTCCCGTTCGCCCAGGCTCTCATTTCCCCACTCCCCGGATCGGATGCGTTTGGGAAGGGTCAGCAGTGTCATTTCCCCGCGCCGCGCGGCGTAGTACGTCTCCAGCGCCGGCGTCGCGCTGCCCAGGATGACGGGCGCGGCGGTAAGGCGCCCTAGCTCGATGGCTGCCGTGCGCGCGTGATAGCGCGGCGTCCGCTCCTGTTTGTACGACGGCTCGTGCTCCTCGTCCAGCACGATCAATCCCAGCTCGGGGAACGGCAGGAACAACGCCGACCGGGAGCCGACGACCACCTGGGCCGCCGGGTGATTCGTCCGCACCCGGCGCCAGACGTCGAAGCGCTCCCCATCGCTCAGCTCGCTGTGCCAGATGGTGACTTTGCCCGGAAAGCGGGCGCTGAACCGGCGGATCGTCTGGGGGGTCAGGGCGATCTCCGGCACCAGCACGACCGCCTGCCGGCCTCGCGCCAACACCTCGGCGATGGCGCGCAGGTAAATCTCCGTCTTGCCCGAGCCGGTGACGCCGTGGAGCAGGAAGACCGGAAACTGGAAACTGGAAGCTGGAAGCTGGAAGTTGGAGGTTGGAGGTTGGAGATCGGCAGCTGCGACTTCGGCTCCCTGGCCTTCCTGCGCTCCCGCTCCTCCTCTCCCCCTCATCTCTGCACCCCCGCACCTCCGCTCCTCCGCTCCCAAGCTCTCCCGCACGACCGCCCACACCCGCTCCTGATCCTCTGTCAGGACGGGCGGCTGATCGAGGGCGAACTCGTACCCGGCCAGCGGGTCGCGCCAGACCATCTCCTCGGCGACGGTGACCAGGCCGGCCGCCTCCAGATCGCGCAAGGTGTCCAACGTCGCGCCGGTCTCTGCGTACACCCAGCCAATCCATGCAACGCCGCCCTGCCCCCGGAGCGCCTCCAGGACCGCGCGGTGTTTTTCGGCCCCTCGCAGCTCCACCAACACGGCCGTCAGCGCATCATCCGTCAGCAACAGGCTGACCATGGCGGGTGCTTTCGGGGACAAGCGTTCGATCTTGACCCAGCCGCGCTCCGCCAGCGCCTTCACCGGCCCTTCGGTGCAGCCCACGGCCGCGCACAAGTCCTTCAGGAGTTCCGCGCCTGGCCCGGTCGGAGACTTGTCAGGACGAGAATCATTGCTCCCTCGCTCCTCTGCTCCTCTGCTCCCCCGCTCCCCCGCTCCCCTGCCCCCCAGCCCCTCTGCTTCTCCGCTCGCCTGTTCCCCTGCTCGCCCGCGTGCCAGCCATGCCAGCGCGTCCGCCTGCTTCGACGCCCGTCCGAGCGTGGGCAACACGCGTGCGATCGTCTCCGCGTCCGCCAGCAGGCGCACCTGACGGTCGGTTTTCGGCCGCGGGGGTGGCGTCGGGAAGGAGACCTCGCGGGTCACCAGCCCTTGTGCGATCAAGGGTTCGAGATCGGCGCGCTGGGTGACGCCACGCAGCCCCTCCGTCACTTCCGACCAATCGCCCTCGCGCTCGGCGATGCGGGCCAGCAAGGTGGCCTGGGTGGCGCTTAGATCGGCCGGGGCGGGCCTGGCCGTGCGGACGAGCACCGTGCGCCCGCGTTGGCTCAACCCGGCGGGCAACATCAGGCGCAGCGATTCGATCAGCGGCGCGAGGTAGTGGCTGCTGACCCAGCGGGCCAGCGCGATCTGGGGAGGGGTGAGCACCGGTTGCGCCCAGACGAGGGAGATCAGTTCGTGCGTGTCAAACGCAGGCGCAGCGTCGCTCAGATTCAGGACGACGGCCTGCAACCGCCGGCCGCGAAACGGCGCCCAGACCAGGTGGCCCGGTTGCACCCGGCCGGCCAGGCGATCGGGAACCGCGTAGGTGAAGGTCTCCGTCTCAGAGCCGGTGACGGCCCCGGGGCGCCGGCCCAGCGGCGTGTTGACGCAGACGTCGGCGTAGAGCATGGTTACACGTGTACGGCCGCGGCCAGGTAGCCGACGCAGTACGTCCCCGGCCGCTTGTTGCCGGTGACGTCGCCGGAGGTGGCATAGGCCAGCACTCGCGTCGCCTGTGCGCCCAGCCTCTGCGCTGCGCGCAACACGACGAGCAGACCTATCGCTCCGCACGCTTGCACCTGCTCAGCCTGCAAAGCCGCACACAGCTCATCCACGTCGAACGCGGCCACCAAATCGGCCAGCTTTCGGTCATTGCGTACCACATCGGTGTAGTTGTCCGCGTGGGTCAGGTCGGTGCTGGCGACCAGCAAGGTCGCTTCATCCCCGCACAGTTCGGCCAGGGCAGATGCCAGTTGCTCGATGTGAAACGCGGCGCCCGAATCACCGATGTACTCGCCGGCCATGATCGGCGCCAGCTTGAAGCTCCCCAAGGCCACCTGGAGGAACGGCAGCTCGATCTCCAGCGAGTGCTCCTGGTCGCCGCGCACTAATGTCAGCGGCACGCGTTTTCCCAACTGGATGACGAAATCGCGATCTAACGGCACGTCGCCCAACGGGGTGCGGTAGGCGTTCTCGGCGGGCACCATGAACGCGCCGAGCTTGCTGCCCCAGATCGGGCGGTGCAGGGGACCGATGAGAACGACGCGGGCGTACCTGGCGCCACGCACCTGGGCGTAAGCGTGAGCCGCCGTAGGGCCGCTGTAGGCATATCCGGCATGAGGACTGACCAGCGCGAGCACGCGGCCGGGCAAATCGACCGGCGTCACCTGATCCAGGTAACCTTCAACGATCCGGCGCAGCGCCGGCGCGCTGCCGGGATACCAGGTGCCGGCGATGGCAGATTCTCGAACGGCTGGATTCCCGAAGGGAGACATAATGCACCTCCCGCATGGGCGTCGCGCCCACTACTCCGGCAGGCCAGCTAACACCTGGCGAGCATAATCCGCCCGCTGGCCCGTGCTTTCTTGCGCCAGGAAGCGTTCGAGCTGCACCCGCGCGTCCTGGGCACGTCCTTGCTGAAAATACACCAGGCCGAGGATCAACTCCGCGTCGGGCTGATCGGGCACGAGCCGCAATACCGTCTCCAGCGATTGGACGGCACCCGTCAGGTCATTTTGCTGCGCCTGCAGCACCCCCAGACTGTAGTAGCTGTTCACATCCGATGAATCAACGGCAATGGCGCGCTCAAGAAGCGCCTGCGCGCCGGTGAGATCATGCGCGTCGATAGCGGCCTGGGCCTGCTGCCGTAACACCGCCGGGCTGGTGGCCCAGTGCTGGTTGCCCAACATCACGCCGCCAACCAAAAGCACCATCGCCAGGCCGATGCCGAACAATCGCGTGCGCGTGGACGAACCATCCTGCAGCATGCCGACCGGCACTCCGTCTCTCTCGTGCCAGGCGAACCGGTAGCGGGGGGCCAACGCCAGCCCCAGGAGGAAACCGGATAGCAGGCCGCCCAGGTGAGCGAAGTTGTTGATCCCCTGCACCGTGAAGCCGAACACCAGGTTGATGCCGATCAGAACCGCGAGGTTAGCCAGCCGGTCCCGTCCAAACCTGCCGAACAGCGGGCGGTTGCGCACGAAGAACGCGGCTTCGGCCCCAATCAAGCCGAAAATCGCACCTGACGCGCCGGCCGACAGCACGTCTGACCCGAGCAAATAGTATGCCACATTGCCGGCCAGCCCCGCAATGAAGTAAGTCGCGATGAACCAACCTGAGCCGTAAAACGCTTCGACGTCGCGGCCGATGGTGAACAGCGCCCAGCCATTGAAGGCGATGTGCATCAGGCCGATGTGGAGGAACATCGCGGCGAGCAACCGCCAGTATCCGCCGGTGGCTACCAGTGAGTTCACCTGCGCGCCCATTTTTACCAGCGTGGCAGTGCTCGTTGAGCCGCCCGCGATGGTTTCGATCAGGAATACGACGCCGATGGCCCCGAGCAACACGTTGGTCAGAATCGGCCTGGACAGCGGCATACGGATCATCGGACGTATCGGTGGTGCCGGCGGCCGGGAGGAAGGCGCCTGCTCAGTGGTCATAGCGTCACCGCCTGCCAATCGGTCCGACACTTTTCGGCCTGGATAATGGCGATCACCTGGTCCACCGTCTCGTCAAGAGAGCATTCACAGTTCACCACCCGGTATTTGAACTCGTTTGCGCGCTGAAGCTCGGCGCGAGCCGTGATGATGCGTTGCTGCAACTGTGTTTCGTTATCGGTGTGCCGACGGCGCAGCCGCTCAATCAACGCCTCTTCCGACTCCGCGGTCAGAAAAATGGTCACCGCCTGAGGCACCAATCGGCGTACAGTCGCCGCGCCCTGAACGTCTATCCGCATGACCACATCGCGACCGCTGGCGAGCGCCGCGCGGATGCCGGCTTTCGGGATGCCCTTGTACTGGCCATAAACCAGGGCATGCTCAATCAGCTCGCCGCGGGCGATCATATCGGCAAACGCCGTCTCGGTCACGAAGTGATAGTCGACGCCATCCACTTCGCCGGGTCGCTTAGGTCGCGTGGTCGCCGTCACCACGAAGTAACACGGGTAGCCACGCTCCTTCACGAGTTGGATCGTGGCGTCCTTTCCCACACCTGATGGCCCCGAGATAACAACCAGCACCGGGCGCGGTCGATAAAGCGCTTCATACCACGTTTGAGCGGCCTTTTCCGGCATGTCGACGGTTGTTTGGCTTGACTGGCTCATGCAACTCCCTGAGCAATTTTCTTGTGTGCGGCGCCTGCTTGCGCTATAATCGGCTGCAAAGAGGCGCAACGCGCAACCAGCAACAAGTCATAAGGGGTGAGTCAGCGAGCGGATTGTTTTTTGCTCGTCACTCATGACTCGCTCTTGTCTCTGGAGAGACCTATGCCCATTTACGAATACGTCTGTCATGACTGTAACCGTCGCGTCAGTCTGCTCTGGCGCTCCTTTGCGGATGCGCAAGAGCGTCAGGCGAAGTGCCCACGCTGCGGCGGCGTACATCTTGTGCGACTGGTCTCGCGTGTGGCAGTCTTGCGCTCCGAGGAAAGCCGTCTGGACGACTTGGCAGACCCCAGCTCGCTAGGTGGCCTGGACGAAAACGACCCCAAGTCCCTCGCGCGCTTCATGCGCAAGATGGCTGGCGAAACAGGTGAAGACCTCGGCCCTGAGTTTGAAGAGGTCGTCGGCCGCCTGGAGGCAGGTGAAGACCCCGAGTCGATTGAGCAGTCCATGCCTGACCTGGCTGGTGAGGGCGGCATGGGCGGCGATGACTTCGGGGTCATGTAATTTATACCTGCACGAACTGCTCCACGTTCATCACAAAAGCTACCGCCCCGCCCACGCTGACCTCAATGGGCTCCGACATCTCTAACCCGGGTCCCTCCAGCGTCGGCAGGGGTGATACCCATTGTGTCCGTCGGCGGCAGGCCTGGCGCAAGATTTCGATCGCCTGTGCCACTTTTTGATCTTCAATCCCCAGGAAGATCGTCGTATTTCCTTCGCGCAGGAAGCCGCCTGTCGTGCCGATGACTGTCGCCCTGTGGCCGGCTTTGGTCAGGCGATCCAGCACTTCGCGGGAATCGTCGCTGCTGACGATGGCCATGATGAGCTTCATTGCTGATCCTCCCTTTGTGACGAGTGATGCGTAACGAGTAAGCGAGGATTCTACTTGAGACTCGTTACGCCGGACAAGTCGCGCACTCGCTCTCGGATGTCCGCCGCGATCGTTTCCACCGTTTGCATCGCATCCACCACCAACCAGCGGGCAGGCTGAGCGGCGGCCAGCGTCAGGAATCCACGCCGCACACGCTCCTGAAAATCCAGGCGCTCGCATTCCATCCGGTTCCATTCCCGTTCGTCGCCGCCCTGCTTGCGCCGGAGACCTTCCGACACCGGCAGATCCAGGCAGATGGTCAGGTCAGGAGTGAGATCGTTTGTGGCAAAAGTGGTGATTTTTTGGAGCATTGTCATGTCAAGCTGCCGACCATAACCCTGGTAAGCCAGCGTGGAGTCCGCGAAGCGGTCGCATAAGACCACGCCGCCGCGTTCCAGGTGCGGACGGATCACCTCACGGACGATCTGCGCCCGGGCAGCGGAGAAGAGCAAAATCTCCGCCTCTGCACACATCTCCGTATATTCCGGGCCGAGCAGAATGCCACGGATGGCTTCACCGATACGGGTACCACCCGGCTCTCGGGTCGTCAGCACATCGTGACCCTCCTCGCGGAGCCAGGCCGCCAGCAGCCGGATTTGCGTTGTCTTGCCACTGCCTTCCGGACCCTCGAAGGTGATGAAAAGACCCATGCGCTCCAACTCTCCCATACGGCGGACGATCCGTTTCAGCGGAGGACTGGCTACTAACCCGGAAAGATCCGCACCCGGCGACGCGGCTCATTGCCATAGCTGTGCGAGATCAGGTTGGCCGAGCGAGCCATCTCGTGCTGCAAACGCCTGACCTCTGCCGTGGCAGGCCGCAGATCCTCCGAGGATGAGCCGGCCAGCACCCGACGAATCGCCTCCTGCGTCTCGGCGATCGCACGTTCGACCGGATCTTCCAGTTCGACCTCCAAGCCAAAGATGTCACCGAGACATGTCTCAATCTGGTTCATCGTGTTGGCGCGCAGCACATATACTGGCACACGCCGCCGCTCCGCTTCGGCAATGGGCTGCGGGTGCTTGCGGTAATAGTTTTTGAGCGTGATGACGGCGTTCGCTTGATCGAGCGCATCGACGAGGGCGACGTCGACCCCCAGAGTTTGGGCTGCCTCTATCAGCCGGCTACGCCCCACGCCATACGGATAGATACGCAGCGTCTGCATCGGCTTAGGGGCCGGTGCAGATGCTGTCTCGGCCACCGACTCCAACCGACCAGCGACCGCGTGTCCATCGACAGAGCGACCTTCCGCCAGGCGACCATCCGATGTACGACCGTTGCCGTGCTTGTCGAACGGCAGCCTGCCGGAAGCTGGGGCGAGCATGCGTGCTTCGGGCAGGGATGGCGGAGGAGTCTCGATGCGTACCTGACCGCTCGCATCCCGCGAACGTATCTCGGGATGAAGCGGCCGGCCGCGCAGGATGGCATCTACCGCGGCCGCGACATTGTGATGGACGGCCATGCGCTGGCGATCCTGAAGCTCGATCAAGACATCGAACGTCGGTGGCGCCCGCCGTTCCAGCACCGATTTCTGGGTGCCGCGGCGTCGCGCCTCCTCATCGCTCAGCGTTACGCTCTCGATTCCACCGACCAGGTCGGACAGGGTCGGGTTGATCAGCAGGTTTTCCAGGGTGATGCCGTGCGCGGTGCCCACCAGTTGAACGCCCCGCTCGGCGATCGTGCGGGCCGCCGCGGCCTCCAACTCCCGACCGATCTCGTCGATGACGATGACCTGTGGCATGTGGTTCTCCACCGCCTCAATCATCACCTCGTGCTGGAGCTCCGGCCGCGCCACTTGCATCCGGCGCGCCCTGCCGATGGCCGGGTGAGGAATATCCCCATCTCCGCCGATCTCGTTAGAAGTATCAACCACAACAACGCGCGCCCGCTCGCTCAGGATGCGGGCGGCTTCGCGCAACAGTGTGGTTTTGCCCACGCCCGGCCGGCCGAGAAGCAGGATGCTCTGCCCGGACTTAATGATGTCTTCGATGATGTCGATGACGCCGTAAACCGCCCGCCCCACACGACACGTCAGGCCAATGATGCGTCCCTGGCGGTTACGGATGCAGGAGATGCGGTGCAAGGTGCGCTCAATGCCCGCGCGATTATCTCCCGTGAACTGACCGATTCGCTCGATCACATAGTTCAGATCGTCTTCACTGATTTCGCTGGCGCGGAGCACGAGCTCACGATCAACATAGCGCGCTTCTGGCAGCCGGCCGAGATCCATGATGATTTCGAGCAGGTCCTCACCCTGGTCGGCCTCCCGCAACGCCCGATCGATTGACGGCGGCAGCACCTGGAGCAGAGCCTCCAGATCGTCTGTGATTTTTCGTTGTTGCATACGTTACTTGCGGTTACCTCAACCTATCCCATCTTGTTCCGGGCGTCCCTCTGAACACGCCCCGTGTGACACAGGTGTCTTCGCTGGCTCAGCGGGACTGACTTCTTGCCGGCACTTCGCCGCGAACATCCAACGCCGGCCGCGTAACCGTCTGTTGTTCCCGCACCGGCATGACCGTGTGCTTCACGAACCGGGCTCGATCCATATATGACGCAAAACCGAACCCGGTCAGGATGCGGTCCAGCCCGACCTCATAGTCACGCACGGTCGCGTATACGGGCAAAGCGCGGCGTCTTCCCCTGCGTTCGGCGTTGTAGATCGTACGCAGGCTTTGCTCCACCAATGAGCGCGAGTCACGCGCTCCAAGCTCGTTCGTACCCCAGACACGTAGCCAGTGGCCGGCTCTGCCGATGTGCACCTGACCGGCACCGCGTACCTCGCCGGCCGGCTCCCACACGATGCCTTGCCAGTCATCCGGCTCCCACCAGGAGAGCAACGGACTTCCGGGCTCACCGCCCATTGCGCCTTCAGCTTGCTGTACGAGACGAGGGGTATTGCGAAGATAGAGCCGCTGCAACGCCCAGCCATCCTGGGGCCCTTGGGGGCGGAAGCCCGCCTGCGGGCTGCAGTCGGCCGACATCGCCAACCGGTAAATCGTTTCGCGAGTGTAGAGGCTAAACCCTGCATCTTTGAGGCATGCCTGTCCAAGACCGCCATCCGGGATGCTGGCATAGATACGCTGCAACCCGTGGCTGGCAGCATCCTCGCTGCAGTAACTTAATAGGAGGTTCCAGACCGTCCGGGTGGCAAAGTCATCAGCCGCCTCCGACGCTAGCGCGGGCGCGAGATACAACAGATCTGCCTCGGGCCGCGCCGAGCGCTTCATGAGTTGCACGAAACCGGTCATGTGCTGTCCCTGAATCCGATCGTCCAGCACGAACGTAGCGATTCCGACCCCGGCCCAGGGCCAGGGGGCGGTCAAAGCGGTCCAGAGCGGTTCGTGTGGGTGCGTAAGAACGTGCTCGATAGCCACCGGCACGCCGCTGCGCTGCAGGCGCCGCACCAGCCAGACGTCGGTCAGGCCGAACGGACGAATCACGGGGCGTCACGACTCCTAATAGTTCAATCTAGCGGCATTCTACACGTAAACCAGGCCATTGGCAAGTGATTTGTGCTGAGACACCGGCTTTGCAAGCTCGTACTGTGTCATAAAAAGTAAGCCCCCGGCTATCGGGCCGGGGGCTAGATTGACTCGTCTACGAGCCTAGCTTCAGATGGGGCTCACCTTGACAGCTTGGGGACCCTTAGGCGTATCTTCGATGACGAAGCTCACCCGCTCCCCCGCGTCGAGGTTGCGAAACCCGTCGCCCACGATATTGGAGTAGTGGACGAACACATCTTTGTCCCCGCCATCCGGCGAGATGAAGCCGTAGCCCTTGCTCCGGCTGAACCACTTGACGACCCCTGTGCTCTCCATGAGAAACCGCCTCCTTCGAGAGAATTGCTATTCGTCGTGAAAGTTCGTCGCCGGACGAGCTAGAGGACAAAAAAAGCCACCGGGCTAGACATTCAGCCCAGGTGGCTGGTGACTGTCGTGCTCCCCACAACCCGTCGTGACAATCACGACTATGCTAGATACTATCATGTCCGGCACGTGATGTCAAATCGAGATCGCGTTTCGTTTCTGGTGATCAGTTCGGGAGCAGTGTACCGCTCGGACCAAGCTTGACGCTTTCCGGCCAATTTTTGTGGGTGATCATCCAGGTCAATAGGGCGTTTTCCCGGTTCAAGAAGTGTAAGTCATTCGTCAAGATCCCATGCGTGGAAGGACTGACCAGTAACTCCTGCTTCTCCTTGTTGTCTATTTGCATGACCACTGCCGCCAGGTAACCGATTTGTTGTGGTGTGTCAGGCATCTGATCGATTTGTATCTGCAACCCTGCGGCTTCGGCGATCAGTTGGACGTAGCGTGCAATTTGATCGCGCACCCTCTCAGCCAAAGCTGGTACAACCTTGGAATCTGTTGGCTCGTCGTTCATCGGTAGCGTCTTTACTTCGCCGCGCAAGTAGGGTTGATCGTGCAGCAAACGTCGAATCTGGAACCGTTCCAAACCGACGGTGACGATGTTCATGGCGCCATCCGATAGATGGGTGCTCTCGATGATGCGCGCAAAGGTGCCGACGCTATGCGGTTCAGCCGCCTCACCGATTTCCTGGCCCTGTTTGATCAACACGACACCGAAAGGTTGATCTTCCGCCAGGCAGCGGCGGATCATCAGGCGATACCGTTCTTCAAAAATGTGTAGCGGTAACAACTGCCCAGGGAACAGGACGGTATTGAGTGGAAAGAGTGAGAGCTCGACAACGCTGATGGCTTCGTCCATATGTCACCTCATTCGGACCGGGCGAAATCTCGTTTCGCTTTACGCTCTTCCGAAAACCGGGATCGCCGCCCCACTGATGGCGCCTGCCTCGTCACTGCATAGGAAACGCAGAGTCGCCGCGATTTGTTCCGGTGTCACCCAGCGACTGTGGTCGGCAGCGGGCATCGCTGCCCGGTTGGCCGGCGTGTCGATTGTACTGATCAGCAGCGTGTTCGCCGTGACGCCCGCCTGTCGAGTTTCGGCGGCAAGGGATTGCGTCAGGGCGAGCAGGGCGGCCTTGCTGGCCGAATATGCTCCGCCGCGTGCCTGCCCGCCCACAGCGCCCCGCGCGCCTATGGTGATGATACGACCCCAGCCTTGCGCCGTCATAGATGGCAGGACGGCCCGACAAGCATTGAATGCAGTGCGCAGATTGACGCGCAATAGCCAATCCAGTGTGGTGGGATCTGTCTCGGCCACGGTCACACCGCCGCGCCAGCCACCGGCTATCGCCGCCAGGATATCCATGTGGCCAAAACGAGCTAAGGCCGCATCAACCACTGCCTGCGCTGCCCTGGCATCGGTCAGATCGGCAGCAAAACCGAGCCAGCGGTCATCCGGGATAGCCAATCGCTCCTGAAGCAGCCCAAGCCCGGTCTCCCCTTGCGATGTCGCGACGACCGCAGCCCCGGCTTCAGCAAACATCCGGACAACCTCCGCCCCCAGGCCTCCGCTGGCGCCGGTCACCCAGACAACTTTGGCTCTGAATATCAGCGATGCTTCCACCGGATCTCCTGCCCGCATCATACACCTTTTCTCGCCCGCAGGCCAACGCCGAAAACAATGGGGAGCAGCCTCCTTGCGAGAACTGCTCCCCCAATGTCCCCCACCGGATCCCACACGTGGCCCTATTCAAGGGCGCCGGCTGCCATCCGCAGGCCACGCACGTCCCGTAACTCAATTCTGCGATAACCCAACTCCACCAACCCGTCATCCTTGAAGCCGCGCAGGATGGCACTGATCGTTTCCCGGTAGGTGCCCAGCATGTCGGCTAACGCTTGATGACTGGTTCCCCGAATCGCCCGCCCACCGTTCGCCAGGTCCAGGAGCAAGCCTGCCAACCGTTCCGGCAAGCGCTTATAGGCAACTTCCTCCATGCGATTTTCGACTTGAGCCAGACGTTGCCCTACCGTTTGCAGAAGACCCCAACTCAATACTGGATAGCGCAGCGCAAGAGTCTGAGCCTGCGGCTGAGGCACCATCCAGACGATACAATCAGTCAACGCTACTGCCTTCACGCCCGGATCGCTAGCTCCCAACAGTGCTTTCTCACCGAACATAGAACCCGGCCCCAATGTCGCGATTGCCAACCGACGACCGTTCGGGCCCTCCCGAATCAATTGTACGCGCCCCTTCATGAGGGTGAACAAATTGCAGCCAAGGACCTCGGGCTCGGCCACCGTTTGTCCCGCCCGAAAGGATTGGGGGGTAATCGCCTGTTTGAATTCAGGATCATCTTCGCGCAGTTCAATTAGTATTTCCGGAAGTGAACGCTGTTTTCCTCGGTAGACCATCGTAACCTCCTCTTTGCACCAACCTTCGCTCACAACGCTTTTATATGATTTACGTCATAACTATACAGCCAAACGAGTGGGGTGTCAATACTTTGTCGAGCCTACTTAGGAAACTTTAATCTCAAACCGATATCGCCGACGCCGGATTATACTATGACTTCGATCATACCCCCTATTGTTTGCCGGTGTTATCCTGTAAAGCGATAGTTTGCGAGGGCCGGACTCGAGCACGAGTCCGGTTTTTACGCGCCATCGGCGCCGCGAATTCGATATGTCTTAATCTTTTGACGGCAGATCGGCCGCATGGCTGTGTCAGCATGCCAGTCGTTCATTAACCTTCGGAGGAAACCCGATGCCAGAACGCCATGTTGTTACAACTGACGGCAATGAGGCAGCCGCCTATATTGCCCACAAGACCAATGAAGTTATCGCGATCTACCCGATCACCCCGTCCAGTAACATGGGCGAGTGGGCTGACGCGTGGAGCGCAGAGAACAGGAAAAACATCTGGGGCACCGTTCCACTGGTGGTCGAGATGCAATCGGAAGGCGGTGCGGCCGGCGCCGTACATGGTGCACTGCAAACCGGCGCTTTGACCACGACCTTCACGGCATCGCAGGGCCTTCTGCTGATGATCCCCAATATGTTCAAGATCGCCGGCGAGTTGACTTCGACGGTCTTCCACATCGCCGCGCGCTCCGTCGCCACCCACGCCCTCTCGATTTTCGGTGATCACAGTGACGTGATGGCCGCTCGCACCACCGGTTGGGCCATGCTATGCAGCAACAACCCTCAAGAGGTCATGGATCTGGCGCTGATCGCTCAGGCCGCCACGTTGAGATCCCGCGTGCCGTTTGTCCACTTCTTCGATGGATTTCGCACCAGCCACGAAATCCGGAAGATAGAACAGTTGGCGGACGATGATATCCGCGCAATGATCGACGACAAGTTGGTTCTGGCGCACCGGCAGCGTGCGCTGAACCCCGAACACCCCGTGCTCCGTGGCACGGCGCAGAACCCTGACGTCTTCTTTCAGGCGCGCGAGGCGAGCAATCCTTACTATGTGGCAGTTCCCGCCATCGTCCAGGAAGAAATGGACAGGTTTGCCGGCATCGTCGGTCGCCAGTACAAGCTGTTCGACTATGTCGGCGCGCCGGACGCCGAGAGAGTGATCGTGTTGATGGGCTCCGGCGCGGACGTGGCTCACCAGGCCGTAGATGCCCTGGTCGCTCAAGGCGAAAAAGTCGGCCTGGTCAAGGTGCATCTTTACCGACCCTTCAGCATCGAGCACTTTGTCGCGGCCTTACCGCCGACCGTTAAAGTCATCTCGACACTGGATCGCACCAAGGAGCCCGGCGCGGCCGGTGAGCCGCTCTACACCGATTGCGTCACCGCAGTTGTGGAGTCGGGGCGGACATTCAAGGTGTTGGGAGGCCGCTACGGCCTCTCCAGCAAGGAATTCACGGCCGCCATGGTCAAGGGGGTGTTCGATAACATGGCTGCCGCGACACCCAAAAACCACTTCACCGTCGGCATCAATGACGATGTAACGCATACCAGCCTGGCTTACGACCCAGCCTTCTCCGTTGAGTCGAAGCGAGGAGTGCGGGCTTTGTTCTACGGTTTGGGTTCGGACGGCACGGTAGGCGCCAACCACAATTCCATCCGCATCATCGGCGCGGAAACCGACAACTATGCCCAGGGCTACTTCTACTATGATTCCAAGAAGTCCGGCACGATCACGACCTCGCACTTGCGCTTCGGACCAGAGCCGATCCGCCTGTCCAACTTGATCGAGTCGGCGAACTTCATCGCCTGCCACCAGTGGGTCTTCCTGGAGCGCATCAACGTGCTCGCCAAGGCTGAGCCGGGCGCGACCTTCTTGCTTGCCAGCCCGTTTGGCCCGGACGAGGTGTGGGATCATCTTCCGCGCCAGGTGCAGCAGCAGATCATTGAGAAGAAGCTGCGCCTGTTCGTCATCGACGCGATTAAAGTCGCCAGGGACACCGGCATGGGCGGCCGCATCAACACCATTATGCAGACCTGTTTCTTCGCTATCTCCGGTGTGCTGCCCAGGGACGAAGCCATCGAGAAGATCAAGCAGTCGATCCGTCACACGTATGGCCGTCGCGGCGAGATTGTGGTACAGCAAAACTTCGCGGCTGTGGATCACACCCTTTCGCACCTGTACGAGGTCAAGTATCCGAACACCGTTACCAGCACGACTGATATGGTGTCGCCTGTTCCGGATGAGGCGCCGGCGTTCGTCAAGGATGTCACTGCCCGGATGATCGCTGGCGACGGTGACAGCCTGCCCGTCTCAGCTTTCTCGGCAGATGGCACCTGGCCGACCGCTACGACCCGATGGGAGAAGCGTAACCTGGCGCTTGAGATCCCGGTCTGGGATCCCTCGATCTGCATCCAGTGCGGCAAATGCGCCCTTGTCTGCCCGCATGCCGCCATCCGCACCAAGGTTTACTCACCGGAGAGCCTGGCCGGCGCGCCAGCGACCTTCAAGAGCATGGATTACAAGAGCCGCGACCTGCCCGGCATGAAGTACACCATCCAGGTGGCGCCTGAAGATTGCACCGGTTGCGGCTTGTGCGTGGAAAGCTGCCCGGCCAAGAACAAGAGCCAGCCAAAGTTCAAGGCGATCAACATGGAGCCCCAACCCGCGCTCCGCTTCACTGAGCGTGAAAACTTCGCGTTCTTCCTGGATCTGCCGGAGCTCGACCGCACCGTCATCCCGTTGAACAACGTCAAGAACTCGCAGTTGCTCCAGCCGCTGTTCGAGTTCTCCGGCGCCTGCGCGGGCTGCGGCGAGACACCTTATGTAAAATTGGTCAGCCAGCTTTTCGGTGACCGCGCTGTTGTCGCCAACGCGACCGGCTGCTCTTCCATCTACGGCGGCAACTTGCCGACGACGCCGTGGGCCGTCAACAAGGAAGGCCGAGGTCCGGCCTGGTCCAACAGCCTCTTCGAGGACAACGCCGAGTTCGGTTTAGGTTTCCGCCTGACCATCGACAAGCAGGCCGAGTTCGCTCGCGAGCTGCTCCAGGCGAGCCGTGCCCTCATCGGCGATGCGCTGGTAGACGGCCTGCTGGGCGCCGATCAGAGCACCGAAAAAGGCATCGCAGAACAGCGCGCCCGCGTCGCCGAGTTGAAAGCAACATTGGCGTCAATCTCCAATCTCCAATCTCCAATCTCCAATCTCCTCAGCATCGCCGACATGCTGGTGAAACGTTCCGTCTGGATCATGGGCGGTGATGGCTGGGCCTACGACATCGGGTACGGGGGCCTCGATCATGTGCTGGCGTCGGGACGCAATGTCAACGTGCTGGTGCTGGACACGCAAGTCTATTCCAATACCGGCGGCCAGGCCTCGAAAGCGACCCCGCGTGCCGCGGTGGCTCGGTTTGCTGCCGGTGGGAAATCGGTGCCCAAGAAAGACCTGGGCATGATCGCGATGAGCTACGGGACGATCTACGTGGCTCAGGTTGCGATGGGCGCCAACGATAATCAGACCGTCAAGGCATTTCTCGAAGCTGAGGCTTATCCGGGTCCCAGCCTCATCATCGCTTACAGCCACTGTATCCAACAGGGTCTCAACCTACTCTATGGCATGAATCAGCAGAAGCTGGCTGTGGATAGCGGCGCATGGCCACTCTACCGCTACAACCCGGCCCTAGCAGCCGAGGGCAAGAACCCGCTGACGCTCGACTCCAAGGCGCCGAAGATCCCGTTGAAGGATTATATCTACAACGAGACTCGCTATAGCTCACTGGTTCAACGCGACGAAGAACGTGCCGAGATGCTGCTGAAGCTGGCGCAGGAAGACGTGAACGCTCGCTGGCGGCAGTACGAGCAGATGGCGGCGATGACGTTTGCGGGCTAGGGATTGGGGATTAGGGACTAGGGACTAGGGATTAGAGGCTCGGGACTAGGCAGTAGACCTTTTCTTAGTTCCTAGTTTTCTAGTTCCTAGTTTTCTAGTCCCAGGCCGCTCAGCTCGCGAAAGGAACACAGAAATGGCCGATCTCACTACTCACTACATGGGCCTCACCCTGAAAAACCCCATCGTGCCGTCAGCATCGCCGCTGTCGAAGCATGTGAGCACCATCCGCCAGATGGAAGATGCCGGCGCGGCGGCCGTCACGATGTATTCGCTGTTCGAGGAGCAGATCGACCTAGAAGCGCTGGCCCAACACGATTTCCTCGAACGAACGGTCTTCATGTCTGCCGAGGCGACGAGCTACTTCCCGAAGGCTGCCGACTACAATCGTGGCCCGGACGGCTACCTGGAGTTGATCCGCCAGGCCAAGGAAAGCGTGAGCGTTCCGATCATCGGCAGCTTGAACGGTGTCACCACAGGTGGCTGGACGCGTTATGCCAGGCTGATCGAGCAGGCCGGCGCCGACGCCCTGGAGCTAAACATCTATCTGATCCCCACCCGTCTGAATCTGACGAGTGATGGCGTAGAGAACACCTACCTCGATATCCTGCATGAGATTAAGGCGCAGGTGAAGATTCCGGTGGCGATGAAGCTCAGCCCGTTCTTCAGCGCGATGCCGAACATGGCGTATCGGCTCGACCATTCCGGCGCCGATGCCCTGGTGCTCTTCAATCGTTTCTATCAGCCGGACTTCGACCTGGACGAGTTGACTGTCGTTCCGCATCTGGTGTTGAGCAATTCGAACGAGATGCGATTGCCGCTGCACTGGATCGCCATCCTGTACGGTCACGTTCAGGCTTCGTTGGCTCTCACCACGGGCATCCACACGGCCGAGGATGTGGTCAAGGCGATTATGGCCGGCGCTGATATCGCCAATGTCGCCTCCCTGCTCCTGGAAAGCGGCGTTGGTGCGCTCACCGATCTGGTGAGCGGACTGAGCCAATGGATGGACGAGCACGAGTACGAGTCGGTAGCCCAGATGAAGGGCGCGCTCAGCCAGCGCAATGTGGCCGAGCCGACCGCATTCGAGCGGGCGAATTACATGAAGGTGTTGGGAAGCTGGAGATAGGGATTAGGGCGTACCTAAATGAAGCCTTCGGAGCCTCATGCCAGCAGGTTTCGGAGGCTTTGTTGTGGCGCCATTTGCGGATTGAAGGCGAGCTTCCAATCCGCAATCAATAGGCGCCATCACCGAAAACTAACTGGGGCACCGTGCGTATCATGATCTGCAAGTCAAGCCCCAACGACCAGTTCTCGGCATAGTAGATGTCCAACATGACCATCTCGTCAAAGGTGAGGTTACTGCGTCCGCTCACCTGCCACAACCCTGTGATACCGGGCAGGACTTCCAGCCGCTTGTGGTGCCAGGGCTGATACTGTTCCACCTCGCATCGCAGTCCAGGGCGTGGACCCACCACGCTCATCTCCCCACGCAGGACATTGATCAGTTGCGGCCACTCGTCCAGGCTGGTCTTGCGGATGAAGCGGCCCACGCGCGTCCGGCGCGGGTCAGCCCGCATCTTGAAAAGCGGACCATCGGCTTCGTTGTGAGCGCGTAATTCTGCCATGCGAGCCTCGGCGTCATGGTACATGGAGCGGAACTTGAAGACCGTGAATGGCTTGCCGCCGCGCCCGATGCGCTCCTGGCGAAAGAACACTGGGCCGCGAGAATCCAGTTTGATGGCTACGGCGATGATCAACCAGACCGGGGACAGCAGCACGATAGCCAAAACCGTCAGGGTAAGATCGACCGCCCGCTTCAACGCAAGATTGAAGCCGGTCAGTGCTGTCTCCTTGACGCTGATGAGCGGGATCCCGTTGATTGCCTCGACATCTACCCCACCCAGGCTGAGCTGAAATAAATCCGGCACCACTCGGGCGCGCACGCCCGATTGTTCCGCTTCGGCGACCAGGCGGACCGTTTTGCGGTGGTATTGCCAGGGCAGGGTAATAATCACCTGAGCGATGTCGTTCTCCCGGACCGCTTGGGGGAGGTGATCCAGGCTGCCTAACGCTTTGATAGGGCCGATATCCGCAGCGCTTTTTGCAGGGTCGTCATCCAGGAAACCGATGACCCGGTATCCAAGATCAGGTTGGGCGATCAGATTGCGCATGACGGCGCGGCCTACCTCACCTGCGCCGATGATCAGCACGCGATCCACACCCTGACCGGCCTGACGTAAGCGCGCAAGAACGTACCAGCGCACCAGGCGAGCAAGGCCAAGCAACAAGAGAATCAACAGGCCAGCATAGATGAAGATCATGCGCGAATAAAAGAGGCGCCGGTAAAAGAATACCAGGACGACCAGGAGCATGATGGCCGTTGTGGTTGCATTGACGAGACCATAAAGGTCATCAAACAAAGGGCGACCGCGCCGAACATCGTACGCGCCCTCCCGTCGGTTCACCAACAGCAGCACCGCAGTAAGCAAAGCCACCATCGGCAAGTAGACCGAGTATGGCACATTGTTGGCCGGATCTACTGATCGGAAAAGCTGCAGGTCGTATCGCAGCCAGTAGCCGATTGGGAACGCGATGTTGATGAGGAGCACGTCGGTGACCAGGGTTACCCAGGGCATCCAGCGCCGGACATCCCATTTCATGTTGTCCCCCCTTGTCTTGGTAGCCCCAGCACATCCCGGTAGACTTGCGTCGTAGCGAGTGCCGTGCGTGCCCATGAGAAACGTCTGGCCTGGCGCGGGCCGGCAACTCGCAACTCTGCAGCCAGTTGCGGGTCAGAAAGGACGCGAGCGAGGGCGTCAGTGAGTGCGCCCACATCTTCGGGTTCTATCAGCAGCGCGGCATCGCCCGCGACCTCAGGCAAGGATGAGGCGTTCGATGTGATAGCAGGCGTGCCACAAGCCATCGCCTCCAACACCGGCAGCCCGAATCCCTCGAAGAGCGACGGGTATACGAACAGCTCCGCGGCTCGATACCACCAGGGCAATTCGTCTGCGGGCACAAATCCGGGAAAGACCACGGCGTCTTCCAATCCCAACTCGGCAACGCGCGCGAAAATCGTTTCGTAGAACCAGCCTTTGCCGCCAGCGATCACCAGCGACACCGGAGCCCGACTCGCTTGACGCCATGCAGCGTAGCCCTCCAGCAGTCGCACCAGGTTCTTGCGCGGCTCCAGCGTACCTAAGAAAAGGATAAACCGGTCCGGCAATCCCCGTCGCCGTCGAAATTCGGCCACGGTAACGGGATCGGCCGGGCAGAACGCCTCGGTTACGCCGTTCGGGACGACGATCACCCGCTCGCCCGGCACGCCACACAGCGCGATCACGTCACGGCGGGTGCTCTCGGAAACGGCGATCACACGCGCTGCCCGTCGAGTCGAGAAGCGCGTAAACAAGCTCAGGTAAAGACGATTGGGCAACCGGAACGCATCAGGATATCTCAAAAAGCTCAGATCGTGCACTGTGATGACAGTAGGGCAGGCAGCCATGAGGGGGCCTGCGAACGCCAGGCCGTGTAGCAGGTCGAGATTCCGTGTCTCTGCGGCCAAACGGGTCTGTTCCCACACGATGCGGCGCCACGGGCTGCGTGTGTCCCACCGCGATCGTTGCACTTCCAGCTCCGCAGTTGATTCGAACGCCGGGTCGTGCAGGTAAGCGACCCAGCGCAACCTCGCGTCCGCGGTTGGTAAGCACCGCAAGAGATGGTAGATATAGCCGTTGATGCCTGCGCCGCGGTAGGTGGCGGTCAGTGACAGAAGATGAGCGTTTAATCCGATGCGATGGGTAGTATGTGAGCTATCCGGCACAGAAGTGATTATAGCACAAGCCCTCGGTTTGTCATAATCAGGATGTCTGGCAGGTTTTCCCCAATCAGCAGCAACATTGCCTGCTGATCCTAAGATCCATCTTGTTCTATCTCTCGGTATACTTGCGCTGTGGCCGCGGCTATGTGCGCCTGGGCGAAATGCGCCAGAACGCGTGCCCGGCCGCGTGTGGCCAGAGCCTGGCGTCGTGCATGATCTGCCGCCAGTTCTGCCAGGATACAGCCAAGCGCGGGCGCGTCTCCTTCGGGGAATACCTGGCCGGCATCGCCGATCACCCACGGGATCTCCCCGCTGTTGGAGCCGACGACCGGCACGCCGCAAGCCATCGCCTCAATGATCACCCGCCCGAATTGTTCGACCCAGTTCGGCAGACTGATCGAAGGTATCACCAGTACGTCGAATGTGCGATAAACGGCAGGCGTCTGGGTGGAAGGCAAGTGACCGATGAACCTGACCCGGCCGGCGATGCCCAACTCGGTCGCCAGGGAAGCAAGATGTGCACGCTCCGGGCCTTCGCCCAGCACGTGAAGCGACCAGTCGAACATGGGCAGCGTCGCGCAGGCGCGCAGCAATACGTCCACACCCTTCTCGGGCACTAACCTGCCGGCATAGCCGATGACGAACGAGGACGCAGATCTTTCGATGCGCGCCGCGTCCGGTTGTGGTGAGAAGATGTCGGGATCCACACCGAATTGCGGAATGACAGCCACCCGGCCACGGTAGCCTTTGGCGCGCAGGACCTTTTCAGCGGTCGGGTTGCCGGCGATGGCGTAGGCAGCACGACGGTAGTTTGCCATCTCAAAATGGGAAAAAGGCCAGGGGTAGCGCCTGTGGAGGTTCTGCCAGGTGAAGAAGAGAGATCGTGCGGCCAGGGCACTTCCCAGCCTGAGCGCGTGCCACGTAGCCAGATTGTATGGCTCTTCGTCCATGTGCAGCACATCCGGGCGCACCCGTCGCAGGATGTCCCCCAGAGTCGGGTAGAAGTGAAGATGGAATTGACCGTTGAACGCCAGCGGCGCCACGATCAGCTTGTAGCCTGATGTGTAGGCGCGCTCCAAATGAAGGAGCCTGCGCCCTTCGCGCCAGTAAGCCGGCACCACAACCGACAACTCGACACCCGGCAGGCGGGCGAGTTCTTCCAGTTTGCGCTGGTAGGCGCCGGTCACGAGCGCCTTGGATACCATCATGACCCGCATGCGCGAGCGACCCTCCAACCAGGGGGCAATTTCTGTCTTGCTCGGCCAAGTTGCCTTGCTTTTCGCACGCAATCGGTGTACAATTATGAATACTCAAGCGGCGCAGATGACTGCTGCGCCTTCTTATATTCTCAGAGGCACCTCATCGCCAGGAGGCACCCATGGACGTCATCAAAGTGTCGGCCCATTCCCGTTCTACGGCGGTCGCTGGCGCAATCGCTGGAGTGATGCGTGATTTTCGCCATGCAGAGGTGCAGGCGATCGGGGCAAGCGCCGTAAATCAGGCTATCAAAGCGATCGCCATCGCGCGAAGTTACCTTTCACTGGACGGAATTGATATCGTCTGCTATCCGGAGTTCGTCGAGATCGACATCGAAGGCAAGGAACGCACAGCGGTCAAGCTGACCATTGAACCGAGAGCTTAAATGCGACGGCTATTTGACCGTCGGGTGGTGACGGCAATGCAGGCGGACAACCCACGGGCTGTTCGCCTGCTTGTTTGTAGTCGGCCCATGCTAATGTTTCCTGCGGTGCGAACGAGACCGCTTTGAAGGAACCGCCGGAGCATTACTGGCCTGATCGCTTCCTTCGGCCGGGATTGCCGTGGCCACTTCCTGCTCTTCGACCGACACCTCTTCAACTGTTTCAGTCTCGGCCGGCTCTGAAGTCAACCGGGCCGATGTGGCATCAGCCTTGTTCGGCTTCATGCCGAGATCGAATACCGGCTCAGGCACGGGTACATCGACCATAGTGCGTGATTCGTTTGGGCCCTCCACCAGCACGGTGATGGAATTTGCGAGCACATGGATTTGCTTGACTTTGCCCGGTCCCTGTGGTGTCTCGACAATGCTGTTGATGCGAGGCATTTGCTTGCGGGCCTCGGCATAGAAGTCGTTCTCGTAAGCCAGACAGCAAAGCAGTCGCCCACACACGCCTGAGACTTCGGGCGCGTTCAGCGGCAAATCCTGTGCCTTGGCCATCTTGATGGACACCGGCGCGAACTCGCGCAACCAGGTGGCGCAGCAGAGCTCACGTCCACAGCGCCCGAACCCGGTCAGGAATTTCGCTTCATCACGAACCCCTACCTGTCGCATTTCTACCCGCGTCCGCAACACCTGAGAGAGATCGTGCACCAGGTTACGAAAATCCACGCGCTGTTCCGACGTGAAGTAAACGATGGCACTGCCGCCATCGAAGCTGAATTCGACCTTGATGACCTTGATATTCATGCCCAGGGCCGCGGCGCGCTCCCGGCAGATCTGCAAAGCCTCGGGTTCGCGATGGGCCATCTGGTCGTTCTGTACCATATCCCAAGCGGCGGCCCGGCGGACCACCGGCTTCAACGTGCCGCTGATCTCCGATTCAGGCACTTCTTGCGGCGACAACACCACCTTGCCCAGCGTCCGGCCGCGAGAAGTTTCTACGACAACGTTGTCGCCTGGGATGAGATCACTGTACTCGGCAGGGTCGAAGTAGTATATTTTGGTTACGGGTCTAAACGCCACACCGACAACTAATGGCATGGGCCTACTCCAATCAGTATCTATTCAGTCTCGGCAATCGCAACAATAGCACATCCAACGCCAGCCTGGTATTGACATTCGCTTTGATCCGGCGCAGGGTCTGCAACAGATCGTTCAGCGCCCTTTCCACCTGCTCCGGCCGGAAGAGATCAGCCTGCTGCAGCAATTGCGCTTTGCGATCGAGGTTCAAAACAGCGTCCGGCAATGTACGCTGAACCAGCAGCACGTCGCGCCACCAGGTGGACCAGAACCCCAGCGCCATTTCCAGGTCATCGCCGGCCCGGCTCAGCGTTTCGGCGTATGCCAGCCGGCGCAGGTACCCGTCGGCGGTCAAAGTCAGCAGATCGTCAAGGTACTTCGTACGAGCCTGCCACAGGTCGGGGTCGGTATGGGCCGTCACCGCCCAGCCCAATCGTCCGCCGCTGAGCCGGGCCAACAACGTTGCATGCTCGTCGTCCACACCCCAGCGAGACTGTAGCGCGGCGATCATCTGTTCTACTGGCAGCGGCCGCAAGCCGATGATCTGGCAGCGCGAAAGCACCGTCGGCAACACCTGATCGCGGCGGGAAGTCGTCAGCAGCAGGACGACCTGCGGCGGCGGCTCCTCCAGTGTCTTAAGCAACGCATTGGCCGCGGGCGGTGAAGCCCGCTCGATCTCGCGGACGATGAAGACCTTACGTTTACCCTCCAGCGGGGAGATCGCCGCGTCCGACGTGATGGCGCGCACCTGGTCGATCTGGATGGTATTCTTCTCGGCGACGATGAGCTGGATATCAGGGTACCGTCCTTGGGTCACACGCTGGCAGGTGTGGCACTCTCCGCACGGCGTTCCCGCGCCCCGCTCGCAGACCAAAGCCTGCGCAAAGGCACGCGCCAGGGTTGTTTTGCCCACCTGGCTCGGTCCGGTGAACAGATAGGCATGGCTGAGCCGACCGCTGCGTATCGCCTGCGACAGCAAATCGGTTGCCCATTCATGCCCCACCACCGGCCAAGAAGACATAGAACTCCTTCGATGAACGATGCATCATGTGCGAACGATGAAATTGTAACATAGCCCACGCGAATGTACCAGCGTGCCAGCGATTGACGTGATCGGATCGGGCGAGTATCATGTAGGCGCCTCTAGCCCAATCGTCGGAGCAAACGATGCGCGCTGATCTTCTCATCTACAACATCGGCCAACTGATTACCCTGGCCGGCCCGCCTGAACCGCGGCGCGGGGCTGCGATGCGCGAGCTGGGTGTCATCGAAGACGCCGCGGTGGCTGTGATCGACGGTCGCGTGGCCGCCGTAGGCAAAAGCACCGACCTGCGCGTTGCGGTGCAGGCAGACGGGACCCTGGATGCCGGCGGTCGGGCCGCGATCCCCGGCTTTGTGGATCCCCATACACATCTGCCCTGGGCGGGCCACCGGGCCGCTGAGTTCGAGATGCGTATCGGCGGTGCCACCTACATGCAGATCATGGCCGCGGGCGGCGGTATCGTCCGCACCGTTTCCGACACGCGGGCCGCGACGCCGGAGACGCTGGCGGCGGAAACTCGCACCCGGCTCGATCGAATGCTGGCGCACGGCACGACCACCGCCGAGGCTAAAACCGGCTATGGCCTGACCCTAGCGGACGAACTCAAGCAACTGAACACGCTGGCAGAGCTTCAGCGCGCGCACCCCGTCGATCTGGTGCCGACTTTCCTCGGCGCGCACGCAGTGCCGCCCGAATATCGCGGCCGAGCGGACGCTTATGTGGATACGGTCGTGATCCAGATGCTGCCCGCGGTGTGGGGGCGTTGGCAGACGGTGCGCGCACGGTCAGGGGATCGGCCCGAGGCAGCATTCCCCGCGGATTGGCCGATCTTCTGCGACGTGTTCTGCGAGGATGGCGCCTTCGATCTGGCCCAATCGCGGCGCATCCTGGAGGCAGCCAGGGCGTTGGGTTTTGGACTGAAAATTCATGTGGATGAGTTTGCGCCGCTGGGCGGGACACCGCTGGCGATTGAGCTGGGCGCGATCTCCGCCGACCACATCGTGACCACGCCGCCCGAACACGTGGCCGCGCTGGCCGCGTCTCAGACCATCGGCGTGGCACTGCCGGGCACACCTTTCGGCTTGGCGCAACGTGACTATTCGCCCGGTCGCGCATTGATCGATCAGGGCGGCGCGTTGGCGCTCGCCACCGATCTTAACCCCGGCACATGCTGGTGTGAGAGCATGCAATTCATCATCGCGTTGGCGTGCCGTGCCATGCGTTTGCTGCCCGCCGAGGCGTTGACCGCCGCCACGATCAATGCGGCCTGCGCCGTGGGCCTGGGACGCCTGGTAGGCAGCCTTGAGCCGGGCAAGCTCGCCGACCTGGTGATCCTGGACGCCGACGATTACCGGATGCTGGGGTATCGGTTCGGGACAAATCTGGCGCGGGCGGTGATCAAACGCGGAAAGATCGTTGCGCAGTGAGACGTGGCGCGTAGTGCGTGGTGCGTGGCACGTGCTGCGCGAGACGCGGTGCGTAATGCGTGACTCCTGATCCCTAATCCCTAGTACCTGATCCGTGCTGCGTAGATCTCGCATCGGCGCCGATCCTGCCGGCGGAGAAAACGGAATACGCAACACGCAACACACCTCAGATCGCCGGTTTCGTCTTCACCAGCATGCTCCACGTGCCCTTTTGGGTGATCTCGTTCCGCTGGTTCAGCACTTCCACGTTGAAGGTGATAATTCCGCCGCCGAGCCGGGGTGTGGCCTTCTTCTCCGCGATCTCGGCGTGCACCCGGATGGTATCGCCGATCTTGATGGGCGCGCGGAACTTCCAATCAAGGCCCATGAACGCGATGACTGTGCCTTCGATGAAACCCATCCGTACTGCCAGCCCGGATGCGATGGATAAGCCCAGCAACCCGTGTGCGATCCGCTCCCCGAACATGCCCTGCCTGGCGTACTCCGCGTCCACGTGGATCGCGTTCCAGTCCCCGCTGAGCCCCGCGAACGCGACAATATCGGCCTCGGTGACGGTGCGCGCCGCGGTCGTCACGTCATCGCCGACGTTGAATTCCTCGAAGAAGAGCCCTCGTTGCACTGCGATCTCAGCCATGATATCCTCCTTTATGAGTTATGCGGTCTTTCGTCCGTCGTGTGGGCTACGGGATCGGGCGCCGGCGCCGTGTACACGATCTGTGTGGGCAAGCCGGCGGACAGGCTGCGGTCATGTGCTCGCGCGATCAGCGCCCGCTTCAAGTCGGATTGCACCTGCCACCAAATGCTGTTGGATGCCTGGCAGATCAGTTGCAGGTCGTAAGAACCGCTGTGCAGGTCACCCATCAACACCTGCGGAGGCGCGTCCGGCGAAAGGCGGGAATCGGCGGCTGCCACTTCCAGCAACGCCTGGCTTGCCGCATCCACATCAGCGTCAAGCGGCAACGTCCAGACGATCACGAACCGGTGATTGGGGTTAACCGTGTAGTTGGTGATCGCGTTGGCTGCGATAATGCTGTTCGGGATGCTGATCACGGGGCCATCTATAGTGCGGATGCGAGTGCTCCGCAGCGCGATGTTTTCGACGGTGCCCTGGACATTGCCCGCGGCCACGAAATCGCCCAGCGAGAACGGCCGATCGACCAGCAAAAACATGCCAGAGATCAGGTTGGCCGCCACATCCTTCACCGCAAAGCCGATGATGATGCCGGTCACCCCGGCCGTAGCCAGTAGACTGAGCAGCAATGGTGCCAATCCCAGCGCGGCCAGCGTGATCACGACGCCCATGGTGACCGCCAGCGCAGCGAACAGGCTTCGCAGCACGTTGATTCCGGTGCGGTCGGCGGTTTGATCGCGCACGCGCTCGAAGAATCGCGCAAACCATTGTCCGACATAACGTGCCAGAATCCACACGACCACCCAGGTGATGACGATGATCGCGGCACGGATCCCTACGTTGGCCCAGTTGATGGCTTGAGAAGACAGAGAAAAAGGCACCAAAGCCTCCTTGGGTGACGGATGAGGCACCCCGACAGCCTGATTCTAACTGTGCTCGCCGGGAGTGTCAACCAGTTGCCGACTCGGTTCTACCTTGTGTTGGTGAGATTGTTGCGGTGTTGGTGCGAAGTCGCGTCAAGGCGATGCCCAGGGTTTCTGCTCCGCCGCTCCTCGCCCGTTTCTGGGCAGGAGCGGCGGTTCCG
>Ga0172375_10000045_pt1 | contig 169253 bp, 161 predicted proteins | sample LakKiv1m_FD_114537 | JGI IMG/M metagenome (GOLD analysis project Ga0172375, IMG submission 114537) | Freshwater microbial communities from Kabuno Bay, South-Kivu, Congo - kab_092012_11.1m | ecosystem: Environmental > Aquatic > Freshwater > Lake | place: Democratic Republic of the Congo... | reverse complement strand
TCGACTGGCTCACCATAACTAAATGCTCCTTTCCCTTCGGTAACATCAATTATGGCGCAACCGCTCTTATTATGCCTATATGCCTTCCCTCCTTCGGTAACATCTAATGTGGCGCAATTCGGCTGCCATTTCATTTTCCAAATGCGGTTGACGAATTAACCATATTGATGTAGCTTGAAGCACGTCCTGATGAACGAGCATCGACATGTCGTCGATAAACATCGTTCATTTCTTCACTTTCAGTTCTCGGAGATATAATGAAAGCGCTCGTGGACAAAAACGCATGTATAGGTTGCGGGTTGTGCGCAGACGAATGCCCGGCTGTTTTCGAAATGGGCGAAGACTTGGCAGTTGTTGTGGTCAGCGAGGTCCCAGCCGACGCGATTGCAGACTGCAGGGAAGCTGCGCGGTCCTGTCCTGTGGAAGCAATTAAACTTCAGGAATAACAAAATTAACATCGTTCCAGTTTGGATTGCGGCCCTGTGCCGCTGAAAAGGAGGACTCAATGGGCGGATTCTTTGGTGTGGTTTCCAAAACAGACGCTGTAAAAGATCTCTTCTTCGGAACAGATTATCATTCCCACCTTGGCACAAAGCGCGGCGGCCTTGCGGTCATGGACGACAAAGGATTCACCCGGTACATCCATGACATCACCAACGCCCAGTTTCGATCCAAATTTGACAGCGATATCGGCAAAATGAAGGGCAAAAAAGGCATCGGTATAATCAGCGACTACGAAGACCAGCCCCTTCTAATCGGCTCTCATCTCGGCACTTACGCCATAGTCACGGTCGGCGTAATACAGAACATTGCAAAACTTACAGCAAAAGCCTTTATCAAGAAAACCATCCACTTCTCCGAAATGAGCGGCGGCGAGATCAACCCCACCGAGCTTGTTTCAACCCTGATAAACCAGGAAGCAACTTTCGAGGACGGCATCCGTAATGCCCAGGACATGATCGAGGGCTCCTGCTCCATTCTGCTGCTGACCGATAAAGGCATCTACGCCGCAAGGGACAAGCTGGGCAGGACGCCGGTTATTCTTGGCGAGAAAAAAGGCGCGTTCGCCGTAACCATGGAAACCTGCGCATTCCCAAATCTTGATTTCGAGACAACAAGGGACCTTGGCCCGGGAGAAATTGTCCTCATCACCGAAGACGGCGTTCAGCAGAGAATGCCGCCACTGAAGAAGATGCAGATATGCGCATTCCTCTGGGTCTACTACGGCTACCCGGCATCAGCTTACGAAGGCATCAATGCCGAAGTCGCCAGGAACAGGTGCGGCGCGGCGCTCGCGAAGAATGACAAACTTGAACTCGATCTTGTCGCCGGCATACCTGACTCGGGCACAGGCCATGCTATTGGATACGCGAACGAGGCAAAGGTCCCTTACCAGCGCCCCTTCGTCAAGTACACTCCCACCTGGCCCAGAAGCTTCATGCCGCAGGACCAGTCGGTCCGCGACCTTGTTGCCCGCATGAAACTGATCCCCATAAAAGACCTCATCGCCGGCAAGAAGATGCTGTTCTGCGAGGACTCGATCGTCAGGGGAACCCAACTGAAGGACATTATCAAGCGCATATACGAATACGGGGCAAAGGAAATACACATGCGCCCGGCGTGCCCTCCCCTGGTATATGGCTGCAAATTCCTCAATTTCTCGAGATCCAGCTCCATTCTTGATCTCGCCGGCCGGCGAGCCATAAAGGAAATCGAGGGCGATGACGCCAAGAACCTGGAAGAGTACGCCAAGCCATGTTCAGAGAAACACTGCGCAATGGTTGAGAAAATACGCAAAAGACTGAACCTGACCTCGCTGAAATACCAGAAACTCGACGACCTTGTCGCGGCGATCGGATTGCCGAAGGAAAAAGTCTGCACCTACTGCTGGGACGGCGCGGAATAACCAGACAGAAAAGGGGAAATACTGCATGAAACTCACAGTCTGGACTCTGCTGGCCGCAATAATCGGCATAAGCGCAGGATGTAACGTCAGCAGGCTGGAACCGGGAACACCGGCGGCAAAAACAGCCGAAAAGGAGACAACAACAATGATTACAATTAAAACCAGCATGGGCGAAATCAAGGCGGAACTTTTTGACAAGCAGGCGCCTGAGACCGTGAAGAACTTCAACAACTACGTTGACGCGAAGTTCTTCAACGACACGATATTCCATCGTGTCATTCCTGGCTTCATGATACAGGGCGGCGGATTCACAACTTCATTCTCAGAGAAACCGACAAAATCTCCCGTGGTTAACGAAGCAGGCAACGGCCTGAACAACAAGCGCGGCACACTGGCCATGGCCCGGACAGACGTCATCAACAGCGCCACCAGCCAGTTCTTCATCAATCTCGCCGACAACGCTTTTCTCGATCACAAGGACAACACCGCCGGCGGCTTCGGCTACTGCGTCTTCGGGAAAGTGACTGAAGGCCTGGACGTTATCGACAAAATTGCCAGTGTCAAGACCGGCAGCCGCGGCCCGCATGACGACGTGCCCGTCGACAACGTTGTCATTCTCTCGATTGAGCGCTCGGGAAAGTAATCCCCTGCGCTCGTAGTCTCTTTTTCGCCTTCCTCTCCCTCGAGGGGAGCCGCCTTCGCCGGACTGGAAGGGCTGCGGGCTAGGGAGGACCAATGGCGCGTAACGCGCCATGAAGGTGAGGGTGTTCAGCTCCCTACTTCTAAATTGGTTATTCAGTATTTCGCGTCGCAAGGCAAGCGACCACCCCGCCTGCAAAGCTATGCTTAGCATTGCTGGCAGGTTGGCCCAAAGGGCCAACGTGGCAATATTCGATATTGGGTTTTTCCTCCAGGTCTTCCCGTGGTCGGTGCTCTGCACCCGTAGTCGTCCCCCGTGGTCGTCTTCCGTAGTCCTTCTTCCTTATTTTTCGCCAAAACCATTGTATTCTTCCTGTCTGCGTCCTAGAATTCACCCACAAGCTGGTCGTTCCACATAATCAATGGGCACGGAGTGCGCCAAGAACACGAAAAAAGGCGTTTTCTAATGAAAACAGGGCTTTTGCAGGTAAATACGTACTAATAGATATAATGGTTTAGGCGTCTAGTTGCCTAAACCATGTTCGCCATAAAGAATATGAAAGAGAAAATATCGAGAGTTTCATTGGTTATCTATGTAGTCTTGTTTTTGGCCTCATTCCTTCTTTTATCGTGCCCAGGAGATAACGTTGTTTGGTTTTGCATCATGGGAGCTTTCTCGATTCCTCCACTCATCGTAGGGCCAAGAAAATATCGAATACTCGGGATAATTGCATTTGTCCTGACCATTGTCTTAATCACCGCAGACTACATTGCAGGAAAACTATTCTAAACAATGGTCGAAATATAAGATTGAAAATGGAACAGCAAAAGCAAAAGAGATAGGCGAACCATGAACTGGAGGGTACTTTTCAAACCTGCGGTTTGAAAATCCCCTCAGTTCGGACGTTAGCCTCGAACACATTTGGAAGGCAAAAAGCAGTTGACGGCGATGGACCTATATTTAGAATCCGCAGTTGTGCAGCCGCGGTGCGGCGAAACACGTACTGCCAGCCCCACTCCTTCCCGAGATTTGGATATTTTCTCATCAAAGACGGCCAGATATAAACATCACCAAGCCCAGCCTTCCTGTCAGTTTCAAAAAGCGCTTTAACCTTAACAATATGCTCTTCCAGGGCGGTCGCATACTTATCCGGCAGAACAGTGACCCGGTCCTTCTCCCCTTTGCCATTTCGTCGAGATTGAGATAGTTCTTGTTATCAGCCCTGAACCGACATACCATTTTGAGTGTTAACTGGGAGAAGAACAATGAGTCACAGCGTCTTCATTTCTTACGCTCACGAAGACAAGCCTGTAGCCGACGCTGTATGCGCACGACTGGAAGCAGGAAATATACGCTGCTGGATAGCGCCGAGAGACATCCTGCCAGGCCAGGAGTGGGGCGACAGCATCATATGCGCGATTGAATCAGCCCGCGTGATGGTCCTCATATTCTCCCACGGCTCCAACGTTTCCAAGCAGGTCCTTCGTGAGGTCACCGCCGCGGTAAAGAACAACGTCGTCGTTATACCTTTCCGAGTGGAGGATGTTACCCCGTGTAAGTCAATGGAATATCTGCTGAACGTTCCCCACTGGTTAGAGGCTATTACCCCGCCTTTTGAAAGCCACATAGACGAACTGCGAAATACGATAACCGGGTTGCTTAACCCCGGGATATCACAGTCATCGGTGGCCGGCGGCGGGCGAACAGCGAAACTGCAGGAGAAGAGTCGGCCCTGGCCCGCTCTGATAACAAGTGGGGCGGTTCTCGTCGGTCTCGCCATATTCGGTGTGGCGTACTGGTCGTCTCGCGACGGTAAGATAATGCCACGCCCGGCCGAATCATCAGGGCAGCCATTGCCGGTAAATCAGTCGACGGAATCAAAATCAAACGCAGTCCAGGCACTCCTGGTCCTGGTTAAGGCTGACTGTTTAAGAGGGCTGTTTGACGACGCCGTTCGAGACGCCACCAAGGCGTTGGAGATCGATCCTGTCAACGTGCCGGTACTTTGGCTGAGAGCCGATGCCTATCGATCCCAGAACCTATTCGACTATGCGATTCGCGACACTACCCGCGCACTGGAACTTGATCCGACTAACTCGGCCGCGCTTGCTATCCAGGCGGAAGCATACCGCCAGCAGGGCCTGGTGGATGAGGCGTTGCGCGATGCATCCCTTGCGATTGAGTCGGATCCAAACAATGCTTTTGCTCTCCAGACACGTGCCGACGTTTATCGCGCTTTAACCAGACCTGTTGAGGCATTGCGGGACGCATCGGGAGCCCTTGCGCTCCAGCCTGACCGCCAGAAAGCTGGCCTGATAAGGGCTGAATCACTTCGTATTATCGCAAAAGTCCAGGATGATGTGCGTGTCATGACGCGCGCCATGGCCGCGGTTCCGGGATCAGCGGCGAATCTTGTCCAGCGGGCAGATGCCCTCTTAGTATTGGAACGGAATGATGAGGTTGTGAGCGACGCAACCAAGGCGCTGGCTCTCGATCCTAATGTGGTTTCGGCACTCTTATTACGGGCCGAAGCCTACAGGCGGTTGAACCGGCCTAAGGATGCTAAACTGGACGTTGCACGAGTGCTTGAACTTCAACCGAATAATCAAATTGCAGCAAGAATCTCGATCTCAATAGACAAAGCTGAGCGCTGGTCGTCACGCGACGGGAAGAAGCAGTCGCGACCGACCGAGACAGTTGCAACGACACAATCGCCAGACCGGTCCTTACCTGGTCAGAGTCCAGCCGATAAAATGACTTCCGGTAATTCGTCCATCAGCACAAGTCAGGGAGATGCGGCGATGACTCCAGGTGGATCAAAGAAGAGCTCTGTAGAGCAGGCTAGAAATTGGATCGTGAAGATGATAGAACAGAAAGCGGCTGACGAGGTCCTGTCATACTTGGAAAAAGCGGACAAGGAAAAGGTGGATTTCTATGCAGCCTTTGGGCCAATGGCAACGATTGTTCGACGTCCATGTTTGCTCTACTGGTGTGCCGGGCGTTTCCTCGCAATTGCAGTGACGGATGACAAGACTGCGGATCTGCCGAGGTCAGGTCAGTACAGGGGAAGAGTCATGGATAAGGCATTGTTTACACTGCCGGAAGAAGAAAAGTATGAGTTGAGTGATGCTCGCGTGACATCCGGTCCTGTTAATGTCCGGGAAACTTTTACCAGACGAATCGCTTATCATCGCAGGGTGAGCTCCTCGATTGATAAGGTCCGATTATTTGTAATCACCTTTAACAAGGAAGGGGAATCTTATTCATTCAGTCCTTCCATTAAACTCGAGGATTCGAGCGGCATCTATACCTTTGCGGTTGATGAGCTGGCCAAGACGGCGCGCCAGGCCGAGTTTGAAGGGCCCCCAAGGCTGTTTCTTGGTCTTTTTGAGGAGAGCGGGCCTCCAGACAAACCGGAACGACGGCGCGTCAGTAATGTGTGGTCGCTTGAGATTATAACAGTAGATCAAGTGCGCGGTAACCGGCCGTGATAGCATGTCCTGGCGGCGATCGAGAGCCTGCGCCGCATCGTTCTGAAATGGCCCGCCTGGGCTAAGCCCAACACGAAGAAGAAGTCCGCGCGATGAGAACATGAAAGAGGCCAACACGCCGTCCCAGGAATATGCCTCGCAACCCCGGCAATCCTGAACGGCACCGTTCGGTCTGATAAATAATGAGAACGACTTGCATACTTGCTATGACATTGTTGATCGCAGGCTGTGCCACAGTTAAATTAGGTGGACCGGAAGGCACCTCAGCCAACCGCAAGATCCGTAACTGGGAAAAGTCAGTCCAGTTTGACGTAAAGTTCAAGACGGTTGACAAAATGCGGGTGTTCGATGGTATTGAAGTGACAGCAGCTGATTTGCCCACCTTCGGCGGGCCAGGAGGGGTTCATTTCCACGGTCGCCTGTATGAAATAGTTGATGGTTACGAGAGGCGTTGCGGTGATATCTTTGACAACCATTCCAACTTGTCATCGGGACCCGTCCTAAATTGGTTTGATCGAGCCAGGAAGGGAACGGTTGTATATGAATACCGTTTCACATTCTTCAGGTCATACAATCTGAGCAACAACTATCCGGATCAGTACGACGATTTTGAGGTGTTGTATACGGGTGTAGCCAGAAAGAGCTTCAAGAAAACCGAACAAGGCCATTGAGCGTATCGGATTTCCCGCGCCGCGCAGGAATCCTCACGCACATGGCAGACGTTGGAACCTTGAACGGCAAGAGATGAAAACGAAAGTGGCGCCAATTTGTTGCGTTGTAAGTGCTTGATGATGGGGAAATACCATAAAGTCCAGCCGGCTGGACTGGCGTTTTGCAGCCGCAACAATGCTTCATTCGAGCGCGATCCGGGAAACCAGCAGTTGGTCCCCTCGCCTGCCGGATGATTTCCGAAGGCAAAACTTAGTGTAAAAAATATAACGTTTTGGGTTCCTCGCTGTTTTCAGTGGAATAGAGCATGGCGTGTAATACCGGCGCGGAGAATGATCACCACCCGCCCAAGGGGCTGGAGACGCCCTGCTGCGCCAAGGCTGCGCAGGGCAGGCAGAGACACGGAGAATATAAGAACACGGAGAATTGCCGATTTGTTGGGACTCCTTCTTCCTCCCTGAAAGATGTTGCGCGAATTTCTCATAGGGCTTGTTCTGACAGGTACATATATATAGATAACCACACGATCTTTGTCCTATGAAAAATTCGCGCATCGTTTGTACATCTGGAGAAAGCAGAGAAAGACACTTTTCTCTCCTCGATATCTCAGTGCCTCCAGCTCCGATTCTGATTGGAGCGGGTGGTGAGTTGTTTTGTTTCCTATATTCCACTGGAAATGACGAGGAACCAAGTTTTGCGTCGTAAATACCTGCAATCAGGCAGTTAACCAAAAAAGTTCACCCGGATGAACTTTTTGCCCGGCAATGCTTGAAATCCGGGAACGTTAGAATGGCCGTTATGCCTTGAAGCAGAAATCCATGTCCTTCGCCGCCTTGAGTTCATCCGGCCGGCTGACGGGCGTTGAAACAGGAGCTGCACACACTGAACCTGGATCCTTCTCGGCTTTCTCCGCGATCTTCTTCATTGCGGCAATGAACATGTCCAGTGTCTCCTTACTCTCCGTCTCGGTAGGCTCGATCATCATCGCTTCCTTGACGATAAGCGGGAAATAGATTGTCGGCGGATGATATCCCTCATCAATCAGCGCCTTCGCGATATCAAGGGCGTGCACCCCGAACTTGTTCTGCTTCTGCGCCGAAAACACACACTCATGCATGCAGGTCTTGTCAAAAGGAAGATCGTACACTCCCTTCAAGGCATTTAGTACATAGTTCGCATTAAGGACTGCATTCTCGCTGACCTCTACCAGGCCATCCGCACCGAGCAGGAGAATGTAGGCGTATGCCTTCAGGCAGACGGAGAAATTCCCGTAGAACGGCGCGATATAACCTATTGATTTCGGGAAATCATAATCCAGCGTGTAGGTGCTGTCCTTGCGCTTCACAACCCTTGAGATCGGGAGGTATTCAACCAGGTGTTTCTTGACGCCTACCGGTCCGGCGCCCGGGCCGCCGCCGCCGTGCGGCGTCGCAAAAGTCTTGTGCAGGTTGATATGCATCACGTCAATGCCCGCATCGCCCGGCCGGAATTTGCCGAGCACCGCGTTCAGGTTCGCGCCATCGTAATAAACCAGCGCATTGCGGCTGTGCGCGATTTTGACAACCTGCTCAATCTTGCTGTTGAAAATTCCAAGCGTGTTCGGATTGGTAAGCATTATGGCCGCGGTACGGTCGGTGATCATCGCCTCAAGGGCGGCAACATCAAGCATGCCGTCTTTGTGGTCCGTCGGAACCGACCTGATCTTGAACCCGGCTATCGCCGCGCTCGACGGGTTTGTCCCGTGCGACTCGTCCGGCACCAACACCTCGTCCTTGTTCGTGCCCTTGTCCTTGTGATACGCGGCTATCAGCATCATGCCGGTAAGCTCGCCATGGGCGCCGGCCAGCGGCTGGAGCGTGAAGGCATCCATGCCGGCAATCTCGCACAAAAGCCTTTCGAGCTCGGACAGCACCATCAGCGCGCCCTGCGTCAGCATTCCGCCGTAACGGAGCTGCGGCAGGAAAGGATGCAGTTCTGCAAAGCCCTTCATCTGGGCTATCTTCTCGAGAATCTTGGGATTGTACTTCATCGTGCAGGAACCAAGCGGATAAAACCCTGTATCAACCCCGAAATTCTTCCGCGAAAGGTTGGTGAAGTGACGTACAACATCCAGCTCTGAAAGTTCGCACAGCCCGGCGGCGGAGCCGCGCCGGTATTTAGCGGGTATTACGGCCTTTTCCGGCACATCGCTGGCAGGAAGTCCAACTCCACGCCTGCCCTGCTGGGATTTTTCAAAAATCAGTGACACAACACATCCTCCACGGCCTCGGCAAGAGCGCCTATTTCACTCTTTGTCCTCTTCTCCGTCACACAGACAAGGAGATAAGACGCCATGCCCTTATAGAAACGGCCCAGGGGAAGCCCGGGCGCAATACCCCGCTCAACCAGCATTCCGGCCAGATCCCCGGCATTAATCGGAAGCTGTACCGTAAACTCATTGAATGTCGGATTGGACTCCATAACCTTGACACCTGGTATGTCCCCGAACCTTTTCATGGCATACCTTGTCTTCGAATAACACAGTTCGGCAACTTCCCTGAGCCCTTCTTTGCCAAGGAGCGCAAGATAGACACTTGCCCGCAGCGCGCAAAGCGCTTCGTTCGAGCAGATGTTCGATGTAGCCTTCTCGCGGCGGATATGCTGCTCACGGGCCTGCAGCGTAAGCACAAACGCCTCCCGGCCGTTGCGGTCAACAGTCCGCCCGACAAGCCTGCCAGGCATCCTGCGGACCAGTTCCTTTGTCGTCGCCATAAAGCCGAGGTAAGGTCCGCCGAAGCTCAAAGGTATTCCCAGCGACTGCCCCTCACCTGTCGCTATGTCGGCGCCGATTTCACCCGGCGTCTTGAGCACTGCCATTGCAACCGGGTATACGGACTGGATCACAAGTATGCCCCGCTTGTGACAATGCTCCACGATATCGCTGTGGTCATCAATGACACCGAAGAAATTCGGATTCTGGAGAATGACCGCCGCCGTGTTGTCGTCCAGCTTGTCGAAAATCTGCTTCCGGTCACTCTGCCCGTGCGTGACAGGCACTTCGGCAAAAGCAATAGACAGGTTGGCCGTGTAGGAATACAGCATCTTCCTGTAGACCGGGTTTACACCGCTGTCCATCACTATCCTTCCCCTGCCGGTGGCGTGCAGGGCCATCTGGCAGGCCTCGTAAAGCGCGGTCCCGCCGTCATACATGGAGGCATTCGCCACTTCCATCCCCATCAGCCGGCAGATGTTCGTCTGGTATTCATAGATTGCCTGAAGCGTCCCCTGCGAGAGTTCAGGCTGGTAAGGAGTGTAAGCGGTATAAAACTCGCTGCGCGAAACAATGGCATCAACCGCCGCAGGAATAAAGTGATCGTAAAACCCGCCGCCAAGGAAATTAGTAAGATGTGAATAGTTCCTTGCCGCAATACTCTCGAACAGGTTGGATACTTCAAGCTCCGACCTGGCCCGCGGCAGGTTGAAAGACCTGGGCTTCAGCGATGACGGTATGTCCCTGAAGAGTTCGTCCATCGACGACACCCCGCACGCACCCAGCATCTGCTTCCTCTGTTCTGCAGTATTGGCAACGTAGCTCATTATTCTTTTCCAGCCGACTGGTCGTATGCCTTGCCGTCCATCAGGGAACCGAGCTGGGCGGCATCAACATCCGACAGCTTCACAATCCAGCCCTTGCCGTGCGCATCCTGGTTGATGATTTCAGGAGTGTCCTTGAGGGCAGTGTTAACCTCGACAACCTTCCCGCCTATAGGAGCATAAATATCGCTGGCAGCCTTCACGGACTCGATAACGCCGCACTCCTGCCCCTGTTTCAAGACCTTGCCGATGGCCGGAAGCTCAACAAAGGTTATATCGCCCAGCGCATGCTGCGCGTGGTCGGTAATCCCAATGACCGCCGCCTTGCCGTCAACTTTTACCCATTCATGTGTCTTGGTATATTTTCTGTCTTCAGGACTCATTTATTCCTCTTCTTTCATTTCGTTATCAAAACTCGCCATTACTTAAGCAGATAGAATTCAAAATCACCGGAACCTCATTCTGAATCCTGAATTCTGACTGCTGACTTCTGGATTACAAAAACTCTGCCATCGGCTTTCTTGCCGTTGCCCCTTTATAAAAAGGCATTTCACTTACAACACCCGGTATGTTCTGTCTTGGATTCTTGATGAGAATTCGACGTCCCTGGTTGCTGCAAGCATTGGTAACATAGCCAATCGCGATTGCGATTTCAAGAGAAGGCGCAAAACTTCCGCTGGCGACCTCGCCAATGGCCTCGCCCGCTTCATCCAGGATAACATCGCCGTTGCGGGCCGCGCGCCTGCCCTCAAGGGTTATGCCGACAAGCGAATTCTTCTTTTTAGCCGCATCCTGCACTATTCCCGAGCCGATAAATTTCTTTGTTTGCGATATTGAACGCACAAAACCCGATTCCGCGGCATTCCGTTTATCGTTCAGCTCATGGCCATAAAGCGGCATGCCTATTTCGAGCCTCAAAGTATCCCGCGCGCCCAGGCCGGCCGGCTCGGCGCCAAGCTCCATGCACCTGGCCCAGAGTTTCAATGCCAGGTCCGGATCACCGTATATCTCGAAACCCAGTTCACCGGTATACCCTGTCCGGCTGACAATTATCTTCCTGCCGCCGGATGTGCCGGGTTTGAAGTAATAGTACTTCATGTCGGCAACCGGCTGGTCCGCAATCTTCTGCATGATCTTTGCCGAACCTGGCCCCTGCAGGTCAAACTTCGCCGTCCGTTCCGAAATGTTCTCGGCCTTTGTATCCGACGACAGGTGCGACTTGATCCAGTCAAAATCGTTTCCCTGCGTCCCGGCATTGACGACAATCATGAATTCCTGGTCGCCGAACCTGTAAACCAGCAGGTCGTCGATTACCCCGCCGTGCTCATTGCACATCAGCCCGTAACGGCACTGGCCGGTTTTCATCGTTGAAACATCGCACGAGACAATGTTCTCCAGGTCGGCAACGGAACGGGGCCCCTCCACCATGAACTCGCCCATGTGGCAGGTATCGAAAAGCGCCGCAGCCTTCCTGCAGGCATTGTGCTCCTGGATGATTCCCTTGTAGCGGATCGGCATCATGTAACCGCCGAAAGGCCCCATCTGTGCGCCAAGAGAAACATGCATATCGTAAAACGGGGTCTTCCTGAACTCAGAGTCGCTCATGTTACCTCCTTGGGGATAAGATGTCTTACACAATTCGCAAGCCTCAATACCGCCTCTCCGGAGGGCCAGATGTCGAGGACTGTAACAGCTGTATTGTTAATATCCATCATCACGGCCTGGTCCGGCGGCCGTTTGGCAAAGAGCGGAACAATACTGCGTATCAGGTTCCCGTGGCAGACAATCAGGATTCTCTCCCCCGGAACGTGAGCACGCCTGACGTGGGCCACGAACTTTTCCATGGCGCTGCGCTCTGCGCGGACTTCCCTTCGCATGGCCACGGTCAGCGGAATGTAACCCGGCGCGAAATGTTGCGGTGAAACTTCTCGGAGATCGGCCGTGACAGTCCACGGAGGTTCTTTCTGGTGCTTCAGTATCGCCAGGGCGGTCTGCTTGGCCCTTAAAAGATCACTTGAATAAATATGGGTAAAAGTTTCTTCTGCCAGCCTTTTTGCAACCCGCTCCGCCTGGCGCTCGCCAAGGCTGCTCAGAAGGGGTCCCAGCGACTTGGTCCCGTCATCAGAGGCCACCGCCTGGGCATGACGCACAAAGACAGCGGTCAATGGCACCTCGACAGCCGTTTCTTTATGTTTATGTTCAGTCTTTGTCATTAATAATCCTCGACCGCATGTGGCGCAGAGTCATATAGCGCACATCCGCCGGAATTCAAGCAATAAAACCAGGCTGATTGCCCGGGACAAGGTCTGCCTGTGCTCTTTCCGTGATTTTTTCCTTTTTTGAAGGCACTTATCCTGCCAGTATCAGGCCATGTCAAAGGAAGACTTCAGTATACAGTCACTCGGAACCTGCAGGTTCAATTCACCCCACCAACAGAGGGCATTCATTACACCTGATTCTGCAATACTGGTCGACCCCACAGTCGCGGGTTGCAGGAACTGCGAAGGCACTCCAGTTTCAATGGAAAGGGCCGGTCCGCGCGAGAACATATTCTTTAACGCGAAGAATACACGGGCCGCAATCGTCACCTGCGGCGGACTTTGCCCCGGGCTCAACGACGTTGTCCGCGCCCTTACAATGGTAATATGGTACCGCTATGGCGTAAGGGAAATCATAGGCTTCAAGTACGGGTACGAAGGTCTTGTTTCTTCCTTCAACCATCCGCATATCATCCTCACCCCGGAAGTTGTTGAAGATATCCACCAGGACGGCGGCACAATCCTTGGAACATCGAGAGGCAACCAGGACCCCTCAAAGATGGTTGATTTCCTGCAAGAAAATAAAATCAACATTCTTTTCACGATCGGCGGAGACGGAACACAGAGGGGAGCGCTGGCAATCGCGAAAGAAGCACGGAACCGGAACTTTGAGATATCGGTCGTGGGCATCCCGAAAACCATCGACAACGATATTTCCTACACCGAACGCACTTTTGGTTTTGAGACTGCCGTTGCCATGAGCAGAACACCGATCTCCTCTGCGCATATGGAAGCAAAGGGCGTGCAAAACGGCATCGGCCTGGTGAAACTGATGGGACGGGAATCCGGTTTTGTGGCGGCCTATGCCACGCTGGCATCCAGCGATGTCAACCTGGTGCTGATTCCGGAGGTTCCTTTCTCGCTGGATAAACTCTTTGCTTTCCTTGAAAGCCGCATGCAGAGGAAATCCCACGCCGTAGTTGTTGTTGCCGAAGGCGCCGGCCAGGAACTGGTCGAAACTGAAGGCAGGGATGCTTCAGGCAACATAAAATTCGGGGACATAGGTCTATTCCTGAAAAAGACAATCACCGACCACTTTGTAAAGGCAGGAAGAACTGTCAACGTCAGGTATATCGATCCTTCATACACTATACGCAGCCAGCCGGCCAACCCGGACGATTCGGTATTCTGTTTCAGGCTGTCGGAAAACGCGGTCCACGCCGCAATGGCAGGAAAGACGGCAATGGTGATAGGCCTCTGGAATGGACACTTTGTTCACGTGCCGATGGAAAAAGCCACGGCAACAAGGAAAAGAATCGATCCTGCAGGCGCGCTCTGGAACAGCGTCCTTGATAATACCGGCCAGCCGGCAAAAATGGACTGAAACCGGATTCAGTCAATTTCGGACATAGACCTGGTAAACGTAGGACAAGCTCTTCTCTTCGCCTGTTGTCAATTCTATCTGCCACGTTAATATGTGCCTGGGATTTACCTGCTTCAGGCCCTTGGCGGTCTGGATGTCCTTTGCATTTGCCGGGTTCTCCACCACTTCACCGGAAAGTTCCTTTGTGATTTCGATGTTCACCACCTTGTCCTGCCGGTTCTTCACCTTCAATTCGCCCTTCACCGTGACCAGGTCATAGTTGTAACCATAAAATTGCGCTGCACTTCTCTTGCGTTCCTTTTCCATCTCTGCCTGTTCCGCCACAACATTCATGGCCCGGTTGATCCGTATGGTTGTCTCGGCCCCCGGTGCCGTAAAATAGCAGATATCCTGACCCGTGAACTGGCCGTCTTTCACGAACTCCGCAGCCGCGGTTGTCAAAGGCATCTTGAGGCTGTTGACCAGGCGGCACGAGTGCCAGACTTCTTCTCCAGGCTTCTTGTTATCCTCGCCCTGCTCATCCGAATGATAGCGCTCATCCTTGTCAAGGAAGTCTGCAATCTTCCAGGTATAAATGTGCTTGTATGGCATTTCGGCCGTAAACAGCGGAATGCAGGCCGTTTCTCCTTTCTTGAGGGAAAATTCTTTGACCGGATACAGGAACAAATCCTCTGAAAGCGTTCCTTCTGCCGCAGTTGAGTAGTTTGGCAGCGGTGCATTTTCCGTATCGTATCCTGACACGTTGCTGCTCAGAGCAAAGGCCTGCTGCATCATCATGCCGCCGTGCCGGCCTCCTTCTGCACTTTCCGTTCTGCCCTTGGCAAGAGAGGTAAGAAAATCGGCAAGGTTCTGGCTCATGGCCATGGGACTCAATAGTTCACCAAACTTGATGTTTGGGAAACCTGTAACAAGCTCCAGCTTGACTTTGTCGAAATCAGCCAGTTCATTGATAATCACCGCTTTTGCGCTCAGTTTTGCCGTCTTGCCATCTGACAGATCCACCAGGTAACTCGGTACCCATGTCACGCCCCTGGCAAGGTAACTGACCGAAACCTTCTCGCCGCCTGCCGGCTTTTCAAGTTCCAGCCTGATGCCGGGACGTTTCTGACTTGTCTTTATGACGTGATTTACTTTCTCACCCTCCAGCTCAGCGCGTGAAATGCTGCCGGAATTAAGAGCCACCGTTCCCTTCGCCGTCTTCACAAGCGCAAAAGCCGGCGTCCCCGGGTTGAAACTGTCGTAGCGTCCGTAAGGATCCTGAATCCGCCTGATGTCCATGAAATACGGGCTGGGCGGTTCTTTGGTGTTACTTTCATCACCGGTTTTCATGATGACACCTTCGACGTCATCATCAGATGACGTGCGAATCAGCACCTTGCGCCCGGCATTAGCCTGGAGGAACTGGTCCATATTCGTAACGTCCGACAGTTCTTCAACAGTTTCCATCGAAGTGATTAAACTTCGGACTTTAACACGGTCAGAATATCCCAGCCAGAACGTGCCATACGAAGGAACCGGCAACTGGCCGAACCGAACGGTGTTTGCCTTTTCCGGCAGCTTGGCGCCTGATTTGATGAAGCCGATGCCGTTCTTGAACAGTGACAGCGTTTCAATTTTCAGCTTAACATCCGGGGGCTGTTCCTCAGCCGCTGGAGAAAATCCCGTCACACAGACAAGGATACCCGCCACTGCCACCCAAACCATACTTCCTGCATATCCCGCAACCTTCATACCTGCTCCTCCCAGCCACAGACCGGCATTCTATGCGCGCTTTGTGCCTATGCGCCTCAATTACGAGTACTTGCCGTAAACGTAATCCTTCATCTGTTTGTTCTCATCAATGAGCTCATCAAGCAGACCCTTGACCACATCACCGATAGACACAATCCCTACGACTTTCTCGCCGTCAAGGATGGGTAGATGCCTTACCCTCTTCTTCGTCATCAACTCCATGACTTCCTGGATGGAATTATCCCTGCCGGCAAACGTCAGTTTCTTCCTGGGGGTCATCACCTTCTCCACGGGAATATGGGACATTTTGCCCTTTGTCATGTGCGCCGCGCGCAGCACATCTCTCTCGGTAATCAAACCCTCCAGGTTCCCCTTTTGGTCCATGACAAGTAGAGAACCTATGCGTTTGTCGTTAAGCATCTTCAGGCAGTCACTTAAAGGCGCACTACCCTTTATGTGATACATTGCCGCCGTTCTCTTCTGTTTCAGCAGTTGACCTACGCTCATGTCTGCCTCCTCTTCTGTTTGCACTCCGGCACACCGCCAATTCCTTTTCTGTATTGTATTATATCACCCTGGTTACTGTAAGCAATCCGATTAAAACTTCTTTTGAGTATCCGCCAGCATAATGCTATATTCCCGCAAATGAGCCTTCCGAACAACTTCTTCGCAAATGTCGCCGGGAGTTATCCCGATTATCTCCGCGACGAGTCGCGCCACACAGGAACTGCCGATTCAATCTCATTCCCGAAATCCGAAGCAGACATCCAGTCTCAGCTTGCGGAACTGAACAACCTGAAAATCCCCGTTACAGTGCAGGGCGCGAGAACAGGAATAACAGGCGGAGCGGTGCCCCATGGCGGCCACGTCCTTAACCTCAGCCATATGGCCGCCATTTCCGGTATTTCCCCCCACCCGGCGGAAGATGCATTTATCCTGACAGTCCAGCCCTGCGTGCTCCTGTCAGACCTCCGGCTCTTCCTGGAAACAAAAAAATTTGATATCTCCGCGTGGTCAGACGACGCCGTACAGGCCCTCACTGAATTGAGGGCGCGAAAGAATAACTATTTCTTCCCGCCGGATCCCACGGAAACATCAGCTTCAATAGGCGGAATGGTCTCGTGCAACGCTTCCGGCGCACGTTCTTTCTTCTACGGACCGACACGGTGTTATGTCGACAATCTCCGCGTTGTTCTTGCGGACGGATCGATCCTGGTCCTCAAGCGCGGCGATCCAAAAGCATCAGCCCGGAATTTCAAGGTTCTAACGGACAGCGGCCGCGAAATCTCCGGCATACTGCCGTCGTATACCATGCCAAATGTGAAAAACGCCTCGGGCTACTTTGTCCGGGATAACATGGACCTTCTCGACCTATTCATCGGGGCGGAAGGAACACTTGGCGTCGTCTCTGAAATAGGAATCAAGGTGATCCCCGCCCCGGCCGTGATATGGGGAGTGATGGCCTTCTTCCCTTCAGAAGAAATTGCCCTCACTTTTGTCAGGACAGTCCGGACTACGGAACCAAAGCCGGTCGCAGTCGAGTTCTTCAACAATGGCTCTCTCAATCTACTCAGGACACAGAAAGATTCAAATCCGGCCTTCCACGATCTTCCGGCAATACCCCCATCCGGCCATACCGCCATATATGTCGAATACCAGGGTCCGGACGAACAAACCGTTGAACAGGCAGTGATAAGCATGTCGGAAGTGATGAACGCCGCCGGTGGCGATACGGACGCGACATGGATGGCCTCAGACAGCCGCTGCCTTATGGAACTCAAGGACTTCAGGCACGCGCTTCCGGAAATCGTGAACCTGCAGATCGATGAAAGACGCAAGAAGGAACCAGCCCTTACGAAACTCAGCACGGACCTGGCAGTCCCTGACGACAAGCTTGAAGACATCATGCACATTTACCGCTTCTCCCTAGCGGAGGCAGGACTTGAGAATGTCATCTTCGGGCATATCGGAAACAACCATGTTCATGTCAATATCATCCCGAACACGATGGAAGATTACCAGCGCGCCAGGGAACTCTACATGAAATGGGCTGCCAGCGTGGTCCTTATGGAAGGCTCCGTTTCAGCTGAACACGGAATCGGCAAACTGAAAATAAACATGCTTCGCGCCATGTTCGGCGATGAAGGCATCCGCCAGATGAAGAACGTAAAAGCCTGCTTTGACCCGGAAAACATCCTCAACCGCGGAAACCTGTTTGCATAGGAAGGCGCAAAGTTGGACAAGCCAAAGATCCTCCTCGTCAATCCGCCAATCTACGACTTCACTGCCTACGATTTCTGGTTGAAGCCGTACGGCCTCCTGGAAGTTGCCGGTTACCTGCGCGGCAAGACCGATCTCAAACTCTTCGACTACCTCGACCGGGCCAGGATGGACCACAACGTCTGCCTGTCCGACAACTGGGGCCGCGGAAAATACCTTTCCGAAGAAATCAGCAGACCGGCCGCCTTCGCCGAAATACGCCGCCGGTACCACAGATTCGGGCTTAAGAGGGAACTGTTCCGGAAATTCCTGGCCGGCAACGGACCATTCGACTTTGTGCTGGTCCAGACCGTCATGACCTACTGGTACCAGGGGGTAAAGGAAGTCATCGACGACATCCGCGAGATCTCGCCGGGCGCAAAAATCATACTCGGCGGAGTCTATGCCACGCTCTGTCCGGATCATGCCGGATCGCTTGGCCCGGACCTGATAGTCAGGGGAGCGGACCTCGCGCCTCTGGGAAAACAGCTCGGCATTGAACCCGATCTCCGGCAGCCGGCCTTCTGGCAGGGGTACTGGGAATTGACAACAGGCACAATCAGGCTTTCTGATGGATGCCCGTTTGCCTGCACATACTGCTCTGTTCCGGAAGTCTACAGGAATTTTGCCCCAAGGCCGCTGGAACAATGCATCCGCGAGTACGAACTCCTCGTCAGCAAAGGGGTACGGGACATTGCTTTCTATGACGACGCCCTGCTCTTCCAGGCTGACAAGTGCCTTGTGCCTTTTCTAAATCGAATCACCGGGAAAAGAAATGATGTAAACTTCCATACGCCAAATGCCCTAAACGCACGCTTCCTCACCGCGGAACTGGCATGCCTTATGGTTAAACGCGGGTTTAAGAGTTTTTACATCGGCTTTGAGAGTATCTCGGACAAATGGCAGGAAAGAACCGGCGGGAAGACTGGACGCGACGAACTCGCTGCAGCCGTGGACAACCTGAGGGCTGCCGGCGCCAGACTGGACGATACTTTCGCATACATCATCGCCGGCCACCCGGACAGCGATATCCAGGAGCTGGAGCATTCCATGGAATTTGCGCACAAGCTGGGGATCAAGGTCATGCTTTCAGAGTTCTCGCCTGTACCAGGCACGCCTGATGGCGGGAAATGCGCAGCAGTCACCAACCTTGACGAGCCTTTGAACCACAACAAAACAGCCTTCACAATCCGCGCTCTCGGAGAGGACAATATCCAGCGGCTGAAACTGCTCTGCAAAGAATTGAACGGGCGGAAAGCTTAGAGTCTTAACTTCCCAGATGAGAGCCATGTAAATCATGCCCCTCTTTATGCCATGTTTCATGGCGTGGCGATCGTGCCATGCATTTCGCCGGGAGGCGAAATGCATGGCACACTCCTTTTAGCTTTAACGAATAAACGCCAGTCCACTTACCATCCAAGAAACCGGAAGACAACGTGCGCGATCACAGAATAGACGAGCAGCACAATGACTGCCGGCAGGAGCTGCCTGTAAAACCGGGCAAGTGACGTCTTGAAATAATCCTTCGACACAAGCAGGCAAAGGTGGACCGGCGAGAGCAGTATCCCGGCATAACCGAATCCATAAGCCAGCACAAGCGTCGCAACAGGGGTCAGCCCCGAACCCTGGGTGACCATCAACCCGACCACCAGGGGGAACGCCGTACCGGTGAAGCCTGATCCTATACCCGTCACCATGCCCGCCAGGAACGGCAGCGCAACAACCGCGAAAACCAGGGGAATGCCGCTGTTTACAAGCTCACTGCCAGCCGCCGGAAGCAGTCCTGACTTCTCCAGCATGAATTGGAACACCATCACACCAACCAGCGAAAGCTGGACACTCATTGATGTCTTCGTAAACAACGTCGCGAACATCTTCCGCTTTTTTTTCTCCTGTCCGCGCTCATCGGCGTTTATCTGCGGTTTAGTCCTTCCGTCCCACGCTATAAGAACAAGAGCAGCCACAAGCCCGATCACCACGGCAAAAAGCTTCCTCGCCTGCACATTCATGTCCGGCAGCACCTTTGACAGCGGATATGGCAGGACGAAAAGAGACAGCAGGACAATCACCAGCGGCGTCAGGAGGAACAGTGCCCGTCTATTGCTGCCCTCACCTCCTCCCGGAATACCGGCCAGCCTTGGAACATGTGAATGGACAAACAGGAAGTACCCCGCAACAATGGTCACAATGGTGAATGACACCTGCACGCTTACAAACTGCCACGCCGGAATCATGCTGAACACGGACATGGCTATGATCACGCCAGGGTACAGCGGCCACCAGTATTCCCAGATGTGACGGAACCAGTAATTTACCGTTGCCTTCCATTCCGGCAGCCCTTCATCCTTGCCGCTTGCCTGCTCGACAAAGGGCGCGGAAAACAGCGCCCCGGCAGGGCTTGGAATCAATCCCATGACAGCAGGCAGTGCCATGATGGTAAATGCGCGGCCGTGCCGCCCGCCCCATCTCTTTGTTGCCGCCACAATCTCAGCAGAGTTGTTCTCCTCGGTCATGTAGTGATCAACCTCGATGATCAGCGCCATGACCAGGACAAAGAACCACAGTTCGCTGTTCAGCAAGGCGTGGCCCAGATTGATGAAAGTGCCGGGAAAACCCAGCCCTGCCCAGAGATTCAGGCCGACTGCACCGATGATAAGCGAGATGCCGAGATTGACCTTTATCCGGTTCAAAACCAGCACCAACGCAAAAACAATTAGTATCTTTGTAATCGCAAAGTTCATTTCGGGAAGGCAAAAAAACATAAACATCAAAACGAGATTACCGGAATTACTCTACACTTAAGCACCTTTCTGGATCTTAATTCTGACTACTGGCTTCTATCTTCTCATCTTCCTGCACTTTATTCCGGCCTGCTTAAGCAGGGCCTTGATCTGCCGGGTAAATTCATACTCACCCTCGTACACCACTTCTGCAATGCCTGAATTGATAATCATTTTTGCACACGTGATGCAGGGACTGATTGTAACGTAGAGGGTTGAGCCGGCCAGCGGGATGCCGTAATAGGCGGCCTGGGTAATGGCATTCTCTTCCGCATGGGAACAAACACACTCGCCCAGCGCGGACCCGGAAGGCACCTTGCTCGCGCATCGCGGGCACCCGCCCTCGAAACAGTTCTTCACGCCGCGCGGCGTACCGTTGTAACCGGTAGAAATGATTCGCCGGTCTTTGACGATTACAGCGGCAACCTGCCTTCTGGAGCAATTTCCACGCGTCGCCACTACACGGGCAATATCCATGAAATAAACGTCCCAACCCGGCCTTTTGCTCAATTTCGTTTTCATAACGGAAAGAATGCACAGAACCAGCCCCCACGTCAATTCCCGTCATTCCCGCCGCATAATCCGCCCCTTTTCCTTTGTCATCCTGCGGCCCTAACTGTTAAAGTTCCGCGAATCAAAGGAACAACAGCCATGGCACAAAAGAAAAGAGTAGGAATCAACGCCGATATGGAAGCGGCCAATGGGCAGGAACCGCGTCTATTCATTAAATTGACTTATATCGACGCAGTAATAAAGGCCGGCGGAATCCCCATCCTGCTTCCGCACGTTGAGAAACTATCCCTCATAGACAACATGCTCGATCAGGTTGATTCGCTCCTCCTGACCGGCGGCAAGGACCTGGATCCCTTGTCTTACGGCGCGGGAAAGCATCCGAAGACAGATCCTGCGCATGCCCGGCGGCTGCGTTTTGACCTGGCCCTCACAAGGGCCGCACTTCGAAGGAAAATGCCAATCCTCGGAATCTGCATGGGCATGCAAACGCTTAATGTCGCGGCCGGCGGAACTCTTTTGCAGCATATCGGGACGCGGAGAAACAGCATCAGGCACCAGCAGTTCGACAAAGCTTATTACCCAGTCCACAAGGTCAATATCATCAGGAATACGCGACTCGCGCAGATCATTGGAGACAAGCCGCTTGGTGTTAACAGCACCCATCACCAGGCTGTCGAACGAATCGCGCCGGGGTTCAAAGCGTCGGCAACAGCAACGGACGGCACAATCGAGGCGATTGAGAAACAGGGCCAGCCTCTTATCCTCGGCGTGCAATGGCACCCGGAGAGGCTCTGCAATAACCGCCGCCACATGAAAATCTTTCATGCACTGATGCTTAAGTAAACTCCGGGTTGGCAGCACGCAGACGCGTTCATGCATTTCCTTATCTCACCCCGCGGGAACAACGAAGAAATTGACCGAAAAGGATGGGGAATGATACATTCAGTTTATGAATCCAATGGCAATAATAGAAACATCCCTGTACTTCCTTGCCCTTATTAATCCCCCAAGCAAGGTCTTCATCCTGTCCTCGATGACCCCCCCTATCACGAAAGAACAACTCCTGAAGGTGTCCTTTCTTTCCTCCGCTGTCGCCTGGCTGATCCTCTTCCTGCTTTCTTTCGTTGGCAATTACCTGCTTGTTAAAGTCTTCCGTGTTGAGATTTATTCCCTGCAGGTCGCCGGCGGCATAATCCTTTTCATCATAGGGCTCAAAGCGGTGCAAAGGGGTAGTTTCTACGAAAAGAGCGTCCATGGATCTTACGAGGATATTTCTGTTGTACCGCTTGGCGCGCCACTGATTGCCGGACCCGGAACAATAACAGCGGCAATCTCGTTCGCATCAACTCATGGAACTTTAACAACCATGACATCGATCACAATCGCCATAATCATTAATTTCATCATTATGCTCGGATCCCTGCGGATCGGCAAAACGCTGGTGCACCTGCATGTATCAGGACCGCTCATCAGGATAGCCGGCCTGGTCGTTGCCGCAGTTGCCGTGCAAATGGTTTTCTCCGGTATCTCCCAGTGGCTGGCGCCATTGATGGCAAAATGACCAGCCTTGATGATCACACCTTACCTGCAAAGTGGCAGACGCTGAAATGACCTTTGCCGAGATCCATCCGCGGCGGTATCTCTACCGAACAGACATGCTGTGCCCGGTGACAACGCGTATGAAACGGACAGCCAGGAATCCGTTCAGTTGCGGACGGAACATCTCCCTTGAGCACGATCCGTTTTCGCCCATGCTTCCGCACCTTCAACCCCTTCCCAACATCAGGCACAGCAGACAATAACGCTTCGGTGTAGGGATGCGACGGCTTTGAAAACAATTCTTCAGACGGCGCCGATTCCACAATCTTTCCAAGATACATAACCAGCACCCGGTCACACGTGTACCGCACAACAGCAAGGTCGTGCGCGATAAAGAGATAAGACAGCCCCATTTCAGACTGAAGATCCTTCATAAGGTTCAATATCTGGACCTGGATAGAAACATCCAGCGCCGAAACAGGTTCATCGGCTATAATGAGCGATGGTTTGAGCGCAAGCGCCCTGGCAATGCCGACTCTCTGGCGCTGGCCGCCGCTGAATTCATGAGGATACCTCCGGGCATGATCAGGCGAAAGCCCTACCGCTTTAAGGAGTTCAGCAACCCTTGCCGCACATTCTTCCCGGCCTGATACGAGTTTATGGACCTGCAGCACCTCGGTAATTCCGGCACCTATTGACATCCTTGGATTCAGGGAGCCAAATGGATCCTGGAATACCATCTGGACCTTCCGCCTGAACAACTTCAACTCCCGGCCTTTCAGCCGGGTAACATCACTCCCATCCATGCGAATACTGCCGCCTGAAACCGGGACGAGCCCGACAATGGCGTTTCCAGTTGTGCTCTTGCCGCAACCGCTCTCGCCGACCAGCGCAAGACTCTCACCCCTGGCAATCTCAAGGCTAACCCCGTCAACCGCCCTCAGTTCGCTTTCTCCCCCGAACCGGTCACGCGCTTTGAAGTAAACCTTCAGATCTTTTATCTCAAGCAATGCCATAATAAAATATTTCCTGATTCTGATCGGCGTTCATCGGCGGTTACATCTTAATCTTCTTAAATCTACAGCGGAAAATAACACCGTACGCAGCGCCCGTTGTCATCACACTTCATCGCTGGCTCCTTCTGCCTGCATACTTCCTGAACCCGCGGACAGCGCGGGGCAAATTTGCAGCCTTCCGGCAGTTTTGCCGGATTCGGTATGGAACCCGGTATCCCCTTCATGCGTACAGGTTTCCCGTCGGCCGATCTTTCGGCATCCAGACTCGGCACCGCATCCAGCAGGCCGCGCGTGTAGGGATGCGCCGGGCTGGCAAGCACATCACCGGAACATCCCGACTCAACGATTCTGCCGGCATACATGACATAAACTGAATGGGCAATATCCGCAACCAGCCCGAGGTTGTGGGTTATAAGCAGGACCGCCATCTTCAATTCCTTCTGGAGTGACGAAAGGAGCTCCAGTATCTGGGCCTGGATCGTGACATCCAGCGCGGTGGTGGGCTCATCTGCAACAAGCAGTTTGGGCCGGCATGCCAGTGCCATGGCTATCATTACCCTCTGCTGCATTCCACCGCTCATTTCGTGAGGGTACGCCCGCATCCTGACTTCAGGATCAGGCAGGCCAACCATGGCCATCAGTCGCTTCGCTTCTTCTCTGGGATCGACATCCTTCCTGTGAAGCTTGATAGCTTCCATGATCTGATAGCCGATGCGGAAAACAGGGTTAAGCGACGTGGCCGGCTCCTGGAAAACATATGATATCTCCCGACCGCGAAGGTCAGACAGGCGCCGGTCGCTCATCCGGAGGACATCCTCGCCGCAGAACAACACCTGCCCGCCGGCATAATAACCCGGCGGCTGGGGCACCAGCCTGGCAAGCGACAACGCAGTAACGCTCTTCCCGCATCCGCTCTCTCCCACTAGCGCGACGGTTGTCCCCTGCTCTATTGCGAAGCTCACACCGTCAACCGCCCTGACTGGATCCTGAGCGGACCCAAACCAGGCCTTCAACCCGTCGACCCTGAGTAGTGTCCCAGTATTTTCCATGCCTGTATTATGCACACCCGGCAATAACGGGCAAAGGAAAAGAATACCGCTAAAAGAACAGCCGTTGCCGGAGATCCACGTCCGGCAACGGCTTACAGGCCCGACACCGCCAATAAACACAGCCTGATCAATAACCGATCACGCTGGCGAGGTCGGCACCACCAAGGCTGTTAGTCGGCCATTCTTCAGCGCTCATCCACTTTACCGAACCGCAGTTGAGAAGGATAAATCCCCCCTCGCCCAGGTGATTGTGGCCAAAACCCGTACGCGTAACATTGTTGTTTACTCCATCCTTGTCGCAGGCAATGACCATCGAAGACGGCGATGACGGCGATACAACGGTATTGTCCGTGCCTTTCGTAATCATGTTATAACTGCAGTATTTGTCGGCAGTTGCAGCTGTTATGTTCGTTATCGAACCGGCTATGCTCCTCCATTTATCGCTCTTGCACTTCAGCATTTCCGCTTCCTCCAGGTACCGCGCCAGCGAGACAAGGTTGGAAGGATAACTCTCCTGGTGCTCCATTGAGTACATGACCATCGATTTGTGGATCTGCCCGAGATTGTTGATACACACCACCCGGCGGGCCTGCTCCTGTACCCGCTTGAGCGCAGGGAAGATGAGCGTCGCCAGTAATGCAATAACCGTAATCACCACCAGCAACTCGATAAGAGTGAACCCGTTCTTGCGTCCCCTGGCTGTTGAAGCTTTCATGTGGACCTCCCTTCTTTCCGCCCGGTTTTGCCGGACACCTTTCTGTTTCCTGCCAGACTGATAGCAGGGGTTATGCCAATTCATCGACACGACCTGAGGGCAAGCAATTGCTGAACGAAATTTGAAAAGGAGGAAAACGTTGCAGCAATGCTACACGGCGGTGCGCGACTGCAACACACCGTTAAAGGGAAGACTAATGACCACACGAACACCGTCGGACGATCCGCTCCACGGAGATTCCACCTTTATGGTTCCGCCATGCGCTTCGACTGCAAGCTTGCAGAAAGCAAGGCCAAGGCCCGTGCCATCGGAGTGGTGATTCGAAAAATCAAGATCATCCGAATGAAAAGCATCAAACATGCTCTTTTGCCTGTACGCAGGAATGGATTCGCCCCTGTTGGACACGCTGACAGTTGCGGATCCATCAGCCATTGCAAAGCTGACAAGTATTTCGCTGGCCGGCGGCGCGTGCTGTATGGCGTTCCATAGAAGATTTGTCATTATTCGGGATAGAATGTGATGGTCTGCCCGGGCTTCTGTCCGGTTGTCGCCTTCAAGGCGGATGCTTACTCCGGCAATCTGGGCGGCAGATTTGTGTTCATCTATCATCTCCCCCAGGGTCTTCGCTAGATTTATCACTTCACAATTCAAACGCATGCCGCATTCTTCGATCTTCCTTATGTCCAGCAGGTTATTAACCTCCAGGAGCATCTGCCCTATACTGGTCTTCATAACTTCCATAAGGTCATTCTCATCCTTGCCATGCGGAACCCTGTTCTCAAGAAGCGAAAGCGAGACGATGACAGACGAGATCCGCTTCTTGAGGTCATGCACCAGCATATCCGTAAACTGAACCCTTGCCCTGACCAGGTCCTCCATCTTCGCGCGCCGCATCCTTTCCTCGTTCCAGGCCATCATACCAAGCACGGCCGTCGACCCGAATATGCCGACCACCGGGGATGCCATGGGCAGCTGAATATCGGCAAGAAGATACCCGCTGGCCGTTGCAAGCATGTCCAGGAACAGGAGGACAAGGCTGCATGTAATCATGGGAACAGGGCGTTCAAAACGGAAAAAACCGGGTATCAGGCACACCACCAGCACTATCCCCATCTCAACAAACCGTCCCACGGGAATGGTCGGGACAGGGTTTCCCGCCGTCATGATATCAACAAGCACCATGTCAATCCTGCTCAGTATGTTGAAATAAGAGGCATTCATGACCACTACTGCCCAGGACAGACAGCAAAGGATTCGAACCCACCGGTTGTGATACTGCCTATTCTCGCTCTCAGTCATTATTGAACCTTCCGGCCGGCTTTTGGGTTTGATAATGCGGCACCCAAACAGTTACCATATCCTTAATTGTTAGCAATCATAGGAGAGACTTGCGTGAAGTCAATTGTGCTTTTGATAGACGACGATCCAATCGACCTTAAGTCGATGGAACTGCTCCTCAAGAGTTTCTCATATGAAGTAATAACCGCTCGTTCAGGACATGAAGGACTCGAGAAACTTGGAAAAACGGGGGTCGATATCGTCGTCTCAGATATCCGGATGCCCGGCATGTCAGGCGAAGAGGTCGTCGCCTCCATAAACAGCTCGTATCCCGGCCTCCCCGTCGTTCTCGTGACAGCGCATGGCGATATCCGGTCGGCAGTTGACGCCATGAAGCTCGGAGCATTCGACTACGTCGTCAAGCCTCCGGATCCTGACGAATTCAAGATTACCCTTTCAAGGGCACTTGAGCATTCCCGGCTGAGGAAACAGAACGCGCGCCTTCTCGCAGAACTGGAAAAGGGCGGCATATACGGCGACTTTATCATCGGCCGGAGCCCGGCAATGACCACTATATTAGAACTGATCAACCGGGTGGCAAAAGTTGACAGTACCGTGCTGATTACAGGCGAGACGGGAACCGGCAAGGAACTGGTCGCACGGATGATCCATTACAAGAGTCCCCGGGCGGACAAGCCGCTGGTCGCACTGAACTGTGCATCCCTTAACCAGAATCTCATCGAAAGCGAACTCTTTGGCCACGAGAAAGGCGCATTCACAGGAGCACTTACCTCCAGGCGCGGCAGATTTGAGGAGGCAGACGGAGGAACACTGTTCCTGGACGAGGTAAGCGAAATCCCGGCAGAATCACAGGCCAAACTTCTGCGGGTCCTGCAGGAAGGCGAACTGCAACGCGTCGGCGGCAGCGAAACCCTGCACGTTGATGTCCGGGTCGTCGCATCGTCAAACCGTAACCTCGAAGAAATGGTTAAAGCCGGGGATTTCCGGCAGGATCTCTTCTACCGGCTTATGGTAATCCCGATAGACCTGCCCCCTCTCAGGGAAAGGCGTGATGATATCGGCCTGCTTGCACTCCACTTCGCGGACTATTACGGGAAACGGTACAGGTCAGGCGCCGTGAAGATTTCCAGTGAGGCTCTTGATTTCCTGTCCGGACTGGAATGGAAGGGAAATGTCAGAGAACTTCAGCACAGCGTGGAGAGGGCTGTCGTTCTCTCAGGTAATACGGAATTGAAATCACAGGACTTCATGCTGATCGAAGAAAAGTCCTCAACAGTACCTGGGACCGGCACCCTTACGACCTATCTTGACGGCAAAACCCGGGAATATCTGCTGGAGGTCCTTAACCGCGCAGGCTGGAACAAGCAGAATGCCGCAGAAATCCTCGACATCGAGAGGACCACCCTTTACCGCCTTTTAAAGAAGCTCGGAATAGAAGGAAATAATTGACCGGGAAATCCGCAACGGAGCTCATTCATTGAACCAGAAGATCTTCCAATTACTGTTCATAACACCCTTCTGGATCAGAATAACCATGACGGTTGCGTACGTCGCCGTGATCACCGCCCTCTCCCTTATGCCATCCAGGGACTTTCCTGATGTGCCGATGTTTCCACACGCCGATAAAGTGATTCATTTCTTAATGTACGGCCTGCTGGCCTTTCTCCTCTGCTGGGCTTTTCCGGCAAAGGCAGGAAACAGAGCCATTCGCTTTGCGGGAATAATACTCTTCTGCATGGCTTATGGAGTGCTTATGGAGCTACTGCAGGGCACATTCACCCAGCTAGGAAGATCCTTCTCCCTGGCCGATGCAGTAACCAGCGAAAATGTTTGAGAAGGGTAAAAGTAACCGAGTAACCGCGAAAAGAAAAGGGTTAAATCAGGCAGTAAACGGCGCGAAGAAAAGGGTACGGCGGAGGGGTTGCAGAGGCTATGCGGATGGTCGGCAGAAGGGTTGTCATGGCTTGAATTTGTACCCCACCGTGTGAATAGTTTTGATTGCCCGGCCCGCCGGACCGAGTTGCTTCCTCAAATGGCAGACGGCCTGGTCCAGGGATCGTTCAGTTCCGGTATAATCAGCACCCCAAACGTCGCGTATAATCTGAGTGCGCGAAAGAGCCAGCCCCTTGTTGGCACAGAAATATGCCAATAGATCAAACTCCAATCTGAACAAATGGAGTTCTTTACCAGCGCGATGCACTTCCCGCGTCGATGTATCCAGCCGAATATTGTCGTAGCGGAACTTCATGCAGCACCCTTTCTCACCTTAGCCAGGCGTCTCCTGGCTTCCATCTCCGATACAAGACTGTTGGCTGCCAGAGAAGGGTTGTCTGTTTTGGGCATCATTCGAGAGGCATGCGATAATCGTTGTTTTGTAGCCGGCTTTTCGCCGAAGAGCATTTCGTATATCGCCTTAATCTTCGGGTTTCTCCGGAGCTTCGCAAAGGCGCTTTGTTCAATATAAGAAATGGTGCTGGTTGGCATGACTTTCTTGGTTAGCCCTATATTTTTCAGGTGACAGGCTGTTTCCGATAAGCTGCGTAAAGGCTGAGCCTGGGAATCAAATCCAACCACGACCGCCAGGCTCAAAGAATGTGGCACGTCAATAATGCCTGAGACTTCCAAACTGTCGACCTCTGTAATGGAATCGTTCATGGGGTACTGATTATCCCGGAATGTCCGACATTCAAAGGGTGTTGTATCGAGCGGAGAACCAATCTCAGTTCTGAAATACCCCAGGGCAAATTGACTTCCCAGGAGATGCTGTTCAGGCCGGCGACGCAATTGGAAAACGTTATAAATGAGGTGAAGTTTGTACTCTCCGGCGTGATATACCCCATTTCCACTTCGGATCCTGCTCCTGACTGGAACCACGTGAGATCGACAAACGTGCCTGGCGTCAAAACATCGCCATCCACTGGAGCGCGAATATCTATGCCAGCGATTATGAAGGGAAAGCTAACGGCAAGTTTAGTGCCTGACAAATCGGTGATCCTCAACATAGCAGTTTCGGTTAACAGGCTTTTATCCCACCAGGGAATGCACCATGAATAATTGACGAAATTGCTCTCAGAAGGAATGCCGTAGGCAACGCGGTGAGTATAATTGCTGCCGCCATCAGTCGACAGATCTATATGCACTCTCTTGGGCCAGACCAGGTTGGTCGCAACACCATTATTCGTCTGGGCGGCATACCCGACAATGTCGTAAGTATTGCCTTCGAAGCTATCTCCAAGCTTCAGGGGTTTCGAAGCCATTTTGATCTGCGCCGAAAGTCCGGGGCGCTTCTTTATCTCGGTTGGAACGGCTGCCTTAACGGCGCTGTGCCTGTCCATGGAAACATTTACAAGGGCTGCGCTGGCACACACGGCCACTGACAGAATCAAGAATAGATTCTTCATTCAGTTAAGAGCCCTCCAACAAAATGCAACGTCTGTGTTTCCATGCTGGTTACTGCCCCTGAGCCATTCGTGCTGATGCTCGTAACAACCGTGAGATTCGTCGTCCGACCTGTTGCACCGGAAATCTTATAAGCTCCTGTCGCATTGAAATAATAGCTGTTGACGGTATTCGTGCCGGCCATGGTGAGACCGAGTCGATGGAGATAAAGAACATCATTAGAAGACGCGGCAAACGCCCAGGCATAATCTCCGCCGTAGGATTTACGATACCAGCCCAAAGTCGGACTGGCATAAAACGACACAGAAGGAACGGACTTGCTGCCATCGTAGGCCCGGACGTTGCAATTCAAATCCTCCTCGAAAAGCTGCAGGGATCCCTTGAGCATCGTAATGCCATTTGTATCCACATAGCCAATCGTTTCGCCTCCTACGACCCAGGTAAGCCGATTCGTAGTGAGGCTTTCGCCGGTAGCCTTGTTGAACCAATTCGAGCCGTTATACGAAATAACGTCGCCGTCCTGCGGGTTGGAAATAGCCACATCGAGCAAATTGGTCAGGTAGGATACTCCACCTCCGCCACCATCGCCGCCCACAGGAAAGGTTAACGTGAAGACGTTATTGGAAGATCGCGTCACAGTTCCCGTGGTGCCAGAAGTGCCACCATTAAGGATCGTCACGATATTTGTCGGCCAATTCGTTAGATCGGCTGCAGATCCAGTCAGCGAACCTCGAACGTTCAGATTATTAACATCCAGACTCTGAGACCCATCAAGACAGCCATTCATAAAACTTCGGACATCGTCAATATCGTAGGAAGAAACAAAGGGCGCGGATCCGACGTTCTGATGCTGCACGGTGAGCCAGTCTAGAAGGTTGTATTGACGCGGGGCTGCGTTGGTGCCTTGTTCGCCGGCAAGATTGTTCTGTAGAAGCAGCAATCCCTGGGCGCTCACAACGGTAGTGGTGTAAGCGCTGACAACCACGTTATAGCGATATCTTGAATTGGTTGCCTCGCACATTGGCGTCCAGCGTATTTTTGTAACGCCACCCGTCGCATTATAAATGGTGCCGGAAGCGGCATAGCGCCAGCTGGTGTTTGTTTCCGCCCAGGGCCTGTAATAAAGAGCGGCTGTATTGGCAGGAGTAAGATTCTTGACGGACCCGTAATTTTTCCAGGTTGTCACCAGGTCAACAGTTTCTCCACGCTGAAGGTCCAATTCAAAGGGTTCAAGACTCTCAAGATTGATGGTCCAGCGGATCTCGCGAGAAATGTCGGTTGCCCTGGCGAGTCCGCATATTAAGAAGAAACAAAAAATAAGAGTTGATCTAATTTTCACCACGATGCACTCCCCTGGATTCTTACCCAAGCACTGGTCCCCGCACCGAGCCCATTCGCATCGTAGTAAAAGAACCAGTTCGTACCGCTGGAGTTTGTCCAGGAAAGCTGGCCATTAACACCTGCAGCGGTATTCGAGGCCGGGGGAGAGCAAAACAGTGGAAAATAAGTTGTGTGTATCATACCGGCGGGAGGGTCCAAATTGAGGAAGCGATCCTGGCCCAACCAATTCGTCAGAGTATATGTTCCGACAACGTCCGGAGTCACTGTACCCGATACAGACACAGTGCCAGTGAGATTGCTGACTACAGTCAGCGTTCCGGACTGCAGGGTTTCGTAACCGGGCCAATTCGTTGCGGCAACATAAATCCCGTCGAGTCCGGGATAACCGTTCGTCTGGACCCACACAGGAAAAAGGGCAATCTCTCCATCATAGCCGTACCATTCGACATAGTGGGCGTCGGATTCGTTATCGTAGATCGACGGGTAAGTTGTATTTGTATAAACGCTATAGAAAGACAGACCTTCAGTTCCATTGAGAAGCACCAGAGGACTCTTAATCGTGTTTGTCACCGCGCCAGAGTTATCCGGCTTCACCGTTGTTGCCTGCAAGACAGCAACCCCGCTGGTTGCGCTTGCGGCGTCGATTGCAGCCTGGTCGTAAGTATTTGTCTTGCCCTCGATCACGGCAACCCGACCGGTCGCATTGATCCCATCGAGCACTGCCTGGTCCCAGGCATTCGTTCTGCCCTGGAGCGTGAGCAGTTCGTTATCGTTTGAAGTTATCTGCGATTGCAGGCTTGATACGTCTCCGGTTGTGGCGAGTCCGTTCTTAGCAGGAAATCCGGCCGGCGATACGACGGAGCCATTGGTATCAACCATAACCGGTGTATATGGAACAGTCGGTGCAGCATTGGTCGGAGTGCCGGCAACGGTCTGGAAGTTCGTGCCACTTGCGGCCCAGACATCGTTTGATCCCTCAAGGGCGTACCACCGGCAGTAATAATATGACGCGGCAGTCAGATTGGACAGAGAACTGGATAAAGTTGCCGGAACTGAACCCGTGACACCGGCGACCACGTTCGATGATTCCCAGAGGGAAGAATTTGTTGATCCGTTAGACGTGCCATAGAATAGAACGACGGTTGTGCCGTTCGTATTGCCATTCGTACTGGTCAAAGTCCCATACGCGGTCACCGCTGTCCTTGTGAGATTACTTACCGGGCCGTTATCAATCTGCAAGGCAGCCCCTGCAGCAGACGCCAGGAAGACCACAACCAGCAAACTGCAAATGAATGATTTCATGGATCAACTCCTTCTCCGGGGGCAACGGTGATAATGCCGTCAACTTCTTTAAGAATCAGCGGATAGAATTTATTCGTTCCCTGGTGGAAGAGGTAAATCTGTTGTTCAGCGCCCATGAACCGGACAAAGGAACCATCGGCCTGCTTCAGCACGATCGCGCCAGGCTGGGGATATACCGGAGTGCCAGGCGTGGGATTGGCCTGTCCACTGTAAACTTGCTGCTTGAGAACGGCATCAAACTGAAATGTTACGCGTTCCGTGTTGTCTGCATTCTCGATTTCGATATCTATCTTGATCGGAAGTTCAGTCGCTTCTTCCTGCAGAAACAGTTCTCGGATTTCCAGCGTATTGAGATCAAGAGTTGCCGAATAATAAACAATGTCATCGGATACAGCCCGGACAAAATCGGTGGCAGAAAATAGCAAGTCTTCGCTATCCAGAGAAGGACTGGGATTGCCGGCAAGAACGATGACAGCGCCCATGGGCAATTCGACATTCTCGGCGGCATTGAGCAAAGAATCTGCCCGGCGCTGGAAAACCAATTTAATGGTCAACTTGTCGCCCTGCAGCAGATAAAGAGAGGCTTGTCTGGTTGTTGAACTTAAACCGTCAAGAAGACAAAGCGCACCTTCCGGGGCATCAGCGTCGATATACAGGGCCAGTTCTTTATTCCACGTTGTCATAATTTCGTTATAAGAATCTCACAAACACCTTACGCATGCAGGGCGTTCTGGCAGTTCTGCCAGTTATTTCATGCATACGAGAAAACCCATTTAAGAATCCACGTTACAGAATACGAACCTTGCGCACTGTAAGCGGTCCAGTCTCCTCCGTTATAGGGCGGCACCCACCAGGGCTGAGTCCAAGGAACGATGCCGGCAAGATCAACAGGGCAACCCGGATAATCTCCAAACTGGGAGCCATCCCTGGTTGCGGTCTGAGCTGCAGCCAGTTCTTCGCCCAGGCCGAGTTTCCCGTATTCCAGGCCGAGACTATCTATGTCTTTAAAACTGTACATGTAATCGACGGTTGCTTCGAAATAGAGCGCACAGGCGCATGGGCGGAAGGTCGGAACATTCGTCAATCTCGGTTTGCCGCGAATCCGCATGGAATTAAAAAATGCGGTCTCGCCGTAATAACCGTCAGGATCCTGCTTTGCATAAACCATATAAAGCCTGGTAGGCGTGCCTGGTACCGTTTCCCAGGATCCGGCTGGCCAGTCGACATTGATATGCTGCGCCAGCAGCGCGTTTCCATCAGGCGGCGATTCCGTTGCCTGGGTTGTAACGACCTTCTGTTCTACGGAATCCGGAACATAAGCTGTGGATGACATCGTTGTCCATTTCAGGGCTTTCAGGCCGGCCTGCAGCTCCGCAAAGATCCAGGGACCGATAATGTCATCGTTCTGCATCTGCCCGTAGGAAAATGAAACATCCGTTACCCAGTTCGCCGGATTGCCAGGAGTCCAGGCAGTCGCCCGCCTGAAACCAGACGAATTGAGGCCAGCCGCCGCCCTCCACGATGCAAGGGTATAAAGCGTCGGACCGTTCGAACCGGCGATCGGGATCGTGTGATCCACAAAATAAACGCAATACGTTTCCAGCCAATTCTGCATTGTTGTCCAGAAGGAGGTAGCATGAATATCAGTATCGACAGCTTTATTGGCTACGGAGGAGTATCCCAGCGCCTGGCGTCTTTCTGAATAGGCGTTAATCAGTTCATTGATGAACGAAACATACTGCCAGTCGATATCATCAACGATATTTGAAAAATTAGCCATGCGCCCGCACCCAGTCCCACTTCTTCTTAAGCTCAGCGTCCAAGCTAAGGACCTTATTCTTGGTATCGCCACCAGGAATTGGCGTGTAGATCCGGAATGCCCCGCGCAGATCGATTATGCCGCCCGGCTCAATAATATCTTCCTCCGGATCCCAATCTATAAACCACAGAGGCATGATTTCCTGTTGTGGTTCGTCATCAAAAGCGCCATCAGGTAATTCAGAATCAACGGTCAACGTGGTTGTTTCATCTGAATAATCCCGCAGGAGATAAACGTATTGAGCGGCAGCTACAGCTTCGATGGTCCAGCGATCTGTCTCGTAAGTCGCTCCGTCGACGTCGATAGAGTCCACTTTCTTTCCGTCAAGCCAGAGCCCTCCAGCAGTTGTCAGATTATCGGCCAGGGAATATGAATCATCGCCGATATCGATCAGATCGAACGGTTTGGAAAAGTTGATGATTCGATTCTGGCCCAGACTTGTATTACTCCGGATGCGGGAAGTTGTACCGTTAGCCGTTCTGTTATGGAAAATGTCTTCGCTGGATTGCGGGGTAATCGACCTCAGATAATCTATAACCTCACGGCCCCAAGCTGCCCTGATCGGATCGCCAGGTACTGGATATGGTGGAAGTCTCATGATGAATTAAGTCGAGTAAAGATCGGTGTCCCACAAATTGGCACCGGTCCATTCTTCGATCTGTTCCCATTTACTGCTTTTTCCGGATTGCGAAAGCCGGTCCGCAGTCTTCAACCATTTCCAAGCATCTATTAAAGCCTTCGGGAATTTTCCTGAAGGAGGATCTTCTCGATGGCCGGCCTTTGAGGTAACAGGCTCATTCATCGTTGTCGTTGTGCGACGACAGACCGGAATGAATATGATGTATGAATCTTCGCCTTTTAAGATTTTTGTCGCATAGTCTTGCGCATTGGCAGTGAGAGTTTTGGCATCCTCTTCCTTTATCTTATTGGGATCCTCAAAATACTTGAATGCGGCTTTGAGTCGGGCATTGGGGCAATCTTCCCAGAACTTTATGGCAACCCGCGCTTCGAGATCGAGTTCTTTCGGCCCTTGTGTTGCGCCTTCGTACACATAACGCGGATGGGTGATCAACGCCTTTTCAATCTGAACCCACTCAACCTCGTGCTTCACTTCCGGCCTGATATCCTGCGCAACCGGAGCTTCAGGATCAGCGGACAGAGTGATTGTAAGGGTCCCTATGGATCCTGCTTTTCTTTTGAGCCCGACAGTATCGACGATAAAACCCGCATAACCCTTGATTTCGGATCCGCGTAGCGGTCTGTTCTTTAGACAGGTCTCATAAGGCCCTTCAAGAATAACGATGCCAGTGCTCTCGTTATTCTTGAAAGAAAACTCGCCGGACTCGGGAGTCTCCGTAAGGTCCCTGGATCCGCGCCATCTAACAGTTTTCCTTAATCCGCCCATTGCATTGCCGATACGTGAGTGTTTGTGTTCGCAAGTTTATGCAGATATTTCGCGGCACGTTCGGTAGCAGAAGCAGTCCGCTTGGAATAATCGAGCTGGGGACCGCCGCCGCCCACAAAACCGCCGATCTTTGAAAGCCGGTCTGATGCAATATCAAATCCAGTTTTTAAGACCGGTGTTCCGCCGAGAGATTTATCGCCATACACACGTCTTTCGTTGCTTTGAGTTTGCAATTCTTCGGCCTTTTTCTGCGCAGCTTCTCTTAATCCGCCCCATAATTCTGTCAGCTTTTCACTTGCAGTCTTTACTTCAGATCCCATGCCGCTGCTTTTCTTGGCTTCTTCGGTCATGTTCTTTACAACTTCATCGGTGTCTTTGAACGTCAAGGCTGCTTTCAGCATCCTGCCCAACCCGGTGGCAATTATTCCGATGAGTTTTATGAACGCTTCGAAGAACCACTGAAGAGCTTTTCCCAAACCAACCTGCAGGCTGAGTCCGATCAATTCGCCTAGCTTCCCTTGATTAAACGCCTCTATAACCGTCCCAAAGAATTGACCAATACTGCGGCCCTTGCCCGATAAATCGATCGAATCAAGGTAATCGGTCATTTTCTTTATCGCGGGCGCAAGACCTTCCATAATGCCCGCAAAGAAACCCGCACCTTTGTGCTTAATTAGTTGCAGGTTATCTGATATCTCGCGAAAAAGTCCGGCGTTCTTCTGCATGATATCAGGCAGGTCACCCATGCTTTTCTTGACCTTTTCGATTGCGCCGGTTTCATCAAAATATTGCAGCATGGTCTGGCCCGTTTTTCCGAAAATGTTACAAGCGAGAGAAGCACGCTCATTTATATCGCCGAACTCGGAAATAGCATCCCCAATTTTATTCAAGGCTTCTTCTGGCCTTGCTTTCTTTAATTCCTCCATATTTAGACCAAGTTTTTCGAAGGTCTTATTTGTAGGCAAGCCATCTTCGCTGATTCCTCCTAATGCCCTTTGCATCTTTCCGATGGCGCTTGTCCCTTCGTCTGCCCCGACACCTGTTGTCTCGAACGCTTCTCGAAGAACTGTGAGATCCTGAACGGTAACCCCGGTCCGTGTGGACAGCTCGGAAAGTTTCGCTCCCATTTCGACAACATTCATGCCGCTGGAAATCAACTTATTGATTGCGAAAGCACCGGCGGCGATGCCGATCATCTTCTTCATCGTGGAGGCAAACTTGTCGTGGAGTCCGCCAAGCGACTTCTGGGCCTGGTCGGTGTCGAGCTTCATTATCGCCTGCAGCATCATATCGCTCATTGTCGCACCTGTGTCCTTTTAGCCCTGTCCTTTTTCCACTTCCGTTTAAACTCTCTGCGGAACTTCCTGAGTTCTTTCCGGACCGCGATCATATTTTCCAGCATGTCTTCCTCTTCGAACGACGGCCCATTCAAACCATCTGTGTCATACCTCACAACCACTGCTCGATATAATGCGAATGCCTGGCAAAGCGGAAGCTGCTCGCAAACATATTCCAGGCTCCATTTGTATTCTGAAGCCAGGCAGTCAATCAGCGTCAGGAGCCAGCCGAGGCCGCTTCCTCTTCGCGGGATCGCGGCGAAGGGGTCGCTGCCGTTTTTTTTCAGTAGAAGAGGATCCTGGAGCTGTTGACATCGCACGTTCAAAAAGTTTGTTTATTGCGCTACCCACGCTTTGTATATCCTTAATCGAGATTTCATCTGCGAATTTAATCACGGCTTCCTCAAAAACTATTTTCCCGCCAACGAGAAGCCTGTACGATTCTTGTGCTGGATGGGCTAGGATGAAGACCAAATTAAGAATATCCATATCAGTCATTTTGCTCTTATCGGTCCCGATAAGCGGACTATTGATCTTCTGCATTATAAGCAGCGTTGCGGCAGTAAACTCATGAAGATGAAGTTTGCCGATCTGAATACCTGTGGCTGTAAAGGCTTCGACGACTTTTTTAGGTTGCCTGGACATGGAGAACTCCTTCTCGCTTACATTGCGTCTTTGACGTGAATCAACCGCCAGGGATAAATGAAGCTGTTGGTCTGGGCGTCGGTGATTTTGATCTGGATTGCCGGCTGATCCCAGTTTGTCGGAACAGTCATATTGAGCGACCATTTCCCCAGATTGGTGCTTGTGACAACCGGCGAGAAAGTCACGTTCGAAGAAGCCGAGCCCCACTTCATCTGTATCGTAACACCGCTCAATCCCTGGGCAACAGTCCCGGTCGTCTGCAGAGAGCAGTTCGTCCAAAGCAGACTTGCGCCCTTGAAATAGATCGCATCGGAAAGATAGGTCAGCGTGTCATTCCGGTTATTCGTGCAGGTAATTGTCGCGGGGTCAACGGAATCGGCCCGAGCCACAGCCAGGATAACCGCGATTGCGGTAAGCCCTGAAACCAGAAGTTTTTTCGTGAGTGTTTTCATGGTCGAATCCTTTCGCTCCAGGTTAAACCAGGTTCACAAACTTTGTGGCTTTAACGTTCAGCATCTTCCAGCCCTTCTGATCCCACTTAACCTGGCAGGTCTGGGCAATGCAGTCGATCCCGACAATCTGCATGTCATCACCGCGCTCCGGCTCGGCTGTCTCCGACTCGCAGATGATGTTTATATCGCATTCGTTCTTGTCGTTGAAAAAGACCTCGGCGATCACAAAGCCCTGGCCGTCCAGGATAAAGTCGGTATCGCCATTAATATCCTTCGTCTGGTTGACGATTATACCTGCGGCAAACGTATCGCCTGCCTCGGGAGTGAGCCCCCAAATCGCCTGTCTGCCTTTTATCAATGCATTCGTTGTCATGATTATTCCTCCGATCGCGTCTTAATTTTCAGTTTCAACAGAACCTCTCAATTGTTCGTCACGCTCGACCAGCGCGGTCAATTTCACCTGGAACTTGTACGCAGCCAGGGGAATGCCTTCCGGCAGGGTTACAGGTTTACAGCCAGCATATTCCGGCGTCTGCATGGTAACGTCCGGCGGAAAAACGTAGGAAAGAACCCTGGCGCGAACATCGTTGACAAGTTTCAGCAAGCTGGGCCGCTCCGGAAGATTCTTTACAAGAGCAAGATCCGGCCTGGCGTTAAGGCCGAGGTTATAGCCAACTATGACTTCCAGGGTATTATCGGCAAGCGGTTCGGCAGGCTGATCTCCTGTGGCATCATCTCCGCCCCAATGGAGTATAACCTGGAAACCTTGCGGACCGTTTACCAGCAGCTCAAGGACGTTCCATGGGTCCAGGGCAATGGACAGCTGCCCTCTCTTGGTCTTCACCCAGGGTTCGAGATCGGCTCGCAGCGCTTCAAGTATTTCGTCAAGTCTCATGATTTTGCTTTATCGGTTCCGGCTTCGACCTTGGTTTCACGGATCACAAAATAGCTGCCCTTGTACTCTTTACGGAGCTGCTTCGCGGCCTCAGCCTTGTTTGTGCCGGCAGGAACTGCTGCAACGTAGTAACTGCCCTTCTCAGGGACCTCCACCGGCTTGCCATGCTTGAAGAATTTAATCGCTATGCTCATATCATTAACTCCCCGTTTGAATTGTGCAGTTTGGAATCTTCGGAAATCACGGATCCGCCTCCGATCGCCTGATCAGGCATGAGCGGTTCAGATCCATTGCCTATCTTCTCAAAACGTTTGAGCCAGTTACCGGCCTCGGTTTCCCAGGGATTGCCGTCGCCTGTCTTACCCCTGCGCTTGTAGCACAGGGACGCTGCCAGGACCTTTGCAGCCTGTTTAACCAGCGCAGGATAGGGTTCAGCCAGCGGTACGCTGTAGGATACGCTTAGAAGGGCATCCAGTTGATCCTGGACAGCCTGGGCAACCTTCTCCCAGCCGGCGGCATCGCCACCTTCTTCGCCGCTGTCATTCAGCGCCTGGACAAGAAAGTCAGAAGGGATCATCCCTTCAAGATCGCTCTGTACAACGTATGCCATATTAAAAAGCCGCGGGCCACCTAGCGTCATGTATCAGTTGGGCAACCCGCGGCTCCGTGTGGAGTAAAATAAACTATTTCTTGTCTTCTTTTTTCTCTTCAGCCGCAGCCGCTTTGGCCACAAACGGCCTGGCACGCCAGGTGAATACAGCCTTCGGAAAAGCAACCTTGAGCTGTCTCACAATTTCCTGCCCTGGCATCAAAGCCAGAGGGGAAGAGGGCGCAGGATGAACCGCATAGTTATCCTCGCCAGGAGTCGTTACCACTTTGCCGCGCTGAACCAGCACGACGCCGGCAAGCAATGTCTTGATGTCAACTTTCTCAGCCATGTTTTGTCTCCTTAGTTAAGAGTCGCTTTGCTGTTTCCTTTCCCCTGTCCATCTATCCTGGGACAGGAGAAAGGTCGCAACGTATTACCATGCACTCGAAATTACAGTCTGCCGCCGTAGATCAGATGAGGGAAGCTGGGCGCTGCAGCAGCGCGGCCTGAACTCATCCAGTCAAAGTTGCCCGTGCGCTCGACGTGTATCGGATCATTGTCCATGATCGGATTCGGCGTCTCACGGATCTGCCTCGCGACCGCGTGGATCGGCTGGCTGGCGTCCACCAGGCACCAGTAGTCATCGTACGTGCCGGCGAGGTCCGGAAGCTCTACCCGCTTGGACCGGCCAAAGTTCGGGTTGTCAACGAGGTTGTCATTGTCATCGCTGACCTGCTTCGCCTCAACAATGTTGAAAGCCGTGTTCCGGAGTTTCGGACCGTGAATCAAGTGGGTCCAGTTCGGACGTACCAGGACGCCGTTCGCAAACTTCCAGTTGCCGGCACCAGTCCAGGCTGCCTCGTAGGAAGTCACCGAGAGGGCATCGGTAACCAGGTTATCGATCGTGTTTTCGCCGTAAGCGTGGTCGTCGGCAAAGAGAGCCTTGCCCGTGTAGCAAAGCGGGTTGCCGGTGATTACTTCGATGACCAGATCATAAAGCTGCTGGTTCCATGCAGAGCCGTGCATTCCGATCATGTTCACGAAGACCGAGAAGCGGTCGTCCTTGAGAGCGGTCGCCTTCAGGCGCTCACTCTTTTCGAAGTCACGGTTGAATACTTCGTACGCCTGCAGAGAGATGTTGTTGAACACGCGATCGCCGAGCCATTCCCTGTACTTCGGAGTAAAATCCATCCAGGGATAGAAGTTACTCGCGCCGTCGCTGGTGAAGTCAGAGAACAGGAAACTGATATCAACCGGCGGTTTCCATTCAAGGCCCTTCTGCCATGCAACGTTGATCATTCTCCTGAGCGCCTGCAGATTTACGTTACTGATTTCCATGATTCTTTCTCCCGTTTAGGTTTTTGTTGCTGCGAGTTTCGAAATTAAGGAATTACTGTGAGAACATTGCTGTTCAGCCAAATCTGACCGGAGGTCAGTCCGTTTGTTGCCGTCGGCAGCCCGGTAAAGGTAACTGCCGCGCTGTGAACTGTGAGGTTCGTCAGCGTAGTTGTGCCCTGCACTGCAAGCGTGCTGTTCATTGTGGCCGCTCCAACTTGTGTCAGGACGTTCGAATGGGTGACAGCGTCATTGACAACAAGCGTGCCATGCTCATAAGTGTTGCCGGTGAGGGTGGACGCGCCCGTAACTGCCAGGGTGCCCGTGAGAGCGCTATTGCCCGAGACTGCCAGGCTGGCTGGAGTTGCTGCTCCGCTCGGTCCGATCTTGCCGGTATCAACCCAGACTCCATCGGAATCAATGTCATATACCGTGCCGGCAATGATGTTCTGGCCGCCGCCTGTTTTGTTTACAGTCGCATCGTCCGTCACATATACCAGTTTGCCAACATCAGCGATCGTGATTGCATCGGCATTGGCCCAGCGGAAGACACCTTTACGCGCTGAGATTTTCGCAGTGGCCGAATATACTGCTGTACGGTTGTCAACAGTTGACTCCGCCCTGCCCACAACAGCATAACCGGAGGAATCGGCCCCAGGCACTGCCTTGCCAGCTGAATTAACGCAGACGATCGAGCCGGCGTAGATTACGACATTTGAGGCCACCGTGAGGGATACAACCTTGGGCGGGTCCTTTTCAGGGGTGTTACGCGCTGCCGAGCAGGCCGTTGCGAAAAGGTTCTGAGGCTGAATGAGAACTGCGGAAACCAGAAACGCGATCCCAGCCGTCAGTGCCCATATTTTGATTCGATTCTTCATATTTGATTCTCCTTCGTGCTGTTTGATTCTGTTTAAACTGCGGTTGTTTTTCCTTACTTAAGACCGTTTGCCTTCTTAACGTCTTCCTCCGAGAAACCGTACTTCCTGGCCAGGGCCTTGTCGGCCTCTGTCAGGCAGCCTGCGCCATCAACGGAAAACTGCTGGACATTTTCCGGGGTCCTCTGCGACACCGGTACCATCACTGGCAACTTCGAAATCATCTCGCTGAGCGTCTTGACAGGCTGCTTGGCGATATCTTCCGCCGAAAGCGGAATGACCTTGCCTTCACGGCATGCCTGGGCAACCAGGGCGTCGCGATCGCGCTTCTCAACATCGGCCTGCATTGCCGTCAATGAGGTCTTCAGCGCTGCGAGATCAGTTGACAGGGTTGTGATCTTGGCGGTCAGATCATCGGCCTTGCCGTCTTTCGCCGGGTCCGCTGTCTTACCCTTTTCTATGGCAGCGGTGAGGGTTGTGATTTTACCTTCGAGGTCGGTGAGCTTTGCCGAGAATGTTGCCGGCGCAGTAAGCGCTGCGGCAATCGCGTTCTCGTCGGCGGTGTCTGCCAGGTTGAATGCCTTGCGAAGTGCTGCGAGTAGTTTGTCCATGATTTCGGTCTCCAATGTTGATGTTGAGTTGTTCATGTCCACGGAAAAAATATAAAGGTCGTCAACGGCACCCTGCTGACACAGAGCAACGGAATGGAGAAATACAACCTCTCCATTCTCATCGAGCGATGGAGCCGGAGAGAGATCGATATAGTTCCGGGCATTCACTTTGCCGGAAGGAGTCCATTCAATGTTGCAGAGCCAGAGACCATCGGTCCTGACTTGCGGCACTCCGTGAGCGGCAACCTGACGGGGTTCAGAACTTTCCTTGTATGCTCTGGTTCCCGGCACTGTATTGTGTTCGTAGTCGATCGCGATGCGGTCAAAGCCCAGGTCTCTCTGGTTGAGAGGAAGCAGGGACCGCGTTTTGCTGCCGACGCGAATAATGCCCTTTGTCGAATTGTTCTCTCCAAACTTCAGCACCCGCAATTCCGTAGGAAGATTCTCTCCAGAGAAATTCTGCTTTCCGGAATCCGAGATCAGCATCACCAGACGAATATCTTTCTTCCCGTGTTTCATTTAAGCGGCACCACAATAAAAGATTGGCAGTTTGGCGCGTAGGAGTTCTGGCAGTTATGCCACTTAGAAGAAAAACGACCTGGAGACCGTGAGACGCGGAGACTTTAGACGGAATCAACAGGATCCCGTTATCCTGTCTTTCATTGCTTTAGGAGTGCGGAGAGGGCTTTATTTGCCGCAGCTTCGACAAGCCGCATGGCCGCTGGTATCATCTTACCACTGGCATCGAAGGGAAAGAATGGACGTGCCGGCAAACCTGGATGATTAACCATCCTGACAGGGTGCCGTGCGCCGGGCCAGAAGAGCGCCTTCTTTGTTGTAGGACGTATGACATAAGGTCCGGTCCCGAACTGATGATAAACGGCATAAGGCCGGTCCGTCCCGACGGTCACGGAATTGCTCGTTGTTTCGGTAACGCGAGGGCTTTGCCGGAGCGCTCCTGATTTTTTGAGCGGAGCGCCGGAAGACTTCTTCAGTTCCGGCCAGGGCAACGGCCTCAATGATTGATCATTAAAAGCTCTCTTTGTTGATGAAACAAGGCTGAGTCCCATCGCTTCCAGGACCTTTCGGGGGTTGGAACACTCGCGGATTAACTTCGCCAGTTTCGGCGAGATGGTATCTTTAATTACATGGACTGAGAAACTCATGATCAATCAACTATCTGAACGTCGCCGCCAGTTTCGAGAATACTGAGCATGTCTTCGGCATCAGCACGGTTAAAGCCGAGTTTAACAAGTTCTTCAATGCCATCGGTAACTTTCATCTTCCCTTCGGCCACTGCATTGATTACCTCGCTCATGTTTTTCATAGCCAGCCTTCTTTCTTGAATATCGAATCCATGGCCTCTTTAATCGGCGCAAATTCCTCCGTGCTCCACTGCCGCCATGGCGCGGGACTGTTACGCACATTAGCCAGGTCCGTCAATAGCCTCTGATCGCCGGATTTCTCGGCAATGTACTGAGCATAACTACGCGCCCACAGTTCCTTATCTGACGAATAATATTTTACTAGGTCGTCGGGCAGCTTGGCAAAGTTTATCTGCTGCAGCACTGAGCTTTTATCAACTGCCGTTTTCCACGCCTTTAGAACGCCGAGATCCGATCCGAACTCTGGGCCATTACCGAAAGCAACATGATCGATGAAATGACCGATTTCATGACAGGTTGTGAGAGCCGGCCAGGGGCCGGTATTCTTGACTTCAATTCCAATCGGTTGTCCCGTTGAACGTCTTGATGCATACTGGCCAACATACGAACGGGATTGAGTCCGCAGAACCGGTATCTGGGGAAGTTTGCCGTCGTCATGGACCTTGTCGATTGTTGCAAGCGCATGCTTGACCGTTTCTGCCAGGTTGCCTTTGAGATACTGCAAGTCCAATGCCTTGCTGACCGGACTTTCGCGCTCGGGTTTTGTCTCCGGCAAAGAAGGTTGAACCATTGCATTGCTGCCGGGTGCTTCTTTTACGACAGCAGCTGCTTTTCCGGGAAGCGCAGCTTTGACAGGAGCAGCAGGCCCTGCAGGAGCCGCTTTAATAACCTGTTTGAGATCTTCTTCCTGGTGCAGCCAGCCCCAGACCGTTAATCCTTCATCGTCGATCTTCTGTGCTGTCGCCCAGGCGCGGAACGTCTGCCAGATTGCGGGTTCATAACGCTGCTCCAGTTCATCGATCGGTATTCGAAGATCACCAGGGTTCCAGGAGAATGCGCCTTCCTTGCCGGATGCTGTCGGACTTGAAACATTTACCTGGTGTCCATTTCCAAGATCAAGCGTGCCTTCCTGTTCCAGGCGCTGCTGCTGAATGTCGGACAAAACTCTTCCGTAACCTTGCTCTTCACTTTTTGAACTCTGAGATTCTTCGACTGCCTGCTTCTCTTCTTCCATTAAAGGCGCTACCTGGCAACGGCAGCCCCAGTCCCAGGGCGGATAGTGATCCTCCCAGAAGGACGAATCAGCCGGCAGAATAAGACCGTCAAGAGCGGCATGCGTATCTCTTACCGCTTCGTCTTCCATCGTCATATATTGCCAGAAGGGGAAAACGTCGCGCTGTCGATCCATGACTTCATACGATGCTGCCTGGTATGCCTCAAAACCGTGGGTCCGCAAAAGCAGATCGGCGCGGCGTTCGCTGGCCGCAACCTGGGCAGCCTGGGTTTCGGGATCCGCCTCGGGATCCACCAGGTAAGGTGATATGTCGCTGACAATGTCCGCCTTGATTTTATTCCAATCGGCTCCGCCCGGCAGTTCCGCAATCTTATCGCGCAGGCGCTGCAACGTATTCGCGCACTCAATGCCGGAGACGGTAAACGCCCGTGCCCGCAACGAAGGCAGCAGATGATCCATCACATCACGGGTAACAACCGGCTTATTCCTGATGAAGGCCATTGCTTCTTCATTAGGAACCGCCTTGAATAAAAATCTGGTCGAATCATTCATTATTTTTCTCTCACAACCCACCAGCATGAATCGCAGAAAATATCTCCGCGTTTTGCAGGCAGGAAATACATGTGACATTCATTACAGGTTGAGGCTCTACAGTAGCACATTAATTCAGCCATCCATTTCAGAACCGTACGATTATGCAACTCGATTGCTTCTTTCTTTTTTTGCGGAAATATCTCGACGCATGAGCGCACCTGCCGGGCTGAAGCATCTATTTCAGTAAAGATTTTCTTTGCCATGGTCACTACATCACTATTATTCTTTCGATCCTGCTCCTCCAGTCTGTCAATGAAGCAGCCAGTATCGTCACAGCTCACCATATTAAGAGTTGAAAGAATTTTAAGCATGACTGTTTCTCCTGTTCCTCCGGAAACTTTGCCAGGCAAGATGCATGCATGTCACCGGCAGCCAGTAGACCGCAAACCAGGTCAATTTCAGGAAGATGAATGTTAGCCGAATATATTTCATTTTTCCGTCCGCATCTTTGCCATCCAGTATTCGACATTCTTCTGCCACGATTCCGAGTTCTTCGGACAATAGATTTTCGAGAACTCGGCGACATCGCCGGTGTAGCGCTTTTGAACTGTGCCCGCCGCCCACTTGCACTGAACCAGGAACGAACGCACCGGCGAATGTTTATACCGCCTTGCCTTGTGGCCAGGCTGATCCTGCCCAACCCCGAACTCAAGACCCGGTCCGCCATTCTCCACTTTCCGGATCGCCGCCAACAGCAGGACCTGTTCCTGTGATAAACCATATTGCCGGGCCACATGCTCCAGCATTTTGGTCTCGTTCGGCGGGAGCACGGCCAAAAGAAATGTGAATATGAAAGTCATATTTTAGGCCCCGTCCTTTTTAAGGATCTGTTTTACCAGAGACTTGAGGCGCGGCCTCCAAACGTGCAGACACAAGAAGCATTGACAAGAAAGACTTGTCTCAACGCTAACATAATCGAGAGCGAGAGTTCGCCATAACAATTTCCGACATTTCGGGCAGCGTAAGAAGACCTTCACTATTCACTCCTTCTCAAGATAAGTATTTGCAAATTCCAGAAGTTGTGCGCGGCCTGTTTTCTGTTTCTGTTCGTTCTTTTTGAAAAGCGGATAGTCCATGATTTTAACTACAGCACGCCGCACCAGGTCGGCAAGTTGACGCGGTTCAATTGCATCCAGTTCCCACGATGAACGCCCAAAGCGTGAGATGTAATTTGCGGCTCGGCTATCAGTTATTTTCGCTGGATTCTCAGGAGGATTTAGTTTGCGAATTTGATTCATGTTCAGTGCCGCACGATTCACTTCGATAATCGGAATTTCTTCAGGTCCGATTTCGTCATGACGGCAAAGCGATGTTTTTAGAAAGAGATCCAGGCGTTGTTCGACATCGCGAGACATATCTATTCCGGACGGATCATGGTCGCCGAGATAGACAACGTAGAGTTTTTTCCCAGCCTCAGCGCGTTCCAAGAAGCGTTTACTTGCTTCATACATTGCCGACGAAGAAGAGTACCCCTTGTTGGCTGTGAACGGCACATCGAGACTTCGACAGACTGGCAAGAGCACGCCTTCTAAAGCCTGTTTTTCCACCATCACTTCAACGTAAGATGGCTGATCTTCCCACAAGTCAAAACGATATTGCGGCGCAACAGATTTTACAAAATCCGCCGGATCTCCCCAGTGTGGATTTGAAATCATTTCACGGCCACGGTCTTTTATCATATCCCAATCTACCATTCCGGCAAGGCGTGCATCGGAAACAAGACTTCCAACGTTCTTGTAACTTTTTTCAGTATTCGGAACAATATTCCTACTCACGAGTTGATAATAGAGTTGACGCAACGAGAGATCATAACCTTGCCGTGAATAGTCATCTAGAATCCGATTGATCATGTCGATCATCTGGATTGCATCTCTTCCGAAATTCTTTTCGATAAAGATCTCTTTCATCGTTCATTCCCTTTCAGAAGTTCTTCCAGCTCCAGGGCGCAGTTTGCGTAACAGGCGGCTCCGTGGGAGACCAGGCGCTTCCCGGTTTCGTCCGTGGTTTCTTGTTCGCAACGTAACTGCGACAATGCCCTCTGTTTCCAGATGCGAATCAATCGCTGCGCTTCAGTTGCCGAGATTGTAATTTGCATTCTTTCTTCCTTTCTTATTTCCTCAATCCAGAATCTTCCGATATTCCTTTATATAGGCTCCGTCTTCGTCCCAAAGAAACGGGTTCTCAGCACAGCGGCGGAGATGGTTGAACCAGGATGAAAGATTAAGCAGGATCACCCTGGGCGCGATCTGGACAATTTCAATGCAACCCATCTGCCCAAGCCGGCGGATGGTCCGGTACTGGCCGGCAAGGCCAAGACACTTGAGAAGTTTCTTATCCAGGCGAATCATCCGCTCTTCAAACGGCAAAGGGAAATATGTGCCATCAGTGTTGGGCTGCCACCGGCAAAGCGAGACTTCCGGCACAGTCGTCTTATTCTGATCAAACGGCACATATTTATAAGGAGCTATCTGAACCATTATAGGCTTGGTTGCCTTCTTAAGCCTGGCCGCCAGACAATTGGCTTTATCTTCGTCAGGAAGGCCCGGCGAAGCGCGGCGAAATTGCGATATATGTTCAGACGGCTTCCTGTCGGCTTCGCGGCAGATTAATGCGTTCTGGGGCATTTTAGACGGCCTCCGATTGAAGTTTTAGTTCCGGCTGTTCGACCATTTCGACCTGCCGTTTTCTAAAAAGGGTTTCAGCGTCAAGCTCCGATACCACTTCATAAACTCCGCCGCGATAACCGGCTGGCGCAATTTGCTTGCGCTCGGTTTCTGAAACTTCGCGGAGCAATCCCATTTGATACAGTTCCGTGGACCTGGGGCATAAGGTAAGAATGCTCAGTCCGGATCTCTCGGCAATCTGCCGCGTTGTGCCTGGCCCGAAATGACACCAGGCCCGGTAAACCTCCATGCGAAGTCCGACCAGGTTATTCTTTATCTCTTCCCAGGTGGCGTTTCTGTAATCAATGGATTTCATGTCTTTCTCCTTTCACGGAAAACTGAGATCTGAATCGTCAGAAGAATGTTGCGTTTCTTCCTTTGCGACCTTTGCGTTGAAAGCCTTTTCTTTCTGTCTGGATCTCCATAATGCCGTTCCGGATCGCCGCAGCTGGCTGGCCCTGCGCCGCACAACATAAATGGCATGCCAGAGTTGTTTCTCGGACGCCTGGTCGAGATTTATCTTCCGGCAATTCCGGAGAAAGCCTTCCGCATACTTCAAGGCTCCGGGTATGACGTCCGCAGCTGCTTCGCATTCCTTATGAAGTCTTGAGAGAGCCCAGAGACGGGGTTCACAGACGGCCTTAACCTGCAGAACTTCGGCTTTCTCTTCTTCGCCGAGTAGCCGCAGGTAATGAGCTTTCAGGAACAGGTAATCTTCGTTCGTGCAGCTGCAGAGCGACGAACGTTCCACAGCCTGGACCTGCTGGGCATGCCGCCATGCGTCGAAGGAGATTTCAGATTTCAGATTTGAAATCTCAGATTGTTTCGCAAAGGCGCGGCGAGCCAGGAGAATGAGTCTCTTCTTCTGTTCGTTTGTAAGGGGAGCCAGTGCCGCCCCGTGTATCGCCTTTTCTGTATGCTTGTCCATGGCTGTCTCTTTATGATTTCAGAACGTTAATCAGCTTTCCGGCCTGATGATCCTTGCCGCCGGCTGTTGTCATGGCATCTCTCCGCAGGCGGGCGATCCTGTCCTGTTTGTGCGCCCAGCGGCCAACGATCAAGCCGCCGCCAAATCCGAGCGTCGCGAACAATGCGCTGAATACGAGTATGTCCATTTTCATCTCCTCCGTTTAAAAACCCATGCCTTGCCATGCCTCGCCGCGCCAGGCGGTGCCAATTAAACCGTTAAAAAACTCTTGATCGTGAACCGGCCAAACCTCGGCCTGTAATCGCCAATGCCGATTGATTCGCCTGCCTTCCAGAGAATCTCATTGAGCGTGATGCTCGAAAGAACATCCGCGTCCAGGACCTTCATTGTGAACTCAAGAGACCATTCCTTTAGAAGCGGACGGGCTCTCATGATGCGGCCCCTGGTCGCCCGGATAACAACGGGCCTGATGTCGATCTCGTATGACTTTGTTCCGTGCGGAATCTGTTCCGGCAAAATAAGAAGGTTGCCGGCAACGATGGTTTTGAAAGTGATTTTGCCGCGTCCCTTCACCTGGAACTGACTGCCGGCTTTGCACATAGCCTGGTAAATGTGTTCCGCAGGTTGATACAACTCTCCATCCGGGAGCGTATAGGCGCTTTCCCTGGCTTCCTCTTCCGGAGAAGGCTGAACCTTGCCCGCCTTGCATGAGGTCCCGGCAAGCGCCGCCGCATCCCTGGAGGAGAACCGGTGCATCAACAGGCCGGGTTCCACTCCGCAGATCTTAGTTTTTATTTCGTACGTCTTCATTTTTTGCAACGTCCTGCTTAACCGCACGGTCGGCCTTAATGTCACAGAAGAAGGCATCGTCCTGGACAACCTTGACTCCGATTGCCTTGAGCTTTTCCTCACCCAGCGTATCCGCATCGGCAATCAGTAAATCCCTGGCGACGGAGATTTCGGCGCGGGTGTATTCAAGCTGCTTTGATTTTTCGAGGTACTCTTTCACCGATTCCCAGGTGCGCCTGGGAAGTAGTTTCAGCTTCGGCATGCCGGTGCGGAACCCGATCGTCCCGCGTTCAAACTCCATCGATCGCGGGTTGGGAGAGATAAACAGTTCTGCATGCGCTTCCGCCCACTGCTCCAATGCCTCGCGGCGGAGATTGATATTGCTTCGCAGGATCTGAAGTTTGCTTTCGTACCGCGCCCGGACGCTGTCGAGTTCGGCATTCATATCGGCAATAATCTGGGCCGACTGTATTTCCTGTTCGGCAAGTTCGCCGACAAGGAAACCGATCTCTGCAGGTGTGAAATCTTCGCTGTGAATTTTAATTTTCTTAGCCATGACGTATTATTCCTTCCATGTGTTCTTCCAGGATCCTCTTCCCGGTGACGTTGGATTATTCTTTCTGTCCGCGGAACTCCGCGCTCTTCGGACATGTCGCGAAATGACTGGTATGCGTGTCGCACAAGGCATAAATGTGCGCGTCCGGATCCTTGACCCAGCGTTTCTCCGCAGGGAGATTCACCGGATGCATTCTTCCGGCAACAGTCTGCACGAACATGATTTCAGCGCCGCAACCTTTGCATCGTGTTATCATTGCCTATTTCCTTTCGCTGGGCAGAAGCTCGTGAACTGCCGCCTGGATAAATTCCGCATCAATCTCTTCGCCGGTTTCATCGGCGTTCATTTTCGCCAGTTCAATGGCGTCCGCGAGAACGCGGAAATTGCCGCCGCGCCGGATGTCGGGCAGGATCTGTTCCGCCAGGAGTTTGCATTCCCCGTTAAGCCCGGTGGACAACTCCAGATATTTTTCAACATCCTTGAGGTTCAAACCTTTGATCCATTCTGTTTTGATTGGCTTCATGGTCCGGCCAAGAAGCTGCTGCGCCTCGGCGGTTGCATCGGTCGATCCCGAGACAAGCCGGTTCCAGGCGGTTGGATATGTCCCAAGCAGGAACTTGGCGGGAGTTTCGTTTATGAGGGCCTTCACGAGTTTCATGAGAAGGACGCCGCCCTCGTGGACTTCGTCAATCAGGAGCGTCATCGGGTTTGCTTTGAGGAACTCGATTATGTTCCGGAAGGTGGCTGCTGCCGACAGACCTTCTGGACAACCCAGCGCAAAGGCCATGCCTCTTACTATCGCCATGCGGCTGTCCTTCCAGGTCTCGTTTGCAGACATAAAGACCGCGCTGGCCGGATTCTCCTGGGCAATGCGGCGCAGTGTCCAGGTTTTGCCAATGCCGTAACCGCCCGGCAGAATTGCGCAGCGGCGATCCGTCCTGGCTCCCTGGAGCGCATCGTAGACGGCAAAACCGTAACGGGCTATGGGCAACTCGCGATAAAATTCATCCATCGCCGTGCCGCCATCGAGATCGGCAACGAACGCATTGAGCTTCTTCTCCCACTTATCCAGCCGCGAACCGAACTCGTTCCAGGACCGTCCGCACAGTCTCTCTCTCCAGGTCTTTGTTGAGCCGAGGTAACGCTGATACCTGGCAACAAACTGGTTGTCCGACAATCTAAGCGCTCTCTGATGTTTCTCGATCCGGTCTATCAATTCACTGACTCTTTTCTGCTGTTCTGTCATGACGCTATCTCCTTTTTGTTTCTGACTTCTTTCTTACGCCTCCACCAAATCCAGCCTGTTCAAGATTTTCCGACTCCGTTTCGACCTGAAATCAGTTCGCGGTGAGCTTGTCGAATCTGTCGAAGCATCCTCATTGGGAAGCAAACCAACCCCGCTACGGCCTTGCCGGATGAAGGAGGCTTTCGCGGGGCGGGTTGCCTCGTCCGCTTTCGCCGGGGCTACGGCGGACATGCCGGAAACTGAGATGGAAGATAGATTGCCGCGACCGTCCCTGGTTTCGATTGCGGTTGCGGCACGCTTGCCAAAGATGCCCGTGCCGGCATAAGCAGCCTTGAATGCCCGCGCATTTCTGCGCCGGCGTTCGGAACTTTCGGCGACTTCGTCTGAATAGCCGAACAGCGGACGTTCCTTTTCCCATTCGGCATTGCCCAGATGTTCCATAAACTTCCAGTTGCGAATGTTCCGGGTCCCTGTTTCCAGGTTGTATATCTCCGCGCCGGCGGCGGGATTGGAATCGTCGAACATGACATAAAGCCTGTACTCGGCACCAAGCTCGCCGAAGAGTTCCGGCATTGTGAATCTGAAAGACCGACCGGCGATTTTCTTTTCGACGCAGCCGTGCCTGATTTCTGTCTCGAATTTTATCGGCATAAAGACTCCCATGTCTTGAGGTTCCAGTTTTTTCAAAGCAAAGCGCGTTGTGTCCCGCACCCAGTTTTCATCCGGGATGCCGTTTTGAATGCGTCCGAATTTCTTCCTGGCATTCATCCAGCTGCAGGCTTTGCGATCGAGCCCGAGTGCTTCGGTAAAATGTTCCAGGCCGGCTTCCGCAGGGTGCATGACTCCGGCCTGGATCCGCAGAATCAATTTTGTTTCGCGCTCCATCTCGCCGCGTTTGCGACCGATATCCGGAGCGCCTTCTTGAAGGGCTTGAACTCTCTGGAGTTGATTGAAGCCGACTTCGATCAGCGCCTTGCCTTCGGATGTATGAACGTGATCAACAGAGAAACCGAGGGAGCGCAAACCGCCTACAACATTCATGCGCTCTTCTTCCGTTGCCCAGATTTCCTCACCGTCCACCTTACGCGCAGCCCAGCAGCCTTTCTCCAGGATCCAGCCGAGGCGGGGCTTGCCGTATTCGGCAAGGATCTCGCGCATGTGGCGCAGGACATCGGCAGAGGTATAGGCATCGCGGGCGCAGCCGATGAGAGTCAAACCTAGCCACTTGCCCCGGCCATCCATTGTATAGAGACCCTGGCGGCCCAGGGCGACGCCGTATTTCTGGGCGAGTTTATCGCCGCGATTTGACCTGGTCTCCATGTCCGGATCGTCCAGTTCAAACCAGAAATATCTGTTTCGGGACATATCATCAGAAATGTAGATATCGCCGGCCATGAGATCCCGCTTCAGCTGGGTTACGGGATCAATCACAATTGGCTCGTGCCGGCATTTGAACGCGACATGCTGATAGGCAACCGGTCCGCGATAGAGGGCTTCCATTTCCGGCGTTACGTTGCAGGCGCGACGAAGCGAGATTGGAATCGTGTGCGGGTCCTTCATTGCAAGAATCTTTTCCCGGATCGAATCCGGACAGAGCGGATCGTCGGCAAAATGCTGGATTGTCAACGCCGTGGATCCGCACTTGATCCGCTGCCTGCGCAACCGATTAACAGCGTCCTGGGAGAGATGCTTTGCAACAGCCGGGCGGCCAGGAGACTTGGAGCGTAAGAGAAGACGATGATTACCGGAATCAACAACCATCTGCCAGAGTTCCCGCAACCGGTAGAGTGTTGCATAAGAAACTCCAGCAGCCGCGGCCTTCTTCTTGGAGCTGCCGGAGACGCTGTCGGCTTTTTCCAGAATACGTCGCCGCGCTTGATATTCCGATATTTCAGCTTCTTTCCAGCCCTCGAACATTACTCAACCTTTCAATGAACGCTTGAGCACGGAGAGAACTTCCTTTGGCCAGAGACTGATGGTTTCGGCGATTTCCATCGTCACTTTCTCACGCTGTGAAGATGAAATCTTTTCCCAGAACTTGAATTGCGCGGTCGTTTTTCCGAGCCATTGGTTAATGAGGCGCGGATAGTCATTTCGAGCTGCAACGAGATCTGGCTTTTCGTCGGATCCGTACGCTCCAGTTATTGTGCCGATGGCTTTCATGACACCTTCCGGGCCTATGAATATTTTCGCGTCATGAGAGAACATTCTGTGTTCCAATTTGTCGCGCAGTTCAGGATGGCTTTTGAAGGCTATGCGGATTTTCAGGATACGTTCCCATATATCTTCGGAGATGTCGTGTGTCCGGAGAAATGCCTCAAAGGGGGAGAGAAATTCTCCCGAACCCGCGCCGCACGGGGTTCGGGGATTCATTGGGCTTTTTGAACTTTTCCCAGGCTTAATGCCTTTTTTCAGATTTTCCAGCCGACGGGCTTTACCATCACCAAATTTGGCTTCGATTATCGGGAAAAGACAGTAAGCAATCTGCCATTTTAAAAGATGCCGGCGCGCAAAAAGAGAGTCGGTAATTACATCACAAATCTTGTCATTTGAGACCATTATTACCGGAACATGTTCGAGTCCCAAGACTTCGGCTTCTCTGACCCGATGACGCCCGTCGATGATTTGATTATCACCGTTAATTTTAATCGGAGAATCATTAAGCCCATTCGCTTGAATACACTCACGGATTGCCAGGCAATCCGGATGCGAACTGTCCAACATGGGTGATTCTTTGAGCAATGGATGGATTGAGAGTTCGTTTATTTTTCTTGTTTCGTGTTTCATGATTTCTCCTTAACCGATGATGTTTTGAAAATGAAGTGTGTGTCCGAGCCTTCTTGGGTTATTTGTCATATAATGGTAACAGGGAATTTTCTTAAAGCGTCTTGCGGCAGAAAGTCTGCGCTTGCCGTCAACCACGAAGAAATTGCCCGGCTTATCCGGATTTGAGACAACTATTATCGGCTTCAAAAAGCCCAGCGTGTTGATAGATTCGACAAGATCGCCTACGGAATGATTTTTCGGAAGGTTTCCGAAATCAGGATGGACTTCTAATTGTGACGGAGAGACGAAAATCAATCCGCGATATTCTGCTTTGAACTCTCCTTTTTCGGCAGCTAGTTTTTGCAACCCAATGATGGCGAACTTTATCGCAGAGCTGGACATGTTAATTCTCCTTTCTCTAACGCTGGCTTACGAAATGACGCTTTCTGAGAACAAGCAGATCGGATTCAATTTGAGCAAAAAGGCGGATCAAATTGGGAAGCTCTGACAGCTTAACGTCTTCCCATGCATGAGGATTCTCCATAAGGCTGCGAATCTGCTGCGCGGCAACGGTGACTTTACCAGTCACCGTTACCGGTGCAGATGGAGGCAAAACCTCAATCTGACCTGCCTTTATGACCATTGATTTCCGGCCTGTTGATAACTTCATTCTTTTTCTCCTTGTGTTAGACCAAGTTCCCGGCGTAGAGTTTTACGGATTAATCTTGAAAGGCGGCCCTGATGATCTGCATGAATAGCACGCCAGACTGTGGGCTGTTGAAAACCATGAAGCTGAGACCAGGACCTGAGAGATCGATAACCGTTTTTCAGAAGGGCTATCTGAACTTCTATCGGATTAAATTTTTGTACGTCTTGATTCATTAGTGATACAATTAACACCGGAGCGGTTATGAGTCAACACCAAATTGGTGATAAAAGTATTTTTTCATTAAGGCTCAGAAGTCTAAGAAAAGACATGAAAAAAGCCTCATTTGCTCGTTTTCTGGGCATTTCCAATCCGCAGAATTATCAGCGTTACGAAGACGGGAGAATACCCGATGCGGTTATATTACAAGAAATTGCTAACCGCTGCGGTGTTACTGTTGACTGGCTGCTCGGACGGGAAGACTCGATAGTGCTCGCTTCAGATGAGGTCAGCTTTATAAAAGAAACTGAACTACAAACGGACAAGAGAACTCAAAAACTGATGGATGATCTTCGTCATCAGGCTAATTCCATTTGTAGGGCACCCGAAGATTTTGATGCCTTTAAGAGACAGATTGATTTTCTTATAGAAGAATATCGGAAATGGTGTATTGCGAATTATCCAAACGAGGTAAAACGGCAAAAACACGAATCGCGAAAGATGCTAGAAGAGGATCAGAAGGCGAATGGAGGCGGGGGGTGAGTGAACCACAGAAAATTATTATTGAACATCGCTATAAAAGAACCGGTTGTGGCTGTGGAACAGCTTTTCTGATAATCATTCTTCTGCTATCGATCTACGGTTTGTGGATGCCAGAAAAGAAGCAACAGGTTGCTGAACCCCGTACGACATCTCTTTCCGTGCACGCAAAACCAAGTCCAAAGCCAGTAAAGATCGAACCTGTCGAAACAAAAGAGGCAGCCCCTGTGGAGCCAAATTGGAATGAGCGTTCAAACTACTGGAACAATGTCTATTTACAGAAGTTCTCTCGACCGAAAATAGGGCAGCAAATTACGGTTTATTATAATGATGGAGAGAGTCAAACAGGGAAATTGCTCGAAATAAAGAATGATTCCATTTCCATGGAGGTATCCTATGGTAATGGATGCGCAACCATCCCGATTAAGAGGAGTAGGATTCGTCATGATATCGAAATCAAATTGTTTGAGGATGCTTATATTTACGAACAAAGCATCATTAGAATCTCAGAGGAGCGGATGTTATACGAGAAACAGCTGCGGGAATATTATACAAGAGAGGCCGACCGAGTTAAAGATGAGAAAGCAAAGATGCGCATGAGACAGATTCTGGCGGTTATTGATACCGACGGTTCAGTGCCTCGACTTGTATCATTCGTCAAAAAGAATATGAATGATCCCAGGAGTTTTGAACATGTGGAGACTCGTTTCGTTGACAAAGGAACCGTGGCTGAATTTTATATGACCTATCGTGGAAAGAATGCCCTGGGGGCTCTTGTGATTTCTTATGTTAAGTCTGAATATGATCCATCTTCAGACAAATTGACGGTTTATACAGATAGATAAGCGAGATTAATTACATTCGAGATTTGCAGTAAACTGATCTGGTAGTCTTTCCTTCCTTTTAACTGGCACTATTGCCAGAACGCCTGTCTGCATTCTTCCCCATCAGTTACGCTCCCGGAAAAGAAACATGGGAGCATACTATGTCTGACGGGGACTTTCTCTGGAAATTGATCGCAGTAATTTCAAATGTGACTTGCCTGGTCGCGATGTTTTATTCGTTCCGCCGCAAACCTACCATACCGGAAGAACTCTATAAGGACTTCGTGAGCAAGGGTGACTTAAGCGATATCTGCCAGAAACGCGATCAGGAAATTGCCATACTCAAGCAGCATAACGAGGAAGTTCACGACAAATTATTCAGTCTCACCCGACAGATGCAACTTGCCCATTCAGAGGATCTCAAGGTTATCGAACGTGCCGTGGGCAAACTGGAAGGCATCATTGAACAAATAAGAAAGCAGTAATGAATAACCAGAAAGAAATCCCTCTTGTTCTTGGCGGCGGCGGAATTACCGGCCTTTGCAGGTTGACCGGCGTTCTCCTGGCGTTCGAGAAATTGGGCATTCAATACACTTCCATCCATGGCACCAGCGCCGGCGCGATCGCCGGGGCCTTGCTGTCGGCAGGTTATTCGCCTGTGATACTGGCCAATATCATCAACAACCTTGAGGATTCCGACTTACGGGAGAAATTGTTTCTCTGGCAAATTCGAATGCACTGGGTCGATCATATCTTCAAGACAGAAAAGATTGAAAGGCTTCTCGACACTCTTCTGCCGGCAAACTTCGACGAAATGACGATCCCCCTGTCAACCTGGGCAGTGAATAAACGGACCAATGATCTCGTTAATACCATGCGCCCGGAACTGGCCGAATCTCCGGCAAAGGCCGTTCTCGCCAGTTTGTCGATTCCCTGCATCTTCCCGCCAGTGGAATTGCTTGATGGTTGTCCTTATTGGGACGGCGGCCTGCGGGCCAGTGTTCCAATGATCGGCGATTGGCGCGAATGCGAACATGTCTATGTTGTGATCCCTTCTGACAGCCCTCACGATTACAAGGGCCGCGATAACCTTATCACTTCGGCTATCCGGGCAATGAATATCAAGTGCAACGACGAAAAGCTCGATCTCGTTGCGGCCATGGCTGATGAACCCAACGTCACCGTAATTTGGCCGGATGTGCCGACCGACAAGGGAATGATGCATTTCGATCACTCTCTTATAAGGAAATGCTACGACTGGACTCTGGCCAGACTCAAGAAGGATCAATCGAAATGAACCATGACCTGGCAATCGATATTCTAAGCAAACAGATTCTCGTCTGGTATGAAGAGAGGGCTGCTCTACCGATTTCGACGGCAACGGAAGCAAGGGACTGCTTGCTTGCAGACTGCCGCGCATTGGAAGAAAGCGTCGAGTATCTACGAAAGGATAACACAAGAAAGGAAGGTTAATATGAAATCAGTACGTTCTATCTTTACGCTCTGCTGCCTGTCCTTGGTGATCTGTCTTACGGGCTGTGCTTCGCCAGGTGGACTCACGATCGGACCTGTGAGTTATTACATGGCATCCAGGAATGAGATTGCCATGAATCAAAGAGCTATTTCGGCTGCCCCTCAAATTAAGCCGGAAGAGAAACGGCAATTATTCAAGGCGGTGAATCTTGGGATGCGTCCGGGCGAGTTTGCTTTTGCAGTTGGCATCGATCTGCTTGCCCTACCAGAGACGTCAATGACTTGGGGAGAAGTGGCGAAGAACTTCTTCGGCGTCCTGGCTGATTCGGCGATCTATGCCGGCGCAGGTTACGGCATCTCGGAGATAAGCAGCGGAGGTGGCAGTAGTGAGCCATCCTATAATTTCACGTTCCAGGGACCAGTAAACAATTCGTCAATCCAGGCCGGCAGCGCCGGGGCAAGCCAATCGCATTCCCAGGACAACAGCACAGGCAAAGGAGCAAAGTAATGAACGCACAAGACATCAAAACCGTTAAGCAACGCTTTATAAACTTCCATTCCGGATTGCGCATGCGCATTGGGGCTTCACCCCATGAACGCATACTACTTCCCAAAAAATGGACCGCTCCAGATTACGTGGATGGACGGCCTCTCTTAATGGCTGCCGATGATCAAATGCAAACGCCTAAATGCACAGCTTACGGGATGACGGCAGTTTGTGAAGCGCTTCGCTGGTGGGCGACTGGTGTAAAACAGAGTTATGACGCCGATCTGTTCTACGATGTGGAGAAACGAATTGACAATGACAACCAGGAAGGATCCTCGCTTGAAACAGCCATTAAGGCGGCGCAGACTTTAAAATGGCTTACCTTTAAGAACCCAGAAGGTTTAACCGTCACTGTTGACGTGTACGACATCCGCACGATCAATGAACTTAAATATGCTTTTCATCGGTGTCCTGTTGTTCTCTTCGGATTCAATATTACCCAGGCATGGATGCGCCCGCGAGCGGACGGAACAATCGCTGACAGTAATAAGTTTGTCGGAGGGCATTGTGTTGCCGGAGATTTATTTGATCCCTATGGAGTAGATAACTGTAACTCATGGGGTTTGGGTTATGGGTTCAAAGGACACGTGAAATTGTCATGGAAACAGGTTCAGCAGCAGATGATGGGAGCCAAAGGTTTTCTGCTGCGAGTATCTTGAGAAATATTATGCTCACAATTGCTCAACAGGAAGAACTCAGAATTGTCTGCCTTGAATTTCTGGCAGTCAGATATCCGAACTCTTATACCGCGGATGCGATGAAACGAATGTTGATCCGCAGACAAAGAGTCGATTTCCAAATCACGGAATCCGAAATCGTAGCAACCTTGGCCTTCCTGAAAGATAAAGGATTTGTAGTTTCCCTGATTGATTGCCTGCATGCGATCCCAGCCTGGCAGGCTACCAGCGAAGGAGTCTTATTCTATCAGCGCGGTGAGGTGCTAAAGAATCCAAAGGAGTCCGAATTGTGAGCCGCGCACGCCAGGGAAAATTTGCAAGGCTACCGGCAAAGATCCGGGAAGAAGTTAATAAACAGCTTCTCGACGGCAAGAGCGGTCCTTCGATTCTTGCCTGGCTCAAAACCAATGGCTTCATGGATCTCACCGAACAGAATCTCTCCGAATGGCGCAAGGGCGGTTATCAGGACTGGCTGAAGTCCGAAGGGCAAATGGCAAAGATCAGGGAGCGGGCCGAACTGGCTATGCGCATGGCCCAGGCAGCCGGCGGCGATTCGTTGGGACAAAGCATAGTAACCAGGATTGCCGGAGATCTTGACGAAAAGCTCGATGCCCTGGCTGAAAACGATCTGCTGAAACTTCGACCTTTGCTTGATTCAATTCTTTTTGCCGAAAAGCTCAAACTCGAAAAGCGGAAATTGTCCCAGAAGGATGAAGTGATAGCCATTACGCGGGATAAATTCCACCGCGATACGGCAGAATACATCCTGAAATATTTCGAGAATGAACAGGTTCGGAAGATTGTGGAGGGCAAGGGCGATAAGGAAGTTAAGATGGATCGCCTGGTCAAAGCAATCTGGGGCGAACGGCCTGAGAATCTCTAACCATGTCTCCAAAAAAAACAACAGCAAACAAGTCTGACCGCCCCTGCCAGCTCCCTTCGGAGGGCAGGTTGGCTCCTGAACCCGGATCAGGCAAGCCTGAACCTCTGCTTAAATTAAGGTCATACCAGGCCCCGCCGTTTTGGCGGGATGACTTGGGACTCATGCTGCTCCTGTGGAGACGGCAATCTGGAAAATCCCGAACCCTGGCAAGTAAGGCCCTGCGCAGCATGATGGAGATGCCTGGCCTGCTGGTAACTTATGCCTCTGCCTCTCTTCCTCTTGGCCGGGAGTTTGTTGTTAAGGAAGCGCAGATATGGAATGAGGTTCTGGATAATTTTAGAAAGGCTGTTCAGGCCAATGGCCAGAGAATGGAAACTTCTGTCGACGGCCTCAACTTCGACGATTTCTGCGATGTCTTCGAGCATCAGAAATTGGAAACGAAGATCTACCATAGCCGGTCGAAGTACAGCCGCTCGCTCGTTATTGCTCCGAACCCCGCAACTGCCAGGAGTTATTCCGGACATGTCTATATTGATGAGATCGGGTTTATTCGCGACTTCAAGGATTTGTGGGAAGCGATGGAGCCGATCATGTCGAGCGATGAGAAGTTCCGCTGCATCATGGCTACCACGCCGCCAAACGATGACAGTCATTATTCTTACGAATTGGCCGTGCCTCCGTTGGGGGTTGAGTTCGGGCCTGAAAAGGCAAACGCAGCAGGTCACTGGTACGAGTCGGAATCCGGCGTGATGGTGCATCGGGCGGATGCCTGGGATACTGCGCTCGCCGGCGTGCATCTGTTCGACACGAAGACCAGGAAACCAATGTCACCGGTTGAACACCGGGCAAAATCGCTGGACCGTGATGCCTGGGATCGAAACTATGCCTTGATTTTCAAGACCGGCGGAACTGCCGCAGTGAGTCTGCAGTCGATCAGCAATGCCATGATAATGGGCCGCAACAAATGCCTGGCAGCAGAAGACGATTTCCCGCCCAACTGGCGCAATATACTCGGACCTGGCACGATTGCCGTCGGCGCGGATCCAGCCACAACGGAAAAGGAGAAATCCAATCCATTCGCCATTACCATAACCGAACAGATCGGAATGCTTTTTTTTGCGCGGCTGATTATCAGGTTCAAGACGCAGGATCCTGACAAGGCCAAGGCATATCTTAAGGAAGCCTGCGATCTGGGCCCGAACCGTAAACCGCGCCGGCTGGTGATAGACGCGACTTCTGAAAAGTTCTGGGCGGCTGAAGTTAGGAAGGAGTTTGCTCAAATCTGCCCGGTTGAACTTGTTGTTTCTTCAGAGAAGATTACCTACCAGGGCGAGAACATACTCTATAAAGCCTATCTGGGAAATCTCCTGGTCAATACCATGGACGACGGGAAACTTTGTCTGCCCGAGTATCGCTGGATAAAAGATGATTTCCGATTGGTCATGCGGAGTCGCGGCAGTTTCGACAATCTAATAGACAGCGCCGGCAATCACGGCGATACATTCGATTCAACGAAAAATTCCCTGCATGGCCTGGTCAGTCCATTCGGCCCGCTGCAGGCATCAGGCGCACAAGTCGGGCAATACAGCACAGCCTCAAATCTTCCAAAGAATAACATGCGGCCCGATCATAGTTCAGACCACAAGAATAAGATGACAGGAGTATCACTAATATGAATATTAAAGATTACCTTCGGCCACTTGTTGCGAGGATTCTGGATCTCAGAGTTCCGACAAAACAGTTAACGGTCAATGATACACGATGGGAGACGCCGGCGATCGCCCAGGGCATGACGCAGGAAAGAGTCATGGGTTGTATATCGGCTGCGGAATCAGGCGAGACAAGGGATCTGTTCTCTCTTTACCGGGACGTGGTATTGACCAATTCGCATCTGCAGAGCGAACTGATGAAGCGAAAGCTGGCTGTCCTGGGCGATGCGATGTCGTTTATGCCGTTTGACCGGAAGCTGCAGGCCGATATCGACACAGCCAACGCGATAGATGCAGAGGTTTCAGCCTGTAAAGGTTGGCTGAGGGCTGCTTCATTTCTTCTCGACTCAACTCTTTATCCTGTTGCGGTAATCGAAAAGACCTTCGTTGCTGTCGGAAAGGGTTATCGAATCGCCGGCCTTACTCCAGTGCCATATCAACTTCTCGACTTCACCTCCGGACGGATGATGATCTATGACGTTAATCCTACGAATGGACAACCATTGCTCACAAAGCATGACGTCGATCCGAACAGATACATAGTTCATCGGGGTCACTTGTTAAGCACTCCTGATAATTGGGGCGGCCCCATGCGCTCCATTCTGTTCTGGTGGCTGTTGGCCGCGATGGATAGGGAATGGTGGGCTAAGTTTCTTGAGAAATATGGCACGCCTTTCATGGTTGGTAAATTCCGGGACGAAGAGGGTCGTTCAATTCTGGAAAGAGCATTCGCGCTTTCATGCCGGCTCGGCGGTCTCGTGATCTCCGAAGGCACAAGCGTCGAACTTAAAGAAGCGGCAGCAGCAAACTCCGGCACCGCCTATCAGCAGTTTATTACGATTTGTGAACGGGAAATGTCAAAGTTGGTTCTGGGTCAAACAATGACGACGGAGGCTCAGCCGTCGGGCCTGGGATCTGGTCAGGCAAATGTCCAGGAAGGCGTCCGCCAGGATATAAGGCGCTTCGATGGCAAGATGCTGGCAGAGACTCTGAGGGATCAGTTGATTACTCAGCTTGTGGCAATAAACAGATTACCGGGTAATGTGCCCCTGATCTCGCTTGGCTCGGAATCGGATGCCAAAGTAAGTTCAGCAATATCATTGCTCACTTCACTGAAACAAGCCGGCCTCCGGGTTACGGACGATGGCCTGTATGCCCTTTCGGAAAAGGTTGGCCTGCCGATTGAGCGTGACGCTTCAGCCGGGCCGCCGGTTCCGTTTGCTGCAGCATATTCGCCCACCAGGTTGAATCGCCCTGGCAGGATCCCGGTCGAGCAGATGGACCGGGTTGCTCAAACTGCTGCGCCTGACCTTGCGAAAGCGTTTCGCGGAAGCCTCGCGCCGATAGCGCAGATCATCCGCGATAGCAAATCACCGGAAGAGTGCGAACTGCAGATCCGGCATTTCTTTGCCGATTGGGATCCCAAGAAAGTCAATGTCCTGGTCGCCGACGCCCTGACCGCCTATGCGATCAACGGGACGGAGGTAAGATGAAAGGTTCCATATACATAGATGTCCCCTGCGACCAAAAGGAATGTACACTGAACATTGTCGATGCACACGATCAACCGATCGACTTTGATCCTACCTTTTGCTCAACGTGTAATATGAATCCCAATGTCGAAGACGGGATACCGAAAGTAATAATGGATCTGTCTGGATTGTGCGCTTTTCTTCAGAAGGCTCGTTATCGATATGCGAAGGTTATCTCCACAACAAACCACTCTTTCTTGGATAACATCTTCCCCTGGCGAAAGTCGGCACTGAAAACAACCGAGACTATTGCCGAAGCTCGATCAGCCTGTCTGTTCATCGAAACTTTGATGCACAAATGCGGCTGGGCAGCTCCAAATGATCCTCCTATTCCCTGGTGGGCGACGGAAGATTAAGATGAATTTCCGGAACATATTTCTTTTCCTTAAACACCCTTTACTCTCCTGGAAGATTGACCGGGCAAAGAGTGAATACAGAAAGAACCATCCGGATTGCGAATGTTGTAAAACAAAACCTTCCTTCTGGGGCAGAGCAAACGACGTTCATCATTTACTCCCGGTACATATTTATCCGGAGGAAGCCTGCAGCCCGGACAACTTGATTACCTTGTGCCGGCACTGTCACTGGTTATTCGGTCACCTTCGCGATTGGAAAGATTGGAATGTCTGCCTGACAGAGACCATTCGCGGAATCCAATATGCCTTTAAACATCTGGCTTCAAGTGGAAATCATAATTCTCACGGAATGCCGGACGTTTAATAAATTGTCCGGCACGAGGAGTGCCGGCGAACAAGTCGAGTCGTTCTAGCGACTCAACCGATAGACAAAGGACTGTCCATCACTGTGCCACAGTTGCGCGCCAGCTGGCATCTCAGAACTGTGGCAGCATACGAAAGGCAGAGTAATATGAACAGTCCTTTGAGTTATCTCGGTGGCAAAAGTCGGCTCGCTGAAAAAATTATCACCTTAATTCCGTCCGATCACGTTTGCTATTGCGAACCGTTTTGCGGTGCGGCCTGGGTCTTCTTTAAGAAGAATCCGTCAAAGTGTGAAATCATAAACGACAGGGACGGTGAGTTGATCACGTTCTGGAGGGTAATCCAAAATCACCTGGAAGAGTTCCTGCGGTATTATCGATTCGCTCTTGTGTCCAGGCAGCTCTTCGATTTGGCAAACAAAATGAATCCCGAGACTTTAACCGACGTCCAGCGGGCCGTACGATATTTCTATTTACAGAAGATGGGATTCGGCGGCAAAACTGTTGACCGCACTTTCGGAACCGGCGCAACTTCAGGACCGCGATTAAATCTCACGACATTAGAAGAGACGCTGCTTGAAGTCCACTGGCGCTTGGAGCGAGTAACGATTGAACATCTGGACGCTTGCGAATGCGTGCGTCGATACGATCGGGAGGATACCCTTTTCTATATGGATCCTCCTTATTGGCACACGGCTGGTTATGCGCCGGCGTTTGGAGATGCGGATTATTCCAGGCTGAGAGAATGTCTCGACAAGATATCCGGACGGTTTATTCTGAGCCTGAACGATACTCCGGAAGTCCGGTCGATTTTCAAAGGCTTCAAAATAAAGAGAGTCTTAACAACCTACTCCGCCGGCAATGGAAGATGCCCAGGATCTGATCGCACCAGGAAGAGAGCGGAAGTCTTGATTCATAACTTGTAGGATTTTCGACAACCCTTTTCTTGTTGATGCCTGGGTCCAGGTGCGCATGTCGAGGCGGCAGCGCTCGCGACGTTAGAACCCTTTTCTTAAACGGCCCTTCTGACCCTTTTCGTTGATTCTTTCTCAACCCTTTTCACACATTATGCGATTAACAAGGCCGCGCCACGCAGAAAAGCAAAGACTGTCGCTGTAAATCCAACCTTCTCGCACCTTATCCGACCGTCTCAAACATTATCGCTGGTTAGTATGCTGCAGCCAACTTCGCCGGCGCCCTGGTATTTGCCGCGGTATACCGGGCGATTGCCGTTACTAATCCTCATTGAATAGCCGGGATTTCCCCAACGTAATTACCGTACGTCAGCAGCAATACTGCACCAACAAGCACAGACAGCGCAATGATCAGCCCCAGGCGGGTTATGAAGCGACAGCTGCTCCACTCCCGCAGCGCAATTCCAACCACGTTACTGAACAGGACCAGCATGATCATGTGGATCGCCCAGCTGCTGAACTTGTACTCCCCCATGCGGACGTGGCCAAGGTTGTAGAAAAAGAACTGGCTGTACCAGAACAGGCCGGTCAGAAATGCCATCAGGAAATTGACGGGCAGTTTCGCCTCTTCAGGTCCGGCCGGCAACTCAACAATCTCCCCAAGCGTCTTGTGCTTGATGTGAAGGTACAGGCAGTAGATGGCAGTCGTCAGGAAAGCGCCTGTATTGGAGAATATGTACGTCACATTTCCCTGCCAGTGTTCGGCACCGTACTTCACAGCCACTTCAGCTATCGGCTTTCCGGCCTCAAGCGCAAAGCCGTATACCGCGGAAAGTACCCCGGCCAGGAGCGAGAGCATAAGGCCCTTCATCAGGTTGAAGTCCTGCGATCCCGACTGGGACTGCATGTTCTTTTCTTTCAACCTTCCCGCAATGCCGCATAGACCGATTCCGACAGCACCGACAATAATCCCCTCCAGGACATACTGCCCGCCGGACTTTTCGAAAACAGCAGAAAGCGAATTACCGCCGGCTTGAAGTACCTGCAGGACGCTGTGGGAACCAGGCAGAGCCATGCACCCCTGCATGCCGCGAACCAGAGTCGGAACCAGGGTCCCCAGCACGCTGGAAAGTCCAACAGCTATTGCATAGGTGAGTGAAAACCCGATATACCGGATCGAAATGCCGAAAGCGGTACCCCCAATGCCATAAGCTGCTCCCAGGAGGAACGAATTGAGCATCGCATCCCGTGGAGCCTCGGCCAGCACCTGTAACAGGTGCGGAATCGTAAGCGCAGCACCAACAATCGGCAGGATAAACCAGCAGAAAGAAGCCTGCACAAGCCAGTAGGTCTGCCATGACCAGCGCTTAACCCTCTTCTGCGGCGTATAACAGGTAGCCGCGAAAATCGCCCCGATTGCATGAAGAAAAGTCCCTAGCAGCGGATTTGCTGTGACCATGATTTATCCTCTCAATTTCAGACTGACCTGCATTTATTCATCAAACTCACCAAGCCTGATCGGGTATTTCCCGTATTCCCTGACCAGCTTGACAATATAATCATAAGTATGACCCGAAACATCACCGGCCACGGAATGGTCCGACTGGAATATATATCCCCCGCCTTTCGCGGCATTAAGCTTCCGGAGAACTTCACGCCGGATCTTTTCTTTGTCACCTGTCTCCCAGACCTGGATATCACTTCCACCGCAGAATCCAATCTTGTGGCCGTATGTGCGGCGCAGATCGTTCACGTCCATTCCCGCCTTCACCTCAAGCGGGTTATAGGCATCGATGCCTGCTTCGATGTAATCCTGGAAAATCTTATGAACATTGCCGCACCCGTGGTAGATCACTGGCAGGCTGTTTTTATGCGCGTACGCAGCCATCTGGGCGACCCATGGCTTGAAATTCTCACGCCAGTAATCGGGGGAGAAGAACATTCCGTTCTTGTATGCCACGTCGCCCCATATGACAAAACCGTCCAGCAGCCCCTTACCGGCATCAATCTGCGCCTTTGCGCATTCCAGGTAAAACGCCCCGATACGGTTAATGACTTGTGCCATCTCTTCCGGATAAAGGCCCATCCACAACATGCCATTCTCCTGGCCAATCATGCGCGTAAGGCACTCCGATACCTCTATCATGCTACCGTAGACCGGAAAATCGGGACGAAGCGACTTCACCGAGTCTATCCACGGCGGCGAGTTGCGCTGAAAACCGTCGCCCACACCCGCAATCTGGTTGTCGCCGCCCTCGAAGAAGCGGCGCCGGTCACGCGGGTCGTTAAAGGTTGCCACGGCCCTCTGGAGTTTTTCAAAACTGTCAGTTTCCCAGGCATAATTCTCCGGCATTGGACATTCAAACTTCTTGCGCATAAACGCACCAAAGCCGGTTTTGACAACCACTTCCTGCTGGTTTTCCTTTATAGTTTCGAAAGGCCTGATCCACGGATCCATGTTTGGCACGGTGACTATCCAGTCCAGGTCATAATGGTAATAAGGGCTGGCATCAGCCGGCAGGTTCAGGTCCTTCCTCCAGCGCTCCACAAAACTTCCCCAGAAGAAATCACTGACCGGTACCCTGTCCGGCTCCTGGTGGCTCAACGCCTTGTTCATGCGCTCAAGCTTCTTGAGCGTGGCCGGCTTTCTCTCACCGCCAGCCGCACTTCCTTTGGTCTCAAACATTCCCATGATATTCCTCCTTAGCTGAAAACTCGAAATCATAATATCGGGATTCTACCACCATGTTCATTTCTCCTGTATCTTATCGCGACCGAAGCTCTATGGCGCGAACCGGATCAATATACTCATCCATGTCCCGCAGCGAAATTACCTTGTAGTTGTTGTCCTTCAGATACTTCATCTGTTCTTCAAACACTTTCGGGTCTGTACCAACACCAGGGTGTTCCACGTCCGGCACACCATGATAAGTGAGAACCGCGATCTCGCCCGGCACCGCCTTTTTCACCGCATCGTAGAAAACGTTTGCGTTGCGTTTTACATCGTTGTCCGATACCTGAAACGATGGAACACTGTAGGGATTGTGCTTCAGCGGATTATAAGCGCATCCGCCACCGCCACGACAAAACGTGTAACCGTGTTTCACCAATGTCGGAAAAGCACGCCGGCTGACCTGGTAGACCGGCCAGCAGAACGTGACCGGTTTTGGAATACCTGCAGCGACACAGTGGTCTTCAATCGGCACGCACTCTTCCTTCCACGCATTCGCACTGAGGTCTGCCCAGACATGGCGATAACCATGATTGCCAACCTCCATCCCGAGATCGTGAAGCGACCTGATCTGCGCCCAAGTCATGTACTTCTGTTTATTGCCGAAACCGCCGACAATCTCGCCATTCTTATTCTTAACGTCGTTAAATTCCGTGATGTAAAAAGAACCTTTAAACCCGAATTGTTTCAACAGCGGACCAACATACGTCGCATGACTGGCACAGGCATCATCGAACGTAAGAACAACCACCTTTTCTGGAATCGGTTTGCGAAGAATCCGAGTGGGGTCTTCTTTGATTCCGTAGCAAACAGGAACGTCGCAGAATGTGAGAGCAGCTATACCATTTTCCCCGCGTATCAGCCGATTTTGACTCCACGAACCACCGTCAACATACTTGATTGTTTTCACGGTTGATGGTTCCACAAGTTTGAGGATGACCGTGTTTCCGTCGCACCTGCCCGACGCAACCTTGCCGCGTTGACCATCCAGATAGAGCTCGCTGACGGATTCGCTGTTCCAGACCATCGGCTGATCAAACACCAATACGATTTCGTCTTTCTTCTCACCGGTATAAGACGCCGAAACAATATTCGGGGGAGTAATCGGCTTTTCCGGTTTCCTGCCGTAATTGTACTGCTGCACGAGCGGGAGAATTGCTTTCGCCATCTCCACGTACCCTTCCGGCGGGAAGTGACACGGCCCAGGCGGAATGATGCCGAGCGTCGACATAATACTCATGTTCGAGAACTCCGCCGGCAGTTGGCGCTGAACCTCTCGAAGTTTGTCGTCGGAACCATCGCGGCCCATTTCACATGAACGAGGCCAAATCTGGAACAGATAGTAATGACGGACATTCGGAAAGTCATTTTTCCAGTTGTTCGCCATTTCTACAAAAAGGTCACGGTAGGTCTCATAACCGTACCCGCCTGTTGGCCCGTCAGATCCCTGATCGCTCTCGCCTTGATGCCAGAATATGCCGCGAATACCGTGAGTAAGCTTCGCTTCACGCACACGCCACAGGAGCCGTCCATAGATCGTTGTTTCGTCGCTTGGGTTATCGGCATTCTGCATATGCTGATCGATTCGGGTTCCGCCAACCGCTCCGTTGATGATGCAGATAGGTATTTGCTCCGACTCAACCAGTCGTTTACCGAGCTCCATAGGCCAGTAACCAATTTGCAGGATGCCCTCTTGCGGGCGGTATTCTGCATTTCCCCATCGGGTTCGGCAGGTCGTTGAATTCTCCGACGTACTCCCGAAAGTACGCAACCAGGTGCTGGTGTAAGGAGGGGGTGGAACATCACCCCAATCGGTCGCGACAGCGTTTGACTGCCCCTCAACGATGTAGGCGTCCCCGCAAACGAGGTTGCCGACCCTATTTACGACAGTCTTTTTGCCGCCGGTTTCTGTGCCAAATTCAACGCTGTACTTAATCAAACCCGCTTTAAGTTTCACGGACAAGGCATACGATCTGGTTGCGTCCACCTTCGCAGTTTGAGTCTCAACAGGTTTGCCGTCGGCGAACAGCGTGAGGAAAACCGAGTCGGCGGGTTGATCAAGCGTACCGTTGTAATGGAGCACACCATCGTTTTTGTCGTCACGGGCGTAAAACTGGTTTTCCTCGGGTTTTTCGTCTTTACCTGGTTCGCGCTGCACCCAGGCATCCTGAACATGATTATAGACAATTATGGTCTTCTGCTGAATATTTTTCTCAGCACCGTTGTCCATGGTCGCGGTAATGGTCAACTCTCCTCCACCTTGCGCATGCTTGAGAGTGATCTTTTCGCCCTGCGTTTCGTATGTGGACGCGACACCAGTGACCTTCCATGAGATATGCAGCGGCTCAGACCTCTTCTCATTGATTTGCTTTTCGAGCACTTCCTTGTTCTCAAGCATGGCCACCGTCTCAAATGACGGCCGGCCATCCCAGCCGTGATTCCCGCGCAGATTAAATTCCGGGTCCTGTACGCTGTTGACGAGTTTCACCGGGAAATCAATCGTCTTCACTTCGCCCGGATAGACCGCTTTTAACTGCAGGACAGCATTTCGCGTAACATTGTATCTGCCTGTGAAGAAATCCAATGCGAGCGTATCGGCGGCAATGGTCGTACTGACCCCTTTTTCAACCAGGTTCCAGTAAACTTTTATTGCTCCGTCCGCTTTCGCGGTGATGGTGTACTTCGTCGACTCTTCCATGGTCCTCACTTCCCCGGAATTTGCGGAGGTGAAAAATTCACTGCCTTCCTTGACAAGTGTTCCGACTAGCGTTTGGAGTGGTTTCTGGTTCTCATATTGCAGCTTCACCCAGTCAGCAGAACGCGTGACCTTGGAAAGCCGGACCTCGTCGATGTCACCCGCAAACTGATAATCATCATACCAGCCGCCAATATACATTCGCGCCGGACTTTTTATCTTCAGAGGTGACTCTTTGGACGTTGAGACGCCGTCGAGAACACCATTCACATAGACCCGTGAATCGCCATTCTTGAAGGTATGAACCACATGAACCCACCGGGACGGGGTCAGGGTGCTTCCCCCGATGACGTCTGCGCCCGAGAAATAACATGCCATATTCATGTGTGCCGGGCTCTCATAGCACATCATCACTTTACCCTGCCCCGCCTCGTTGCCCCACGCAAGGACAGTCGTATTCGGCTTTTCAGCCCTGAACCAGGCTTCCGAAGAATGGGGACTGGAACCAGTCGGATAGGCTTTGATAGACTCGCCGCAGGTAATACCCTTGCCTGGCTTAAAGTACCTGCTTTTGCCTATCATTCCATCAGCAGTCGCTGTGCCGGTGTCCTTTGGTTCAACATTACCCACTTCGTCCTTCACAGGATCGTTCATATGAAAGACGCTGAGGTAGCCATTTGACTTGTTAAAAACCGCCGACCCCTTGGATTCGCCGACCGCGTCCGTTTTACCCCAGAACATCTTTATTTCCTGCAGCGCATTACCCTTGATCAAGGGTATGCGGACCCAGATAGAGGCTGTTCCGTTGGCCGCGTCCCAGTCATCGATCTGGTATGCCAGAGGTTTCCCTCCCGCCGAAAAGCGGATATCCTCGCCGTTTGCTTTTGCCTGTCTGAAATTGAACCATTCCTTATTCAGCCGCACCAGCAAGGGGAACCCCTCTTCCGAAGCCGTTGCCGGCAGATTCGCACCATCAGGTGTGGTGAGGATATAGAGTGATCCCGAATGCTGCCACCCATCATACTGGGCCAGAGTTGGTGCAACCATTGCAAGGAACATCATTACGCTGGTCATTAGTTTCTTCGCCATTGCTTATTTCCTTTTCATAATTTTCAGACTTCCAGAGAACGAGCGGATACTATCAATAACACAACTAGGCATCAATCGAGTCAAACTCATTTCGCCTCCATTATCTCCACATCCTTACGTCTCTTCTCCGGCGTCACCTTCAAATCCGCAATCTTTCCCCCTATCACCTTGCCCTCAACAACAGTCTGGTAAGGCGCATGGAGTTTGAATTCGCAGTCCCAGTCCTTAGGCCATGCAGGCAGAATGTACATCTTCCTGCCACCTGTCCCGCCGGAGCCCAGAGGCGAAGGAGTATCGGATTGGAGCAGCATGAACTGGAGTGTAGTCAAGATGTTGACGCCATGGTCCTGGTCCGGAATCCAGTCAAACCCGGTCCACATAGCAGGAAAACGATAGCCGCCGTTGATTCTCGCGGCACGCGCGGTAACCTGTCGACCAGCCTCATCACCGAGCCCCAGGCAGGCAGCCTGGATGCTGTCCTGGCACCATCCGTAGTTGTGACGATTTGTCCGCACTTCATAAGTAGCGCGGGCCATATCCAGGTCAGGCCTTCCCACGCCGTACAGCCTGTAAGGAAATACGGAATACAACTCCGGGTTCTCGGAATAATTACCGCCTGTAAAACTTCCGGAAGGACGCAAGAGCTTAACACCTTTGACATCGGCTACCGGCACTGGCGGGAGTTCGTTCAAGATCCGCGCCCAACGTGTACGCTGAACCTCAGTTGTAATCTTCTTCGGCAGGGCAAGCAGGCGCGGCAGGATAAAGTGCAAGCCTGCAACTTCCGGCATGGGGTTTACCGTCCATGGCAATGCCTCCAGCGACTGTGCTGGATCAACAATGATCTTTCCTTTGGCATCGCGTTTCTGCCAGTACTGATCAAAGAATGCGATAATCGGATCGGCCAGCGGCACAAGCGTATTCTGGACGAAATCTTCATCCTGCGTAAAATCGTACCGGTCCAGCATTATCGCAGTCAGCTCCATGCCACCGCTCCAGTAACGATGAATGCAGACGTTTCCCGGCTCGGGTCCGCCGTGACCCCAGCCCCAGTCCCTGTTGTTCGGCATCCCCCAGAAATTCATTGTCTCCTGGAAAGAAGCGGCACCTTCGAATTTATAATATGCCTGCATGCGGGCCTTGCTGAGCGGCAACGCCTCGCGGTACATGCGGAACCACGGCTCCATCATCTCGAAATCGCCGCTTGCCAGCATCGGCCAGTAGGACAACCTCGTGTTCTGGAACCAGTAAGAACCGCCCCAGCACCGGTAATCAGGATCACCCTCTCCAGTCTGGGCCGATGCACCTATGTTTTTTTCAACCGTAAAGATCGAACCGTTGAATTTAATCGGCGCCCCGCCACGCCCGGAACAGGCATTCATGAATCGCTGCAGCACGTAGCCCTGCGTAACCAGCGAAGTCACCGCCTTTGCAGCAACATTCGTAGAACCCGTATTCTCTTTGACGTATATCCAGCTCCGATTCCAGAATTCCTGCCACCACGCAGCGGTTGCCTTTTGTGCCTTGTCGAAATTCGTCCGCAACGCGGCATGCTCAACCTGCTCCAGTTTTTTCAACCAGCCGTCTGCCGTCTCCGCACGCTCCGACAGCACGCAGACCGAGAGCTGATGCCGCTTCGCCGGTTTGGAAGATTTCAGCGCTTTTGCCCCGTCCTGAACCATGTCGGTGCCACGCAGGCTGGCGCCAAAGGTGAGGTTCAGCAGCGGATCAGTAAATTTATCTTTCAACGCCGCCAGGTTCTGAACCTCAAGGCATACAGGATAAAGGGACTTCGTGTTGCGGTGATACCACACCACCTGCGGCGAGGATGAAGTCACAACCACATCCGGCAACATGGTCAGTTTGTACGCTTGCGCCTTGGGATTATTCTCGCCGCCATAACCATATTCATCGGCTTTTCCCAGCAGCCGTTCACCCTGCCGCCACAACTCCACCTCGGCACGGCAACTGACAGGCTCAGCCGATTCCGCCTCAACCCGCACCACCGGCTGGCTTTCGTCCACCCAAAGTTTGATTCTGACTTCTGATTTCTGACTTCTGATTTCTATAACTCCGTCCCGGAGTTTGAGCTCCTGCCTGAAACCTACTTTCGTCGCCAGCGCCGGCTCAAACTTCACCCTCACCCGGCCGATCTTGCACAGGCGCGCGTTTTCATCCCAGGCATCGGTCTTGCTGACGTAGAAAATCAAATCCCCGTTCTCTTCCACCCACGCATTGATGCCGACATCACCATTGCCGATCGGCATGGATCCATGCGCATCCCTGCTCGGACTGTCCCAGACAACATTATAGTCATCCAGCCTGGCTATCTCGTCCGCCGAAAAGGCGGATCCTGCCAGCAAAACAACTCCCATCACACTTATTATCAATCTGTTCATTTTCATTTGATCTCCATTATCTCTATCGTGCCCTAGCGGAAAGCTCGAAATCCTAAACCCGAAATACGAAACAAACCCAAAACACTAATTTTTCAAATCAGAAAACGAAAAGCAGCTTTTTGATTTTCTTTGTTTATCTGCATTTGAATTTGTTTCGGATTTTCCGCCACAGGCGGATCAGCCAGTGGTTGACGCTATTCTAATTTCGAATTTATTTCTCCTCCATTATCTCCACATCCTTACGCCTCTTCTCCGGCGTCACCTTCAAATCCGCAACTTTCCCTCCGACAACTTTCCCCTCAACAACAGTCTGGTACGGCGCATGGAGTTTAAATTCACAGTCCCAGTCCTTCGGCCAGGCTGGAAGCAGATATATCTTCTTTCCTTCCGCCTGCATCAACATCGATTGTACTGCCACGAGCAGAACACTTCCGTGGTCCTGGTCGGGAATCCAGTCGTAATTCGGTCCCCAGAACACCGGGAACCGCGACGCTCCATGTTTGGACCTGGCGCGCTGTGCCACATAATCACGAGCCTGTGCCGCCTCTCCCAGCCAGGCCATGAAAATATCATCCTGCCTCCAGCCGAACGCACCCTTGTCGGCTCTCCTGTTAAGCGCTTCTGTTCCCCATTCCAAATTGGGATTTCCTATTGCAACCTGACGGAATGGAAACACGGCATAGAGTTCAGGAACCTCGCTGTTGCTCTTCTGTTTGAATACCTGCGCAGGTGCAAGCATGACCTTGCCGTCCGGAGTCTTTGTTGTCGGCAAGGCAGGCAGCTTGGCCTGCAACTGCTTCAGGAATGCCCTGTCTTCGGCTGTCGTGAGCGATTCCGTCAATGCCAGCAACCGCGCAGTTGTCGCATGAAGTCCCGCCAGTTCAGGCATTGGATTTACACAGTCCCACCAGGTTTCCAACGCCTGGGACGGATGCATATAGAGTTTGCCGTCGTCACCGGTCTTGTAGTGCTTGTCAAAATAGCCAACCAGCTCGCGCGCGGCCGGCAGCGCCGTATCGCGCAGGAATTTCTCATCACCGGTATATTCGTACCGGTCCAATAACAGCGTTACCAGCTCAAGACCCGAAACCCATTCCCATTTATGATAACCGCTGGCCTGCAGTTTATCCTTGCGCTCTTCGAACGGCTGGGTGCCGTAGGTTTCCGTGAACATGTCGCCCCAGAAATAAATGCACTCCGGAATATATGCGCCGCCATGCCCCAGGTATTTCTGCGTGCGGAATTTAAAGAACGGCATGAGCTCGCGGGCATACATGTTGAAAAGCGGCTCCATCATTTCGAAATCACCCGACGCACACATGGAATAGTAAGGCAGACGTGTATTCTGCCACCAGTATCCTGGGCCCCACTGCCGGAAATCAGCATCCTCCAGGTTGTGTCCGGCGTCAGGAACCGTAAACAGCGTGCCGTTAAATTTGATCGGATACCGCCCGCGTCCTGCGCACGCCGCCACATATCGCTGCAGGGCATATGCCCGGCTGACTATAAAAGCATCGTCCTGTCCGTGTATCTTATCCGGCACTGAGCGGCCCAAATCGATCTGCTTCCCATTTATGTAAACTGTTGCATGTCCGTCCGGTGCAATGGTGAACGCCGTGTGCTGCCACTCGCCAGTCTTATAGACTGTTTCCTTGTCAAATCTTCTGTCTCCCACAATAAGCCGCATATCCAGTCCAGGATGTGTATCGAAAAGGAATCCGTCTGCACCGCCAACCGTAATCTTGTCTGCAATACGCATGGAACCCGATGCCGAAGGCTTGATCCAGGCTTCTATGGTCAGGCCTGTCTTGAAAGTTTGCCCAGCCAGTTCCGGCAACGCCCTCGGCCCTTCAGGGATCGCACTGTAGATCCTTGCCGGATGTTCCTGGGCTGCTGCATCAGGCGCTGTTGCTGCGAGGGCCTGTACTTCAGATTCCTTAAGCGCAACAGCGTAAACACCAAAACGCCCGAACGCGCCATTGAACTTTGAACCGCCGGTCTGATCCATTCCAATACACAAGGGATGTTTGTTCTGCGGAATCACACCACCCTGCGCAACATTACCAGGCATGCCATTCTGGGTAATATTGATCCAACTGCGGTTCCAGAACTCCGCCCACCATTTTTCATGTTCAGCCCGGCGTTTTTTCAGCGAAACCTTCCGTGCCTTGTCCAGAATCTTCTGCGTCTCTGCCAGCCATTCTTCAGCCGTTACCGGCTGTTTGGTATGCACGGCTATCTCGAACAGGTGAGTTGTCCCGGTGGCGGATCTTAATGTACGGTCATCAACGCGTTCAGGCCGCTCAGTTGCAACCAGGGCACCGAACGTCCTGTGGAGAAGCGGGTCGGGCCTTGGAAAATCAGCTACACCCTGAATCTTTGCGCAAATCGCCGGACCAATTGATTTGATGTTGCGGTGATACCAGCCAACTCGATCCTTAATTTCCTTAAGAACAATATCAGGCTCAACAACCGTCTTCCCGGGAAGTCCGTTAAGCACATCACTGCATGTCTTGTCTGGCAGTTCTGTGGAAGAATTGCGCCAGAGTTCTATAATGGTAGTGGCCGTGGTAGGCTTGGCAGTCTGCGCTTCAATGCATATCACCGGGCGGTTGGCATCAACCCACAACCGCAAGTCAACCCGCGCATCCCCTTCGCCGTAACTTGCGCTAAGGGTGCCATCCTTGACAGTTAAAGCCTGCCGGAACTTTTTCATGCGATCGGCCGATCCTTCGCCCACTTTGATCCTCACCGAACCCACTTTCAGCAGGCGGCCGCTGTCATCCCAAGCGTCGGTCCGTGCGATATAAAAACGCAGGTCGCCCGACGGCTCAATCCAGGCGTTAAGGGCAATCTCACCGTTACCCAGAGGCATTGTTCCATTGCTGTCAGCGCTCGGCGAATCCCATATTACCTCGTATGGAGACATGGTCTTCTCCTGCTCGACTCCAAAACTTGCTTCACAAGACATCATTGCGAAGATTACGAATGCGAATGGATTAAACTTGATCATGGCAAGGTCTCCTCTATTTTTTTACATTCTACATTATTGATATTCCGCGTCTATGTCGTAAACTGCATATGTTATGTCTAAATCGGCACTTCGCAAAAGAGAATAGTCCGTAAGAGGTGCAAAAGAGCCGCAGAAGAACAAGGCCTATCAGAGAACCTGGTATTACTGAATTACTTCTCCCAATCGTCCGTACGGAACGGCGAAGCCGGCAGGCCTTCGTTGTTGTACAGATTGCAGTTATCACCTGACATGGTATACGCGTAACGGACGGCGACCGGCTTGGGCACATCGGGGCTGGAGATAACGACGGTCTTACCGTCAATGACGGCATCAGCCCATACCCACTTTTTGTCTTCGCCAGCGATGGCGAAGCGCTTCAGTTTGCCCTTCGGCTCCTTGACCACGGGAGCAAAACCTTTCTTGGTAGCCACGGTCAGGCCGGATCCAACGCTGTCGAAAATGATCCGGATTTGGGAGCCTTCGATCTTGATCTCCTTGTACAATGGGCCGCTGTAGACCAGGTCCTTTTTACCATAGTCCTTGGCCAGGGCCCAAAGCGCGAGCCGCTCACCGACATCGCGCTTGTTCTTGGGATGGATATCGCCGGGCTCCCTGACATCGGCAAGGTCCATGGCCACCGCCATACCAGTGTGCGGTATGGTGAGTGCTTTGAACTGGGCCATTCGGATCTTCGCCCAGCCATCACCGCCGGCAGGATTTTTGCCCGCTGTTGTGTAGTCCGAACTAAACCTGCCAGCCAACTGGACAATATAGAAGGGGAAATCGCCTTCACCCCACGCAGTCCGCCAGCCACCGATGAGGGCGCGCAGCTTCTGGTAGTAGGTCTCCCCTTCGTCGCCGTTGGATTCGCCCTGGTACCAGATCGCGCCTTTGATCCCATAACGGATCAGCGGATGGATCTTGCCGTAATACAGGCAATGCCATGTCGATGGATAACTGCCATCGGTCTTATACTGGTCGGGCAGATTGGTCACAGGCGGCAATTCCTTCACGGCAGCCAGCCCGGCGGGTGAGATCCAGGGCTCGATGCGGGTGCCATTCCATGCCGTCTTGATCAGGCCAATCGGAATTCCGGTTTCCATCTGCAGTTTGCGGCCGAAATAGAGGCCCACCGCCGTGAAACGGTTGCCCGTGGTCGTCTTGCAGGGAAGCCAGGTTGCGCTCTCTTCCGACGTTCCGTTCCCTCGATTGATTTTCACGTCCGTCACAGGGCGCATCGACGGCTCATTGACGAGATGGCATTGGCGCAGCAGCGGGACATCAAAATCCTTCTCATCATATGGTTTGGGGTCCAGGGCGTTGTGGTAGGCGCCGGGCGTGAAATCCATGTTCGACTGGCCGCTGCAAATCCAGACATCACCCACCACCACGTCATTGAGGGTCAGCTTGTTCTTACCGGTCACGGTCATCGTGGCCGAGTTCGTGCAGGCCTTCATGGCGGCAAGCTTGACGCACCAGGCTCCATCTTTATCGGCGGTCGCCGACTTGGTCTGACCTGAGAAGGCGACGGTCACCTTCTCGCCAGGTTCCGCCTTGCCATAGACTGACACAGGGATTTCTCTTTGGAGAACCATATGGTCGTCAAAGATTGCGTTCAAGGTTACATCCGCACTGGCGGAAACCACGGCAAGCAAGAATGCCGCAAATACTGACGTTTTTTTCATATTGGTTATCCCTGTCTATTTTGTTTCGCTCATTATGACAATGTCTTTCGAACGCGATTTTGGCGTGACCTTCAAATCCAGAATCTTCCCGCCAACAACCTTGCCTTCAACAACAGTTTGATAAGGCGCATGCAGTTTGAAGTCACAGTCCCAGTCCTTCGGCCAGGCGGGCAGGAGCAGAATCTTCTTGTCCACAATCTGCATCAGCATCTCCTGCAGGCCGATCATGGCACAGCCGCCGTGATCGAAATCCGGCCGCTGACAGAATCCGTGGGTGTCATAGAACACCGGGTAACGCAGACCTGACTGACCTCCCTTTTCGTAATAGGGCCAAAGGAGTTTGCCCAAAGCAAATTCGCGCGCTTCTTCCGTCAGACCAAGATCGGCAGTATAGATCAGACTTTGATACCAGCAGAAGTTCCTCTTCTGCCGAGGATGCGAGAAACTGAATTCCCAGGTATCACGCGCCAATTTCAGATCAGGCAGACCAATACCATAAACGTGAAATGGAAAGACGGGATACAACTCCGGCAGTTCGATGTTGTCCCAGGTGGACTCCGACTTCCATGATTCGGCTGGCGCAAGGGTCTGATGCTCACGTCTTTCTCGAACTGGGAGCGGGGGCAAAGTCTTTCGGAACGACTCACAGAAAGCGCGCTGTTCTGAAGACAGCACTTTCGGCGGCAAATCCAGCAGCGCCTTACTCAGCGCCATTAGCCCTGAAATTGTGCAGGCGTCATTACGCGTTTGCTGATACATCTCAATAGCGTTGCCTGGAAAGAGGACCAGCCGACCCTTCTCGTCCAGTTCCTTGCCGGTGAGCTTTTTGGTTTCCGCCCGATAGTACTGATCATGGTATTTCAGATAGCCCAGCGCAATAGGCAGATATGGGCGGACATCAACCCCGCCATAACTTCCTGCGTCAAGCATCATGAGCGCGAACTCCATTCCGCTGACTTTATGATAGGTGAGATGCGCCGGTCCGCCGTGTCCTTCGGGGCTGGGAAACCAGTCCGCGCCATAGATGCCCATTCCTTCGTTAAAGGCCAGGCCGTCCACCTTCCAGAAATGTTTGGCCCAGGCGGTCTGGAGATCCGTGCTCCGCCGGTAATACTCCAATCCGACCTTGAGCAGATCGAAGTCGCCGCACTTCAACATCGGCCAGTACACCAGCCGCTGGTTCTGCGCCATGAACTGGCAATCAAACCAGTTCCGAGTATCCGGGTTTGGCTCGCAGGTAAAATGACCGCCATTGAAGAGCGTCGGAAACTCACCGGTCCGGTTGCTTGCCAGCAGCGCGCGGAAAAGCTGGTAGTTGCGCCCTGCCTGCCACGCGGGATCGTCCGGCCCTTTGCCCGGATTGATCACGATGCGGCTGCGGTTCCAGAATTCCTGCCACCATGCGGCGCTCGCCTTCCAATCCGATTTAGCTGTCTTGCGTTTGGCATCATCGAGCTTCTTCACCTGCGCCTGCCACTGTTCCAGCGTTGCGTCCTGGGCAATGCGCAGCGACGCGCGAAGATCAAATGCCTTGAGCGGTTTGCCGGATTTCAGCTTGATCGAACGGAACTCCCTGCCGTCATAGGTCCCTTGCCCCGTTCCATCGCCCACAAATCCCGCGCCGGAAAGTCGTCCGCCCATGGTTCTGTTAGCCATAGGATTGGGAAGCAGACCGGCAATCTCCTTGAGATTGAACCGGCGGATATACTCGTCGCGCCCCTCGTCGATGGCCGGACTTCGCTCCCACCACTCGAGAGTATCACCATCAATCCGTCCTTCGCGAACCAAAGGCCCATAGGTCTGGCCGGCGTTATGTGGAGCCATGGCCAGACCGGTCGGATATTCCACGGACACCGCTGCATCAATGGGACTATCCGACTGCCCCTCCAGGTGCACGACCGATTGCAGGGCATCCACCCAAAGCCGCAACCTGATAGCATTGCCGTCGGCTGTCTTTCCACTCAACAGGATGGAGTTGCTGGTCAGTTCCAATTCTTGGCGGAACTCCTTGACCCACGGAACGGGGGTGAATTTCACACGAATGCGTCCAAGCTTGGTTTGTATCTGGGTGTTAAAACCCTTTCCCCGATAACTCCACGAGTCAGGACTCCCGATGTAAATCAACAGCTCATCCTTCTCCACCCAGACGTTCAGCCCGATGTTTCCGCCGCCGATCGGCATCGAGCCCCTGGCATCCGCACTCTGGTTGGTCCAAGCCACGTTATAGGCATTAAGCCAGTCTTTAGATCCCACCGCAGGATCCGGCTTGTTGGATGAAGAAGTTTTCCACTTTAGCGTCTGACTCAAAGCGTCAAACCATCTTCCTGCATGAGTCTCGAGACCCTTCTGATTGAAATGCACGCCATCATGCCTGTATTCCGATCCTAACAGATCATCGGTCACCGGACCTTTCCCGCAAATCTTCTTTGCCCACAGCATTTGCTGCCCCTTGGCGACCCATTCCTGTTCAGGAGCCTGCGATCCCGGATGGAAGGATGCCTGTGCCACAAACCATGGGATCTGATAACCTGCGTCTTTGCTGAGCGTTTCAACTATGGTCTTGATACGGTCGCAATATGTCTCGGCGGAAGTCTTGACCAATGTGTCAGATTCGCCCTGATGCCAGAGTACGGCGCGAACTCCGTCTTTCCCGAACACCTGAACGCAGGCAAGCAGATTCTTGTAAAGCTCTGTATCCGGTGGAAGCCAGTTCTTAACTTCAGTCCAGGTCAACGACGCCGACCGGAAGCAGACAGGAATCTGCTGTGATGTTGCGATCCGGTCACCCAGCAATGCCCACGGACTGCCGCCACCTCCGCAGCCGCCAGGGATCGGATCCTTCGCATGAACAAAGCCTTTGCCGTCGAAATACACAACGCGATCGTCTTTAGCCTGCTGTTGGGGGTTGCCGTAGTTGGCTGAGTTTGACTGCCCGGCAGTGATGAACACCTCCCCGACCCCAACATGCTCCACGACAGCCTCGCCTAAGATGGTCTTATCACGGGCTGATTTCCGGAACCGCACCTTGAGCGTGTACCAGCCGCCTGCTGCCAGTTTGAAACTGCCACTGAACCTGCCGTCCTTGACCTGTGCGCCCTGGGCCACAACGATCCAGTCTGTTGCCTTCCCGTGAAGTCCCGAACCCAGCTCGGCTTTTGCTTCAACTATGGTTGCATTCGTCGGAACCGTTCCCGCCACCTTGATTTCGGCACAATCTTTTGCATTCCGCTGGGTCACCTGCCAATCAAGAGGAAGATCCAGATTCACAGCTGACGCAGAAATCCGTAGCGCCAATAACACTGCAAGGCCAAGCCATGTTCTATATTTCATGCTCATTCATTCTCCAATGCTTTCTTTCCTGGATACTTACCACCGACTCACACAGACACGCCTTACGGCGTTAACTACGAACAAAGATTCTATTTCTTCCCGCTTGTAGTTAAGCCCGTTAGGGCTGTGCTACTAAGCTTCATGCCAAAGTAACCACCAGCGACTGGCCGGCGTGAAGTTCCACTCCTGCTTTGAGTGAAATAACAACGCGCGAATCACTGCGGACTAGTTTTGCAGACACATTCTTCCAACCCATCTTCACCTTGACGGAATGTACGGCGGCATCCGGACATTCCAGCGCAATTGTTTTCAATTTCATTTTGCCGTATCGCAGTGTTATTTCCGCCTTAAGTTTTCCCTTTTCGATTTGCTGAGCATAGCTGCCCCAACCTTCTGCGCTAGTAAATGCGCACTTGAAATTCTCCGGTGTAAGCCTGGGCGCGAAGCCGATGTGCTGTTTCGGCCCGTGATATTCAAAGCCGCACGCCGCAAGAAACACCCCGTAGCTGGCCATGCTCCGGGAATAATGGTCGCCGCACTCGACTTCGTTCCACGGATTGCGCTTGGACGGGTGATGGCGATCATGCACCGCACGCGTAACAGCCAGGCCCTCCTGCAGCATGCCTTCCCACAGCATGTGTCCTGCCACCTGGTATTCGAAGCCGTTCATGACCTCGTTGAGCAAGTTGCGAACACCATCGGTGTTGCCCTTGCCGCCGGCGTCCTCGAAGCTCCAGTCCTTGCGCGGGAAGGTGCACATCAGCATGCCAGCCTCACCCGCCAGCGCAAACCAGCGGCCACCCTTGTAGACCTCGCGATAAGCGCCGCAATCGGGCGTAAAGTTATAGCGCCACAGGGATTTCAGCGCCGCACGCGTCTCCTTCTGTGGAATCACGCGCTCCAGTCCAACCTGGTAGGCCCAGCTTTGACCAAAGACCTGGTCAATCTCACAGCCAGTGCCGGAGTTGACAGCATCCGGATGTTTTGGGTCTATCAGGTTGATGAAATACTCCTGATCGAAAAGCCGCTTGATGCTCTCACGCCCCTTGTCGGCGATGGTGCGGCATTCGGCGGCAAAGGTGCTGTCGCCCATGTCGGACGCCATTTCCGCAGAGGCGCGCAGGCTGGCCAGATACAATCCACTCAGCCACGCGATCTGCCCGTACCAGCCGGCATCAAGTGTGTTCCATTGGTGACCGTCCAGCAGGCCATCACCTTTGTCCATCTTGATCAGGCATTGCATCGCCAGCTTGATGTTGGGCCAGAGATCCTTGAGCCAAACGCCGTCCGCGGTCATCTGGTGCTCGCGATACGCACGGAGAATACAGCCGGCCTGCCCGTCCACAGCCAGGCCGAACCCTTCACCCCTGTGCCGGATGGCGCCGGAAGTTTTGTCGATTGCAGTATCGAAATCAGTACGCTTGCGCAGATCGCGCTCGAGATCGGGGAACAGGCGGGCCGACGCGTGGGCATAATGCCAGACGTGCGTACAGGTGCCTTCGCAGCAGCCCACACCCTCCCAGCCCCAGAAGCGGCCCGTTGCAAAACGGTGCGATGTCGCGCTTGCGAGGCAGTCCGTGTTGAGCATCGTGCGGTCAAGAAACCAATAAGGCAGTGAGGAATCATACCAAGTGTCATGCCAGAGTCGGGTCAGGGTATGGAGCTCTGTGAAATGAGACGATACGTGTTTGACAACAGCGGCAGCCGATGAAAACTTCGTGGCATAGTAGCGACCGTTATCTTTCAAAGTATCCATCCGTTCAATTTTCCATTTCTGCATATCCAGGTACGGAAAATGCCAGGTGATGAGGAATGTGGCGGTGGCCTCCTTGCCAGCCCCTATCGTCATAGAGCGGATGATCGACCCGATGAGCTTGCGGCCCTTCGTCTGCACGGCCTGATCCGCAGCCTCTGCGGCAAATGCCGCCTCCGGGAAATTGCCGGCCCCAACGGCCGCCGCAGCCCGGTCCGAGCCCTGGGTGTCCAGCAAGGTGAGAGCCATGGTGCCCATATCCAGCGGTTGCTTGAGATCCTCTTCGGACATCAACTCGGGCTTCAACATTTTTTCCGCCGGGCCGTTTTCGACATCGCCCTGGATGAGCAACATTCCTTTTTCGCGCTGCACCTTATTTCGTCTTTTTGCCGCGTCGCCTGGGGCAGAGAAAAGACAGACGGCATTTTCAAGCCACCCCGCGAGGCGCACCTCCACGTTGGCGCTGCTGGTGTTCTTGACAGTGTAACGCAGCACCGTGGCTGGCATGCCGGAGTCATCAGTATTGAGCGGTACAAAGGGCGAAAAGGCCTCTAGCGCAACAGAGACAGGAACCTTGGGATCGCGATACTCGACGTTGGCGATGGGATATTCGCCGCAGAAGCTGATCTCGGAAAAGCCCGATTTATCGAGAGAATGTAATTCTTTCTTATCGCCTGCCATGACCTCAATCGCAAAGCCCTGCTCGATCGGCGAGGCCGGCACGAGCGGATGAAGATAGGTGGAACCATCGGTCCGCCGCGGCTGGTTGAAAATATCCCAATGCCACAACTTGCCGTCGCCGCCAATATAGAGCTGCCCGGCACAGATACCGCCAATAGGCATACCGATTTTCTCGAGATCCTTGCCGCGATAAACCGTTCGCTCGCCCCGCACAAAAAGGGACTTCACCCATTCCGGTGAAAGTTTTTTATCAGCCGGTACAAGTTTCTCAAAATCCTCACGCGTGAATGGCCCTGCCATCACTGGCATCTTCACGAGAGCAAGCCCGGCCAATGCGAGTGCAGAAGTTTTTAGAAAACTGCGCCGATTGATGGTGCATTTACAGGAATCAGACAGACAAGCTTCGTTTTCTGGCGTGTTTGTATCTTGCATGGTTCTCCATTTTATATCTTTTACCTCGCTCTTTCTTTGCGCTCTCCTTGGCGTCCTTAGCGTTAAAAAATCTTGATCTTCAGATCTATAACGCAAAGTTCGCAAAGCTAAGAACAATAAGGTCGCAAAGTAGCTTGGTCTGCGGGCGTTAACCCACCTTATTCTGTTTCTTCGTTCTTAATTATCTATACACCCCTGGTTGTGGCCTGTCGTAATTTAAGCAGAGCTTTGACGTCTTCCTCCGGCAAAGGTTTTAATGCACTGCCGCTGTGGATGATAATTTCACATGCAAGCTCAAAGAACTCGGCATTCTGGATAACATGGGCATAGTCGGCCGCAACCGTCACTATCCCGTGATTGCCCATTACAACCATGTCATGCTCCTGCATGGCAGCTGTCACCGCTTCGGCCAGTTCTTTAGTACCAGGAAGAAAATATGGAACACGCGCCACATGGCCGATGTAGAAAGGAATTTCCGGAATCACAAAATAGTTGATGTCACGCGCCTGCTGGCAAGCCAGCGCAGTAGCGTGTGGCGTTTGAAAATGCATCACAACATTCACGTCGGGTCTTGTCCGCAGGATTGACGCATGAAAGCCAATCTCAACGGTCGGCTTGGCTCCATCAAGAAGGACTCCGTCAGAAATACGGCACACGGAAACCTGGTCTGCGGCAACATCCGCCATCCAGCTTCTAGTTCCCGTGGCAAGCATCCGGTCCTCGTCCAGCCGTAGTGACATATTGCCGCTGCTGCAGCGCATCAGCCCGCGAGTCGCCGCCTTGTGGCAAGATTGGAGGAATTCATCAATAACTGCACCTGGTATATTCTTCATGGTTTCGTCTTTCATGATTCTACTGCCTATGACACTGCAACCGTCCGCTTATCATAACTGACATTTTCATCATTTATGTTTCCCTGCTGAGTACAGCTTTTTCAGCGCAAACATTCAAATACAGCCTATCATCCATCCTTTTAATCCCGAGAGGATATACCGGCATGACCCGCAGCGCAAGAAAAGCGACCAACTATGCCTGTTTGCCGGCGCAGTTAAGGTTGCCCGGCGAATGTTGCTCAACTTACAGCTCTTCGCTTACCTTATCGTTATCACCGTACCTGCGACAGCTCCTACAAGCGCGATCTGGTTCCAGCCTTTATAGTTGTAATTAATACTGAACGAAGGATGGAGACCCTCCACAGAAGCGAACGTCGTTCCAGCCAGGGAATTGTAACTGGCTATGACAAAAAAACGGGAAGGCGCATTTGTCAGTCCGACAAACGATACCCTGGCGCTGCTTATATCCAATCCAGAGGCGATGATCCGCCCCACTGTTCCGGTCCCTGCCACATTAAAACCGAAGGAATAAGTATTGGCTGGTCCCATGACATATGTCGCCTGGTTTGTAACATCCAGCGTGGCGCCAGATGCAATGATTATGTTCGTGCTGTCGATCGAACCAGTATTGTTAAGCTTCAAAGTTCCGGCATTAATCTGCGTGACACCTGAATACGTGTTCGTGTTGCCGAGCGTCAGGGTACCGGTCCCTATCTTGGTCAGTCCCAACCTTGGGCCATTTATATCGCCGGCATAGGCAGTACTCGTATTGTCACCGCCCACTGTAAGCGTGGCCGAGGTTGTGGCATGGGAGTTGGTCACGTTTCCGCCGGTGGTTCCACCACCCGCAAGCGAACCAATCTGTGTATCGTATCCGTTGAGATCAAGAAGGGCGGTTGCCGCGTTGGCCATCGTCACCGCCGAATTCAGCCCGAACGCGCCAGAGACATTCGGCACCGAAGCAATGCCAGCCTTGAGCGTTCCAAGAGAAATGGTAGTCGGACCTGTGTAGGTATTCGTGCCGGAGAACAGGTGAGTCCCGGCCGCATTCACGTTAAATCCGCCGGATCCACTCACATTTCCGGAGATGGTTGCAGCCCCTGAAGAAATGACAGTTCCCGTGTTAAGCGTAATGGGCCCTGTAAATGTCCCACCGTACAAGGACCCTCCGATGCAATTAATCGTCAGGCTGTTTGTCAAAGGACCACTCAGGTACCTGAACCTGATTGCGCCACCATTCAATGTGATCGGCCCGGACCCGAAAGAGGATGCGTGGTAGTTCAACTGACCACCCGTTGGATAGTTGATGGTGGTGCCCCCATTGTAGATGCCGGTCACGCCCGCAGCCCCAAAGCTACACTCAATGTCCCCGCTTTGAGGTTTGACGTAGAGAGTCACCGAGGACACATCTCCGGGATTTTCCACGACCGGACAAGTAATAGAGCTGAATCCCTTAGTCCAGTTGATCACCAGCTCTCTGGTAGAGCCGATTACCAGGTTTCCGGTACCGGAGATGATCGCTCTATTTGCTCCGACGCATATTAAACCGTTGAGGGTGATACTGTTGCCGGCATTGGCGATGGCGTTGTCGCTGGTACTGGTGACGCGAAGGGTATTGCCGGTGATTGGACCCGTCAGGATCGCTCCGCCAACCGGCTTGTCGAGGGAATAGTTCACGTTTGCGGAGTTCACATTGGACATGTCGTTTGATATTGCGATGGTCTGCCCCGTGTAGGTTGAGATCGCGCCAGCAGTGTTTTGCACGTAGTTCAGCGTAGTATCACTGCCTGTCGTGGCCCAGGGACCGAGAATGCCGGAAGCGTCATTTGTAAGTCCGCTAAGCGTGGCGGTGGCATTGAAGCTCGTGAAATCAACCTGGGTGCCGGTGCGAGTGAACGTGCCGGCCACGTTGAGGGTGCGGCCAGCCGCCGCCTTCCAACTTTGCGATCCGGTATTCCGCAATGTCAAACCACAGTTGAGCGTCAAGCTTGCAGTAGCCGTACTCAGATCGATGCCCGAAGTGCCGAGCGTAAGCGTGTTGGCCCCGCCGATGGTTACCGGTCCGCCGGGACCGACTATTTTTATTCCGCCCCAGCTCAGGTCCGCACCCAGCAGGGTACTGTTCGTCCCAGTCACCACACTGGTCCACTGCGCGATATCATTCGTGCCGGGAACGGCCCCTCCCGTCCAGCTTGTGGTGAGGTTCAGGTCGTCGGTGTTGTTCGTCTTGTTGATGGTGGCCGCCCTGACGCTTGTTGACATCAGACTAAAGAGCGCGGCAGGTAGAAAACACCGGTTAATAAATCGAAATGACTTTCTCATAATTCAAATTTCTTACCTGATATTTCTCATTAGACTTACCCTCTTCACTCTACGCTTTGCTTGAGCTTCGTATAAAATTGTCCCCGCACTCACTGCTCATTACTCAGCACTGATTACTGCCTTCACCCCGCTCGTCAATGGAACATAAACAGCACGCAGCCCACATCGCCGTACGTAAAGTTAAGGGTATTGCCAATAATACCCAGTGATCCTTTCACACCCTGCGGTAGGATCAGATCGGCAGTCCCCGGCGGCGTACCGCTCGTGGAGCCCCACGTCATCAATGGATATGCCGTGCCAATCACAAGGTTGGTTCCGCCCGTAATGGTTACCGTGGGCCTGGTTGTGAAAGCAGCAAGGTTGGATACGTTCAGCGGCGCAACGGTGGTGCTTGGCGTAACGTTTGTGGCAAAACAAAAAGTCAGGTCTGGAACGCCTGCGCCGCTCGTCGTCAGGCTCTTGCAGGTCCACTGCATGGTATTATTGGTAACGGAAATGCCGAGGGATGCGGTGCCGGACGCAGGTGCAACCGTCACATCGCTGTTCGCGCAGGACCCATTCACGGCGCCCATGAGCACGCCGTTACTGACCGTCGTCGCCCCGGTGTAGGTGTTCATGCCCGATAGTGTCTGCGTTCCTGTGCCTATCTTGGTGAGGCCCAGCCTTGGGCCAAGTATACCGCCGAGGTAGTTAGTACTCGTATTGTTCCCGCCCACGGTGAGCGTAGCCGAGGTTGTGGCGGAAGAGTTGGTAACGTTTCCTCCGGTGGTTCCGCCACCCGTAAGCGAACCTATCTGTGTATCGAAACCGTTGAGGTCAAGAATGGCGGTTGCCGCGTTGGCCATCGTCACCGCCGAGTTCAGCCCAAACGCGCCGGAAACGTTCGCAACGGAAGCCCTGCCCGCCTTGAGCGTTCCAAGAGAAACGATAGTCGGACCTGTGTAGGTATTAACGCCTGATAGCAATGCACTATTAGCGCTAGCAGTTCCATTCACGTTCCAACCGCCGGGGCCACTCACATTTCCAGATATCGTCACATTATTCCCGTTAAGGCTGAAGTAACTGGCCCCATTGACCGTGATGGGCCCGGAATAGGTACCGCCGTTGCGAAGCCCCGCGCTGCCATTGAGCGTCAAACTGTTCGTCAGGTTACCGCCGAGTTGGTTCTTGATCATGCCGGGGCCATTCACCGTAATCGGCCCCGTTCCAAAACTGGTCACATAGAAGTTACACATACAGCTATACGCCGTGGGAAGGTTTAACGTCGTGCCACCCGAGTAGGTAGCGTTGACACCACTGGCACCGAAAGTCCATTCGCCAACGCCCGACGCTATACTGATGGTCACGGATGAGGCATGTGAAGATCCGTCGTTGTAATCCACGATCGGGCAGGTGATGGCGCTAAAAGCAATATTGAAATGACACACCAGTTCTCTGGTTGCACCGATCATCAGGTTTCCGGTCCCGGAGATGATGTATCTGCCAGTTCCTTGACCCAGCAGACCATTCACGGTGTTGCTTTTACCGTTGTTGGCTATCGCGTTGCCTGACCCTGTGCCTTTGTAGAGCAGAGTATTGGCTGAAATAGCAACCGTCTGGGTTGCGGTTCCCGCGCCTGGGTTGAAGGAATAGTTAACGTTGGTGTCGGTCACATCGGATAAATCGGCATTCGCCGACGGGGTCTGCCCCGTGTAGGCCGAGATCGCGCCAGCGTTATTCGTCGCGTAGTTCAGCGAAACCCCACTGCCTGTCGTTGCCCAGGGACCGAGAATGCCGGAGGCGTCATTGGCAATTCCGCTCAGTGCTGCCGTGGCATTAAAGCTGGTGAAATCCACCACCGCGCCGGTATGGGTAAATGTGCCGGCAATATTGAGCGTGCGGTTTGCAGCCGCCTTCCAGCTTTGCTGGCCGGTGTTTCGCAATGTCAAACCGCAGTTGAGGGTCAAGTTTGTAGTCGCCGTACTCAGATCGATGCCCGAGGTGCCAACCGTTAGAGTGTTGCCTGCGTTGATGGTCACCAGGCCGCCGGGACCGACTATTTTTATTCCGGCCCAGGTAAGGTCCGCACCCAGCGATGCAGTAGTGTTGCCTGCGGTCACGGTACTGGTCCACTGCGCGATATCGTTCGTGCCGGGAACGACCCCGCCCGCCCAGCTGGTGGTGAGGTTCAGGTTGTCGGTGTTGTTCGTTTTGTTGATGGTGGCCGCCTGCGCCGTGCCAGCAGCACTCAGAACTGCCCCCGCCAGGGCGATGGCGAGGAAGGAAACGTCGCGTGATATCACAAGAAACAGTCGATTGCTGAATCGAATCATGTTTTCCATAACCACACTCCTTCTCACAGCAGCTCGTTTGCGCCCCGCCCATTCTTGAAAATATACCTGTATTCGAGAAAGAGTACATGTGGTCGTCCAAACCCGGTAGTCGTTAAAATTAACTACGCCGGGGGTTGCAAAATATGAGTTTTGAAGGGATTTACAGAAAAATTGAATCCCAGATTAATCACGCCGGCTTCGCTCTTCTTCCTTCATCTCTTCATGAACTTTGCGACAGCCTGCGAACGGGAGTGGACGTGAAGTTTCTCGTAGATTCGCCTGACGTGGGCGTTGATTGTGTAAACACTGCTTTCAAACTTCCTGGCAATCTCTTTATATAGAAGTCCTTTGGCAAGTAATTCCAGTATCTCGCGTTCACGCGGCGAGAGCGAATCCTCCTCAGGTGATTCCGGGGGCTGGAAAGACTGGACAACTTTGCGCGCAATCTGCGCCGACATGGGCGAACCACCCTTGCGTACTTCATCAATCGCACCCAGTAGCTGTTCGCGGGTGGCACGCTTTAGCAGGTAGCCGGTTGCACCGGCCGCCAGGGCCTTGAATATCCGCTGCACATCCTCATACACGGTGACCATCACAAACTGCGTTGTCGGCAATTGCGGCTTGAGCTGACAAACACACTCAATGCCGTCCGCACCCGGCAGGTTGATATCCACGAGAACAACATCGGGTTTCTGAGCAGGCAACTCGCTGATCGCCCTCTCGGCATTCTCAAATGAGGCGACCATCGTCATATCAACCGCCTGCTCAATCCATCCGCAGATGATCCTGCGCAAAGAGTCATTATCTTCAACAATCGCTACACGTGTTTTCACAGCTGGAGCCTCCAGGCAAACTGCAGTTCAGTTCCGGCGCCCGGCCGGCTATGAATTTCGCAACTGCCGCCGATTTCTTCAAGGCGTTTCCGGATATTACCCAAACCATGCCCGCCACCAGGCCGCCCTTTTGCGGCTTCAGCTTCAAACCCGCACCCGTTGTCGGCAATAACCAGCTTACAGTCCGGCGGCTGGATAACCAGCTTGATGTTCACCTCAGAGGCATGAGCATGACGAATGATATTGTGCAACGCCTCCTTGAATGCGAGGAAAAGATTATGTCGCACGTCGGCGGATACCTGCAGCAGCGGGATGTTATCGGGAAAATCAAAGCGGCAATGAATATCAGTAGCGGAAAAAGTCTCCTGCGCCAGGCCGGTAAGGTAACCCGCAAGGCTGTCGAGATTATCATGTGCAGGATCAACAGCCCAGACAGTCTCATCCAGGGACCTGGTCAGATCACGGGCAGTTGCACGCATCTTGTTAATTTCACCGCCCAGATCAGGGGCAAGTCCGGGACGGTTCAACAATGTGTCGCCGAGATACGCTATCTGTGTCAGGTTAGAGCCGAGATCATCATGCAGATCGCGGGCGATACGGGTGCGTTCCTGTTCCAGGGCATTCTGGCGCTGAAGACGCAACCCGACAATATAACGCCACATTGCAAATAATAAGCTGCCAGCCACCAAGGCAATCAACCCCCAGAACCAGGCCTGCCTCGTAACCGGCAGCATGATGCCCAGAGAAATTCGCTGCGGCAGGCCAGACTTTCGTTCGACAATAGAAATCCGCCACGCATTCTCGCCGGCATTGGCAACCGACCTTACCGTGCAGCCGTCTGCTGCCCTCAGGAACGGCATCCACCTGCTGTACACAAATAAATCGCCGTCGCGCGCGCCGGCATCGGTCATTTCAATTTCCATCGTCCCCGACCGACTGACAACATTCTTGATTTCGGCTGCTCCGGAATAAATATGCAGGCCTGATCCAATCAACACCGGCCGGTTTGGATCGCGATCCAGATCGGTGAAGGACAGGTGCTGCGAGGCCGACGGCGCCAGCGCAGGCGTTGTCCATGAACCTTCCGATACGCCGAGATAGCGATTATCCCAGAATGACCAGACCGCGTAGCGCCGCTTTGGATCCAGACCTGCCTCTGCAAAATCCAGTTTGACGACTCGTTCTTTCTTGTCGGGATTCCACAGGAGTGCAACTGTCCAGTCGCCCCAGTCCCGTTTAACGTGACCAATCAGTCGAGGCCAGTCTTTACTTACACACAAATCAAGCACCTCGGTCCGTTCCCTGGCTGGAGGAGTCATTACCTCGACGTTCCGCCAGTACGGTTTAAAACTGTCCCAGTACCAGGGATCAGACGTGCTTGCCATGCCGCAAGACAAACCAACCATGCTCATCCAGGTCCGAACCACCGGCCAGCCGCCTGATATTTCGCTGACGTTCGAAATATCCGTGCCCATGTAGTAAGCGTCATTATCCACCGCAAACCAGCGACCATTCAGCTGGTAGGAGCACAGCACATCGGACATCATGGCCCTGACAACGCTGCGATCCATCATCCTGCATGTGCGGCTCGCATCCATAAAGCCCAGGGCTGCACGGTCAGGCCGGAATCCGCTGCCAAGCAAATAGACATTATCACCGGCTGCTTTCCGTATCATTGAAAGTTTCTCACGCATAACCTCCAGCGATGTTTTCTTCGGGTCAGCCAGGGACGGAACATTAAAGTACGAGAAATCAAGCTTCATGAATGTGAAGCCGCTTTGCGCCGCATTGCGGACACGCTGGAGAATCTGGGGCCAATCCATTTTATCAGCCATACCGTTGAAAGGCAGATAAAGCCCCGGACGCGCACCGGTAGTCGCTATGCGCTGTGCATAGAAGGCAAGCCCCTCAGGAAATTTAATCCTGTCTTCCTTCTGGCCGTCAACCTCCTGGTACCCGTTATCAACAGCAATGACACCGGGCCGAAGGCGGTCCGGAAACTTCAACACCTCATCCGTCACAGCCATCACATCCTTGCCTGAGACGTTGCCGCCAAGAAAATACCAGCTGTTCCACCCCGACAAAGCACCCTTGTCCGTGCGATTCCCGTGCGTCTTCGCCACCCACTCAGCCCAGCGGGCCAGCGCCGACCGCGGCGGCTCCATCAACAGTACCACCTGCTGACCCCATCGCAACTCACCAGGATCCACCAGGACACCGCTCATCTGAGACCACAGTTTCATGGAAATATTATTGTTTCCACTGTGTCCAATCCGGGCGTAGACGTAGGAGATCGGCAACCCAACCGGCCCGAAGAGGAAACCTGCCCTATCCTGGCGATACAGGGCGCCGTACTCCTGAACATCCAGCGGCTCGTTAATCTCGTTCAGTGCCACGACAGTGGTTACCTTCGGATTATCGCTACTATTGAGAGCCGTAAGCAGCCACTCCTCGGGATTCCCGGTTACCTCTCCAGCGAGTACCACCGGCATCAGGCGATAAAGTCCAAACGGTTGTTTGCCGATGTTACGCACTCCAGCCTGTGCAAGAAGGCCAGTCACTCCCGGCACCTGGCCGAGACGCAGAATCAATTCAATCTGCTCTTTTTCAAAACGCAGAGTTGTCTCGGTCACCGCTGCCTGCCCGTATGGAGTCGCCTCGGCTGCATGAACCACTGGATGGACCAACATGCCGTCAGCCGAATATAACTCCTTCAGTGTGCCGTCAACGTTGAGCTTTATACCGAAGCCCGATCGGAATGCCATCACCCCTGGCACTGTGACTGTGAAAGAGCGGCCGTCCTGGTCCATGGCAACATTTACCGCCACACAACTATCCTGCGCCGCAAAGGCAGCAAATGCCACAAACCAGAGCGTAACCACTATCTTGTTCTTGATTACCACCATAGATGTAGAGGCGATATCAAACTCTCCAACATAATGAAAAGCAAATAACTATTGATGGACCAACATGCGTGTTGTTCACCATTTATCCCCAACCCAACAATCTCTCTTACATTCCGCTGCAGAGTTGATAACAACCAGACCCAAACATCATAAATTGTCCTGACATTCTTCATGCACAGCAACTTCACATGGACGGGAATCGTTACATCCTGCATCAACTTTCCCGCAGCAATCCCATGATTGATAAACTTTTGAATATGCTCTCATCTCCCTTGCAGCCAGGTATCACCGGACTGCCTCCCGCACTTTATCTATTCATTCTATCTTATTGCTTTCGTCCGTCCATTTCGTAAGCTCCATTTGTTATGTCCAAATCGGCACTTCGCAAAAAGAACCGGGGAGCTTATACAAGTCCGTTCTCGGGAGTCGGGATGGAGTTCTATCCGCTTGGCGTGAATCCCGACCTTTCGGGCCTTGTACTGCACGAAACGGGTTACCTGCCCCGGAACGACTGGTGGATCTTTCCCAACGTGCTGAGCCCCTTCTGGAGGCTTATGTACAACTTCAAAAAAGGGCACAAGGTCATTTTCAGGCATGGGGAATTTCAGGTCTCACCGGACCACATAATGCTCATCCCCGATCACCAGCTTTTCAACTGCTATGGTACGACATCGGTGCCAACGCTCTGGATGGCTTTCTCTACCGTTAACCGGCTGACCCCCGGACAAAGTGTTCCTATTATGCTGCGTCCATCGGCTGCAGAACTGGAACTTATCAATACAATGGTCCGCTTCTTCAGGAACCGGGAAGGAGATGGAAACAGGAGCAGGATATTCCATCACAGCCTTGCCCTGCTAAACGTGATTCTGACCCGTCCTGAACTGTACTGGGCCGATCATGCCTCACAGGACAACATTTCATCTGTCGTGCACCATATTGAGAGTGAAAGTTCGAGAACGTTAACTGTTCCGCAACTTGCCCGCATGGCCGGCCTGAGCGTCCGGGGTTTCTCAAAAGCATTCAAGCGTCACCAGGGCACAACTGCGGCAAGGTTTATCTCGCGTGTCCGTGTCCGCGAAGCCGCTCAACTTCTGGCAAATTCAAAGGAAACAATGGACGAAATCGCAGAAAAGACAGGTTTTCCAAACCGCGATTACTTTAGCAGGGTATTTAAGAAAGTCACAGGCGAGTCCCCTGGCCTGTTCCGCCAGAAACACGGCATTGCGCACGTAGATTCAAAACAGGCTTTCTGACTTGTCATTACCAGGCTCTTCGACGGATTTCTCATCAAACGGCTCGGTGGACACCTTGTCGCCTTTCTTAACCAGCACCTCGATCTTGCGCTCGACTTCGTTCAGCTTCTGCGTGCAGAATTTCAGGAGCGACTGCCCTTCCTCAAAACGGGAAATCATCTTGTCAAGACTCAGCGATCCGCCCTCCATTTCGCTGACTATAGATTCAAGCCGTTCCAGCGCCTTCTCAAAGCTTACCTTCTCTTCAACCTTGTCTGTCTTGATTTCAATTTTCTTTGTCATCGTCTTCCTCCGTCTGTTTACGAGAAATATTCTTATTTTTCAGTCTTCTTCACTTCAGATTCAAACGTGCCTTTAGCCACACGGGTAATAACCCTCTGACCGGTCTTGAGATCCCCGACAGAGCGGACAATTTCACCCCTGGCATCGCGCGTTATGCTGTAGCCCCGGTCCAGCACAGCCAGCGGGTTTAAAGCCTTTAACTGCATTCCCAGCCGTCTTACATCCTGAGCACCAGCCTGATTCCTCATCTTTATCTCATGTATCATCCGGAGGCTGTAATCATCGATCACCTGCTGTGTTTCGCGCAGCCTGCCCTGTATCTGGTGCTCAACGCGCCTCATCAACCCGTCCAATCCCTGGCGGTAATTCTTTACCATGTTGGCAGGTTCCTTGAAAACATAACTGCCGCCGGCCGCCACCAGGCGGTTCTTGATCCGCAGCAGACTTCCTTCAAGGGTTCCGGCAAGCCGTCGCGACATATCCCCGAGCATGCCCTCAAAAGCATCCTTACACCCCACTACCAGCTCAGCGGCGGCGGACGGAGTCGGCGCCCGCAGATCAGCCACAAAATCGCTTATGGTAAAATCTATTTCATGGCCCACGGCAGAAATTACAGGAATCCGTGACCGGGCTATGGCACGCGCCACTATCTCCTCGTTGAAAGCCCACAGGTCCTCGAGACTTCCGCCGCCACGCCCGACGATCAGGACATCCAACCCGCCCCTCTCGTTCAGCAAATCAATTGCGGCTGCGATGTCCCCGGCCGAACCAGGTCCCTGGACCTTCACCGGCGCCAGCAGGAGATGCAGGTTGGGAAAACGCCTCGTAAGAATATTCAGTATATCGCGAATAGCCGCACCTGTCGGTGATGTAACGACTCCAACGTGCTGCGGAAGCATCGGTATGGGCCTCTTCCGGGCAGGATCGAACAAACCCTCTTTCTGCAGCTTCTCCTTAAGTGCCTCGAATTGCGCCTGGAGCGACCCCTTTCCGCCTTCCTCCATTTGCCGGACAATGATCTGGTAGTTGCCGCTTTTCTCGTAAACGCTGACCTGGCCAAAAACACGGACCAGCATTCCATCCTTCGGCTGGAACTTCAATCCCGCCTGGTTACCGCGGAAAAGGACGGCACTGATCTGCGCCGAGGCATCCTTGATGGTAAAGTAGTAGTGACCCGATGAAGGCCGCCGCAGGTTGGAGACCTCGCCTTCAACCCAGACCGCACCAAAAGCCTCCTCAAGCACGGTTTTCAGCAGTCGCGTAATCTCGCCAACACTGAAAACCTTCCTGTCTGATTTAGAATTGCCGCTCGTAGCCATAACTTGTCCTGCCTGGAAAAGCTTTCAGTCTTTCGCAGGAGTTTCTTTCTCGCTCTTCATCCTGATCCGCTTGATGGTCCGTGCCTTTCCGCTCTCACGATTAACGTCAATGATGACCCCTTCCAGCATCACCTTAGCCCTAGCCATTTCGCATTTTACCGGCATGCCTGTCATGAACTTGCTTGTTATTGACTCCAGGTTCCTGCCAATTGCAGAATCCTTCGGCCCTGTCATTCCAAGATCGGTTATGTATGCCGTCCCATTCGGTAGAAGCTCCTCATCGCTCGTCTGCACGTGGGTATGTGTGCCAACAACTGCTGTTACCCTGCCGTCGAGATAGCGGCCCAGCACGATTTTTTCAGCCGTGGCCTCGGCATGGACATCAACCAGTATTATTTTACCCAGATCCGTTCTCTTCAGAACCTCATCCGCCGTCCTGAACGGGCAATCGTACGGCTCCATAAACACGCGCCCAACAAGGTTAACAACCGTCACCGGCCCGAAGCTGCTGTTTACTGTTGTCCACCCTTTGCCGGGGCAGGCTGGCGCGAAATTGGCGGGCCTGATTACCCTCGGCTCGCGATCCAGGTATCCGCGGATTTCCTTCTGGTCCCAGGTGTGGTCACCAAGGGTAATCACATCCGCTCCGGCGGCCAGCACCTCGTCAGCCAGCTTATCCGTTATGCCCCTGCCGCCAGCCGCATTCTCGGCGTTAGCCACAATGAAATCTACTTCACCTGAACCCTTCAATTTCGCGGATAACTCCGCGAATACTGCCCGCCCGGGTGATCCCGAAATATCTCCAACCATTAGTATTTTCATGATTTCAGATCTCAGTTATCGGGCGTACTCCACCGCTCTTGTCTCGCGTATCACGGTCACCCTTATCTGGCCAGGATACTGCAGATCGCTTTCGATCTTCTTGCTTATATTACGTGCCATGACCATCGCGCCGTTGTCATCGATCTTTTCCGGTACCACCACAACACGTACTTCGCGACCTGCCTGTATTGCATAACTTTTCTCAACACCCTCGAAACCATTGGCAATGGCCTCCAGCTTCTCAAGGCGCTTGACGTATATCTCAGTCGTCTCGGTACGTGCGCCGATGCGGGAACTTGAAATGGCGTCAGCCGCTGCCGCGAGTATAGCATAAAGGCTCTCTGCCTGGACTTCCTCGTGGTGGGCTGCAACCGCGTTAACCACAACCTGAGCCTCGCCGTGACGCTTGAGCAGGTCTGCGCCTATGACCGCATGACCGCCTTCAACCTCATGGTCAAGCGATTTGCCGATATCATGGAACAACCCGATACGCTTGGCGAGCTGGACATCAAGGTCGAGCTCACCGGCCATCACCCCCATCAGGTGCGAAACTTCTATTGAGTGCTGGAGCACATTCTGGCTGTAACTCGTCCGGAATTTCTGACGGCCAAGCATGCGGATCAGCTCGGGATCAACCCCCTGGACACCCGCAATATACGCCGCTTCTTCGCCGGCGCTCTTTATCGTCTCGTTGATATTCTCCTGCGCCTTGGCAACGACCTCTTCAATCCGTGCAGGATGTATCCTGCCGTCGGCGATCAGCTGCTCCAGGGCCTGCTTTGCGATCTCACGTCTTATCGGGTCGAACCCGGATATGACAACCGCCTCCGGCGTATCGTCGATCAGAACATTCACCCCGGTTGCAGACTCCAGCGCACGGATATTCCTGCCGTCCCGCCCGATTATCCTGCCCTTCATGTCATCACTCGGAAGCGCTACCGTACTCGTTGTGATCTCGCTGGCATGGGAAGACGAGAAACGCTGCACCGCGAGGGCAACAATCTTCTGGGCCTCGCGTTCCGCGGTTTCACGCGCCTGTTCCTGCATCTTGCGGATCAATCCGCCCATCTCGTTGTGAACTTCCTTCTCAACCCGGGACATCAGCGCCTTTTTGGCCTCTTCTTCCGACATGCCCGCAACTTTCTGCAGTTTCTCCCGCTCCTCTGCCGCAAGCTTGTCAACATCCTGCCTGGCTTTCTTGACATCGGCTGACTGCTGTTCCAGTTCCGCTATTTTCTGGTCGATCGACTTTTCCTTCTTGTCGATCATCGAAACCTTACGGTCAAGGTTCTGCTCCTTCTGCACAATGCGTTCCTCGAGCGCCGCCAGCTCCTTCTTGCGCGATTCGGTTGTCTTCTCAAAATCCTCGCGTGCCTTGATCACATCCGCCTTCGCCTGTATCTGGGCATCTTTGCGGATAGAATCAGCATCCCGTTTCGCGTCCCTCAGGACCTGTACCGCTTTCTTCTCCGATGTCTCGGCACTCAAGCGTCCAAGCAGATAACGAATCAGGTACCCGAGCCCGGTGCCCGCAATACCTGCTATTAATCCTATTAATAATTTATCCATATTCCACTCCTCCTTTTAAACAGCGCCACCAGCGCTTTTTATAACCCGTTTTTCAGTAACCACCGCATCCATCCTTACATCTCCCGCATTCATTGGAACGCCATCAAGAACCTGGAATTCAAAGCACAATCCCGCCTTGAAAACCTTCTTCCGCATTCCCCCCAATATCCTGTCGTAATATCCCCCGCCGTGACCAACCCTGCCGCCAGATGGATCGAATGCAAGGCCGGGAACCACGACAAAATCAACCTTGGCAAAGGAAACCCATCCCGCTTCGGCCGGCTCCGGCACGCCGTACAAGCCCTCTGCAAGGCGGGCATTCTTCTCAAAGCAAGCCAGATCGTAATGCTTCGTTTCGCCGCGATAGGCCGGAACACAGACTTTTTTACCGTCCTTCCAGCACTTCTCCACAATCATCTCGGTCATGACCTCACCAGGCAGTGTAATGTAACAGCACACAACCTCCGCCTTCATGAACTGCGGAAGAGCCATAAGTTTCCTCGCTGCCTGGTCACTCTTCTCCTGGACCCAGTCAAACTTCAGCATCCCCCTTTTTTTTCCCACAAACTGGCGGATTTCTTCCTTGGTCTTCATGGCTTGTCCTCTTTCTTCACGCGTTTCCCCCGCGTACCAGAGGCCCGAAGCGCTTCCATGCGCCTGGCTATGACATCCTCGTAACCTTCCCGTGTGGGTTCGTAATACCTCGTTGAAGTCGGAACATATTCCTGCTCCACGAAATGCCCGTCATGGTCGTGCGGATAGACGTATTTCTGCGTCTTATCGGCCCCGCCGCCTGCAGTTTTAACCTTGATATTCTTGAGGTGCTCAGGCACCTGCAGGGCACGGCCCTTTTCAACATCACCCATGGCCTTGTCGACCGCCAGGTATGCGGCATTGCTCTTAGGCGCCGTGGCAAGATATGTCGTGGCCTGCGACAGGATGATACGGCCTTCAGGCATTCCCACAAACTCAACCGCATGCATCGCAGAAACCGCAACCGTCAGCCCGCGGGGATCGGCATTGCCGATATCTTCCGAAGCAAGTATCACAAGCCTGCGCGCGATGAACCGCGGATCCTCTCCTGCATAAATCATCTTGGCCAGCCAGTAAACTGCTGCGTCCGGATCCGAACCGCGCACACTTTTGATGAAAGCCGAAATCGTATCGTAGTGTCCGTCTTCGTCGTGGTCGTAGACAACCGCTTTCTTCTGGATCGAGTCCTCTATGACATCCCGGGTAAGGTGGATTATTCCGCCGGCTTCAGGCTGGGTCGTCAGCACAGCCACCTCAAGGGCGTTCAGCGCACGCCGCGCATCACCTTCACTCATGCGCGCAAGATGCTCGACTGCGCTGTCTTCGATTTTAACCTTGAACGGTGCCAACCCCCTGTTATCCGACAGCGCACGCAGGACAAGCTGCTTGATCGCATCCTCGGAAAGGGGCTCCATCTCAAAGATCAGCGAGCGGGAAGTCAGCGGAGTGTTTATGAAGAACAGCGGGTTGTGCGTGGTGGCGCCGATCAGGGTGACTGTTCCGTCCTCGACGTGGGGAAGAAGTACATCCTGCTGTGATTTGCTGAACCTGTGGATTTCATCAATAAAAAGAATCGTCTCAACGTGTTCCTGCTGCCTTCGATAAGCTGCCTTGCGGACGATCTCCCTCAGCTCCGCCACGTTGGAAATCACCCCGCTGGTACGCTCAAATGCGCGTTTTGTGACCGTGGCAATTACCTCGGCCAGTGAAGTCTTTCCGCAGCCAGGGGGGCCGAAAAGGATTATACTGTTGAGACGATCAGCCTCAATCGCGCGCCTGAGGAGCTTTCCTGGCCCGAGGATCTTGTCCTGGCCGACTATTTCCTCAAGTCTTTCGGGACGCATTCGGGCTGCCAACGGCTTTTTTACGCTTTTGGCCCCGTCCGCACCGCTTTTCTCGAACAAGTCCATGCCTCCCCCGAAATAAATACCCCGCCAAGTCGTAGAGGCATCGATCTCTGAACCTCGAAAACGAGGTGGGTGCTTTAGCCTTCGGTTCCTGAGTCCCCTGCAGAGGGGCGTTCAGTAGCCGCCGGATTCAAGCTCCCTAGTAACTAATGGGTCAGAGACGTCTCAGCCTGTTTGCGAACAAGGCAGGGTATCATATTTCCCAAGGGAAAAACATTTACCTGACTGTTAAAGAACAACACTGAACACTTCCAGTCATAGAACAAATAAAGCGAATCGCTGACTTTGCTGACGACCCGCCCAGTTTTTCCAATAGAAAGAAATCCGTTAACCACAGGCATTACATACGCCAGGAAGTTAACCAGATTTTTTAAACATATACTCATGCGCAAAAACCGCAACCTTGTTCACTCGACTTAATTGTTAATTATTTACCTTCTCTAATTTCTGCTTTTAATCCGTTCCTTAGGGCTTCCTTGATGGCTTCATGATACCTGTTGGCATCCTCATCCGTCAACGTGCGCTCCGGGGAATGATACACCAGCGAATAGGCCATGCTTTTCTTACAGGCGCCTATGCGCTCACCACAGAAAATATCAAACAACTCGATCTCCGTCAACTCTTTGGGTGCAGCTTTCTTTATAATCTTGAGCACATCCTCGTGCCTTACGGCCTCGTCAACAACCATGGCAACATCACGGGAAACGGAAGGATACACGGGTATGGACTTCAGCGTAATCGGGGCAAAAAAGCGCCTCGTTAAAGGATCCAGGTTGACTTCCAGCAGGGCGACAGGTTCGATCATCCGCCATTTCCTGCGAATCTCCTGCTTTACAAGACCCATCACTCCGCAATCCATGCCGTCCACGACTACAGAAACCGACCATCCAGCCTCCATGGCCGTGCAAGCAACAGGCTTAAGGTCCACTGTACCAGTATGTTGCGACGCAACCATGGCCTCCACAATGCCTTTAAGCCAGAGGAATATCTCGTCTCGCTCGACAGGCTGACGCCTGTTCAATCCTGTCCGGCCAACCTTCCCCATTAAACCTATGCAAAGATGATTTTCCTCCCGGATCTTACCATCCGGTTCTTTCAGGAAGACTTTTCCAGACTCGAATAATGCAGTGCTGTCAACCTGGTGTGCCAGGTTCCTGCCAAGCGTATCCAGCATCTGGGGAACAAGCGAATTCCTCATGACCGCATAGTCGGAACTGACTGGATTTGGCAACACCACTCTGCTGGCTGGATCCATCACCGGAACAGCATCCAGGAGCTGCTCAGAAAGATAGCTGTAATTCATTATTTCCATGAGGCCAAGCCCCACAAGATTACTCCTGCAAGCGATGACTGCACGGGTGGAAAGGTCATCGGCATCTGGAACCACACGCGCCTGCGGCACTACCGCAGACACTTTGTCAAGGCCGTGGATACGGGCAACTTCCTCGATAAGATCTGCTTCTATCTCAAGATCCGGCCTGAACGTCGGCACACTGACAACACAATGGTCATTCTTCAAAACGCTGACAGTCAGTTCCAGCGACTTCAGAATATCCACGATCTTGTCGTTGCCGATCTCCACACCGAGCAGGCTCCTGACCCTCTGGAACCTGCACTGGATTGTCTTTGCGGAACGCTGGACCGGGTAGACATCTATCACGCCCTGGGCAACCACAGCATCTGCATGTTCGACCATAAGGGCTGCCGCCCGCCGGCTGGACCATTCAACTCCGCCGATATCCACACCACGCTCAAACCGGTAAGAAGATTCCGTGCTCAACCCCAGCCTGGACGAGGTCTTCCTGATATCAGGCGGATTGAAACAGGCACTTTCCAGAAGAACATTCCGGGTATTTTCATTGATCTCGCTTCCGGCCCCGCCCATTACACCCGCCAGTGCCACGGGACGCACGGGATCTGCTATCAGAACAGATTTCTCAAGCCCCTGGCGCTCAATTCCATCAAGGGTAGCCATCTTTTCGCCCGGCTGGCCGCGGCGGATGATGATTTTGTGGTCCTTTAACAGCTCATAATCAAAGGCATGCAGGGGCTGACCGCACTCAAGGAGAATATAATTGGTAATGTCTACAACATTGTTTATAGGCCTGACACCGCACAGCTCGAGCCGCTTCTGCATCCACGAAGGAGACGGCTTCAACTTGATGTCAGTAAGGACACGTGCCGTGTAACGTGGACATCCTTCCGCATCCTGTAAATCAACTTCCGCAAGCGCCTCAACAGGATCGCCCCTTTCAGGGAAATCAACCGGCGGCAGTGTCATCTTTGTCCCGAACAGCGCCGCAATTTCCCGTGCTATCCCGATAATACTCAGGCAGTCAGGCCTGTTCCAGGTAACCTCGATACTGAGCACTGTCTCGGGAGGGCCGGCTACCTTTGAAAAGGGAGTACCTGCCGGGATGTCCATGGAAACGAGAAGTATACCGCTGTGATCGTCTGAAAGACCCAGCTCATCCTCGGCACAAAGCATTCCGCGAGACAACACCCCCCTGACTTTTCTCTGCTGGATTTCCATTCCGTTGGGAAGCTTCGCGCCAACAAGCGCAAGCGGGGCTTTGTCGCCAACACTGAAATTATTCGCACCGCAGACAACGGGTACTTCTTCTGTTCCCGTGTTCACCTTGCAGACGAGCAGCTTGTCTGCATCGGGATGCTTGTCAATCTTCACGATTTCCCCGACAAGGACCCCGTCATAGGTTCCGCCCACGGTCTGTATGGATTCGACCTCAGTACCGGAGAAAGTAAGCCTCTTCGCCAGCTCTTCCGGCGAAGCTTCAAACTTAACATATTCTTTCAGCCAGCTTATCGGAACCTTCATGAAACCCCAAACCTCACTTAAACTGCCCCAGGAACCTTGCGTCGTTCTCGTACAGCATGCGTATATCGTTGATGCCGTACCTGATCATCGCAATACGCTCAATACCCATTCCAAAGGCGTATCCGGTATATTCTTCGGAATCATACCCAACCTTCTTGAAAACCCTGGGATCAACCATGCCGGCACCGGCAATCTCAATCCATCCGCTGTTCTTGCAGACGCGGCAACCTTTACCGCTGCAGACATGGCACGTGAAATCAGCCTCCACGCTGGGCTCGGTGAACGGGAAGAAATGCGGCCTGAACCTGACATCCACCCCTGTCCCCATCATTTCCCTGGCAAAATACGCCAGCGTTCCCTTCAGATCCGCGAGGGAAATGTTTCTATCCACATAAAGTCCTTCGACCTGGTGGAAATTTGCACTGTGTGTCGCATCAGTTGTATCACGCCTGTAACAGCGCCCGGGAGTAATGATCCTGACCGGCGGCTTCCTGGTTTCCATTACACGGATCTGGACAGGCGAAGTCTGTGTGCGAAGCAGCTCGCCGTTCTCAAGCCAGAACGTATCCGTCTGGTCAAGGGAAGGATGGTGGGCCGGCGTGTTAAGCGCATCGAAATTATGATAAGAAGTCTCCACGTCGGGACCTTCAGCAACCGTGAATCCAAGCTTTCCGAATATCCTGATGATTTCCTCTATTATTATCGAAACAGGGTGTTTCGAACCGAGAGGCCGCCAGACACCAGGCAGACTGTAGTCGAAAACGTTCTTCTCCTGGGACTTGCCGCTGGCAAGTTCGGTTTTCCTGGCATCCAGCGCGGAACCGACCTCGTTCTTGAATTCGTTCGCGAGCCGGCCGGCCTCGGGACGCTCTACAGTGTCAAAGTCCTTCAGGCTCTTCATGATCTGGGGAAGGTAACCATTCCTTCCGATGTACTTGATGCGGACAGCTTCAAGCTCTGCCGGCGAACCTGCCGTCTGGCATTCCTTCAGACCGTCATCCTTAAGTTTTGTTATTTCATCAAGCGTCATTAGCCTACCCATCGTTCAATAAGATTATTGGACGGATTCTATGGAGTGACGGGACTGATGGCAAGACAGATTACTGTATGAAACTTACAGTAATTTAAGGTGTGCCCGGAAAACCATTCCTTCAATCATCTGAAGCAACCTCATGGCCTGTGCCTCGGACGGCCAGAATTCCTCTGAACGTCCCTGGTTAATGTTTCAGGCTGATTGGCAAGAAGCCAGTACACGGTCAGCAGGTTCTGGGTATTCAAGATGCCAACCGATAGCTTCCTGGAATCTCCCCTGCCGTATATGTTTGCTGGTCTATTCATTCTCGCCTCCTGCCTTACTGAAAGCATACGCCGTACCAAAGGGCGCAAGGAGGAAAACAGGTGAATTCCGGAATTATTCAACAGGCCAGTTCAGACCAACTGGCCGGAAACAGACAAGTCGCTCGACCATGCAGGACAGAATGAAACACTACCTTGCCCTGTCAAGCTTCTGCCATCGTTCCACTTTCTCGAAAGCAGCAGCCATAATCCTTATAATCAGGTCTATTTTGAAAGGCTTTACAAAATAGTCATCGAACCCGGCCTCCCGGCACTTTTCTATGTCATATTCGGCAATATGTCCTGTAAGGGCATATATGACACATTCCTGGCCTATCTTCTTCTTGATCTGGCGGCAAAGCTCCAAACCATCTATTCCGGGCATCATAAGGTCCAGGAGAAAGACCTTTATTTCTTCCCGATCCAGGAAATCGAGGGCTTCCTGCCCGTTTGAAGCCGTTTCAACCTTGTATCCGACTGCCCCCAACACCTTGCTCATGGTCTTGCGAATCGTTTCATCATCATCGACAACAAGAATAGTTCTTTTCATTGAACACCCCATGTCTGAACGATTGAGACACACTGCAGAAATCGCCGTCCCATGCTGGCAAGGTTACAGCTTTGATACCTCCACGGCAAGGAAAACAAGGATAGCTTTTCCCGGAAAAAACATGGGCCAGGTTTAACCCTGGCCCATGCAATTACAGCAATATTTGGCGAGTTTACGGCATCTTCAGCCAAACTGCGCCCTTCTGGGCTGACTTGACCACCGTCTCAATGAACTGCATACCACGGAGGCCATCGTCAACATCAGGAAAATCAAGGGCAAGAGGATCGACCTTCTTGCGATCAATCCTGGCCCTGATGGTATCCGTAAAGTTGACATAGTTATTCGCGAAGGCTTCAAGGAAAGCTTCGGGATGACCAAACGGTATGCGCGTTGCACGTCCAGCCGCAGGACTCTTGTCCTTGACATAGTCATTACCGCGACGCCAGACCTGTACCGGCCCGTTAATGACCTTGACGTACAGATAGTTCGGATGCTCCTGGTGCCACTCAAGGCTCTTATTCTCGCCATAGACCCAGATGGCCAGGCCATTCTCCTCGCCTATTGAAATCTGGCTTGCGAAAAGAAGACCTTTTGCTCCGTTATTATAACGAACAAGACAATTGCCATCGTCTTCAAGCCTGCGCCCTTTGACAAAAGTCGTCAATTCGGCGCAGATTTCGGATATCTTTAGCCCGGTTATGTATTCAGCCAGGTTTTCGGCATGTGTCCCAATATCTCCCATGCAGCCGGCGGCACCGCTCTGCTTGGGGTCAGTACGCCATGAAGCCTGCTGCTGCCCCTGACGCTCAATAGGACGAATCAGCCAGCCCTGCGGATACTGAACCACGATCTTGAGAATTTTCCCCAGGTCTCCCTGTTTGACCATGTCTTTGGCGAGCTTCACCATCGGATAGCCGGTATAGTTGTGCATTAAGCCGAACACTTTTCCGGTCTTCTTGACGATCTTCTTCAGGGCTTTTGCCTCGGCCACATTCATGGTCATCGGCTTTTCGCACATGACATGGAATCCGGCATTCAGGAAATCCTTTGCTATCGGGAAATGCCAGTTGTTAGGGGTTGTAATTGAAACAAAATCAATCCGCCTGTCAGGCCCGAGCGCAAGCTCCTTCTTGATCATCGTCTTGTAGTCGGGATAGGCACGCGCCGGATCAATACAAAGAGTACGGCCCATTTCCGCGCTCTTTGCCGGGTCTATATGAAACGCTCCGGCTACAATCTCGACTCCGCCATCCATCCTCGCAGCCTTGCGATGGACCTCGCCAATAAAAGCTCCCGGCCCGCCTCCAACCATTCCCATCCTCAACGGTCTGTTCATCACTATACCTCCTTAATAAATTACAGCCTAAGAACAAAACGGTTGTAGATTACTCCTCGATGTTTTTTAATTCAACCGTTCTTTAACAGAAAATCTCCTTATTTCTCAACAAAGTCGTAAATCAGGATCTTGCTGACAAGAGGTTTAATCACCTCATCAGCAGCTTTCCTGTGTTCGGGGTTCACGGCGTAATCAGACAGGGCCTTTGTGTCCCTGAAAGAGAAAACAAACGCAACATCATAACTGCTGTCCACTACCGGCCTGTCGCTCGGAAGCACTACTCCCTGTCTTACCTCGAGCACTCCCGGCAGTTTAGCAAGGTCCCTGGCTGCCTGGATGATACGGTTACGGTCATTTGAATTTCCATGATCCTTCAGCCAGAAAATCACGACATGGTGAACAATCCCGGGTTTACCAGCGTAACTGGTTCCAACCGTTGTGCTGCAGCCAGTCACAATGAACATAGCTGCCAGCAGAACAACCAAAGACAATCCTGCTCTTTTCATAATCCTCATTCCTTTCATGGTAATTCAAACCACTTTTGATCAGCAAGGACAACCGATGTTTCGATCTGACGATCCGGGATATCCCAGTATTTCCTCAGCAAACGGTCCTTTTCGTCCGGCGTTACAAGCCGGTAACCATGCTTTTGATAAAAGGATACCGCCCACCAGGCAGCTTTCCATGTTCCAACCAGTAGAGGTCTTTGCGACAGGTTCTCAAGATGGCTAAGCAGCTTGCTTCCGATTCCCATCTTGCGCTTCTTTGTCAGGACATATGCGTGCCTGATGAGCGCAACTTCCTCCCTGTCCTGAAGGCCCATTACCCCGGTCAACCGGCCGTCTTCTTCATATCCCCAGAACTCCACGCCACCATCAACCTCACGCTTTAATTCCACGGAAGACATGTAGGGCTCTTTCCAGCAGTCGCTCTCTATTACCCCGGAATATGCCTGCGCAGCATCATTCACAATACCGGTAATTACCGTAAGATCAGCAGCACTGCATTTCCTGATCTTTTCCATGATTCACCCAGCAAGCTGTTCATTATAAAAATACCCCAAGCCTCTTCCTGAAAAGCGGATAATCTCACAGAAGGGCTAATTTGAAAATCATAAAAAAGAAGCGCGGCTCAGTACCGATGACATTGTGGTGCGGGAAACTGATAACGCACTGTCAAAATACTGGCCGCGCATTGTGTGGGCTTATTATTTTTTTCTAAAGAACATTACTCAACACTCAGCTCTGCACGCGAACCAGCATGCTGACTGTCGGGTGCCGGAGTGGTGCAACCTATGCCAGCATACTGGCCACGTACGACTACCTGCCAATACACTACCACCGGTCACGTATTCTGTCTGTCAGGCTGCCAGCCTGATTTTTTTGTATGGGTTTCCCCGACAGCTTGTAGGGGTTTTGCTGATAAAGACAGGGATTAGCTGCGGATTATAATGGAGATTCTGCCATTTCCGGCCAGAAGCCTGATCCAGCATCGCCCAGCCTTACTTACTCTGGAAAGATCCAGCGGCTGTCGAAGCCGGGAATGGTCTCTCCGCGCTGGATCTTCCAGTAGCGATCCACGTAGATTTCCACCCCTTTGCGGTAACTCAGGTCCTGTGCGGAATTGCGGTTCCACTGCAGATCCAACTGCTTCGCGTCGGCCGGCACGACAATCACACGATCCTTGGCTTGCACCACTTTACCATCCACCTTTGCCACGCGCAGGTCCATAAACCACGGAATATGGAACCGCATGGATGAGGGAGCTTTGCGCCATTGCGCATCAAGGCGTACCGTCGCACTCCCGACGGCAGCGTCAATGGTATAGGAGATCAGCCCGAAATCGGTCGGAGCCTTGTTAACACGCACGCGGCGTCCGGCTTCCAGCCAGACAGGCGAAAGAGCCGAAGCCAGATGCAGTACGGGCTCCTGCACATCTTCGCGAACCAGCATGTTGCGCAGGCACTCGTTAAACCGTGCGGCGCACCAGCCGTGCGGCGGATAGTTGTTGTGGAAATTCCGGTCGCGCCACGCCCAGATATCAAACTCGAAACCCGTGTGGGTACTGCCGGTATGGACAAGGAACGAATAGAAATCGGTGATCACCTCGCGGTCCATCCCGAGAGCCAGCAGCGTCTCCAACACCTGGAACGTCTCGTAATGGTGGATAACGGTGTGCTCGGGCTGAGACCAGTCTGCCTTCTTGGCGTCCTTCGCCTGGCGCACCTTGAAGGCGTTGTGCTCGTAGGTCATAATCCCTTCCTGGTAGGCGTAATCACGCACTATCTTGACGGTGTTTTTCACCATCGGGTCGGCGGCGGACAACACTCCAAACGGGTATACCCCGCCTGAGGCATTTTCCCAATCCATGCCTGCCAAAGGGTCATCCAGGCCAGGCGGAATGTAGCCGTCCGTGCGCCCGGTTATCGCCTTCAGCCTCACCATGAACTTGGCCAGGTAGTCGTCATGTATCTTTTGGAAACGGCGCGCATCCTCTTCCTTGCCAACCGCAGAGGCCAGTTCGGCGGCATCCTTCAAACCGCGCAAAACCCAGAAACTGTGGCCGGTATAATGGCCGTCAATCCGCTCATTGTCATAAGGACCTGAAACGGGCCACAACCCCCACTGGTCCTTGGCACGTTCCACCTCAAGCTTGTCAACGTGACCTGGCACAGCTGGATAGACGCGCTGGGCGAAGCCACGGTCTCCGGTGATCCGGTAATGGGCAGCCAAAGTCCACAACGCCTGGCCCCATGCATCAGGATGGGTCGCGCGCAAGCCACTGAGCTTGCCATGTTCGTCCTTTATAAGGACATACTCGATGCATTCCTCGGCAACCTTCGGAAGACCGAGCATATCATAGGTGTGGATGATGAAAGCAGCATCACGGGAAAAGAACCTGTTGTATTGCACATCACTGACGGTCTGGATGACTGTCTTACGATCCTCCTGCAAGTCGCGGGCCATAAGGTCATACATAAGTGACGATTTGTGCATGTCCATAACCTTCTGCTCCGGCACCTCGAATACCGCACCCTGGTTCAATTGCTTCTTCCAGAATTCGCTGCTTCGCTTAAGGTAATCATCAAAGCCGGCACCCATCACCGCCTTGATCTGCGCGGTGTGCTTGTTGGCAACCGGTACCCACGGCACGGTCACATCTACCGACGCTGACTGCCCGGGCGCCAGGTTGATCACGAACTCAAACGGTTCAACATTGTTGCGCGCCTCCAGCACCTTCCACCCGGATTTGTCCGGCTGATAGCGGAAAATAAGGTGCTTGCTCTCAGTCCGGTACACCTCTCCACCGTTGCGTATCTCGGTATCCTCCCACAACTTCCAAGGAGCCCAGCTGGCCTGGTCGATAAAGTGCTCGGCCCACCACATCTGGTTCGTGAGCTCGGTAAAAGGATAGCGCCATGACCCTTCGCGGTCGAAAACCCGTGCTCCTACGGCGGCCCTCTGGTGCTTCTGGCCTGGGTTGGTGGCGGTAATGCGCACGAATCCTATCAAATTGCCGAGCGGATCCAGCCCAAGCGGTGCGGCAAAAGCCTTGACGCGGTATTCGATTCCATCTACCAGCGACCCGTAGTTGATCACAGGCAGGCAGCCGTCATCAAGTGTTCGAACCCGGCTGTTAAGCCTCTTGAGCGGCGTACCGGCCCACAATGTGAGGTCACCCCAGTAGGCGCTGTAAGCACCGTCACCGGTCAGCTGGAAAGCCTTGGGCGCATCCATAAAACCCAGCGCGTCGCTGGGTGTGAGGAAATAATTGAACGGACCACGCTGGTCATGGACGGACTCGTCAAGGCACGCGTCGTGAATATATGTCTGTGCCGGCAATTCAGCGGGCACACAGCAGAACAAGACCGCGAGAACAACCCGGCATGTTAACATTGCAGTAATTTGCTTTTCCTGGCAGTTCATTGATTAGCCTCGCATTCTAAATTTTGAAATCCTGCATCAGAAACAGTGCATAAGTCAACGGCAAATCAGCCACAGGCCGACCATCCTTTCCTATTCCGGACAAGCCGAGAAGATCTTCCGCCCAAAGAATAGCCGGAATAAGCAGTTTATTGTTTTTCCTAACAGTCGTACCCTTTTTCTTCCTCGAATTTTGACCTTTATATCCTTCCTTCTTCACCATAATCTTACACCTAATGAAAGTATGCATAGATATCCAGTCCACCATTGCCCAGCGGGCGGGCGTCGGACGCTACACCCGTCAACTGGTCAAGCATCTCGGAGAATCAGGAAAGACAGGGGACAGCCTCACTCTTTTCTACTTCGACTTTAAAAGACAGGGCCTTCCTTTTGAAGCCGGCACGGCAGATACACACGCCGTCCACTTCTGCCCTGGCAGGCTTGCCCAGTCTGCATGGAAGACCCTCGGCTGGCCGCCATTCAACTTCTTTGCACCGAAAGCCGATCTGTACCATTTTCCGAACTTCATCCTGCCGCCGCTCACACGCGGAAACTCTGTCGTCACGATCCACGACATGAGCTTTCTCCGGTTTCCGCAGTTTGCCGAGAAACGCAACCTGGACTATCTCTCCTCAAAAATACGGGACACCGCAGAACGCGCAGATGCTTTGATCACTGACTCAACTTTCAGTGCCGGCGAAATCCAGGAGCTCCTCAATGTTCCGCGCGAGAAAATATTCCCGATCCATCTCGGCATTTCCAGCGACTTCAAGGCGCCGGCCCCCGGCATTACCAGGACAAACCTGGCCAGCCTCGGTATTGACCGGCCATACATCCTTACGGTCGGCACACTTGAGCCCCGGAAGAATGTGGAATTCCTTGTTGAAGTATTCGAACGGCTGACAGGATTTGACGGCAAGCTGGTAATTGCAGGAATGCGCGGCTGGAAATACGAGCCGTCCTTGGAGCGCATAAAGAATTCCCCGAGAAACAGGGACATCCTTTACATTGAGTACGTTGACGATTCCATGCTGCCTTCGCTGTATGCGGGCGCACAACTGTTTGCCTGCACATCATTCTACGAGGGTTTCGGTTTCCCGCCTCTCGAGGCAATGGCCTGCGGAACACCGGCAATCTCATCCAGCGGCGGTTCACTTGCCGAAGTTCTTGGCGCTGGCGCTGTGATAATAAAAGATTTTAATGCGGATCTATGGAAAGCAGAGGCCGAAAAGATATTGACCGATACGGCTCTTCGCGAAAGACTTATTACAGAGGGCAGGAAAACGGCGGCAAGATATACATGGGCCGAAACAGCGCGAAAAACCTGGGAAGTTTACCACGCTGTCACCGGAAAACAGGCAGGCCGCTAACCCAGGCGAGCCTAATGCAGAATGCCACAATGAAAATTGGAATTGATGCAAGATGGATATTCCCGGAGATTTCGGGAATTGGCGCATATACACGGGAACTCATCAGGCACCTTGCCCGGATTGACACATCCAATTCATACATCCTGTTCTTCGATAACCAGCAGGTAATGGACCGGACAATCGTCGAGACAAACCTCGGCCAGGCAGGTAACTTTTCAACCCGTTTCCTTCCATACGGCGTATTCTCAATCAAAAACCAGTTCCAGCTTCCCGGACTCCTGGCCGAATGCGGCCTGGACGTCTATCACTCGACCAATTACATGATTCCCTTATTTGCGTTCCCGAGAAACAGGCAGGGAAAAATCAAGTGCGTCACGACAATACACGACGTGATCCCTATGCTATTCCCTGACCATGCCCCGAAGTCAAAGAAAGCCAGGTTCTTCCCCATATATAAAAGACTGATGATAGAGGTTGGCATGCGTTCGAACATGATTATAACCGACAGTAATGCCTCGCGGATGGATGTCATCAGCCACCTCCGGATACCGGAGGATTCCCAGGCCAGGGTCCGGACTGTCTACTGCGGCGTTTCGCCCCAGTTCAGCCTGCCTGCCGGCGGACGCCGGTTTGACGAACAACCGTCCCATCCGGACAAGAGGAAGAGAACCATTCTCTATGTCGGCCGGTCCGATCCTTACAAGAATTTGTCAACCCTCGTCATGGCCTTCTTTTCCGCGATAAAGGTATGTCCATTCCCCCTTGAACTGGTAATCGCAGGCCCGGTGGACTCGCGCTATCCTGAAATTGCAATGCTCATTTCAAAACTGGGCATTGAGAGCAACGTCCGATGGACCGGATACCTGTCAGATGAACAGCTTGTAGAGACTTACCAGAACGCTGACCTCCTGGTCCATGCGTCCAGGTATGAAGGATTCGGCCTGCAGGTCGCGGAAGCCATGGCCTGCGGAGTTCCCGTCATCTGCAGTAACGCCGGCGCATTGCCGGAAACGGCCGGTGATGCGGCCATCCTTCTTGACCCAGAGGACGTAAACGGCTTTACCGACAGGATCCATGAAGTTCTTACAAACCGCCAGGGGATGCAGAATATGTCGGAGAAAGGTATCGCCCAGGCCGGAAAGTTCCAGTGGTCTCGTACCGCCGAAGAAACGCTTTCTATCTACAGGGAGGCAGCAGGTGCATAAGTTTCCTGAAAAGATATCCAAAATGAAGGTTGTTCTGTCGCACGACTGGCTGACAGGCATGCGCGGCGGGGAACGTGTCCTCGAAATACTCTGCGCCGCTTTCCCAGGCGCACCGCTGTTTACCCTCATTCATAACCAGCGAACGGTCTCGGACGTAATCAATTCCCACGGCATAAGGACATCCTGGCTCCAGCACGTGCCGGGAATCATGAAGAACTACCGGCTTTTCCTCCCTCTATTCCCAGATGCGATCGAGGGAATGAACGCACCCGAGGCGGACCTGATGATAAGCACCAGCCACTGCGTCGCCAAGGGACTGCGCCCGCATCCAGGCACAAAGCACCTCTGCTACTGTTTCACCCCCATGCGCTACGCGTGGACATTCCACGAGGAATATTTCGGAGGCAGGCCGCTGATGGCCATGCTTGCCAAACCGGTCCTGTCGGCATTGCGAAACTGGGACAAGAGCACTTCCGTCCGTGTCGACCGCTTCGTTGCAATCAGCCGCCATGTCCAGAAACGCATAATGGATTTTTACGGCCGCGAATCGGATGTTGTCTACCCTCCGGTCGACACCGGCAAATGGACGCCAGCCGACCGGCGCAGCGGAGACTTCGACCTCGTTGTCTCAGCGCTTGTCCCGTACAAACGCATCGATCTTGCCATCAGGGCCTATAACCAGCTTGCCTTCCCTCTCAAAATCGTAGGCGTCGGAACCGAAATGAAGAAATTGCGATCCATGGCCAACCCCAACATTGAATTCCTTGAATGGCAGCCTGACGAAAAGATTCTCGATCTTTACAGGAACTCCCGCCTCCTGGTCTTCCCGGGCGAAGAGGATTTTGGAATTGTTCCGCCAGAAGCACAGGCATGCGGAACACCTGTGGTTGCGTATGCCAAAGGCGGGGTGCTCGAAACCGTTAAAGAAGGTGTTTCAGGGACTTTCTTCAAGGAACAGACTGTTGAATCACTTCTAGACGGTGTGAAAAGATGCATTTCCATGAGTTTCGACCCGGGGGCAATCAGGGCGAATGCGGAACAGTTCGGAACCATGAACTTCATAAACGGTCTCTCTGAAAGCATAGAGAAATGCATGCGACAGCCGAAGGCTAAATGAGCCTGTAACAGTCCAACCAGTTATGATCAAATCGCGAACATTGCGGTGGATTCTTCTCAGCGGCCTGTTACTGGCTGTCATACTGGTCCCGTTCTTTATCTTCGGCGCAAGGATCGATCAATGGACCGCCGCCTTCATGAAGACAGCAACCCGCCACGGACCTGCCACTGCAGCCGTACTATGCCTCCTGCTGGCGTCAGATATCCTTCTTCCTGTTCCTTCAAGCCTTGTCAGCATCGGGTCCGGCTTCCTTCTAGGGTTTCCCCTGGGTTTTGCCGTCTCATTTACAGGCATGACCATTGCCTGCGTTACCGGCTACTGGCTCGGCCTGAGATCTAAAAACAGCATCTCAAGCCATTTGATGGGGGCCGAGGAAACAAGGAAACTGGAACAGCTGAACCTGAAATTCGGCGACTGGTTTATTGTAACGGCAAGGGCCATACCGGTACTCGCGGAAGCATCAGTGCTGTTTGCCGGCATAGGAACCATGCCGTTTAAACGCTTTTTCATTTTATCCACCCTGTCGAATGCCGCGATCTCTGCGGTTTATGCCGGCACAGGCGCATGGTCGGCATCCATAAACTCCTTCCTGCTTGCATTCGCCGCATCCATCCTGATCCCGTCAGTCGGTATGTTCTTCTCAAGGCGCAGCCGGCAGGTTTAGCGGCTGGCCTGGCCCAAGGCCGACGTGGCGCCAGGGCTAAGCCGGGCATGCCACCCGCCTAATCCGGATATTACATCAATATTCTGCAATATCCGGACTCTTTCCCATGAAGCGACAAATGGCATATGGCAGAAAGAAAAAGGCCGCTCCGGTCGGAGCGGCCTTTTAAATATCTGTTTCTAAATTACGTACTAGGCTGTCTTTGCAATTGCGACAATCGATTCAAAACCAGCCGGGTCATGAATCGCGATCTCCGACAGCACCTTCCTGTTCAGGGCAATCTTGGCCTTTGTCAGTCCCTGTATGAAGCGGCTGTAGTTGATCCCGCTGGCGCGGCAGGCTGCAGATATTCGACCAATCCACAGCGCCCTGTAATCACGTTTCTTCAGTTTCCTGTGAATCGTGGAAAGTTTCATCGCACGGTCAACCGCTTCGGTTGCCTGGCGGAAACGCTTGCTGCGCGCTCCCTTGAAACCTTTTGCTAACTCAAGACGACGTTTTCTCCGCCGGCGCGAAGCCGGTGCATTAGTTGCTCTAGGCATCTTAAACCTCCTGGGAATCCAACTCTAACGCGCGAGCAATGGCATAATCCGCCTGGTCTCAACAGCGCTCAAGACCGTCATGCCGCGCATGTGGCGCTTGTGTTTGCTGGTCTTTCCGGTCAATAGATGTCCGGCCCCAGCCCTCTTGTACTTGATTTTTCCACGGGCAGTCTTCCAAAAACGTTTCGCCGCGGCTTTCTTTGTCTTCTGCTTAGGCATATCACTCCCCATCCTTCCAATCCAGAAAATCACTGGATTTTCGTTTGAACGGGTGAAAGCTATATGAAACACAGGCCGCCGTCCAGTATTTTTAAAAGAAATACCACGGGCGGTTAAACTGTGGTTTTACCGGCCTGACAGGCCTTAGGGCTGCACGGCAGGCGGCGGATTAGGTGCCGTCTGTGGCGCCGGCGGCTGCGCTTGGGGCTGTACGGCCGGTTTGGGCTTCGGCTTTGGGACTCCGGCACGCGGCCCTATCATCGCGATAATGCTCCGTCCAAGCATCCTAGGCGTCATATCAACCATGCTCACGGATTCGCAGTCGCTGATAACACGTTTCATCATTTCGAAACCGAGATCCCTGTGGGCATTCTCGCGGCCTCGGAAAGTCAGGGTTATTTTGACCTTGTGGCCCTTCTCCATGAACTCCTTGATATGGGTCACCTTTGTCTGGTAGTCGTGTTCAGCCGTGTTGGCGTGGAATTTCATTTCCTTTACCGCCTGCTGATGCTGGTGTTTCCTGGCAAGCTTCTCTTTCCTGGCCTCTTCGTACCTGTACTTGCCAAAATCCATTATCCGGCACACTGGCGGATCGGCGTTCGGAGAAATTTCCACGAGATCCAGGCCGACCTGCTGCGCCCTAGTAAGCGCATCTCTCGTGGACATTATTCCAAGCATGTCCCCTTCAGCACCGACACAGCGGACTTTGGGAACCCTGATCTTCTGATTAACTCTTACAAACGAACGAATATCTGCCTCCTTTGTTGAAGAGCCCCTTCCCCGGGACTCCAGTTATTGCCCTGATACATTTTCCTTTGCCAAAATTGCCATTAGATCAGCAACCGTCATTACACCCATGTCGGTATCGGTCCGGGTTCTCACCGAAACTGTCCCGGCATCAGCCTCTTTCCCCCCGACAATCAGCATATACGGAACTTTCTCTCCGCGTGTACGCCGGATCTTCGCGCCGATCTTTTCATTCTTCCTGTCAATCGTTACCCGGAAATCGCGGTCAGAAAGCGTCTTCATGACCCCTTCGCAATATGCCATCTGGTTCTCGGTGATCGGAAGTATCCTGACCTGTTCAGGCGCCAGCCACAGCGGGAATGCCCCGCCATAATGCTCAATGAGAATCCCGAAGAACCTCTCAAGGCTCCCGAGCAGTGCGCGGTGCACCATGTAAGGCCTGTGCTGCTTGCCATCTTCTCCCACAAAAGTCAGGTCAAATTTCTCGGGCAGGTTGAAATCAAACTGGATCGTACCCAGCTGCCACTCGCGGCCAATCGCATCCTTGATCTTGAGGTCTATCTTCGGCCCGTAGAACGCTCCGCCGCCCTTGTCCACGACATACGCAATATTCTCGGCCTTCAGCGCCCCTTCAAGCGAGGCGGTGGCCTGTTCCCAGCGCGATTCCTCGCCCACGGCCTTCGCCGGTTTTGTGGCCAGGTAGGCATTAACCTCCGTAAAACCAAATGCCCTGAGAATCTTAAGCGCGAACTGGACAGTCTCCTTGACCTCGTCCTGTATTTTATCCGGTGTGCAGAAAATGTGCGCATCATCCTGCGTAAAGCCCCTGACCCGCAGAAGCCCGTGAAGAACGCCGCTTTTTTCATAACGGTAAACCGTGCCCAGTTCTGCCCAGCGCAGGGGAAGATCCCGATACGACCTCATGTGCGATTTGTAAATCTGGATATGGAACGGACAGTTCATTGGCTTGACAAAATACTCGTTCCCGTCAATCTCCATCGGGGAATACATGTTTTCCTTGTAGAATTCCAGATGGCCGGAAGTCTCCCACAGCTGCGCACGGCCAATGTGCGGCGTGTACATGATTTCATAACCGGCACGGAAATGTTCTTTGCGCCAGAACTCCTCGATCAGGGAACGGATACGAGCCCCTTTCGGGTGCCAGTGAACCAGTCCCGGACCGACATCCTCCTGTATACTGAACAGGTCGAGCTCCTTGCCCAGTTTGCGGTGATCGCGCTTAGCGGCTTCCTCCAGCCTCTTGAGGATATCATCAAGCTCCTGCTTCGATGCCGCGGCAATACCGTACAGGCGTTGGAGCATTGGATTGGTCTCAACACCGCGGAAATACGAACCTGCCACGGAAACAAGTTTCACTGCCTTTATGTCGCCAGTCCTGTCGACATGTGGGCCGCGGCACAGATCGACAAAATCTCCGCAGCGGTAGAGGGAAATTTCTTCGCCTGCCGGAATATCGCTCAGGCGTTCCAGCTTGAAAGTCTGGTTCTTCGCCTTGAATATTTTCTCGGCCTCTTCGCGGGAAACAACCATACGTTCAAAGGGGACGTTTTCTGAAATGATCCGGCCCATTTCCTTCTCTATAGCGGGAAAATCTTCAGGAGCCAGACGCTTCGGAAGGTCAAAATCGTAGTAAAAGCCGTCATCGGTCGCAGGGCCTATGTCGAGTTTGACATCGCCATACAGCCTGCAAACAGCCGCTGCCATCACATGCGCCGAGCTATGGCGCACTCGTTCCATGTCCAATTCTAATTCTCCTTAATTAATTACAGAAACACGCAAGGTAGCATTTCCAGAACCCATGTCAAGATGGCAAAAAACCTGGTTCTTGCGATTTTCTGCAGGAAAGTGCTTCGCATTACAGCGAGTAACCAGCTGATTCCGCCATTTCCCTGCAATGTTCCTGACAGATCTGTGGCCAGATACGACACCGGAAAAACCCCGGTAAGCGGTTTCAGGCCTATGAGCAGGAACGACCTGTGATGCGGATGTAAGGTGGAAACTCATGTTCTGAGACTAGCATTTTGGGCTAGGAGGGAGAAGGAGAAAGTGGCCCAAATTACAGATCTTCGCCGAAAGATTGGGCAATTTGGACCGCCACGTCAGGACTGGCTTTGGAGAAACTTCTTCCCTTTTGCCGTCAGTTGGTACTGTTGCAAACGGCTGTTGGGTTTACCAGGGATTGTCATTTCGATCAGTTTTCCATCTAGTGCGGGATGAAGATAATTCTTCCGGAAAGTAGGCTTGTGTTTTATGCCCAATTCAACACGTAACTTTCCAGAGGAATATGCATTGGCTCTCAGCACATTTAAAAGACGTACGACTGGGTCGCTTGACTGGGTCGCCGACTGGGTCGGCGACTGGGTCGTCACTTTTCCCTTCTCATGCCCCTCCAAGCGGCCAGATGCCTTAGCCTTGAAGAAAGTAATCAGGAATCCACCTGTACATTCCTCTATAGTCGGCGCAGGCAAACCCGCCGACTGGCAGAAATCAAGTATACGCTGAATTCCACTGCCATATCGCTCGATAATCTCAAGGTCATAGAATACCTGGGCTATAAGCTTATTACGCAATTTTGAAGCATGTGTAGGTTGATACAAGGATTCAACAGTCAGACCATGAAGTAAAAATCCGGGGTTCCAAATACGAATACGATCATCAAATATTTTAATTTGAATGTCTGCCGGGGAACCATAATCTCTATGACAGACTGCGTTAACAACAGCTTCGCGCAGAGCTTCCAGGGGGTAATCCCATATTTCATCTCGCCTCGGTTTTCCAGTGATAACAAATCGCACATTGATATGCTTTTTCAAGAAGTCCATGGTCTCATCTATCTGGTCAATAATGGAACCTACAATAAGACGGTCATCAGTTATATCTATGGCAGTGCGGAATCTGCCACAATGCACCGTCGCCTGGATAAAAGACGACTGAGGACGTTTGCCGAACAACAGAACCGCAGCCCATGTGGGATGGCCATCCCGGATAAGCTCCATTTTCTTCATTATATCGGCAGGCTTTGCACCTTTCGGAAAATTGCGACGACCTATATTCCTGGCTAATGCAACATAATGCCTCACCAACGATAAGTTTACATCCTTAATTGTTCTGTCTTCCAATACACGCGCATCCCAACTGGCCCCTGTGGATCCCATGTGCATTTCCGCTATCTCGACCGGCACCATCTGGCGATTACATTCTCCAACACGACGGTAACAACGCCCTTTGACAGATACAGGTTTAACGGGATATTCAGACACGCGAAGGACAATAATTGTATGCGATTTAACAACTGCTGTTTCTACTTCAGGAATAACACGGGGATCTGTACATGACACAATCTTGTCCTGTATCTCTCTGATGGTGGACTTGCCCACGGTTGTACCCACTATAACACCATTGTCATTAACCCCGATTAATATGGTGCCGCCGCAGGTGTTGGCAAAAGCTCCGATCGTCTGCAGAGTCTCCTCCTGAAACGACTGCTTAAATTCCACGTCAATTCCTTCGCCCTGCTTGATTAGCCTTAGTATTTGCGAGGTATTCATTTCCTCTGCACTATACATAACGAGCCCCTATTGTTCAAAATCATTTTGTTCCTGCTTGTCTTCCTCTCTCGCCTCCCGCTCCCTCGGATGACACTGGGCGTGGGTTTTACGCAGGTCGGTGATAGTCAACCGGGCGTAGTGCTTGAGGGTGTCCAGAGAACTGTGGCCGAGCAGTTCTTTCACGTGATACATGCCCGCGCCACCGCGCAGGAGTTCCGTAGTACAGCTGCGCCTCAAGGTATGCGGCGTGACGTGATCCGGCAACCCAGCTTTGGCGGCATACCTTTTGACCAGTCGGCGCAGGACCACGTATGTCATGGCGCCGCCGTCGGGATTAAGAAACACAGCCTTTTCGTTCGGGTCCTTCACCGCATAGGGCCTGACTATCGTGATATAAGTTTCAAGGTATTTTAGCGCGGTCCTGCCGATGGGAACCACCCGCTCCTTCATGCCTTTTCCCATGATGACTGCTGTGCCACTCCTGAAGTCGACCTTGCCAAGCTCAAGGCCAAGGAGTTCAGATGCCCTGATTCCGTTTGTATACAGGAGCTCCAGTATCGCTTTATCCCTGTATCCCTTCGGCGAATCTTCATCCACCGAACCAATCAGCTTCTGAACCTGCTCGTGAGTAAGTACGCTTTTGGGCAGAAGATCCGGCACCTTGACATAGTCCAGACTTTCAAAGAGCCGTACCGGCACATAACCGTCTCTACCCAGATGCTGCAGGAATGTTCTTACGCACTCCACCGATTTGTTGATGCTCCGGGGGAGAAGCAGGTGCCCCCTGGTAGTCCGCTTTTCGGCCAGATACTTCTGGAAATCCTGCATGTGGATACTGCGCAGTTCCTCGGATTTGGATGCGCCATGTCTGTCCTTCAGCCAACGCATGAATATCCCGACATGGCTGACGTTGTGTTTCAACGTCCTCGGACTCATGTTGAGCGCCTTCCTGCCGGCAATATAGTTATCGAGCAATTTCTTGAGCGCGCTCATTGGCCAACACGGCTTTCATCGTGCATTTTCTTCAAGTCCGCAATCGTTAATCACAGGTAATTCCGCAAATGATGAAGACTCGCATGCCCAAGCAGGTGCTGGACATCAATGGGGCCTGCCCCGTGCTGCAGCAGGTGCGTCGCAAATGCGCGCCTGAAATCATGACATCCTATCTTCCTGGTTATCCCGGCTCTTTCCTTGCTGAGATTTATCAAAGACTGAGCGCACTCGTAATTGATCCGGCCGCCGCCCCTCTTGACCCACAGCGCTTTGTTCTCGGACTCCTCAAGCAGTTCCACCCTTGCCTTGGTAATGTATTCGTTCAGCCAATGAATCGCGCTCTTGCCGATCGGCAGTATCCGCTCCTTCTGGCCCTTGCCAAGAACCCGAACCGACGCCTCCTGCATATTGATGTCCGTGAGATCAAGCCGTATCAACTCCTCCCTTCTCATCCCGGTATTGTACGCCAACTCCATGAATGCGCGGTCACGGACACCTTTCGGTTTTCCGAGATCGGGTGCATTCAGCAATTTCCGGATAACTTCCTCGGACAGGACAGAAGGTATTTTGTTCGGCACTTTTATGTGTATGTCAGCCGCGGGGTTGACGAATACCTGCTGCTTCTCTTCCAGGTAGTCGAAAAACAACTTCACAGGTCTAAAGAATATCTCGATGCTCACCTCCTTGAGCCCGCGATCCCTCAGTTGTTGCAGGTAATCCAGAACCAACTGCTTCTTGACTTGATTATGATCGCGGATGTTCTTTTTCTTCAGATAAGCGTCGAAATCGTCAAGACAGTAGGAAGCCAGCCGCTGGGTTCGCCAGCTGTATTTCCTGGCCGCAAGATGCTCGATGAAGAGACCATGTTCACTGTTTCTGCACGGCCTGAATGTTTTCTTCATATATGCTCTCCCCTGTTGTTTTGGCCAGGTTTCTCCTATCTTCCTTGTTTCCAATCACTTTAGTCGGTTTTCCATGGTGACCAGGTGCCGACCAGGTACTGGCCAGGTGGTGACCAGGTGTGACCAGGTTAATCACGTCGCATATAAGCCTGTATTTGTACGCGGCGCCAAACCTGCCAGATTCGGCATGGAGATATTCCATTTCTACAAGCTGGTCTATGTATCTGCGAACTCTCGTCTGCGCCCAGCCCGAGTATTCCCGGATTTCCCGGCGGGTGAACTGGACAGAATACTTGTCCGGCAGCTTCTCCTTGGAGTCTTCCTTTCCCAACCGTAACAGCCTCTCGTCGAGCATCCGGTCTACTTGAAAGAGAAGATCGCGGCTGATGCCGTTAAGATCATCCAGACTCCTGCCGATAAGCCACTGGACAAGCTCATTGGCTATAGCCATATCAGTCTTGTCCACCTCGATAAAATCCTTGCCGTCGTGTTTCCTTATTTTCTTCTGGAGCTGGCGCATGAACGCCACGGCCCTGATTAAAGAAAGGTATTTCGGCTGATCCCTTCTTCCCTGCAGCCGGTCATCCACGAAACTCATCTTCTCGGCAAAGGGATTTACCACCAGCATGGGTTTGAGCATCCGCTGGTAATTCCAGTGCTTCTTTGCCACAGGCAGGAGTTCAGCGCGTTTGACCTGGTACTCCAGCGTCTGAACCTTCCGCTGGAATTCCAGTATTCTTCTTGTCTGCTCCCGCGATTCATCAACGTTGGTCACAAAGAACCTGCTCCGCGTCTCAGGGTCAGTCTCGGGATTAGTCGTCGTGATGAATACCGCCGTCGGACCTTCCACGCGGTTCTCCATGGTCGTCATCTTGCCTGTGGTGTAATCCTTGACTGTCACTTCGATCACCAGTTCCTTGGCGGATATGAGGTTGCGTATGGCATAAACGGCCTCTTCGGCACCCGTCTCTTCCTCAATCGCCAGGAGCTTGTGTTTGAGGCTCTTCTCGCCTTTGTAGAACAGCGCCTTGCCGGTGATGCTCGTGAGCTTTACCACATCCTCAGGCGGCACAAAGAAAAGTGTTGCATCCTGTAGTGCCGACTTGCCTGCCCCGGAACTTGAAAGAATAAGTATCGACAGCGGATCTATCATCTTCCGGCTTACTGCTGCAATGTAGCACAGGAGTTTGTTATGCTTCTCACCGACAAGCCCGCATAGCTCGTAGTCACGGAGTATGGCATTTATCATGTCATCGCTCTTCCCCAGCGCTAGCGCCTCTGTCTTCTCATCCTCCGTCATTATCACTGCCGCCTGTTTCTCCGCCGTTGGCCTGTATTCCTCGCAGAGCTTTATGAGTTTCGACACGTCCGAATCGATATGCACTGCCGGCTCATCCAGGAACATGCCCAGGTCCTGCGAAATGCGATTCCTGTCCTTGGCCTTGTAGAGGTCAACAGTATCAACATGCAGCTTCCCGCGGTATTCGATCCTTATCGACGCCTTGAGCATCCGGTCGGTCTTGTTTATGCCCCTGACTTCATAGTGCCGGTTGGAGATATTCACCGCAAAACCGTTGGTCAGCTCTTCCAGCAGCGACTCGCCGGTCGAGCTGATCGCCGACTCTATGGCATTTCTGAGTTCATCGGCTCCGCCATGGGCATGTATGCGGGTTACAGGGTCGGTAAGAGGAACAACCGAAGCCTTTATCCCGGCGTGCTTGAATATGCTCGTGTACTTTTTGCTGTTGTCAAACGCTATGGCAAGGTGAACTTTTACATCGGTATAGCGGGTCAATAGGCCGGATGCGTCATTGATATCATCCGGCAGGATGGCGGCCACATTGACGTATTCTGCACCGTAGAGACAGAGCGCGCTTATCACATCGTCTGTTACAAGCACTGTCTTGTACTTCTCAAAAGCCTGTTCATTCCAGATGAGCGGCCTCTCGCCGGCAATGGCCAGAGATCCGTCGCTTATGTTGACGCCGATTATCCCGCGTATTGAGCCCAGTGCATCGTTTACCGGAAATGTCAGGCAGTTGATTAAGAGCTCTGCGCCATCGTCCATGATGCCAAGGCCGGAGAGCTCGTCTCTTACTCGCTCGTCGTCAGGCAGTATCTGGCAGAGTTTTCCGGAACAGTAGCCAAGCCGGAACATCTCGACTGATGACTGGAGTTTGTGCTTGTCCAGGAACTTCAGCGCTTCCGGCGTATCCGTCAGCGTCTTGTGGTAGAACTCCGCGACCTTCTCAAGCAGGCCGGGCGCTCGTGTCTTGACTTTCGCCATTTTCCGTCCCCTCTGTTGCGACCTTTCTTGCCTTTTGGGACGGCAGAGTATGGCTTGGGCAGAATCTGATCTATGAAATCTTGTAACGCCTGCACCAGCCTCCGGACAACCCTTGTGTCTATTGAGGTTTTGAAATCACAGATATCTTGTAACACGTGCCCATCACCGTCTCGTTTCAGCACTTTTACGATGTCTTTGCGCCCTTTTCGCCTGAAAACCAGCAGTTCCAACACCATCTTGAATATCCTTCTGCCTCTGCCTCGCCCCTTCTCCTTCCGCCATATCTGAACCCTGATTACATGTTCGTGCCCACTGAAGAATCCCGGGTTCTTGACCAGCCATTTCCTCTGGCTGTGGTATTTGCTCGCACGCCGGCATGCGGGTTTATTGCAGAACTCCTGGTGATAGCGGTTGCGGTAGTCAGGTGTGAACCTCCGCCTGCAATGCTTACATTCCAGCTTTTCCTGCTTGATGCTCATAAGCACCTCCTCCGGGTCTCAGATTATCAGGCAGGTCAACTGGGAATGGCAGGATTACCGCGCAAGAGGGCGTATGAGACAAACAGGAAACAACGTTTTGACCAATGTTTGCAGGGGGTTTGTTAGTTCTTCCGGCTTAAATGCTAAAACGAGATTCAGAATTTCTTATAATGTCAGAACGGGTCGGAACAACAATCTACCATGGCATAGGAACATACCAATTCCCGACTGAACCCTCAAAGTCGTTACTTTTCCGAATCTCGAGGCGTACTATACAAAACTTTCCGCACAGTCTGTGCTTCAGGTTCTGGAATCGTAACTTTGATTGTCCTGCAGCACTTACTTGTAAAACCGAATAGACATTCCCTCTCTCTGATTTTATTCCATCCAAACTCTTCCCCCACGTAATCAAGCAAGATGGCGTGGGGTTCGGTAGCGTCAAGTTAGTTTGACTTCCCATCGATGTAGCGAGAACACGATTTGAAGGCAAGAACTCAAGAGACCCAGATACCCCGGCGAATGTAACGCTGCCCCGTCGAACATCGATATTGCCTGCAATCAAATCACCGCCGCCTTTGTTTACAGCAAAGACCAATTCAATCACCTGCGTTTGTCCTTGTGGCAAGGCCGCAAGTATCTCGTCCAGGGAATGAACGTGTATATCTCTGGGAAACATTGAGCGGGATGGAATATCCACCCGAACAACCCCGATCTCCTTTTCCCCGAGATGACGACTGCATCCAGCTCCTGCCAGAAGTAGTGTTGACAGAATTAATAATATTAGTATGCAACGTTTCATATATCAGCGAGGCCATGCATTATTTCCAGAGAGGAGATCTACTTGATCCCAGTTGATCAAAGGAACGGACGGATAATACGGATAAGCGGGAAGAGTCATAAATACTGGATCATCTAGTTGTTGCTGAGGCGCTTCTCCAAACATAGTCTCAACAAGTTTCTCATTTATGTCTGCAGGCGGAGCAATAGGTCCAAATGGCCTTGGATTAGGATTCTCGTACGTAATTCCTGCTTTCTTTAACACTCGTGAAGCCCAGTCGCAACAATTGTTATGGTTCTTACCACCTGAGTAGAAAACGCCAACAGGCATGATATCTGCTGAATTTCGAACGTCTTGGTCTTTCGAATCGTCGTTCACAACGGTCACGACTAGAAAGCGCTTAAAGTTGCTGGGATCGAAGACGCCTCCTCGCCAATCCCATGCAGGATGATGTAACCCACTCTTGTTAAAATCCCATGTGTCCATCTCTTCAACTCCACTGAAGTTTTTAAGGTTTTGTTTTTCGTCAAGAGACGGATCACATTTTGAGGCCACTACGATGATACAATGCCATGTAGTATTGTTGTAGTACTTTAGCGTCTTATCTAAATACATGACAATTCCCCCACCGCCAGGCATACCTTTCAAAATCGCCTCTACCCATTCCGCTGCATTTGGTCTCAGATACTCCAAATTGCGCTGGATAATAAAGACCTTAAGCCCAAGCAAGTCGACCTTGTTGATACTTCTGTTTCCAACGAATAAGGAGAGATTCAACCCGCCACGCTCCCCAATCGGATCTCGCGAGAGCCAGCGCGCTGTTACAGGGGAGTAAGTTCTGTAGCCAGATACGACACCGGAAAAACCCCGGTAAGCGGTTTTGGGTCTACGGGAAGAGGAGGCCGAAAGCGGTGTTGTTGAGTAGAAACCCATGACAGCAGTCTACAATATCTCAACCAGGGAATCAGCACTTTTCTGACGCTGCGGCAATTTATGAATTCACTTCCCCTGCTCTAGCTTTAACAATTCAAGGCCTGGCAATGGGAAGAAGAATCTTAGCCCCTGAGACCTTTTTACTTTCTAATTTCATGCTTCTTGCCTGTAATCACTGTTATTACACCCCAATCTGTATAAACCGGTTTTCCCGAAGATAATCTCAGATGGGTACGTATTCGATACTTTCCTTCTTTCAGATTATTTACCACTTCAGCACTACAAGATATATTTTCTCCTGCCTTCAATAAAGATTTGGAAAAAGTCATCAAATTCGGACTATGATTATTAGACAATATTTCACCTTTGCCGTCCTCAGATTCCACTTCCGTTGCTGATTCGAACGTCTCAAGCTCTCTCCGCCAAAGCAATTCTACGTCTTTATTCCCCTTATTTGATATTATTAGCGGCAAACTGATTACACCTTGCGCATATTGCTTCTGAAGCTTGTTGTATTTAACTTTTATGGAATTATCTGAATTTCTAGACAGCAAAATGCCAGAGCACCCAGTCAGAAATAACAATAACAATGCAACTAACCAGTTTCTCATTTTTTCTCCACCCTAGGTTTCTTACAGCAAAATCCAGTCAATACCCTCAAGGCGTAATCCGCCCCCCAAGATTTGTCAGGATCGCCCCCCTGCCAATCTAGTTTATACGTGCCATCTTTACTCTTCTCTCTAGCTGAAGTCACAGCTTCCCAAGAAGTAGCGCTACCGTCTTTTTCAGAACAATTGCGTTTTATTCCATGAAAATCAATTGCCGGATAATTTACTTCTTCTTTAAGAGTATATTCCATTCCGCTAACATACGTCGTTGCAGTGCGAACTTCTGGCACTTTAATTGTTTTCGTTGTCTTATGCGGCCATATCGGATCTTTCCACACATCCTTTCCTTTTATTGATTCTTTTACCGTGTTGACAAAGTTTGTCTGTTGTTTGCCTGTCAGTTCTTGCCAGTTCTTTGTCACTTTTACATACACGTAAACCATGAGGGCACTTTCTATGTCGCAGTTACATTTACATTCTGCACTACGCTTCTTTTCGCAAGTAAATCCGAGCTTTTTGAACATCGATTCTAAAGAATCTTCACCTGGCTCCAAATACTTTCCAAGCCCGCAGGCATGACCAATACAATTAATATATTGCTCGCTTGTCACAATCAAACCGAGTTTATCAACTTTATTCACACCATCGTTGCCCACATACCCATAAATGTTCTCCCCGCCCTGTTCTTCAATCGGATCCCGGCTGGTCCAGCGGCCGCTTGCAGGTTGATAAGTTCTGTGGCCGTAGTAGTAGAACCCGGTTTCCGTATCGGGAGATTCTGGCGAGAACCAGAAATTCACAGTTAACAAAGCCCCACTGGCGGACGAGGAACTATTGACCATAGTTGACGACCCGTTCAACATGGCCGAGAGTATAGCAGAATTGGCAGGGGATAGGAATAGCCTGTCAGGGATAACTCGCATTGACCGGGCTCGGGCCCACAAACACCGCCAGTTCAGTTGACTGAACTTTTTGGGCAAGACGCTTAATACCAATGACTTACGACTGTAACCTTTATGTTTTCAGCACAAAGGTTCAGGCAAGCAGCCGGTCGCGAGAAGAGCTGAATTCGAGGTGGGCAACCGCTTTTTCGTTGTTCAATAGCGCCAGCGCTGCATCTATATGGGCCATGACTTCCGCCGGCATGCCATGAATCTTCCCTGCTTTCCTGCGAAGCAACCGTAATAGTTGTGACCCGTTCTGATCCAAGCACTGTTCCGAGAAGGTGTCGGTCACGCCATTAACAACTGACTCATTATGCCTGCCCATGTAGTCAGATTTGCAGCTATTTCAACTGGCGTTTGTAGGGAACCTTGATGCCGTATTCCTTCGAAGTATTATAAATTGCATTCAGGGTCGCGGCATCAGGCTTTCGGGCGTTCTGGCCGATCAGGTGGTAAATCTTCTGCTTGGCCCACATTTCCCTGATCGCGCTGTCGCCCTTCTTGACATTCTTTTCAAGATCCACGTTAAACACCATGTCACACTTAATGTCGCCTGCCTTGCCAACCGCCTGGAAAACGAGGCTCTTTATGTTCCTGGGATACCGCCCGTAAAGGACCAGCGGACGGTCGAGGTACAGATTGCTGGCCAGTACAGGGTAGACCTCGCTCTGGCAGTCACTGGTAAAATGAAATTCTGTATCGGTCAGTACCGGACGGCTGACTTCACGCATCAGCTTCTGCAGCACATCAGGAATATCCCACCGGCCGGAACTCACAACGAGTGAATCACCGCGGTTGCAGTAGCCGAGCAGGTCGAGCAGATACTTGTTCGCTATCTGCAGGGTGCCCATTGCAAACACCGACATGGCGCCATTGTTCAGCTTGCTGAATTCACCGATAATATCGCTGCTTGCAACCATACCGGAAGTCGGAATGCCGTCGGAAACAAGCAGGGTCACAACCGGCCGGCCGGCTGTCCGCTTGATGGTCATCTGTTCGCTTATTGCCGTGAAAATATCCGTGTTTCCCTCCGACTTCATGTCCTTGATGAACTGCCTTGCCTTGTCAATATTTGCCTGGCTGCAATCGGTCCAGTCCGGGAAACAGCTCTGGGATTTCTCCCTGAACATCACAATGTTAAACCTGTCGGCCGGACCAAATTCGGCAAGACAGCGGAGAAGTCCTTCCCGGCAGAAATGCAGCCTCTGTTCCGCCATACTGTTCGAACAATCCTGTATCAGCAGGACATCCTTGGGGACAACCGGCAGCATTTCCGCACCGGCGCGCTTGATCTCCATCTTGAAATAGTTGTGTGTCCACTCCGTCAGGCCGGAGTAGACAGTAATATCGACGACCAGGTATTTCTCCAGGGCCTTCAGTTTGGCGAGGTTCTCAGCATCGCTGGGGAACAGCTTTGAGCCCGGACCCTTGCCGGGCTCCTGCACGTTAAGGCCGCCCTGGACCTTGCCGCCGGCAATTCCAGTACCACCGCCAACAAGGCCGCGAAGCAGGTCCTCCAGGACAATGGATTCTGCATTGGTTGGCTGGCTCATCCCACCCATCCCCGACCCTATTGCATCCGAATCAACCGGGATAACCACGTCTGGCGCATTCCTGATCCTCTCGATCTTCGGAATGTTCCTTCTGGGGAACTTGCTGAGATTGTCGGCGACAACCTGTTTCTCAACCTGCACAATATCCTGCCTCGGCTGCCACACGCTCCGTGCCGGAGTCGGTCCTGCGTCCTTTACATTACGGGACTCGCCGATCATGCGGTTCTCGGTCACCGGCGCCGGCTCGGTCATGACCTCCCTGGGCGGCCTGGAAAGCAGTTCAGAACCCTTGGTGATGCTGGAACCTACAACGGCGCTCACAGCCTCGCCCCCTGCACCACCGCCGCTTCCTCCGCTCCTCAGCACAGGCTTGTCTAATTTCTCATCGTGCCTCACATCCTCCAGCTTCATCGGCGGCGTGTTCTTGTGTTCAAGTATGGCCGGTATCATGACTGTCACGCTGGAAATGAAAAAGAAAACAAGGACATGCAGCACAACAGACAGGGCAGACGCAGCCATTCCGGTCAGAATGCGCCGCTTGCGCTGTCCATCCGGCCTAACATCCATCATTTCAAAATCTTTCATTGATTTTGCCCCTCTATTTTTAATTCATTAACGAAATTTGGCCATTTCCGGTTTCTTCGCCCAGGCACTTTCAGGATACCGCTCCAGAAGCTCTTTCGCCGCCTTCTGGCTCTCTTCTTTCTTGGAGAGCCTTGCATATGCGTCTGCAGCTTCGAAGAGACACTCGGAAACCAGCTCCGCATCATCATAGAGGATTGCCACGCTCATGAAGTAACGGGCCGCCGCGGGAAAGTCACTCTTTGCCTTGGCCGTCCTGCCAAGCCCGGCATACGCGCGCGCCCTCACTCCGATCATGCTTTCATCCCCGGACAGTCTTGCGGCCAATTCATAATTCTTTACCGCTTCATCGTAATTTTTCGCACTGGAAGTGATGTCGCCGAGCCTGATGGCGGCCTCTGCGGCGAAACCGGTGGTCACTTTTATCGCCAGCGCCTTCCGGAAAGCTTCCTCCGCCGATTTCATATCGCCGGTGGCAAAACGACCGCGACCAACCAGGCAGAAACCAGTCTGCTGCCACTTCGGCTCGCTGCTGCGGGTCAGAAGTATCTCCCCGGCCGAAATCGATTCGTCGTATTTCTTCCTGTCAAACATGTATTCCGAAAGCCAGCTTACCAGGTCGGAAGGAATCTTCTCTTTTATCGGGGATGACACCAGGGCCTGGAGGAGGGTCGCCGATTCATCAAACTTGCCTGTTTTCTGGAGCACTGCCGCCAGCGCGAAATTAGATTCCCTTTCGAGCTCAGTTGCTGGAGAACTCTTGAGAGCCTGCCTCAACTCTGCCTCGGCATCCTGCCATTTCTTCTGGGCCGAAAGGAACATGCCCTCCCAGTAATGCGCGTCCGCCGCATACCTGGTCTTGGGAAACTTCTTGAGCAGTTCCCTGTAGGACTCCTGCGCATCCTTGTCCCTGCGCAGGCGTGTCTCTATGGCAGCTTTCTGGTAGAGGGCGTCCTCCGCTAGCGGGCTGTCGGGATATTTCTGCACCATTGCAGTCCAGTCGCGCAGGGCCTCGGCGGTCATGCCGGCCTTTGCCAGGCAGAAAGCGGAGGCGTACAGCGCCTGCGGCGCCAGCTTGTCGCCCGGGAAATTCTCGGCCACAGTCAAATAGTTACGGGAAGCCTCTTTGAATTCACCCTTGACCTGCAGGTGGTGTGCAAGCCGGTAGGCAGAATCAGCCGCAACGGCGCTCTTGGGGAACTCCTTCACAATGAGGCGGTAATACTGCACCGCACTGGTTGAATCCTTGATAGCCGCGTATGATTCCGCGAGCAGCCAGTAGACATCCTTCTTTATTTCGTTCGACCCCTTCACCTGGTCGGCCTCGCGTATCGCGTTCATGTACTTGCCCATCTTGAAAAAAGTAAGGGCCGTTTCGTAACGCGCCGCACTCTCGTAAATTCCACCCGGAAATTCCGAGAGAAGAACTGCATAAGCCTTGATTGCATCTTCGTTCTTCATGAGCTGGCGCTCGCAATTGGCTTTCAGGTAGAGCCATTCCGGCCGGTCCCCGGCCACATTCTTCTTAAGGCCTTCCTCTGCAATGCTTAACGCCCCGGCATAGAACCCGGCATTATGCTCCGCCCAGCCGGCCTGGATCCTGGCTTCCACGGCACGCTGGTCAGCCGGGTACTCCTTAAGCAGCTTCCTGTAAGCTTCCGCGCTCTTGTCATATGCTTTCTTCCGGAAGTAAAGTTCCGCCGACTGGAACAGCGCCTCAGCCCCGATGCGAGGCGAAGCAGGCTTGGCGGCAACTGCCGCGTAAAGCGCAAGGGCATCCTGCTCCTTTGCAGGGTCCTTGCCGTAAATTTCCCCAAGCCGCATCAGCGCGAACGAGTTAAACTGGGAATTCGGGTATTTGTCCTTTACCTGTATAAAGGCTTCAATCGCCTCGTTGGTCCTGGCCGTTTTCACCAGAAGATCGCCCACATGGTACATGGCCGCGGAAGTAATTTCCTCGGTTGGGCTTTCCTTAACAACAGCCCTGAAGAGCTCTATCGCCTTGTCAGGCTTGCCCATATCGGCAAAGACCTCTGCGCGCTTGAAACCGGCCTTATAGCGGAACTCGCTTGCGGAATTTTTCGAGACTATACTGAATTCCTTCTCCGCGGCCTCGTGCCGGCCAAGGCTCCGGTTGCACTCTCCAAGCCTGAAGTGTACTGCATCCAGCTTGCTGTGTGACGGAAAGTTCTTCAGGAACGCCTCGTATTCCTTCGATGCCAGCTCGTGCATTCCACGCGAATAGAGTCCGTCCGCAAACTGCAGGCGCTCCGCTTCGTCAAGGGCCCCCGCAGCCGAACAGAATACGAGCAGCAAAGAAGGAACAAGGCATGCCGGAAGCCTGTTCATTGTGAAGTTTTTTCCTCGGTCACGGTTGCGCCGGTTGCAGCAGCTGTTGCAAAAGAGATGTTCGATATGTCTGCCGCACGACAGACATCAAGCACCCTGACAACGTACTCGTAGGGAGTCTTGTTGTCGGCCCGGATCAGCACCGGCTGTCCGGGGAACTGCTGCACAACGCGACTGAGCAGGGCCTGGAGGCGGTCTCCTTCGAGCACCTGCTTGTTGATGATGGTTGTCCCATCCTGTTTCACGTTGATAATAATCTCTCCCGGAAGCCGCTGTGGAATATTCCCCGTCTTTGCGGTCGGGATAGTAATATCAATCTCCTGTTCCCACTGTGAGTAAACCTGGCTGGCAAGAAAGAAACACAGCAGGAGGAAGAGGATATCTATCATCGGTACAACCTGGAACCCTACCGGGTCAGGTTTATACTTGCTCCTGAAGTTCATATTTTAATATTCCTCACCTTTAACAGGCTCGTCATAACTTCGGTGGAAACCACTTCAAGCTGGGAAACCAGCTTGGATGCCCTGCCCCTGAAATAGGCATAGAACATCATTGCAGGGATACCGACGATAAGGCCGCCGGCGGTGTTGATCAGGGCCTCGGAAACGCCCTGCGCCAGGAGCATCGGTTTTGCCTTCGCAAGGTCAAACGCAACCACGTTGAACGCGTGGACCATGCCGAAAACGGTGCCCAGCAGCCCAAGCATCGGCGCAATCACGCCGACATCCAGAAGGTACTGCGTCTGGGACTGGATCGCCGTTGCCTGGCGGTTTCCTTCGCCTTCAATCACATCCTTTAGAAGGGTGGGATCAACAGGCGAATTTGCCTCCACAAAATCAAGGCCGGTGATTACAACGTCCGCCAGCGGACCGGGTCGATAGCTGCATGCCGTCCGGGCCTCTTTCAGGGAACCTGCCCTGATTTTCTCAAGCACGTCCCTGCGAAGGGCCGCAGGAACCACCTGGCTGCGGCGAAGCATATAGAAAAGGTACAGGATCATCGCCATTCCTATCACGGAGGACGATGCCAGTACATAAAGCATCCAGCCGCCCCTATCAATAATCTCACTGATGGTAGTGCTTTTCGAAACCACTGTTACACCGGACGCTGCCGAATCGGCGGCAGGCACAGACTGTATGCAGGCCAAAAATACCGCAAACACAGCAATTCCGGATACGATGAGTTTTAGACGACGTGTTGTCATTTTACCTCCTGTTAGACCAGTTTGGGATAATTAACACCCAACAATAACGTTATCGCGTGATGATACTTCTTCTGTTCTGAACTGACAAACTTTTTCTCGGCTTCCAGCCTGCTTTCCAATTTGTCCAAACCGATATTGCCGGGAGCCCCGAGATGCCGTCGCCGGGCAACAGCTTTCCCCGGACTCATCTCCGCCAATTCGCCAAGGTGGGTCTTCACATGGTTGTATGCCTCCCTGAACGGCATGCCACCGGCCACAAGCTCCAGCGCCCGGTCTGTCGCAAAAACATCAGGGGTAAAACCTGCAGCAAGCGCACCTTTGTCCAGCTTGATTCCTCCAGCGAGAAGAGCCATAACCTGGAGACATGACCGGGTCATCGCAATTCCTTCCACAAAAGGCTCTTTGGTCTCCTGGAGGTCCCGATTATACCCGCCGGGAAGGCTTTTTACCACTGAAGCAGCAGTCATGGCGCAAGCCAGGACCCTGGAAGACTTTGCCCTTACCAGCTCAAGCACGTCCGGGTTCCGTTTCTGTGGCATTATACTGCTTCCAGTACAGAACTCCGCAGGCAGCGTGAAATAGCCGAATTCAGACATTGAATAAAGAATAAGGTCCTCCGCCAGCCGGGAGAGCGAAATCATAACCTGCGATAACGCCGAAAGGATAACCGACTCGCATTTGCCCCGGGCATTTGACGCGTAAAGAACGTTATGGATCGGCGCCTCGAAGCCGAGCAGCTTCGATGTCAGGTTCCTGTCAATTTTCAGCGGCACACCGTAACCTGCCGCGGAACCCAGCGGACACCTGTTATTGAAATCATACGCCGCCGCCAGCAGTCCAAGATCGTCCAGCAGGCTCTCTGCATGGGCGGAAGCCCACAATCCCACCGAGCTCGGCATGGCCGGCTGAAGATGCGTCCGCCCCACCATCGGCACTGAACTGTTCTGTGCTGCAAATTTAAGAAGCACGCCTGCAAGGGCCTGCGTCTCGGACATAACCTGGAGCAGCTGTTCTTTCCCGTAAAGCCGCAGGTCAACGGCAACCTGGTCATTCCTGCTCCGCGCCGTATGTATTCTTTTTCCAAGGTTACCCAGTGCGGAGGTCAACGTCCGCTCAATCGCAAGATGGACATCCTGGTCCTGAGCGGTGATTTTGAAGGCACCTTTCCGGGCGCTCTTCATTATCTTCACCAGCCCGGCGACCAGCTTCCCTGCTTCATTACCTGACAGAATAGCAGGTTTTGCCGGTACTTTCGTGAGCATCCTCGCGTGGGCGGCGGAACCAATGCAGTCGGCTTCGATGAGGTTGACATCCAGTTCAATGTCCCTGCCGGCCGTGAATGCCAGAACCCGGTTATTGATCTTACCTACAATTGTTTTCTGTGTTTTGCCCTTCATAATAATACCCCGACGTTATTTGCAAGAGACTACTCCGTTCCGTCAATTGAGGCAAGATATTAGGAGAACCGGCAGGGCCGGAAACTACGGCAAGAGATAAATGGAAAATGTGCTGCCAGCCCCGGGAGTGCTCTCTACCCCAACGTCTCCTTTATGAACCAGCGCAATATGCTTAACGATGGAGAGACCCAGCCCGGTCCCTCCAAGCTGCCGGCTGCGCCCCTTGTCAACCCTGTAGAAACGTTCAAAAATACGTGATTGATGGATCTTCTCGATGCCCGGGCCCTGGTCGTTGACCTCAATTACAACCCGATCCTCTTTCTTACTCGCCGAAACCTTAACGACAGTGCCCTCATCGCTGTACTTCACTGCGTTATCAACAAGGTTGATCACCGCCTGTTCGAGCAGCGCCGGATTAATCTTTGCCGTCAATTCATCACTGCAGTCGAGGATGATTTTAACCAGCTTCTCACCTGCCTTGAGACTGCACACCTCTATGGCTTCGCGCAGAATATTTATCAGCGATCCCTGCTCCAGGAAAATTGTCCTTGTCTCAGTTTCCTGTTCCAGCCTCGAGAGGGCCAGCAGGTCATCGATGATCGCGGAAAGACGATCGGCCTGCCGCAAGACAATCTTGAGGAATTTTTCCGCGCCCAACGGATCCTTCATGGCACCGTCAAGCAGAGTTTCCACGAATCCTTTTATGGAAGTGACAGGAGTCTTCAGTTCATGCGAAACGTTGGCCACGAAATCCCGGCGCACCACTTCTAGCCTGCGAATGCGGGTGACGTCATAAAGAACAATGAGCGCCCCTATTCTTGCGCCGTCTGCCCCGTTCAGCACGGTTCCATGCGCATGGAGATAACGGCCATCGGACTGCAGAAGGATATCCCCTTCAACCGGTTCAGAACTTTCCAGCGCCCTCGCGACAACATCAAGCAAATCATTGTTCCTGACAACTTCCATGACGTTCCTGCCCAGCGTGGACGCATCGGCACGAAAGAGTTCCATGGCCGATTTGTTCATTTTCAGCAGCCTCTTCTCCGTATCAACCGCAAACACGCTTTCCGTCATGCACGAAAAGAGCGCATTCTGTTCATCTCGCTGCTGGGTAACGGTGTTGATCCTCTCGTTGAGCTGGCCCGTCATCCGGTTCATTGCCTCGGCAAGAACATCTATTTCCTTCAGGCCCGAAGGCTGCAGCCGTTCGGCAAGATTTCCCCGGCCAATCGATTCCGCGCTCCTGCGAATTTCATCCAGAGGCCGGCTGATTTTCCTTGAGACAAGCATGCTGATAACAACAGCAATAAGCGCAATAAGTAGTCCGGCTATGACAATACGCTGCCACATTATTCCTAGAGTCCGGTCTATAGCAGCCAGGGAGAGCGAGGTGCGGACAACTCCCGCAGTACGGCCGCCCTCGACAATCACCGGAACCGCAACGTACATCATCCGCTTTCCAACCGTATGGCTGAAACGACTCCTAACTCCTGTCCCGCTGGCAAAGGCATCGCGGATTTCCGGGCGGTCGTTATGATTCTCCATGGCAGCTGGATTCTCTTCGGAATCGCCGGCAACCTTACCGGAGGGCAGAACAAATGTAATACGGTATCCCGATGCACTACCCGAAGCCTTGCAGAAAGCCTCAACAGCATCCGGCGCATCACCGGCAGTCCCGGCAAAAACGGTCTTGAAGTGTTCCGCCGAAATACGGGCCGCAGATGTAAGCTCGTCCTTCGTATGGGAATGATAGAACCGGCTGATAGTCAGGGACGCATACAATGCAACCGCCATGATGGCTACCACCGCCACCACCAGATACGAAGGATATACATGCGATATCAGGCTTTTCTTTTTCATGCTTAATCTTTGAACCTGTAACCAACACCTCGAACAGTCTCAATTCGATCACCGGCTTTACCCAGCTTCTTGCGCAATCCCACAACTTGAACATCCACCGACCGGTCCGTCACCGGGTAATCGCTGCCGCGGACGGCATCCACAATCTGGTACCTGCTGAAAACCCATCCCGGCTTCTGGGCAAGAAAATACAGGATCTGGAATTCCGTATATGTCAATTCAACCGGCTTCCCCTTTACCAGGACTTCCCTGCGCTTCAGGTCAATCTGCAGTTCGTCGATCTTGATCTTTTCAGGAGCGTCACCCCCGGCTTGTGACTTCCTTCTCAACACGGCGCGGACCCTGGCGACAAGTTCCTTGGGCCTGAAAGGTTTTACGACATAGTCTTCCGCACCCAGCTCCAATCCTGCAACCACATCAGACTCCTCAACCTTGGCCGTAACCATTACAATTGGAATATTCTTAGTCTTTGTATCAGCCTTCAGCCTGCGGCAAACCTCCAGCCCGTCAATTTCAGGAAGCATGATATCCAGGAGAACCACATCCGGGGAGCCTGACTGCGCCTGCTTGACCCCTTCCTCGCCTGTTACAGCCTTCACCACGGAATAGCCTTCCTTTTTCAGATTAAATGAAATCAACTCCATGATGTCTTCATCGTCTTCAATAATCAGTATTTTCTTTGCGCTCATAAGATACCTCCAGACCATACGACCAAAACCAATCAAATCTTCAAAGATAATAGAGAATCCCGACCATGCAAAGCACGTCTTTTCTCTGCTTAATGACGCGTACCGTCCTCCTCCCGAATTATCCTACTCTAACAAAGTCTTAATTAAGTCTTAATTTTAACCTAACACGCATGTGCGATAGTTAAGACATGATAAGGATAGGGAAAAGGGAAAAACCATGAACTTATTAACACAATCAAGGGATGTAAACAAAGAAGTCCTGGACCTTCAGGAAGCAGGCGCACGAGAAGCACAGATATGCGTACAAATCCTTGCTGCAAACATCGAGAAGCCGTATTCATGCTCAGTCCTGGTCCGGTCTTCCAACGCCTGCTGGAATGCCGGCCAAGCCTGTAGATCTGCGACCAATGCAGTTTACAGCACCTTCTTCGCCAACATCCAGAACAAGGATATCGGACGCCTGACCAAAGCCCTCCACCAGATTCCGCAGACAATAAAAATGTTCAGCAGGAAGTTCTTCCTCCAAGTCGACCAGACAGACTGCACAGAACTGTCTACGCAGGCAAGACTGCTGCAGCGCATCTCTGATACCTCAACAGAAATGATTGTAGCATTTTGCAGACGCGACAGCCTCAACACGATGCTGTCGCACAGGGGCAGACTTGAATCTCAAGAAGAGGAAGCAGACAAACTCACACAGTATCGCATAAGCGCGCTATTAAGAAACAACCTTGCCCCGTCAAGAACCATCATTGCCCTGTCACTGTACAATGCAATGAGAGAAATATTTGATGCATGCCTCAATGCCGGAAACCTGGCTTTTGAGCTTCACCTCAAATATGCATGAAGCCATGTTCGCTGATAAGTCCCCATCGAAAGCCCGCACATACCGATAGAGCGCCTGTATTGGCACGCAGAAGCCACACATTTGCAGGGCTGAACCAACGTTCTGCCGCAAGCTTAATGATAAACCCATTTCTAACATTCACCTCACAAACACCTAATGGCGGTTTTCAACACTGCAGCAGTAAAGAGAAAATCGGAATAAAGGAGGACAGAATGTTGAAAGATAAAATTGTAAGAGCACGAATGATGAAGAATTACTCCACGGCCCACAACCACATAGCCATCGGAGAGATTCTCGAAGAAAATTCCGTATATATAAGGATGAACTGCCGGATATTCCACTTCGCCAACAGAAGCGGCCGCATGGTCGGCGAAAGCGAGATTGCCATCAGGATACTTCCCTGGCTCAGAATCGAAGTTGTCGCCGAACTGCCTGACTCCACAGACTGGAGAAAAACAGCCGCATTCGACAGGAAGGGCAATTTTATTCTTTTAGACGATAATCAGACCCTAATTGCAAGAGCTTCTCACGGGAGACAGCACGAACAGATACGTTAACCAATTATTAACAATCCGCTAATCACCTTTTAATACGCAAATTCTTGAATGCGCGTGAAGTCGAAGCGGGAAAGCTTCTCAAGACACCTTAGCGAAAGGAGGACCGGGAGTATTAACAACAGAGACATGGACTGAACAAGACCGCAGAAAAGAATGTGCATTAGAAACAAAAACAAGAAGGAGATTCAACAATGACGATCAAGACAGTAATAGCAAATGTTCTCATGATAGCCGGGTTCAGCGCTTCCGGTGCTTTAGCCCAGCAAACGGTTCAAGCCGAAGCAAAGCCTGTTGCGCCAGTACAGAAAAGCTGGACCGACAGCGTGACAGTTAAAGGAGACATCAGATACAGATACGAAACGATAGACGATGCTTCGAAAAAGGATGCCAGCAAAGATACTTACACCCGCGAGCGTGAGAGGATCAGAGCCAGACTTGATGTCGAGGCGAAGCCGTCCGACACAGTGAAAATAGGAATAGGGTTCTCAACGGGGCAAAGCGACCCTGTATCAGGTAACCAGACAATGGGTGATGTCCTGCAGAAGAAAGACATGAAGCTCAACCTGGCATACTTTGACTGGACCCTGTTTTCAAACGACCCCACCAGTTTAAACCTGGTTGGCGGCAAGCAAAAGAACCCGTTCCAGCCGCTTGGATCGTGCCAGGACCTGGTATGGGATAATGACGCTACACTTGAAGGGCTTGTGCTGAAGGGCCAGACTGGCACCGAAACAATCACATTGGGCGCAAACCTCGGCTATATGTGGATACAGGAACGGTCAACCGGGAACGACGACTCCATGCTGTATGTCGGGCAGGGGTTTGTGAAGTTCCAGCCGAAGCCGGAAATCACACTTACGCTGGGTGCCTCTTACTACGACTATACAAAGATCCAGGGAGAGAACGTTATGGACTGGGAGAGCAAGAATAATCCTTATGGAAACAGCACAAAGGAAGGAAGTATCATCGGATCCACAACCAACAAGGCATATTCCAGCGGATTCAAGCCCGTTGAACTGTTTTGCGGGGCAGATGTGTTCATAATGGAATTCCCGATCTCCATCTTCGCACAAACGGTCAACAACGGCGATGCAAGCAAACTCAACAAAGGAATGCAGTACGGAATCAGCTTCGGCAAGGCAAAGAATCCCAACACATTCGAAGTGGGATATGCATACCAGAAGCTGGAGAAAGATGCCGTCCTTGGCGCACTGACGGATTCTGATCGCTGGGGTGGTGGCACGGACGGCAAGGGCTCGAAAGTCTGGGGCAAGTACGCGGTCTCAAAGAACATGTCTGTCGGTCTGACATATTTCATAGACGACAAGACCATATCCGATGCGTCAAAAACCACCGATTACAAGAGACTACAGGCAGATCTCGTATATTCGTTCTAACTAAAACAACGCACAAAGGAGTTACATCAAATGATCAGAAAAACAATAATAGCGATAATCGCTTTGTCAGGCCTGGTGGCCGGTACCAATATTTTTGCGCAGGACAAGATAGTGGTGGATGGTTCCACGACTGTCGGTCCGATAGCAAAAGCGTTTGCCGAATATTATATGAAGGCCAATCCAAGTGTTAATATCACGGTAAGCGAATCCGGCAGCGGCAACGGGGCAAAGAGCCTTATCAATGCTGCATGTGATGTCGCAACAATGTCCAGGCCGATGAAAACATCCGAGAAGACAAGCGCAAAAGATGCGGGGGTTATGGTCATAGAGAATATCGTGGCCATGGATGGTCTGGGTGTGGTTGTTCACCCCAGCAACCCTGTTGAAGGCCTTACTATTGATCAGATTAAGGACATATACACCGGCAAAATCACCAACTGGAAGCAGGTTGGCGGTCCTGACAGCAAGATCGTCGTTATCAGCCGTGAAACAAACAGCGGCACCTATGAGTCATTCGAATCCCTGGTGCTGAACAAGGCAAAGATGGCCGGCAGCGTTGAATACGTCGGCAGCAACGGCGCAATCCGCCAGCGCGTTCTCAGCACCGAGGGCGCGATTGGTTATGTCGGTATGGCGTTCTTTGAAGGCGTCAAGGTTTTGAGCGTTAATGACGTCAAGCCGACTGTCGAGACAGTAACGAGCAAGAAATATCCGGTCAGCCGGCCTTTGTATATGTATACCAACGGCAGGCCAAAGGACGGTTCACATCTGTCAAAGTATGTGAATCTTTCCAAGACGGCTGAGGGACAGAAAATAATCTCGGATGTAGGATTCATCCCTATTGCCGGGAAATAGCCGCCAGGGAAAATATTCCGCCGGAACGACGCCAAACCCTGGCGTCGTTCCTAACGGGATTCAAATTTAAGGCGCCATGATTATGAACAAGATTAAAGAGGCTATAGACAGCGGCATACTGTTCCTTTGCGTTGCCAATTCTGCGCGGAGCCAGATCGCAGAAGGACTGGCAAGGAAAATCTTCGACCCCAGGGTTCACATACAGAGCGCCGGCTCAAAACCTGCAAAAGTCCATCCTCTTGCGATTAAAGTTATGAACGAAATCGGAATAGATATCTCCTCTCACTGGTCAAAGCCGGTCAACGAAGTGGACATGTCGCGTGTAGGCCTGGTGATAAGTCTTTGCGCCGACGAGGTATGCCCTTTTCTTGGCACCTCAGCAAACCGTTTGCATTGGTTCCTCCCGAACCCGGCGATCAGAAGAGGCAACCAGGAGGATATAATTCCTTTCAGGAAAACCAGGGATGAACTGACAAAACGAATAGAATCCCTCCATAAAGAATATCTCAGCAAACCAATCAGAAAGAACACAAAGAAACAAGTGCCCGTTAAAGCAAATACTGCCGGGTTTCTAAGCCTTTTCCAGGGTTTGGCATTCCTGCGGGGATTAATTGCCCATTAAACGATCACATTTTATATAAAAGGCTTTTTATATGGAAAAAAATCTCGTACTTAGCAACAGAGCCCAGAAGTTGAACAAACTGCTCTCGTTTCTAGGCACTGGATTTCTGTTTGTCGTTACCTCCATGTCTACGCTGGCAATTCTCTTTATGCTTTTCTTCATCGCACGCGACGCCATCCCGTTCTTCAAGCTCCAGGGTTTTCTGGAATTCTTCACAAGCACACGCTGGTATCCTTCTTCTCCCGACGCCCCCGAATTCGGCGCATTGGCCATTTTCACCGGCACTGGCATAGTCACCCTTGGGGCTGCGATTGTTGCCGTGCCGCTCGGAGTCTCAGCGGCCGTCTGTCTCAGCGATATTCTGCCGTTCTCAGCCCGCCAGATCGCAAAGCCTGTAATCGAAATACTGGCGGCCATCCCGTCTGTTGCATATGGATTCTTCGCGCTGGTTGTCTTCGCACCATTGCTTCAGAATCATGGAGGGCATATCCTGAAGATTGCATTCTGGATAATCAGCGTGCCCCTGTTCGGAATACTTATAGCCGTGATGATCGATATCTCCACCGACAAACTCCGTACAAATCTCAGGAAAACGGTAAGATGGATTCTCGGAACACTGCTTGGCGCCATTTCCCTGCTGTTCATAATAAAAACAGGCAAGTTTCTTGATTCTCTGACCATTACAAGCGGAACGAACGCACTAAACGTGGCGATCATTCTGGGCATCATGGCCCTGCCAACCGTTGTCAGCGTGTCCGAGGATGCGCTTCAGGCCGTCGGACGCGAACTGAGGGAAGGCAGTTATGCTCTCGGCGCAACCCGTTCAGAAACAATTCTCCGTACCGTCATACCGGCCGCAAGCAGCGGGATAGGAGCCGCGGTGATATTGGGCATAATGCGCGCCATCGGTGAGACCATGGTGGTCTGGATGGCTTCCGGAAACGCCTCTCAAGTACCGGATCCATGGTACAATTTCCTTGAACCCGTAAGAACCCTCACGGCAACAATCGCCGGCGACATGGGTGAAGCTGATCATGTTACAGGCTCATCGAGATACCATGTCCTGTTTGCAATGGCCCTCTCTCTCCTTGTTTTCTCGCTTGCCTGCAATCTCATCACGGAACGGATAATCAATAACACCCGAAGGAAAGCGACAGGATGAGACTCGAAACAAGAAAGCTCCTGGACAGGTGTTTTTCAGGAATCGGAGTGTTCTCCATCTTCCTGATGAGCGCTGCACTGCTTGCCATCCTGGCTCCAATGCTGCTCAAGGGCATGGACGCATTTATCTTCAAAGGCACGATAGAACACCGAAGAATGATGATGGACCATTTTGACCGGGGGGATCCCGTAACGCTGCAGGCAGAGATCAAAGAATCGACTGAGGCCAGGAAACCAATTTACGAAATGATTCTGGCATTCGAAAAAGAGCTGGATTCAGCGGATCCTGCCAAGCGCCGTCAATATGCCCAGCCTCTCAAAGATCTCAAGAAAGCGATCGGGACCCTGTTTGGGCCGGAACCAGGCAAAGCACATCCGAGCCTGGTGCGAGACCAGTTCGGCCAGACGAGATGGGACAGGGCCATGGTCAAGCTGGATGTAGTTATGAACCGTGAAACATGGGATTACTCCGACCCTTCAAAGAAAGGCCGAAAAGTAAAACTGCCCAGGGCAAATGACTTCACCGGCACAAGCCTGACTCCAGTCTTCGCGTATATTTCTGCAAATGTTGAGAAAATACTCAAGCCCAGGCGAACATTCTACTGGCAATTCCTCACTGATGTCTCCATTGATGCACACATGTTCGGGGGCATATGGCCGGAACTCCTCGGCACCATTTATCTCACAATCGGGGCTATGTTCTTCGCCATTCCAATGGGAATTATTGCAGCAATATACCTAACCGAGTATGCAACCGAAACAAGACTCGTAAATCTTCTCAGAACATGCATCAGCACGCTCGCCGGTGTTCCGAGCATCGTGTTCGGCCTCTTCGGGCTCGCGTTCTTCATAAACACCATGAAAATTTCCGATTCAAAAAGCGTGTTGGCCGGATCAGCGACGCTTGCCCTGATGATCCTGCCTACAATAATCCGTTCATCTGAAGAAGCAATACGCGCAGTCCCTCAAACTTACAAGGAAGCAGCTTTAAGCCTTGGAGCAAGCCGCTGGCACACAGTACTCACGGTAATTCTTCCTGCGGCTCTTCCGGGAATTCTCACGGGGATTGTCATCAGCATGGGCCGCGCAGCCGGCGAAACAGCGCCAATAATATTTACGGCGGTGGTAAGCGTCGGAAAACCGCTTCACCTTGGAGAAGTCTTCACCCAGCCGACACCTGCCCTGTCATGGAACATATACAACATTGCGACAGAGCACGTCGCTGTGGAGGAAATCAGGCATATCCAGTTCGGCATGGTTGCCGTACTGGTTGCGATTGTACTTATACTGAATATGACTGCCATTTTCCTGAGGGCAAGAATCTCAAGAAAACTCAAAGGATAGAAAATCATGATAGAAATAGAATATAAAGCAAACAAAGCCAGTCTGACGCAATCTTCGACGGAACTCTCAGCTCATGTTAAGGCCAGGGAATTTTCAGTCTATTACCGGGCAAATGAAGCTGTCAGGAAAGTCACAATCGACATTCCGGCAAAACACGTGACTGCAATCATCGGACCAAGCGGTTGCGGCAAGAGCACCCTGCTCCGGGCAATAAATAGAATGAACGACCTTATACCAGGCTGCCACACCTCCGGCACTCTACTGTTCGACGAACAGGACATCTACTCCAGCCAGACGGACGTTGTCGCACTCCGGCAAAGGATCGGAATGGTCTTCCAGAAGCCTAATCCGTTTCCAAAATCAATCTTCGACAACGTCGCCTACGGACAACGAATCCAGGGCCTCAAAAACACGGGAAGGTTGAGCCAGATTGTCGAAAGAAGCCTGCACCGCTCCGTTCTCTGGGACGAAGTAAAGGACCGGCTTGACAAAAACGCGCTCGGACTGTCAGGCGGACAACAACAACGGCTCTGTATAGCCCGCGCGCTTGCCGTCAACCCGGAAATCCTGCTTATGGATGAACCAACGTCTGCGCTTGATCCACGGGCAACAGCAAGGATAGAAGACCTGATCGGAGAACTGCGCGGCGAATACACAATCATAATAGTGACCCACAACATGCAACAGGCTGCAAGGGTTTCCGATTTCACGGCATTCATGTACGAAGGTGAACTGGTCGAATTCGGCCAGACAAAGCAGATATTTACCAATCCAGGAAAGAAACAGACAGAGGATTACATCACGGGACGGTTCGGCTGAAACAGGAGAATAAGAGAAACATCATGACTACTCATTATCTTCAGGAAATAGATAAACTGAAAATGCGTATTCTTTCACTCGGAGCCCTTGTCGAGAAACAAGTGCACGACGCTATGAGGTCTGTTGAAACAAAGGATATTAATCTGGCAACAAAGGTAATTGACGCAGATGCCGAAGTCGACACAAAGGAAGTCGAGATAGACGAAGAATGCCTGAAGATCCTTGCCCTTTATCAACCTGTTGCCGGAGATCTCCGCTACGTCTTCTCAATATCGAAAATAAACAACGATCTGGAAAGAATCGGCGATCTGGCAGTTAACATAGCAGAAAGGGCAGAATTGCTCTCCGCAAAACCGACTTCACCAGACAGCATCGACTTCCCGAGAATGACAACCCTGGTCCAGACCATGCTCAACAAGAGCATTGATTCACTGGTGAATCTTGACGCGAACATGGCTAATGAGGTGTGTAAAGCCGATGATGAGGTCGATCACCTGAATCGAAAGATTTACGACCTGATCAAGCAAAGCATAACCAGAAAACCGTCAGCCCAGAACATAAGCGCCATGATCCACCTGCTTTCCGTATCCCGTTTTCTCGAAAGAATTGCGGATCACGCCACCAACATCGCCCAGGATGTCATCTATACCATTGAAGCCCGGATTGTACGTCATCATCCGAAACTCGCCGATTCGGATAATCCAAAATAATCCCCGGCAAGATTCATTCATTTCTTACAAATACCTAATAATGTCTTAACACTTCTATTGGATGATTACCGCAAATTGATCAATCATCAAAAAAAGAAAGGAGATGAACAATGATCAAGAAAGTATCGCAGAGACTGGTATGCCTGATTCCAGGCGGAATGAGCGTGATGAACGCGGCGCTGATGGCAAAAACCGCCAGCAGCTGTAAATCAAGGGTAACGATTGAATGCAAGAACCAGATCAACATGGCGCATGATATATGCGGAGTTCTATCCATGGGAATTAGCCATGGCGATCTGGTAGCAGTCTCCGCCTGTGGCGAAGACGCGGAGGAGACTCTCCGGAGCATAGGCATGCTGTTCCAGGAAGATATTGAGGACGTCTTTAACCCGATGCACTCAAATAACTTTCAAGCAGCACTTGCATAAACATACCGGAAGATTGCAGTCAATATGCAGGTAATAGAGCCGGTAACCGGAAGACATATGTTCTTCCGGTTTTGCTTTTTTAGGAAGAATTCACTCGCCTTCGCCAAGATGCCCCGCGGCTTGCCGCGCAAGCTTCACGGGATTGAGCTTATTATCGCAGCTTAATAGGTCACCTTTTCATCTATTTACACGGGCAATAATCCTAACACAATCCTAACAATCACCTCATTAACACCTAACATTTGTTTCCGATTGTCACAGATATGAGAGACTATATGCAAAAAGGAGACACGATGATCAACAAAACAAAACTATCGTTCAAGGCAGTTCTTATCACCGCCCTCTGTATTTCAATGGCAGGCTGCGGCGGCAAGCAGGACGGAACGCAGAAACCAGGCAAGACTGATAAACTTGTAATCGCAACATCCGGATCGGACACAATGGTTAACCTTGCCCAGATGTGGGCAGAGGAATACCAGAAGGTTAACCCTTCCGTTACCGTTGAAGTAGCAGGCGGAGGTTCAGGCGTGGGAATACGCGACCTGATCCAGGGCGTCATAACCATAGCAAACACCAGCCGCGAAATGGAACCGGCAGAAAGGGCACAGGCAAAGCAGAAGACAGGCAAAGATCCCGTAGAATTCGTGGTGGCCTACGACGCTCTTGCCGTATATGCCAGCATGAAGAATCCGGTGGATACTCTCTCTATCGAAGAACTTGCCGGCATTTACGGCGAAAACGGCCAAATCGAAAAGTGGTCCCAGCTCGGAATCGACATGAAGAAGATTGGCGCGAACGATGAAATTGTAAGGGTCAGCCGTCAGAACAGTTCAGGCACTTACGCCTATTTCCGCGAGAAAGTTCTCAACAAAAAAGATTTTAAGATGGGTTCGAAAGACATGTCAGGCTCAAAGGATGTGGTTGAACTGGCAAGCAAAACAGTCGGAGCCATAGGCTACAGCGGGATGGGATATCACACGGAACATGTGAAGTTCGTCAAACTCTCTGCAAAAAAAGGCGAACAGGGTTACGAACCTTCACTGGAAAACGTACTAAGTGGCAAATATCCGCTTGCCCGGTCGCTCCTTATGTTCACGCTTGGCGAACCGGACGCAAAGACAAAGGCTTACATTGACTGGATACTGTCGCCCGCCGGACAGGAAATCGTGAAACAAGCCGGTTATGTGCCGGTGGCGATGGTGAAGAAGTGACAGAAATCAGAGGCCAGAGATCAGAAGCCAGATGTCGGACACAACAAACCTGATCATACCGGCTTTATGTACCGGGAGTCTTTTGCAGCAAAATGACAGTGTCACAACAAACAACAACTGACGGTTCCATTCTCACGTGGCTGTGGAAATGGATCCGGCAGATTTCCGAATGGCTCATTGTCGGGCTAATCTACATTTGCGGCGTAAGCGCCATCATCTTTGTCTTCAGCATCTTCTATTTTGTATGGAAGGAGGGAGCCCCATTCCTTTGGGATTGTTTTGACTTCAAAGGCTTCTTCCAAAGCCCTGAATGGTATCCGACATCTGTCGAGAACAAGCGTTACGGAATATTGGCCCTCCTGGCAGGGACCGGAAGCGTTACAATCGTCGCAATGCTTATTGCCGTGCCGTTCAGCCTGGGCACCGCAATCTTCATCGCCGAATTCTGCGGCAAGAAGACAAAAGAAGGACTTAAGATAGTAATCGAGCTTCTCGCTGCTATCCCGTCTGTCGTATGGGGTTTCATAGGGCTCATGGTGATGAATCCGCTGATAGTAAAGCTGACAGGCGCGCCGATGGGCCTTAACGTCCTCAACGCGGGCATTATCGTAGGTCTGATGAGCGTGCCGATCATCGTCTCCATAGCAGAAGACTCTCTGCGCGCTGTGCCAGACGGGTACATAGAAGCAGCCGAAGCCCTCGGCGCCACCCGTTGGCAAACTGTTTACAAGGTAATCCTGCCTGCGGCCAAGAACGGCCTTCTTGCCGCGGTACTACTTGGCGTTGGTCGTGCGGTGGGCGAAACAATGGCCGTACTAATGGCAACCGGCCATTCGATTAACATACCTTTCAACGGCGAGGCTCCGTATTTCCACGTCCTGGAATCCGTCCGCACCCTTACGGCGACAATTGCTGCTGAACTTGGAGAGGCGCCGCGCCTGGATGCCGTACCGGGAGGTGTATTCCCGCCGGAAGGCCGGCATTACCAGGTGCTTTTTGTGCTCGGAATCGTGCTTTTCGCGATCACATTCGTGATCAACGTGATCGCAGACCTGATTGTTAAAGGAATCCGCAACAAGAAATAGACATGACAGAACAAAACATAGCGCAGGGATTGTTCACAGCAACGGCGTTGACCCGGAAGAAACTGCTGACCCAGAAAATGGTCGGGATAATATTCGGGGTGATGGTTCTCCTGATACTAATACCTCTGCTTACCCTGATCGCCAACCTCGTGGTAAAGGCATGGCCGTCACTAACCTGGGACTTCCTCACCGATGTCCCAAAATCCGGAATGCGCGCAGGAGGAATCTGGCCTGCATTGGTTGGAACATTTTATCTCGTTGTCTTCTCGCTCATGGCTTCTGCACCTATCGGCATACTGGCAGGCATATACTTGAACGAATACGCAGGCAACAACTGGTTCACCCGCGTTGTCAATCTCGCTGTAGTCAACCTGGCCGGCGTGCCCAGCATAGTACACGCTCTTTTCGGCGTAGGCGCATTTGTAATCTTTGCCGGGCTGGGCAAGTCTGTCCTGGCAGCCTCGCTCACAATAGCAATAATGACCCTGCCGGTAATCATTGTGGCGACAAAGGAAGCACTCTCTGCTGTGCCTATGTCATTCAGGATCGCCTGCTGGAACGTGGGCGCAAGCAAGTGGCAGACAATCCGCACAATTGTCCTGCCGAATTCAATCAGCGGCATTCTCACCGGCGTCATTCTCGAGGTGTGCCGGGCGGCAGGAGAAACTGCACCCATCATGTTTACAGGCGCCATCTTCTTCAAATATGTCGAACGCGGAGACCTGTTCCCCTACCATCTTAAAGAGCAGTGCATGGCTCTGTCATATCACCTCCACACCATCTCAACACAGGTACCAGGCGTTCCAGAGCCAATACTTTACGCAACAGCTGTTGTATTGCTTGGATTTGTGCTTGTCTTCAACAGCTTTGCAGTGGTCCTGCGCGTATTTATGAGGAACAGAAAGAAATGGTAAATGACAACAAAATAGAGATACGCAACCTGACAGTCCGCTACGGAAAGACGTTGTCCCTGCAGGATGTATCCCTTGATATTCCCCGTAACAGGATTTTCGCTATCATCGGACCTTCCAACTCAGGCAAGACCTCCCTGCTGAAGAGCATCAACCGCACACTTGAACTCGAGTCCGGCGTGTCTGTCACCGGTCACATTTCAATAGACGGCACGGATGTCCGCAAAATGCGCAGCGTCTATGAGCTCAGACGTTCCATCGGAATGGTCTTCCCCCTTCCTGTCGGCTTGCCACTGTCGGTTTATGACAACGTAGCATATGCGCCCAGAATGGCAGGCAAAAGGAACAGGAAAGTGCTGGATGAAATCGTGGAAAGGTGCCTGAAACAGGCTGCGCTCTGGGACGAAGTGAAGGATCGCCTCAAGAACCTCGGCACCATGCTGTCGGGCGGACAGCAGCAGCGCCTGACAATCGCGCGCGCCCTCTCCCACAGCCCCGAAATCCTGTGCCTTGACGAATTTTCCATTGCGATTGACCCCGTCACCACAATGAGAATCGAGGATGTCCTGGTCCAGCTGAAGAAAGATATGACAATCATCCTTGTCACCAACCTCGTCCAGCAGGCGCACCGTCTCGGGGACATGACCTGCTTTCTTAACAAAGGGAAGGTTGTCCAAGTGAATACAACGGAAGTGATGTTCTCGGACAACCCAGGCAATCAGCTGACATACGACTATGTCCGCGGAGTTTTTGGATGAGAAAGCAACAGACAAAAGAGTTAACCGCCGATGAACGCAGATAAAAACAGATTAGCAAAGAATGCCTTTCTTTGGTTGGCGCCAAGGGCGCCATGTAAACCTGATTGTGCATTTCGATCAGCGCAAACATTTCGCGTCAGATGGCCTTTAGGATCCCGCTCCAAGCGGGATCCGGCCGGCAAGGCGGAGCGGTTGCCGGTATACTCATGGTATCCGGTAAACGCTCCAACACCCGCCTGCAACGCTATGCGCAGCATTGCGGGCAGGCAGCCGGAAAGGCTATATTACGCGAAAGATTTGCGCCGAAATGCACAATCTTCTTATTTATAAGGCTGACGATGCAACAGAACACAGACATAAGCATTGAGACGGACAACCTGAGCCTCTGGTACGGTAAGTTCCAGGCCCTGCACGGCGTCTCATCCCGCATAAGCCACGGCAAAATCACAGGACTGATCGGCCCGTCCGGTTGCGGCAAAACCACCCTGCTGAGGTGCTTCAACCGGATGAACGAACGTTTTGCAAGCGTGAGCATCCAGGGCCAGGTTCGAATCACAGGAAAGAACATATATGATCCGGATGTTTCCCTTATAGAACTCCGCAAAGCGGTGGGAATGGTTTTCCAGCGGCCCAATCCGATGCCGCTTTCGATCTATGACAATGTCGCCTTCGGCCTCAGGATTCACACACCCCGGGGAAAGATCCGAAGGGCCCAGGAAGAAGAAGCCGTAGAGAGAGCCCTGCAGGAGGTCTTCCTGTTCGACCAGGTCAAGGACCGCCTCCACCGGAAGGCAACCGACCTTCCCCTCGAACAGCAGCAGAAACTATGTATCGCCCGTCTTCTGCCGCTGAAACCGGCCATACTGCTTATGGACGAACCCTGTTCGGCCCTCGACGCAGAGGCAACGGAAGCCGTAGAGGACCTGCTTCGCAGCCTCAAGGAGAAGTTCACGATAGTCATCGTAACCCATAACATGGCCCAGGCCCGCCGGATCAGCGACGAATGCATCTATATGCTCCGCGGCGAGTTGATTGAGCACGACCAGACAGCAGATCTATTCTTAAAACCAAAGGACAAGAGAACAGAAGAATATATAGAAGGAAGATACGGTTGATATTACAAGGAGACAAATAATGAGAAAACAATTCGACCAGGACCTGAACAGGCTAAAGGAAAGACTTCTGACCATGGCTGCAATGGCAGAAAAGATGATTCACGACACGCTGGAGACTCTGGTACAGAGAGATTTTAACCTTTTCGATCCGGTAAAGCTGACGGAAGAAAAAATGGACATGCTCCAGAGGGAAATCGACGAGGATACCGTAAGGATGATCAGCGTATATACACCGGTTGCTGCAGACCTCCGCCTCCTGCTGATGTCCACAAAGATCTCAGCTGAACTGGAACGAATCGGCGACAAGGCAATGGACATCGGTTTTTACGCAAAGACCCTGCTCAAGGAGCCGCCCTTGAAACCTTTGATTGACCTGCCGCGCATGGCTGAGGAGGCAATCAACATGCTCAAGAAGTCTGTCGACTCCTTTACTGAATGTTCCGCCGAATCAGCACTTGAAGTCATCAAAATGGACGACAAGGTGGACAATCTGCACGACCAGATATTCAGGGAACTCATGACTTACGTGCTGGCGGATCCGAAAACAATCAACCGCGTGCTTGAACTTGTTCTAATCGCGCGCGCTTTTAAGCGGGTTGGCGACCATTCCGTTAACATAGCGGAAGATGTGTTCTACATGGCAAAAGGACAGGATATCCGTCACATTAAGAATATTGACGAATTATCGGACAAATAAACTATTCTTGCCCTGAGAAAATGCGTGCTTTTTTAAGTCAAGTCGGGTAAAACTCCCAGCATGAATTTAAGGAAACTTCTCGGACACGACGATAAATTTTTTGACCTGCTTGAGGCAAGCGCCGTCGAGGCCCAAAGCAGTGTTCAGTTGCTTGTGAGCATGCTCAAGAATCCTGCCACAGCGCCAACTCTCGACGAGTTCGTGCATGCCCGGCGCAAAGACAAGAGGATAACAGAAAAGATCACGGAAGAACTGTGCAAGACATTCGTAACGCCGCTTGAAAGGGAAGACATAGAGTCCCTGTCCATCGCCCTCTACAAAATCCCGAAAACAGTGGAAAAATTCAGCGAGAAATTCATCCTCTGCTATAACCACATCAAAGATGTCGATTTCACCAAACAGCTGAAACTGCTTGAACAGACTACAGAAACCGTTACCGAGATGGTCCAGAAACTGCGCAAACGGGTACACCTTGAAAAGATGAAAGACCAGAACAACCGCCTTCATCACCTTGAAGGCGAAGCCGACAAACTCATCCTTGAACTCATCAAGGAGCTGTACAGCGGCAGACACGATCCCTTGAGAGTAATCATAATACTGGACCTGTACGAAACACTTGAGAGAATTATCGACCGCTGCCGTGACGCAGGGAATGTTATTTTCCAGATTGTCCTGAAGTATTCATAATCGATCCAAACACCTTCTAACCGGTTTGCCATCTTATGACCCTCGTAGTCATAGTCATCACAACCGCCTTGATTTTCGAATATATCAACGGCTTCCATGACACCGCGAACTCGATCGCCACCACTGTTTCCACCAAGGTACTTACACCCAGGCAGGCTGTCTGGATGGCAGCGTGCTTCAACCTTTTCGGCGCAATGGTTGGCGTTTCAGTGGCCACCACAATCGGCAAAGGGCTCGTTGATATAAGCTACGTGACCATTTACACGATTGTCTGTGCTATTCTCAGCGCAATCATCTGGAATCTTGCCACGTGGTGGCTTGGCCTTCCTTCCAGTTCAAGTCACGCATTGATCGGGGGACTGTGCGGAGCAACCCTTGCTTCTGCCAACGGAAACTGGGCTGTGATCAAGTGGTCCGTTGTAAACCAGGTCTCGGGAAAGACGGAGGGACTCTGGCATAAAGTGTTGATTCCCATGTTCACTTCTCCTGTAATGGGATTCATCGTTGGATTCATCATCATGGGAATTCTGATTATAATTATCAAGAAACTGACACCCCGCATAATCAACCTCATCTTCGGAAAGCTCCAGCTGGTAAGCGCCGCATGGATGGGGTTCAGCCACGGCACAAATGACGCCCAGAAAACAATGGGAATCATCGCCCTAATCCTGTTTACTGCGACCAAAGACGGAACCTTCGCTAACGTTCCAGAGTGGTTGAGTTTTCTTAACACGCCCAAATTTGAGATAGCCATCTGGGTTAAACTTATTTGCGCCACGACAATGGCCGCAGGTACAGCCGCCGGCGGTTGGAGAATTATCAGGACTCTCGGGCACAAGATGGTTAAGCTCCAGCCCATCCACGGATTCGCCGCAGAAACAACCGCCGCGACAATCATCCAGATTGCCAGTCACTGGGGTATTCCCCTTTCAACCACACATGTAATATCAACATCCATAATGGGCGTTGGCGCCACCAAACGGCTCAGCGCGGTAAAGTGGGGAATCGTAGGAAACATCGTCTGGGCCTGGGTTCTTACCCTCCCCGTCACCGCCCTTGTCGGCTACTGGCTCCGGCGCGGCCTTTTCGCAACAGGTTATTAACCTGCTTTTCCCATACCCAGGAATGCACGTATCTCTTTTTGCGTGCTTTTCCTTACAAAGTATGTGAAAAGGAGAAACATATATTCCTGCTCTTTATTAATTACAGGTCGATAGCAGAATTATGGTTCTCGTCATTACAGTTCTTATTGTAGCCCTGATTTTCGAATACATCAACGGCTTCCACGACACTGCCATTTCCATTGCCACGAGTGTTTCCACCAAGGTGCTGACACCACGCCAGGCAGTGGTGCTTGCCACTACCTGTAACCTCATCGGAGCGCTTGTCGGCGTATCGGTCGCAACAACCATCGGCCAGGGACTCGTGAACACGGACTGCGTTACGATGCTGACCATAGTCTGCGCCCTGGCCTCGGCCATAGCGTGGAATCTTGCCACCTGGTGGCTGGGACTCCCTTCCAGTTCCAGTCATGCACTGATTGGCGGACTGTGCGGGGCAGCACTTGCAACGGCAAACGGCAACTGGTCTGTCATCCGGTGGTCTGTCATGAACCCCGACACACACAAGTGTGAAGGCTTGTGGAACAAGGTCATAGTTCCGATGTTTGCCTCCCCAATGATCGGTATGGTTATTGGCCTTCTTATAATGACCCTTCTTCTGTTCCTCCTCCGAAATATGGTTCCACGTTTGATTAATGCCATTTTCGGGAAACTCCAGCTTGTGAGCGCCGCCTGGATGGGTTTCAGCCACGGCACAAATGACGCTCAGAAAACAATGGGAATCATGGCCCTTATCCTGTTTACCGCCACAAAAGATGGAACCTTTGCAAATGCTCCGGAATGGCTGAGCTTTCTTAAAACGCCCAAGTTTGAAGTTGCATTCTGGGTAAAACTGGCCTGTGCATTGACCATGGCAGCCGGAACCGCGGCCGGAGGCTGGCGCATCATCAGGACTCTCGGTCATAAAATGGTCAGGCTCCAGCCTATCCATGGGTTTGCAGCACAAACAACTGCCGCAGGAATAATTCAACTTGCAAGCCATTGGGGAATTCCTCTTTCAACAACTCAGGTTATTTCCGCATCAATTCTCGGCGTGGGTGCAACAAAGCGCCTCAGCGCGGTAAAGTGGGGAATTGTAGGAAACATCGTCTGGGCCTGGGTTCTTACCCTCCCCGTCACCGCCCTTGTCGGCTACTGGCTCCGGCGCGGATTGCTGGCACTGGGGTATTGAACCTTACCAGAAGGCACAAAGCAGCAAAGGCACACAGGCACAAAGTTAAAACACTTACAAAAATATAAGCCCTACCGGAGGGCGAACCCTCCATGGGCCGGGCGCTCCGCGCAAGGCCAGCCCGTGCGACGGAGCGCACGGGCCACCTTGTTGAAATAGTGCAATTCCAAACAACAATAGGTATAAAACAAACAGGCTGTCCTTTCGCAAGGACAGCCTGTTCCAAACCAGAGAAATCCCGGTCGCTACCGTAACCAGGTATAAAGAATCCCGACAACAACCACCAGAATAAGCGTCACAATCCTGGGATCGCTCGCACCAGTGATGGGCCCCCTGAGAAATGCCAGCGGATGATCCCAGCATACCTTCTTAACCTCTTCAGGATCCATGGCAGGTGTAGCAAGACTGGTCATGATATAAATGATAGTGCAGAGAACAGCAAGAATCGGCCCCACCAGCATAAAGGGAACTCCAATGCCCTTGAGCGGGTCGGTCACCAGCCCGCTGAAAGTGTGAGCTGCACCATCCGGCCCTACCAGTGCTGACGGCCCGAGAATCATTTTGCCCACATTCGGCAGGTCAATAAGGAAGTAAGCAACTCCTATCACCGACCCGATATAAAGAGTGGCCATAGCCGCCTGCTTTGTTCCTCTCTTCCAGAGCAGGCCCAGTACAAACACAGTCGTAACCGCCGGAGCAAAGGTCATCGGGATCTTGTTGATGGCCTCAAAAATGGTTCCAAACTGGTCACCCTGCGTGGACCACAGCATCGCCAGCACCATGATCACACCCGTGGTGAACCGGCCTATCGTAACAACACGGGTATCAGGCGTCTCGGGCCTGATGCGCTTTACAATATCCATTGAGATAAGTGTCGCGCAGCTGTTGATCGCGGCAGCCATGCAGCTCATCAGCGCAGCAGCCATGCATGCGGCCAGTAGTCCCCTGAGCCCCATCGGCACCAGGTGATTGATCATCGAAGGCAGCATTGTGTTGTAATCCGGCAGTCCGGTTGAAGCAACTGTAGCGAGCTGGAAAGCGCCTTTCTGCCACAGCACGTAACCAATCACGCCGGGCAGGACCATCAGAAACACCGGGGTAATCTTGAGGAACCCGGCGAACAGCGCTCCGTTCTGGGCGGCATGCAGGTTCTTTGCGCCCAACACGCGCTGCACATGGGTTTGGTCCGCGCACCAGTACCAGATGCCGAGAATGGGATAGCCCAGCAGAACTGACAACCACGAGAACTCATTCAGGTTTCCACTGGAATTGATAATGGGCTGCAGCATGCTCAACTGCCCGGGATTAACCGCCGCCTTGAAAGCCGCCACGTCATGGACGCCAACGCCCGGCAAGGCCCTCAAACCCAGCACGGTCACCAGCGTGGCGCCAAACAGCAGCAGGCATACCTGGATATTTTCCGTCATCACCACGGCCTTTAGTCCTCCCAGCGCCGTGTAAGTCACCGTGAAAATAGAAAGAACGATTATCGTGGCATACATCGGCACACCGAGAAAACTCTCAAACACCTTGGCCGCGGCAAACAGGCTTATGCCGATATGGATCAGAAGCGCGCCAAGAAGACCGATAACCGCAAGGAATGTACGCGCCTGGGGACAATAGCGCCGCTCCATGAACTCGGGCAGGGTTGAAACCTTGGTATTTATATAGAACGGTGCAAATATAAGAGCCAGCAGGATCAGGGTGAAACAGGCCATCCATTCGAAGTTTCCAATGACCATGCCTTCCTTGGCACCGCCTGCCGCCAGGCCAACCAGGTGGATCGTTGAAATGTTCGAGGTGAAAACGGCCGCTCCGACCGTGAACCAGCCCAGCGACTTGTTCGCCAGGAAATATTGCTGCGTCGAGGCATTGCGCCTGAATCCCACCCATATGCCGAAAGCCGTTATTCCGATCAGGTACGTCAGCAGTACCGTTGTATCAACCCAATTCATCGACCAGTGCATAGCACCCATAGCCACTTCCTTTCATTAATAGACTTATTTCTTCTCAAGATACCAGCGTCCGCCGCCGCCAGATACGATCAATACATTGGAATATGCCGTGAAATCGCCGGTCCTGATAACCGCCTTCACATTCTTTGCACGCGCACGAATCTCATTCTGTGTAATCAGCTCCACCGGAATATTCACACCAAAGGCCTTCGACAGCTCCTTGAAGCGTGTCGGCACAGTCTTCTTCGTTTCTTCGGAAATAACAAGTTTCTCAACCGAGAAATGCTTCTTAAGCTCTGCCAGCACTTCGGGCACGGTGGGCTTGTTCTCCGCAAGCGAGATATCAACGGTCCTTACCCCAAGCGGTATCGCAAAGCCGGCATCACAGACAATCACCTCATCAGTATGGCCAAGGCCGGACAAAATATCGCATATATCGTTATTTACTATTCCCGTCTCTCTCATATTCGCTGTCTCCTGATTTTATCCCAGTAAAACTTCTTAGCGCTCCCCTTTGCGTTCTCTGCGTTAAAACCCTTCTCTTCAAATCTTTTAACGCCAAGCAGAATATACCACCTGCCTGCTACTCTATCAGTTAACGTCGATCATCACTTTCAGGGTCTTGTCGCCCTGTTTCTCGATGAAATTATAGGCGTCAACATACTTCTCGAACGGGAAATGTGTCGTGATGAGCGGTTCTGTCTTCATGTCACCGGAAGCAATCCACTTGACGGCCTGCTCATAATCCTCGTGCTTGTACATTAACGTGCCTATGAGCTTCAACTCACGGTCGCCCACGATCGACATATCCACGCGTGGCCTGGCTCCAAATACGCCAAGCACCACGATTGTACCGCCCTTGCCTATGCTCTGGACAGCGTCATCGAGGGCCGATTCCTGGCCTACCGCTTCAAACGCCACGTCAAAACCTTTCTTGCCAAAGGTGCGGCTGACCGCATCCGCAAGTTTTTCCTTCTGAACATTGCAGACCGCGTCGATCCCGCAGGCAGAAGCCTTTTCAAGGCGAAAATCACTGATGTCGGTGATTAGAACCTTCGCGGCGCCCCGGCACCGCGCCGCCTGCGCTACCAGGTTGCCTATTGTCCCCGCACCCAGCACAACCACATTGCGGCCCTTCAGGTCACCGCCGCGGCCGGTCGAATGGGCTGATACTGCCGCAGGTTCAACCAGCGCACCCTGCTCAAAGGTGAGAGAATCCGGAAGAACGACAAGCTTGTCCTCGGTGGTTATAAAGAAATCCTGTGCACAGCCAGGCGCCTGGAATCCCTGAACCCTGAGCTTGTTGCAGATATGATAGTCACCGCGAAGACAGGGAGCGCACTCCCCGCAGACAACCTGCGGACGAGCGGTCACCTTCATGCCGGGCTTTACTTTCGTTACGCCTGATCCAACACTCTCGACACTCGCGCTGAATTCATGTCCCTGCACAACCGGATAGGAAGTAAAAGGGTGTTTGCCGTGCCAGACATGGATATCCGAACCGCACACGCCTATGCGCCTCACCTTCAGAAGAATCTCGCCGTGCCCTGGTTTCGGGGCAGATACTTCCCCAAATTTGATTTTTCCTTTTTCCGTCATCACAGCCTGTCTCATAAAACCCTCCTAGCCATAACACACTGTACATCAGATAAATTGAATAAAAAGTGGAAGCTAGCAAACCCTGAACCAGACCTGCAATACAATAAAAAGGAGGATAACATGCGCAGGAATACAATAAATCGAAGCCCCTGCATCCCTATGCTGCGTAAAAGAAAAACGCTTGCCGTTGAAGGCGTAATGCCCCTATATTGCGTCACTCAAAAAGTCCATACTTTGACAGCTCCGGAGGGGTGGCAGAGCCTGGTTGAATGCGCATGACTCGAAATCATGTTTACCAGCAATGGTAACGGGGGTTCAAATCCCTCCCCCTCCGCCATTCGACGCGTTCGCTGACGTTCACTTGCTCATGGCGGGCCAACAGCAAGTTTGGCGAATGAGTCGAATGCCCTGAGCAAACGAACAACGTGAGAGCATCGAAGTGCAATTTTACATGACTTGGTTCGTTTATATCCTTGCCTGCTCCAATCGTAGCTACTACATCGGCTATACGCATCATACCGGCGAGGTGAACGGACTTCATTTCCGTCATAAAATTCGATCAGGTTCCTGCTACCTCTTCAAATAAGGTACACTCATCACGCTGTTATCCGGAATCCCTCCGCCAGCCCAGCGGAGACGAAAGGCGCCACGTCCCCTGTTCTTGAAGTATTCAATCACAATCTTGTGGTCCCCGGCTTCCAGGACTTTATTGCCATGAGTTCCGCTGGTCTTCCAGTCCTGTTCACGCCAGTTATCAATCAGCAGCTTATTGTCGATATATACACGGACACCGCCTTCGCTCTGACTGTAAAAAGCATAGTTCGTTGTAACCGGAGCCACCAGCGTACCTTCCCAGCGTGCTGAATACCTGTTCCGGGGCACAAGAAATGCCGGACGACCTTCCCCGTAATCCACGGAAGTCTGTTTCTCAACCCTGCGGGTGACAGCCTTTTCCATATTCATGTCCCGGAAATAGGTCACCGTCAACCCTTCCGAAGACGACATCATACGTATCCATTGGACAGCCAGGATTACTCCCGCACCGGCTGAAACCACGACTGCCATACCGGCATAAAAACGCCAGCCGTTTCGACGCGGCTTCCGCAGACAGGAGGCCATCTCATCGACCATCAGGCGAATCCCTCGTGCGGCGGGAAGATAAACTTCTTCCATGCTTTTCTCGTTATTCTCCAGAACCGGAGCTAACCGGTCAACTTCAAGTCCCACAGCTGCAATCACCATATCCTCATGAAGGACACTTCCGATCTTGAACAGGCTGGCATGCCGCATCTGGAAACACTTGATTGATTCTTTAATATTGAGATCCGCAGGATATGCCGTCGGGCTCATTTCCCGGTCGATCAGAAAACACACCTGCAAGGCGCGACGGCAGGCCGCGGCCGCGATCAGGCAGGAATCCGTTGTCGCGACGGTCTCCAGTGCCCTGCGCGCCTCTCCCAGTGCCCTGCGACACTTCAAGTAGGTATCAATCTCCATTACGCTGGCTCCTTCCTCTTACTTTGATTCCGGCAAATCGTCCATGTGTTTCAGCGCATCTTCGACAAAACCCCATGCCTTGGAATCCAGAAGTATTTCATTCATTTCTATTATCACGGCATCCCTGGCAAATACATCCTGATTCCAATTGACCCGCCCCTTATCAAGTTTCTCGATCTTCCCAGAAGGATAACTGTAAAGAGTTCCATAATAATAGTAAAAGTCCATTTTCCTGGCCGTTTTATAATGATTTACAAGGTTGATTAACCCGAACATAAAGCTGTCTCCCACCATAAGCAGGCTTGGACAACAGGCATCGGCATCCTCTTTCAACCTAAAACGCGGACGGGGAAGGTGCTGACTCCATTGCGGCTGAGCCCATGTGTTCAGTACAGCCGCAAGATCGGCTTCGCCTTTCGACCACTCAACACCACCTGACGGAATGTCCTCACAGGCGATTTTCGCCAAAGGACGGCGCATCTGGGATTCCAGTTCACGCGTCAGCCGGTCAAGTATCTGCCACGCCCCGTACTCCTGCCAGTGAATACCTCCAGGTGGAAACAACAGCCACGGCTCGCGGACTTTCTGCTCCATAAAGACAGCATGGCCATCTACCATCCTGATCCCCTCTTTCTGGAGGGCTGGCAGAAGCCTCTGGTAGTCACTTTGCCTCCCGCGCGTTGACGGCGCCAGGAAACGCGCAGGAATGTACTCCGGGCAGATTTCCGCCTTGCTCGGTGCAATCAGCAGAACAAATGCTTTACCCCTTTTCCAAAGTCCATCCTGAAGCCTGCGAAGATCCCGGGCATACTCCCCGGGTGATTTAAGCTGTGAAATCTTGCGGCGGTTGTACTCATCCAGGTAAATCCTGGAGTACAGGTAACAGTCCTTTCCGATTACCGGGACATCTGCCGTTTTGATTGCGGACTCTCTGAAGAGCGAATAATTGATCTGGCTGTCCGTCCGTATTCCCGCCGACCGAAACCCGATTTGCTCTTGGAGCCATCGCTCGCAGCGTAACTGGTATTCCCCGGTAGACCAGGTTTTCCAGTTTAAAGGAAGGAGTTTTACACGCGTCGTAAAGCCCACCAGTTTCGGCTCAGGCACTAGACGGAATACCATCTGGAGGACCGGCGCTACCAAAGCCAGGCCAAACAGGACAACCACCCATAGGTGTGAATTTCTCATATCGCCTTAAAATCGAAAATATATGAACGGATTGAAGCTGGCATTAGCCAGCGAACAGGCTGATAACACCAGAAGTATCAGCGCAAAAGCATACTGGATGGTAAACAGCCATTTCTTTTCGCATGTTCTCATATCCTCCAGCACCCTCTGAACCGCCGGAAACGCCGGGGCAAAACAAAGCACGGCTGCAAGTCCAAGCACAAATGTGGCCCGGTTGCTGAGCACATCAGCCCAGATTGGCGGGGGCAGGGACGCGTGGGTCAGGGCAAACATGCGGAGCAGATACGTTCCGGCCTGCGCGATGTGTTCAGAACGAAACAGGACCCATCCTACCATCACAAGCAGAAATGTCAGAGGAACCGTAATCAACCTTGGAAGCTTGCTGGCTGCCCGGAGCCAGAACATCTTGTCCAGTGTCAGGAACAAGCCATGAAACGCGCCCCACGCAACAAAGGGCCAGGCCGCACCGTGCCAAAAGCCGGAAATCAGGAACACTATCCACAGGTTCAGATAGGCCCGCCGGGGTGACACCCTGTTACCGCCGAGCGGTATGTAGAGATACTCACGCATGAAGTTGGAGAGCGAAATGTGCCACCGGCGCCAGAACTCCGTGAAGCTTCCCGAAATATAGGGCATGTTAAAATTCTCAAGGAACTCGATCCCGGCCATTCGACCCAAGCCGATGGCCATGTCTGAATATCCCGAAAAATCAAAGTATATCTGGAAAGTATACGCCACGATACCAATCCACGCGTGAAGCGGCTCCAGGGTCCCGATTTTCGCACCGAATACAAAATTGGCAACCTCGCCGAGCGCATTGGCTATCAGCACTTTCTTGCCAAGACCAAGGCAGAATCGCCAGATGCCCGAGAGGAAACGGCCGAGAGTATGGCGCCGGTAGTCAAGCTGACCCGCCACATCGTGGTAACGGATAATGGGACCCGCAATAAGCTGCGGAAAGAACACCAGGTAGAGCAGATAAGAGCTGAACCGCCGGGCCGGCGCCGTAACGCCGCGGTAAACATCCATCATATAGCTGATCTTGTGGAAAGTGAAAAACGAGATTCCGATCGGCAGGGCGATCCTCGTCCATTCGACCGGGGATACGCCAGCATTTGCCAGAATCCAGTTGAGCTGATCCACTCCAAAATTTCCGTACTTGAAGAAAAGCAGCAGCCCGATGTTGATCAAGAGGGAGAGGCTCAGCCAGAGCTTCCTCTGTCGCGCCTCCCGGGCCTCATAAACCTGATGACTCAGGTTAAAGTCGATGACAGCGCATGCCAACAGCAGGAAGACGAAGCGAGGCGCACCCCACGCATAGAAAACAAGGCTCGCAATAACCGCCGTCAAGTTTCTATACCGGTTCGGCATCAGATAATATGCCAGCAGGAATACGGGCAGGAACACGAAAAGGAAGAGAAGAGAACTAAAAACCATGATTCATCATCCCGCTCCCGGCTGTCGGCCCAGGCCATCCTTTCTCGGAATTGGCGCCCTGCCGATACCCGTGAGATCCATACACAATCCACCAGGCGTTAACCTCACCGCAACGCAGCTAAAGATATGGAAGCAGAAAACTGAAGTCAAGGAACACGACAGCCAAAGAGGAAATTGCAGCTGCGGCCAATAGCCAGGATTGCTTTTTGCATTGACTCACGTTCTCCCTGTTCAAGAAAGTTGATCTAAAGTCCTTATATCAGACAGGCTTCAGCAGGAAAACTGTCCACGAACCCCTTAAACCTGTGGCAGAAAAGCATAATCATGTTCAACCCGGTCGTGTACTGCCGGATTCCGTAAGCGGGATTATCCCATTCAACCGGTTCTCGCTCTCTGCCCTGCTTAAGGCAGATCAACCCGGAAGTTTGTTGACGCAATCGGGCAGAATCCTGTAAAGAGACTGCATTCTGGAAGGAGAATAAAATGATCAATAAGACAGTATTCGAAAAGGTCGCAAAGCAATTTGCAGCTCATTTTGGAAAACCCCACACCGCAGCCGCATATGCACCGGGACGCGTGGAAGTCCTCGGCAACCATACCGACTACAACGAGGGATACGTCCTTTCCGCGGCAATCAACATGGGCACGTTCTTCCTGGCTGCCCCCTCCCCTGATTCGAAATGCCGGCTCGTCGCCGCAGATATGAACCAGGAAGCAACATTCGATATTTCATCGGTAACCCCGTCCACCGAAATGCCGTGGTCAAATTATGTCAAGGGCGTGTTTGCCGGTCTGGCGAAGAAAGGCGAGGTTAAGAACGGCTTCTGGGGAATGTTCCTCGGAAACATCCCTCTCGGCGCCGGCCTCTCAAGTTCTGCCGCGCTCGAAATATCAACCGGTCTCGCCCTCGGCGAACTCTACGGAATCCGCGTCCACAAGAAGAACATGGCCAAGATCGGACAGGCCGCGGAACACAACTATGCCGGCGTAAAATGCGGACTGCTCGACCAGATCTCCAGCATCTACGGCAGGAAAAACCACCTCGTGATGACCGATTTCCGTTCGCTGGATGTGGAGAACGTCCCGTTCGGCGGCAAGAAATCAGGCGGCACCGAGACCTGTTTCCTGATGTGCAACTCCAACGCCAAGCATACGCTTGCCGACGGGGTTTACAATGAACGCCGCGCAAAGTGCGAGGAGGCCGCCAGGTTTCTCGCCACCGTGCTCAGCCATCCCGTAAAGGCACTCCGCGATGTATCATGGGAAGAACTCCAGCAGAACACTTCAAAAATGGATCCAACAGCCGCAAAGCGTGCGGCACATGTCGTGGGTGAATGCACACGCGTGCTCAAGGGCAAGGAATTCCTCGCGCAGGGCAAACTGGAGGAATTCGGGAAGCTGATGTTTGAGTCCCACGAGAGCTCGATCAGCAATTTCGAGAATTCGTGCGAGGAACTTGATTTCATTGTGGCCCAGGCCAGGCAAATACCCGGCGTAATGGGCGCACGGCTCTCCGGCGGCGGCTTCGGCGGAAGCGTCGTGATCCTGATCAATCCGCGCGATGTCAGCACCGCGACCAAGGCGCTTTCTTCGGCCTACCAGCAGAAGTATAATCACGCCTGCGACATCAGGGTGATCAAGCCGTCAGCCGGGGCAAAGGTGTTGTAAGGACCGGCAAGACAGACTGACCGCTTCTTCTATTTGATCGTGATAACCGTACCGCGGGCAAGACCTTTCATAACCTTCAGCGTGCCGTTACCGGCAAAGAAATTGGTGTTACCCATTGAATAGCCATAGATACCCGGGGACTGAAGTTTACCGTCAAAATACAGGTAATCATTCGTGTCAGTGCCGGTAAAACTCAGGTCCAGTATCCCACCCGTAACTATGTAAACAGATGAGGTGTCGCACAGGTAGTTGGTAATACTCAATGTGCCATTTGAAACGATGGTGTCGCCCGTATACGTGTTCATAGCGGTGAGGGTCAATGTACCCGGGCCGGTCTTGACCAAACTGCCTCCGCCGTTAATCAAACCGCTGAGCGTCAACGCCGTGCTGTTGGAATTGACCTGGAATCCTCCAAAACCGCCTGTTGCCAGTGTGAACGGCTTGGTACTGCCGGCAGTAATACCGGTGTATTCCACAGTTCCGGTACTGCCTCCTGTTTTGCCGAGGATCACAGGAAGCGCGTTCTGCCCAAGCGGTCCCGAAGCGCTGACGTTATTGATCGTGGCAACTGCAAGCGTCCCTCCATCCACGGTCAACTGTCCGCTGAAAGAATTGCCACCTGATAGCGCAATCTTGCCTGCACTCACGGTTACAGCGCCACTCCCGACAATAGCCGGCGTGGAAACAGAGGTGGTACTGCTGCTGTTGTACCTGAACAATGTGCCAGAGGCGAGCCTGAGAGACGCAAGGGTATCATTTAAGGTCGCGCTGCCGCCGATTTCCACAACGCCACCGTTGAGAGAAAAATAGTTTCGTGAATCAGTCAGCGAAATAGTGCCACTGCTGAAGATCAAAGTACCCGTACCAGACTTCATCAACCGGGCCGCGCCGCCCCAGCTAATGGGCATGGCAATGTTCAACACATCCGTTACACCATCCACCCTAAAGTCTGCCTGGACACTGCCTGCCATGCTGATGTTGGCACCTCCACTGATGACCGCCGTGCCACCGCCAGTCTTGAGGGGGCCGTATGTTCCACAGTTACCGCCATGGCTAAAGGTAAGGGTACTGCCTCCTGCCATCGTGAGATTATATGCGCCGCTAATTTTCAGCGTCCCAAGGTTACCGCCACTGCCTAGAGTATAGGAGCCCTGGCCCGTAACGTTACCTGTCATTTCCTGGTTAATCGTAGCAGAAAAAGGACCGCTGGCAGTCGTAGCTGCACCGGCATCCGAACCATAGTTTATACCTCTCACATAGCCACCTACGGTATCATAGACGGCAAAGTCGCCTCCGTTAAAATAGGCGTTTTGTTTGGTGATATTATATGTAGCACCCTGGTCGGCGATGACGATCTTGTAATCAGTCCCATTGACCCCGCCCCCTGCTGTATCCTGAACAGCAAAATTGATGACGTTGCCATTTTCGGTGGTGTTACCGGCCATCGTAGTGAAGGTCAAGGTGACGCTCTGCGCCGCCGAGCGTATGACTTGTACCGTATTGTCCATTGGACCGTTATTGTAAGAGGTCAAAGAAGCCAGCGTCTGCGACGTTGGGCCGGAAGCTCCGACATTGTCGTAGATGAATGTACCACCGGTATATCCCCCACTAGCACCCAAATACAGGCTTGAACTCGAGGAAAGTGAACCACCAGCCACCTTGAAAGCTCCATTATTGACGGTTATACCACCGCTAAAGGTGTTTGCGTTCGTTAGCGTCAGAACGCCGGCGCCGTCTTTGGTAATGCCCTGTGCGCCGGCTATTACCCCGCCAAGCGTAAGTGTGCCGCTGTTTACAGAGTGAGAATATGTGCCGTTCAGCGCAATCGGGAAATTGATGGTCTCAGAAGTAATGCCTGATCCAAGAGTAATACTGCCAGAAAGGAAATTGGTGATTGTACCGTTTATGATGAACGAGCTCGCCGAATTGTTAAACGTGATTCCGGCGTTGGTCCATATGCCAACGTTGTTGTTCAGAACCGCTCCGGCAGAGCCTGCACTGCCGAACACAGGAGTATCAGCGTTTACCAGCGCACCGCCACTCCAGTTACCGCCATTATTCCAGTTGGCATCGTTGTTGCCAACCCATGTCCTGTTCGCGGCCTGAATCGGACCGGCCCACGATCCAGCAAGACCCGCCAGTACGGATAAAACAGAAAACCGGTAAATAATTTGCCTCATCGTGCAACCGTCATTTATATGAAGAATGTTAGCATGATTGCAGACATAATGGAATATCTGATATCGTAAAAGCACCTGCGCGGTCACAACGAGTCATCTTCATCCGGATATTGCATCAAGAACAGGCAATATCCGCCCGAAGGGCCGATCTGAATTCTGCCTCCGGCGCCACGAGGACACTGGGAGGCCAGAATCAGCTGACCTTACACGCATTGGCTATTCCCTGGGCAATCATGCCGGCAATTGGCGGGAAGAAGAATGTACTGGCAAGGCGAATAAGCGTAAGTTTCCAGCCGAGAATCCCAACTTCCATAGGCAGTCGACCTACAGCCCAAAGCGACCAGCCGGTCATGAATGCAACCATGGTTCCAATGCCCGCACCCGACTTCAGAAGCCCGGCCGCTATCGGAAGGCTGACGTATGGTCCGCCCGGCGCAAAACCGCCCACAACCGTACCGACGAATATACCGCGCCACCCGGATTCCGCACCGACCCATTTTGAGATCAGAGCAGGAGGAACAAGCACCTGCACCATCCCGGCAACAATAAACGCGCAAATTAGCAGGGGAAGAGTCGAACCGGTAAGACCCAGCGCGGTCTTAAGCCCCGTAACGTGCTGCCCCTCCCCTTTCTGGTAACCTATATAAAGCAACAAGACAGCCAGAACGGCCATTATGATTGTTGGAATAATCATCGATGATTTTCTCCTGTTTTCGTTCATAGACTTTTCCTGTAAAGAATGGTTAGCATAATAAAGACAGGTTCGGAAGAAAATATAAGTCTTGAGCACCCTGAAGGGGTGCAAGTCCCAAGCCCGGGGCAACGCCCCGGGATATGGTCATAAAGAGAAAGAAAGGAATCAATCATGCCGCAATCGTTATCACGTATCCTGATTCACGCAACATTCAGCACCAGGGACCGTCATCGTTCGTTGGCCTATCCCGAACTTCGGGAGAACTTGAACGCTTATACAATCGGCATTCTCCGTAACATGCAATGTCCCGCAATCCAGGTTGGTGCGGTCATAGATCATATGCACGTTCTTTATCTCCATGGTCGTACCGCAACGGTGGCGGATGTTGTGGGCACGGTTAAAAAGGAAACGTCTGCATGGATCAAACTGCAGAAACCGGAGGTAAAAGATCCGTTTCTTATGAAGTTCGCGTGGCAGAGCGGATATGCCGCTTTCTCTATTAGCGAGTCCGGCGTGGAGGCGGTGGTAGACTATATTCTGCATCAGGAAGAACATCACCGCAGGACAACGTTTCAGGACGAGTACCGTGAATTCTTAGCAAGGCACGGCGTAGCGTTCGACGAGAAGTATGTTTGGGATTGAGGTTTTTAGTCACGTTTTCTCCAGGGGTTTCACCCCTGGCTTAGGAGTTGCAGGCCTTCAGCCTGCTGAGCACCCTGTCGTGCCACCGGCAGATCCGCCTGTGGCGGAAAGGGGGTGCAAGTCGCAAGCCCGGGGCAACGCCCCCCCCCGGGGGGGGGGGGGGGGGGGGGGGCGCCCTCTTTTTTTTTTTCTCTTTTCCTTTTTCTTCTCTCCCCCCTTCTCTCTTTTCTTTTTTTTCTTTTTTTGGCCTTTGCTTCGCTGGCTTGTGTTGCCGGA